>VFQQ010000332.1_pt1 | contig 103914 bp, 91 predicted proteins | sample 3512341 | NCBI WGS metagenome assembly VFQQ01 (sample SAMN10412373, study PRJNA504923) | tailings metagenome | isolation source: Relicate 2 Philex TSF1 revegetated site | place: Philippines: Tuba, Benguet | collected 2017-08-29 | reverse complement strand
GTACGGTGGTGTGAGAGGACAGGTAGGGAAATAATCCCTACCTTCCTACTCGATTGCTTTTCCGCGCTGCACAAATAGGGAGGTTGAAATAAATCCAAAAAAAGGCCAATTCCAATGCTGTGGATTAGCCACTCTGCGTCCTCCGGCCAAACTGCGAAGCGGTTTGGCCAAAATGCTCCGCTGACTCGCGGCCTGAATACGGCTGGTCACTGCACCTATAAAAAAGATTTTCTCGCTGCCAAAGTCCTGCATCAACTACTGCAGCCTTTCTAGCAGGCAAACCATCTCCCCGCCTCTGCGGTTCGCCCCGCTGCCTCCGCCTCAGGCCGCCCCAAGCACCGCCTTCGCCCCCCTGTAAAACTGCCAAGCCGCCCAAGCCATCAAGCAGTGGCTGAGGTCGAGGTGGTTGAACCAGGTGTGCAGACTGATTTCGAACAAATGCACCCCCGCAGCCAGGGCAGCAATGCCTACGGCTTGGAGCAGGGGCAAACTGCCGGGCGAGCGGTGGCGGTACCACAACCAGGCTTCGAGGCTGCCCACTACGCCCAACAAACCATAGGCTGCATGGGCTTCCACAAAAAAGAAGTTGAGGGTGGTCAATACAATTGCCGAAAGTGAAATCAACTCGGCTACATTCAACCATGCCAAGGCTTTTGCCCAGCGCTGGGGCAACTCGCTGCCAGCATGGAAAATAGCTGCCCGTTCTAAGAGCGCCACTGCCAGCATCGAAATGAGCCAGCCAGGCACTTTGTAAGAGAAGCCGAGTTGTACGATGAAGCCATGACCCATAATGCCTCCGTAAGCAGTGGCCAGGCCCATCATCCAAAAATAGGCTTCGAAAAGCTGCCGCAAGCGGGAGGGTTTTTGTTTCCGCAGCAGCCAAGCGGCTCGCCAGCAAACGGCTGTAACCAGTAAATCGGTGAGTACGGTAACGGGCTCATGCAGGGTGAAAGCACCCAAATCCCAAAAGGTATGTGTCATCACCTACTTTTGACCGAAAATACGGCCAGATAATGAGTGTAGTATGGTGCTACGTTGAATTTTTTAATGATTTACACTTTTGTAATATGTGTATATTACACCCACATATCCATTATGCGCACACACCACTACCGCCTGCAAGTGAGCTGGACCGGCAATACCGGCAGTGGCACTTTCGATTACCGTTCGTATGAACGCAGCCACCAGGTTCAAGCTCCCGGCAAACCGGTGATTCAGGGCTCCTCAGATCCCGATTTTAGGGGCGATGCTTCGGCTTACAATCCCGAAGAATTGCTCTTGAGCGCCCTTTCGGCTTGTCACATGCTGTGGTTTTTGCGCCTGGCCGCCGATGCTGGCGTAGTAGTTACTGCCTATTCAGATGAGCCCGAAGGCCTGATGGAGGAAGATGGACGCACGGGGCGGTTTACCGAGGTAATTTTGCATCCCAAGCTCGAATTGGCCGAAGCCTATGCACCCGAACTGCTGAATCAATTGCACGCCCAAGCCAAAGCCGCTTGCTTCATCGCCAATTCGGTGAATTTCCCAGTTCGGTGCGAGCCATATCATTGAATTTTCACAACCTTTAATCATTACACACCATGAAAAACTTCCTCTTACTGCTTGCCGTATTGTTTAGCCTGTCAGCTTGCGAGTCGAAGCCCGATGCCCTGGAAGCCTTGCGCCAAAAGCAAGACCAGAATGTGCAGGTGGTTCAAGAAATGTTCGCCCATTTCAACAAGCACGATTGGGAAGCCATGGCAGCCACGTATGCCGAAAAGGCCGAATTCAAGGACCCAGCCTATGGTACCGAACCCAAAATGCAAACGCGTGCCGATATTGTGGCGCACTACAGCGAGCTGGCACAAATGATTCCCGATGTGCAAGACGATGTGAAGAACCTCTACCCGGCCGGCGAACGACAAGTGGTGGTGGAGTTTGTTTCAAAAGGAACTGGTCCTGACGGACAGCCATTCGCTCTGCCCATTTGTACCATTCTTACCATCAACGAAGGCAAAATCACAGGCGATTATACTTACTACGACCAAGGGTGCAATCAATGAAATAAAGAAACTCTTTGTAACGGTTGTACGTATTTTTACGTATTAACCGTAGGTTTGTACTGCTTTTCACATGGGTTCCAACAATTTGTACGATTTTCAGCGGTTTTTTGAAATGTCGGGTGACCTGTTGGTTATTGCTGGCGATGATGGTTATTTCAAAAGAGTGAACCCAGCTGTGGAGCGATTGTTGGGCTATACGGCCGAGGAATTGTGCAGCAAACCCATGCAAGAATTCATGCATCCCGATGACCGTGATATCACGGCAAATCGGCGCAAAAGACTTTTTGAAACAGGAAAATTGGTGACTGGCTTCGAAAACCGCTACATAACCGCCAAGGGTGAAACGGTGTGGTTGAGCTGGACTTCTATGCCTTCTCCGGCCGAAAAAATGGTATTTGCGGTAGCCAAAAATATCACACATCGCAAGCAGCACGAGCAAGAACGCAATCGCATGCTTGAAAAGGTGGTGCAAACCAATGCCGAACTCAAGCGGCTTAGTTATGCTACCTCACATGATATTCGTTTACCCGTAAATAACCTGCTTGCGGCCTTTGAGGTACTTGATGGCATAGAGGTAGAAGATCTGGCGCTGCGCGAAATGCACGAAGTACTTCGGCAGTCGGCAATACAATTGAAATCTACACTCGATGCCTACCTCGACGAAATAAACAATCGCTTGGCCGGACAAGACAATAATGAAGCAGTGGTGCTTTTGACGCAAATAGAGCAGGTGGTTGATAGTTTATCGCAAAGCATCAAAGCGGCTGATGGGGAGGTTAGGTTGTGGTTTGGCAAAGAAGTGGTGGTTTGGGGAAATGCCGTGCAGCTCCGAAGCGTTTTCTTGAATTTGTTCTCCAATGCACTGAAGTACACACGAAAAGGAGTGCCTCCTATTGTGGAAGTACATGCTTTTAGACAAGATGGCAAATGGGAAATTTCGGTGAACGACAATGGCACCGGCTTCGATGCCCATGCTTTTGCTGATCATATTTTTCAACCCAATACCCGCTTACATACTGAGGTTGAAGGTAAAGGTATTGGTTTGCACCTGGTACGTGAAATGCTCGAACGCATGGGCGGCAGTATCAGGGTAGAAAGCGAACCCGGTTCGGGAAGTAACTTTATTGTACAGCTGGCCGCTCACGATTGAGGCTCGGCACCTGCCGAAATCTGCCCACTGGCCAAGGCGCGCGGCAGCTCTTCTAAAAAGTAGTCCCACAGTACAGGTGTACCCAAAGCGATGCCTTTTACGCGATCGAAAACTTTTGAAAGCGGTACTTCGTGTTCTTTCCAGGTGCCACCACCATTGGTGAGGTTTTGAAACAGCGGCTCCATGCGGTCGATGGCGCGGGCGAAGCGGGTATTGGCATTATCGGCGGTTTCAAACTCCTGCCAAAGGGCATAAAATTCATCGCGCTGGTCTTGGGGTAACAGGCCAAAAATGCGTTGGGCAGCGGCTTCTTCGGCATCGGCATGCGCTTGGGCTTGTCGGGTCGGGTCATACAAAAAGGTATCGCCTGCATCAATCTCTACCAGGTCGTGAATGAGCAACATTTTCAACACTTTGAGCGTGTCGATGGGCTCTGGACTGTACTCTTGCAACACCAGCACCATCAAGCAAAGGTGCCAGCTGTGTTCGGCATCGTTTTCGTGCCGCTGGCTGTTAAACAGGCAAGTTTTGCGGAGGATGTATTTGAGCTTGTCTACTTCGTGGATGAAGGCAAGTTGCTGGGCAAGGCGAGGGGTCATGGTATTAAAATACAGTGGTCACAAACGACACGGAAATTGGGTAAAGAAGATAATGAAATTAAATGCTGGCAAGTTACAAAAGCTAAACGCAGGGTGGATGTGTGCTTAGCTACCCGGCAGTTTTTCGCCGCGAAGCGATAGCTCGAGCAATTGATGGATGCGTTTTTGTCGGGTTAGGTCGGTTTTGGCCAACTTCAACCAGCGCAAGGCAAATCGTTTGCTCGATGGGTTGATGGCTTCGAAAAAAGCCAGGGCTTCGGGTTTTTGGGCAAGGGTTTGGCGCAGGTCATCGGGGAGTTGCAACGCATCAACTTCTTCGAGGAAATCCCACAGGCCAGCGACTTTGGAGGCGGCTATGGCTGCGAGTCCGGCCGGCTGCATTTTTCCTGCGGCTTGCAATTTGGCAGCCCGGGCCTTGTAGGTGGCCGACCAATGTTGCACCCGCCGGGGGCCTATGAGCTGCATGGTGCGTTGTTCGTCTAATTTGCGGCGAATACCATCTATCCAGCCGTAGCACAGCAGGGCATCGAGCACTTGGTCGGTAGACAGGTATTTAGCTCCAGCCGATTTTTTATAGGTCACCAGCCACACCGATTCCTTTTGTGCATGGTTGGCCGCCAGCCAGGCATAGAGGTCTTCCTCCTTGTCGATTTCAATTTGGGCGAAGGATTCGGTGGCGAGCATTTAAATGTTGCGATTGAGTAGGTTGCTTTATTGCAACATAAATATATAGGTCTAAGCTAGCGTTTGGTCTTTTGAATTGATGGTTTAATCTCAATTCTTCCTCCAACAACTCTTAAAATGCGCATGATGGTACTGAATTGTGGTTTCGAGCCTTTTGATAAGGCCTTATACAAACTTGGACGACTCAAACCTGCTTCTTGAGCAACTTTGGTCATACCGAGTGATTTACTTATTTCGTTTAAGGCATAAACGAGTTCTTCGTCGCTTCCCTCTGAAAGCACCTGGTTCAAGTAGCTTGAAATCATTTCCGGACTATCCAGGTATTCTGCTATTGCGAATGGCTTGGTATTCATTTTTTTAAGGCTTGATTTGCTTTAGCAATTTTGTGGATCTCTCTATGTCTCGTTGTTGGCTCGATTTATCACCCCCACAGAGCAGCAAAATGGTTTTCCCATTTTTTCAGTGAAGTACAAACGATATCCTTTGGAATAGTCGATTCTCAGTTCTTTTATGCCATCGCCAACAACCTTACAATCCCCAAAAAGGCCATGCTGTTCAATGCGCTGAAGTCTGACCAGAATGACAGCCTTTGCACGCATATCGCGCAGTTTTTTGAGCCAAATATCAAACGCATCGGTTTTCTCCAGTGTATACATTTGTATTCACATGGATACAATTTTAGTCTTAATTTTTAAATATCCAAACGAACAATGTCACATTTTGCACGCATTTTAGTCGTCATATCATCCTCACCACCACATTCCCCGCCTTCTTGCCACTATCTACATAAGCATGGGCTTCGCGCATTTGCGAACGGGAGAATACTTTATCGAGGTGGGGGCGGAACTGACTGGCGGCGACCAGCATTTTGAGTTGCTGCAGGTATTCGGCTTTCTCGGAAGTGAGGCTGCGGATGGAGGTGAATTGGCCACCTGGCGCCAACAATTTTTTGAGTTGTTTGGCGGGTAGCTTGCCAACGGCATCGAAAATCAAATCAAAATGCGCGGGGTATTGGGCAAGGGGCGTTTGGGTATAATCAATGACAGAGCTGGCGCCCCATGCTTTGGCCAATTCAACTTTGGCGGTACTGCACACTGCGGTCACCTCTGCACCCGCGGCTTTGGCCAGCTGTACGGCCGCGCTGCCCACGCTGCCTCCGGCACCATACACCAGCACTTTTTGTGAGGCAGCCAAACCCGCCTTTTTTAGCAAATGCAAGGCAGTCATGGCGCCCACTGGCAAAGCGGCAGCTTCTTCAAAGGAGAGTTTTTCGGGCTTGTGTGCTACCACACCCATTTTCCAGTTTTCGGGTACGCATACATAATCGGCATAGGCGCCTTGGCTCAAACCCGTGGTGGTGCCATACACTTCATCGCCGGCACGGTAGCCTTTTACCTGGCCACCCACGGCTTCAACTACCCCCGAAAACTCGTATCCCAATACCTTTTTGCGGGGCCTGGGCCAGCCACCAATGAGCTTGATCATGAAGCTGAAAAAGGCCGAATCGGGGTGCTTGCCACTGCGCATGATTACCGAACCCACGCTCACACTGGCAGCATGCACGCGCACCAGCAATTCGTTGGCTTTGGGTTGGGGTTTGGCGATTTCGGCGGTTTCGAGTACTTCGGGACCGCCGTAGCGGTGATACAGGCTGGCTTGCATAGGGGGTGGGTTAAACGAAAGGAAGACGAGTGAAAATCTTAAAAAGTTGCATGTGCTAGGTTTTAAATGCCGAAGTTTCAATAGCTGGTCTTGTATCTTTGCGGCATGGCCCAATTACCCAACAACGAACAGGTTTTGCGCGCACTTGGTCGGGTTCAGGAACCCGATTTGAAGCGCGATTTGGTGACGCTTAAAATGATTGAAAACCTCACGGTCGACGCCTCGGGCATTAGCTTTACCGTGATGCTCACCACCCCGGCTTGTCCGCTGAAAGACCAAATTGAAGCCGATTGTTGCCGCGAGCTGGCCGCAGATTTCGGCGATTTGCCCGTGGCCATCAGCATGTCGGCCCGCACTTTGGGACAAAAAACGGGTCGCGATTTGTTGCCTGGCGTGAAAAACGTGGTGCTGGTAGCTTCGGGTAAGGGTGGCGTAGGTAAAAGCACGGTGGCTGCCAACCTGGCTGTGGCCTTGGCCCGCACGGGTGCTTCGGTGGGTTTGATGGACGCCGATATTTACGGTCCGAGCATGCCCATGATGTTTGGTTTGCAAGGCCAACGTCCCGAAATGGAGGGTGAAAAAATCATTCCCATCAAAAAACACGGTGTACACGTACTCAGCATTGGTTTGCTCATTGATGAGAAGCAGGCGGTGGTATGGCGCGGTCCGATGGCCAGCAACGCCCTCCGCCAGTTTTTCACCGATGTGGCCTGGGGTGAACTCGATTATTTGTTGATTGACTTGCCTCCAGGCACAGGCGATATCCACCTTACCTTGGCCCAATTACTCGAAGTTGCGGGTGCTGTGGTAGTAACCACCCCGCAGCAAGTGGCCTTGGCCGATGCCCGCAAAGGGGCGGCCATGTTCAACATGACTTCCATCAACATTCCACTTTTGGGCGTGATTGAAAACATGAGCTGGTTTACGCCCATTCCGCACCCCGACGAACGCTATTTCATTTTAGGAAAAGGCGGCGGTCGTGCTTTGGCCGATGAGCTGGGTGTGCCTTTGCTTGGCCAAATTCCCTTGGTGCAGGGCATTGCCGAAGCCGCCGACCAAGGCCAACCGGTGGTGCTGCACGAAGGCAATCCATCGGCCGTTTATTATGCCGATTTGGCGGGCGAAGTTGCCCGGGTAGTGGCGGTACGGAATGCGGGTTGAGCCTGCCGAATTTGGCAGGTAAATGAGGCTGCTATCGTTCAAAGACTAACCTTTCTTGGGACTTCAAGTTAAAGTCCATTGTTGAAATGCACTTTCTTGAGCTGTATTGAGCGATGGCAAGCGTGTGAGATGGTAAGTGCTAAACCAGCCAGCATGCACATCTGCTTCGAGCAAGGCCTCATGCTCATGCTGCATTTTATCGCGCCATCGAAGCTTGCAGTTGGCTTCGTCGACCCAGCTGATTTCAAGCAATGCATCTTCGGCCACCAAGCCTACGGCATTGGCAGGTGAGCCGGGGGCTACCATTACCACGGTGCCGGCTTCGCCACCAGCTTTAACGCGCAACCCCAGCAATCGCTCCTCCTTGTTTTCGGATGGTGTTTGACGCAGGGTGCAACCTACCCAGTGCAAGGCTTCGGTTAAGGCAAGCTCGCGCGACAAGGGGCGTTGGTAGTGCATTTCAAAAAAGGCTTCGAAACTGCTGTCGGTTATTTCGTAGAGCAGCTCCAGCAGCCGGGCTTCGTCGTAGGTGAGTCCGTTTACCGCATCGGCGTATAAACGGCGCATGAGCGTATCGAGGCTGTGCTCGTTTTGGGTGCGGCGGCGGATTTCCAAATCGAGGCAAAGCGCACTCAACATGCCCTCGGCATAAATGCTCACGCGTCGATGTGGCGCTGCCGGGCCTCCATAGCCGTCTACCCAGGTGTCGATGCTGCTGGTGTGCAGGCTGTGGTTGAAGCGGCCGTAATTGTCGAAATGGCGTTTGAGGTAAACATCAACTTCTTCTACATAGCTTTCCCAGTTGAATACCCCGCTGCGGAGGAGGAATAAATCGCCATAATAGGTAGTGAAGCCTTCGTATACGTAGCCCAGTGGCGAGTAATTTTCGCGCTGGTAATCGTAGGGGGCAAAGGCTTCGGGCTGGATGTATTTTACATTCCAAGTGTGGAACAGCTCATGTGAACTTACCCCCAGCAGTTCGCTGTAGAGGCCACTGAAGATGTTTTCGGCCGGACCGAGTGCGAGTACCGTGCTGTTGCGGTGTTCTACACCATGGTACCAGGCAAAGGGGAAGATGAGGAAGAGGTAGTGGTATTCGTTCACAGGCAAGGCCCCCATGGTGTCGAGCTGCACGCGGGTAAAGGCCTTGAAGTCGTGAATTAGTTTTTCCCAGGGCACTTCTTTTACCCCATGAAACCAGAGGTGGTACCTTATGCCGTCCATTTCGAAGCTGTTGTGCTCCATTTGTCGCGATGCGAGGATGGGCATATCTACCAATTCATCGAAATCGGTAGTTTCGTAAAGCCCGGCATTGAGGCGCATGCCTGTGGCTACTTCAAAATCGCCATCAAGTTCCAAGAGCAAACTGCAAGGCTGGGGCCTGCTGGCCTCGGTGTATACGCAACAATGTACCGGATTGACGTAGAACAAGGTTTCGTCGACATAACAGCCGCCGGCATCGGTTTGGTTGGCGAAGTAGCTGTAGTGAAAATGCAAGCGCTCGTTTCCTTTGCTGTGCACCCGCCAGCACGAACGGTTTATTTTGTGGAGGTGAAGCGCGTCGCCATCGGTATTGCGTGCGGCTACCCCCACCACATTGCGGGCAAAATTACCCAGCTCGTAGCGGCCTGGTCGCCAGTCGGGCAGCCAAACATCGGTAAATTCGGCGCGCGGATCGCATTCGAAAATGGCCAACACGCGCAGGTGGCGGGGCCTTTGGGGGTCGGGAGCCAGGTGGTAATGTGCCATGAGGGGAAGATAGCAATTTTGCACGGGCAGCGCAAGCCGATCGGCCATCTTCTTGCAGCATTTGAGAAGTAAAAAGGTAGCATCCACTCCCAGAGAAGAGTGGTTCTATTGGGTAGAAGCTGTTGGTTACCAGCTGAGCCAAGGCAAAACAAAGACTACCAGTAGTGTCCAGCCAGCGTAGACCGGTAAATACCGTGCCATTGCCATTTCAACCGGGCCGTAACCCCCTGCTTTTCTATTGGCTCGGATCAAGGCTACGAGCAACCAAATTAAGTGTACAAAAAGCAGCACATTGGTGCCCAAAACCGCGATCCGGTTGGGCGTGAAACCCCATTCGGCAATGCGAAAAACGATGGCCGACAGGGCGATGCCGTTCACCAGCACGGTAACCATGGCCAGTCCCAACAAAGGCAAGTGCTGCCAGTGGTTGTAATTTGCCTTGCTGTTTTCGGCCACAGAGAAGAAAATCAAGGCCATGACTCCCAGCAGTACCAGGTTAAAAATGAGCAAAAATTCGCGGTCGTTGTAAGGGTCTTTACCTTGCAAGAGCATGGCCACGAGGTAAACAACCAGGGTTAGGAATACCAATGGCGTAAACAAGCGGGCAATGAGGGGCGATATGCGGTTCACCAGCTCGGGATTTTGATGTACCAAGTAAGTTGCCAACAGCGGCACGGCTGGGGCACCCCAAATAAGGAGGAAATGCGTAAACACATAGTTGATGTTTACCCCAATGAGCTCAAATAAACTATAAGTAATGCCCGTAAGGATGCCACAAGCGATGAGCAACAAGGTGCCCATCACCACCAAATCGCCATTGAAGCGTAGGAATGCTAACCTGCCGCTGAAATTTTTCAAGCGTGCGCCAGTGAAAGTGTAGCCCAAAACCGACCACAGTAAAAGCGGCAAATGCACCATGGCCAGGTTATAGGCATCGGGATGGATGCTTTTGGGAAGGAGGTTGATGTAGGTTGCCGCCAAGACAAGCAGGCCAACCACACTTGCCCAGTTTTTAAACGCAAGTTGCTGTTGCCATAAAAACCAGCTCATCAAAAAAGGAAACACCGTAAAGCCGATGTTCTTTTGGTAAAATACATCTGCTTCCATGCCCAACCAATGCGGTAGTTTAACCACGCATCCAGCCAAAAAAATGAGCAGCAGTAAAATTTGCCAACTGTGGGCATCAGCCTTTTCTACAGTTTTTACATAATGCAAGCGGGCATGCCAATAGGCTGCAACAGGGTCGGTTGTTGCGTCTGGAAAGCTGGCATCAAAGGCCTTCTTAAATGCTTCGGGCTGCTGCCGGTAGGTGGCTTCCAGGGCTTCGGGTTGCTGCCAAATCGATGTCAAATCAATGGGTTGATTCATGACTCAGGGTTTTCAATGATTGAAACATGTTTTCTAACGCCAACCATCCACTTTGAAATACAAAGTAGATGCGCAAAAAAAAGCGGACGCCCGAGGGGGGCAGCATTTCTAAAATAATCATGGCTTTTTTTGTGATTGAATGAGTTGTTCGAGTGCTTGTAAGTGCGCCGCAAAGGCCTCTCGGCCCGCGGTGGTAATGGCATAACTGGTATTGGGCTTGCGGCCCACAAACGATTTTTCTACCTGTACAAAGCCTTCTTTTTCGAGGCCTTTGAGGTGACTGGCAAGGTTGCCGTCGGTGAGGTCGAGCAGCTCCTTCAAGCTGTTGAAATCGAGCTGTGGGTTGGCCGCTAAAGCCGCCATCAGCCCCAAACGAATGCGGCTGTCGAATGCTTTGTGCAATTGGGCAAGGGTCTGCTTCACTTTTCGTAACGAAAATGGATAAAGAGGCCGTAAACGATGTGCATCAGTCCGAAGCCTGCCGCCCAAAACAGCATGGCTTGTTGGGGCAGCAACAAGGCGAAAAAGCCGAGCGTGATGTTCAGTAGACCCAAAATGCGCAAGGCAGCGTAAGTAATCGGACCCGCCTGATACAAGGTAATGCCGTAAAACAGCAAGCTGGTAGGCAGTAGCAGGCTGTGGTATCCCATCCACGCCAGGCCGAGCAACAGCAAGCCGCCGGTCAAAAGCGGCACCGCCAAATCGGTCAACAAACGACGTGAAGCTGCAGTCCATACCATTTCGCCTTGTTTGCGTGCTTTTTGCTGGGCCATCCAGGCGGCAGTGCCTATCGACAACACCAGCAAGCCTCCAGCCAGTGCCATCATGCCGCTCAAAGCAGCATAGGCATTTAAACCAGTCAAAGCTGCGGCTTCCATGGCAGATGGATCGAATCTTAAATGCTGCTGTGCCAGGTAAGCCGCCAGCAAGCCATAAATGCCAGCCATTACGCCCGACCAGCCCGAGAGCGATACAAATTTGGAAGACCGCTGCATCATGCTGCGGATAGCTTGTAAGTCGGCGAGGTAGTCGGTTTGCTGTTTCATGCAAAGAACTTTGAGAAGCAAAGTAAGTCATTGTTTTCGTCGACACCAAACATGAGCAGCACTTTTAACATTTCATTTGCTTTCTACTAAGTGCGTCCGTGTTAGAAGGTAAGTTTACTACCCCTTTTTAGGTATTTTACTTGTTCTTGTGTTTTAGAGTGTGCCAGCCATGGCAACACAAATTATATTTGAAAGAAAAACCAAACCATGAAACACTATTTCACTACCGTTTTTCTGCTTTTGAGCGTCGCGGTTCAGGCGCAACGAGGAATTCCTCTGCCGCCACAGCCTGTAAAAACAGATATGTGTGCCATTTACGACACCTTGATTTACGTGCTGCAGCGCGACAGCGGATTGTTTGTTTCTAATGGAAGCCCCACCCGGCCAGTTCAAGCGAACGTAGCCATTTCGGCAGGGGCGTATTATGCATTAGCCAACCAAACCGACACCTTGTGGGTTGGTACTTCGAATGGGTTGTTTCGGGTATTGCCTGGTGGCACGGTGAATCAGTTTAGTACTGCACAAGGAAATTTCGCAGCCGATACGGTTTTTAGTTTGGCTGCATCGGGGAATTTGTTGTATGCAGGTACCAATGCAGGGCTGCTGGTTTACAACGGCAGCAACTGGACCACCTACAATACTACCAATAGCGGATTGACCAGCAATAGGGTAACCCGTATTAAAGCCCATGCTCAGCGTTTGGGTATGATAGCAGGCGGTGCTGCTCATGTGCTTGCCAATAACGTGGTTCAAGCCTTGACAGTGCCCAGCAGTTTACCCCTTCAATTTGTTCAGCCCTTGCCCAATGGAGAGATTTTGGTTGCTACTACATTTACCACCTTTGTGAGGTCGGTTGCCGGAACTTACGATTCTATAGTGGCCACAGCTGTAGGCGATGCCTTTGTTGACGGAACAAATACACTCCTATTTGCTACGCCGCGATTATGGACCTTGGATGGGTCGGAGCTGCATTTCAGAAATATTGATTTCGTTTCGCTTCTGGGAGGAGGAGGTTCCGTATTTCGAGCAGGCAAGTCGCTCAATAATTCTTATTATTTCATGGGGCGATTCAATATTTTGGTGTTAAGCCGTTTGTCTTTTATAGATGATCGGGCCAATTCCTTTAATCGGCGAGAATTGGATATTAACCAAGTTAAGGCCTTGTACCTCAATGGGGGAGATATGTTTTGGGACCGTGGCGAAACCGGTACGGCGCGCTACAATGTTCCTAAACAAACCGACCCTAATAGCGTAGTACGCAGCACCTTGTTTGCATTTAGTCCATGGTTTGGGGGCATGCACAATGGCCAGTTGTATCAAAGTGCACAAACTTACAGGCAATCTACCACTGGAGGTATTGTTTATCGGTCAGGTCCTCTTACTGCAACTGGCGATACCGTGCTAAATAATGGCGATTATGATCGTTTATGGAAAATCAACCGCCGCGACATTGAATTTTTCAAGGATGCGTGGAGCCGAGGTACAGTTCAAAATGGCGGTTATACGCCGGCAAAGGACATTCGTGAATGGCCGGGTAACAGGCCAGGCGGTGGCATTTTGGCGCCATTTTTCGATAGAAACAACGATGGTTTATACCGCTGGCAGGATGGCGATTATCCGCTCATCAAAGGCGACCAGGCTGTTTGGATGGTTTATAATGATAAGGATATGCGCAGAACCCAAGCGGCCGCTGCCATGGAATTAGAGGTACAGTGCATGGCCTATGCCTACACTTGCAATCAGCTGACAGGAATGGACACGGTGCTTAATTACACTACTTTTCTTGATTACAGCATTCATAATCGTTCGAATCGCAGTTATTCCAATTCTTTTGTAACACTGTGGACGGATGGTGATTTAGGCAACTATTTGGATGACTTTGTAGGTATGGATGTTAAGGGGAATGGTTATTATTTCTACAATGGAGATGACGATGATGAGGGCTTTAATAGCTATGGATTTAATCCGCCTGCACAAGGTGTTTATGTGCTGAAAGGCCCAACAGCGCCATCGGCCGACGGTATCGATAATAATAGAAATGGCGTGATTGACGAAGCGGGCGAAGATTTAGCACTGAGTTCCTTTGTATATTTCAACAACGATGGAACGCCTATTGGTAATCCCACTTCTTCCCAAGACTTCTATAATTATTCCAGGGCCATTTGGAAAGACAATACCCCCATGGTTTATGGCGGTACGGGTTATCCTGGTTCTACTGGCAGTACTACGCTTCCTGCTAAATTCATGTTCCCCGGGGCTACCGATTCAACGGGCTGGGGATTAGGCGGTACTACCTCCTCTCCGGTGGTTGCGCCTTTTCAATGGTCGGAAGTCGACCCAGGACCAGGAGCTTCGCCTAACGTACCGGCCGACAGAAGAGGATTGGCATCGATGGGGCCCTTTAACTTTAATGCCGGCGGAACTGAGTCGTTTACGGTAGCCTTTATTTACAGCCGTGGCAACAACGGCGCCAATAGTTCACGACTCAAATTAATCAACCAAGATGCTCCCCGCATCAAGCAGTGGTTTGCACAAAACCAATTCCCCAGCTGTCTCGATTTAACAGGCTTAAGCATCGGTGAGGTGCAGCAGCCCCGTTTGCAAGTGACCATGTATCCCAACCCAAGCCAAGGAAGGGTATCTTTTCGCATGGATGACGATGCGCCTACTGCCATCGAGTTGTTTGATATGCAGGGTAGAAAGCTCCAAACACAACATTTTGCCGGAGAAACCACCTATCATTTGAATGTTGACCAACTGCCAGCCGGCATGTATTTGGTGCACGTGAAGCAAGCAAAAGGCATGGCCATGTTAAAGTTACTATTGCAGCCATAAAGGCCATATATGGTTAAATGAACAGCCGAAACAGCGAGTTTCGGCTGTTTTATTTGGATAGGCTCGTGCCAAGCGAAAGCTGCTCGTCGCCTTTTTGATACGGCAAATAAGTAATGATCAGCTGAAACATCTCGTCGGTGCTCCGCATATTGCCGGCAGGCTCGCGTACTTCGATGGGCGGACTGAACGGATTATTCGGGTTACTCGCTGTATTATCGAAACTTCCCCACACCTCAATGGTGGTACCTTGCGGCAAATGCAGCATTTTGGGGAAGGTATAATTGTACTGCCAGCGGAAATCCCATTGTTTCAAGCGAATGAGCGGGAGGGTATCGCCCCCGGGCAACAAGGCATAAGCCCAAAACTCCTTGCCCAATAAATGCATGTGCGGGTTGATGGTGAGCACCGAAATGTCGGCCGGCAAGGTATAACTGGTTTTGTGGCGGGTGATTTTACCAGCCGGAATTACCAAAGGCGGTTCTATGGCGCTCAATCCGTTGGTGCCCAGCATCATTTCACGCGTAGGCCGCTCGGGCGCTTTGGGCATGAAGTAGAGGTGCAGGCGCGGCCGGTCAACGGTATCAACCGGACTTGCCCCGTAATGGATGTCGCGGAACAAAAAGGCGCCCTTGCGGGTAAAAGCCCAGCCGCCAATGCCCTGGGGATACATCACGGGTTGCATGCCGGGTAAATAATTCACCACCGAGGGCACCAGGGGTGGGTACGAATCGTCGGGTTCGAGCAAATCGAGCAGCTTGTAGGTGTCGTAGTAGCCCAGCAGCGATGGATCTACTTTGCGCAAGCCTTTGAATACATTGCGACTACTGTTGGAAGCATAGCGGATGAGGTGCCCGTTCATGTGGTGCACCAAGCGTTTGTGTCCGGGTACATACTCTACGGCCCGCACAAAAGTGTCGAAAGGGAGCTCAAAGGGCACTTTTACCACCCAAAAATGCTCTTTGTTGTTGCCCGGAATGTGGATGGGCTCATCGAGCCACACCACCCAATCGGGTTTACCCAACATGCTTTCTTCGGGATAAACGGGCGGTTGCGGTGCTCGGGCCATATCGCCTCGCAAAGCGCCTTGTGCAGCCCATTTGGATAGCAGGGCGATGGCGGTATCGCTCAGCACGCGCTCTTCTAAAAAACGGCTGTAGGTATGGTCGGCAGGCCAGGGAGGCATGTACCTGCTGCCCGTTACGGCTGCAATGAGCGAGGCGCGTACCTGAGCCCCTTCGTAATCGAGCAGCGAAAAAGGGGCCGCTTGGTTCGGGCGGTGGCAAGGCGTACATTCTTTGAACAAAATGGGCGCAACATGCTCGGCCCAGGTTACGGTATCGGGCAAAGCGGCCGATAAATCAGCGGTTGGTTCGGTTGTTTTTTCATTGCCACAAGCGGCTAGCACCAGCGCCAGTCCAAATACCCACACCTTTTGCATCAATCGGGAATTTCGATGGTACAACCAATGGCGCGGGTGCTGCCGGCATCAAGGGGCCTGCCTTGCAAAGCGGCCACCACCACCGTATCGGCGTAAAATGCGGTGATGCGCTGGCGTTTTTTACCCAAAGCGAACACCCAATTGTCGATAGCGCCGCGATACAGCAGCTTTTGGTCGTGGGTGAAAATGAAAACCTCGGGGGTTACCCGTGCGGCCAAGGCGCGGCTAACCGCCCAGCTGGTGTCGCGGAAGATGGGTACTTGCAAATCGAACTGCCGCCTGAAACTATCCACCGCGCCGGCCGAATAATAGCTGCCGGGTACCACCACCAGGTGCTTGACGGCCCTGCCAGCGGTTTTTGCTTGCAGCAAATTGGCCGAGAGACAATAATTTTCGCTCAGTGGACATTCGGGTGCAAAAAAGTAGAGCACATTCAAGCTGTCGAGCTGCTCGCCAAGCAGGAGCTCCTGGCCGGCCAAATCGCGGAGCAATAAGCTATCAAGACCGGCGAGTTCAGGCTGCCGTTCTTCGGGTCCGCAAGCCAGCAGTATTGCTGCCAAAAGCAGCGCAAAAATCCCGTGGTGCTTAGTCATGCCCTTTCAGGAAGTCGCGCCAACCGCGTGCTTCCAAGTCGGCCGCATCGTCCAATACCTTTTCCTTCAAGCGCTCTTTGAATTCGCGGATGCGCTGCATCACCACAGCATCGTGGGTGGCCACCATCTGCGCGGCCAAAATACCGGCATTGCGGGCGCCATTGAGGGCCACGGTCGCTACCGGTACACCCGCAGGCATTTGGAGGATCGACAATACCGAGTCCCAACCATCGATGCTGTTGCTCGACTTGATGGGTACGCCAACCACCGGCAAAGGGGTTACCGAAGCCACCATGCCTGGCAAATGGGCTGCCCCACCGGCACCGGCCACAATAACTTCCAAACCGCGACTGGCGGCTTTTTGTGCATAATCGACCATGCGTTCGGGGGTGCGGTGCGCCGAAACCACGGTGAGTTCGTACGGAACGCCCAACTCTTCGAGTACAAGGGCGGCTTCTTTCATCACCGGCAAATCGGAGCTGCTGCCCATGATGATGCCTACTTTGGGTTGACTCATATGCTTATAACTTTGAGTTGTTCTCTCACTTGGGCAGCCAGCTGGCGGGCATCGTCTAATTGCGGGCGCACCACCGTTACATGGCCCATCTTGCGGAAAGGCCGGGTTTGGCTTTTGCCGTAGATGTGTAAATATACGCCATCCAAGGCCATCATGGCTTCGGCTCCTTGGTAAAAAACAGGACCGCTGTACCCGTCTTCACCTACCAAATTCACCATCACGGCCGCGCTGTGGGCAGCAGGATCGCCTAAGGGCAAGTTCAAAATGCCGCGCAGGTGCTGTTCGTACTGCGAAGTATAGCAGGCTTCGATGGTGAAATGCCCGCTGTTGTGCGGACGCGGCGCCGCCTCGTTCACCAACAATTGTCCATCGGTGGTGTAGAAAAATTCCACGGCCAGCAAGCCGCAAATGCCCAGTGCATCGATGAGGCGGGTGGCCAGGGCCTCTGCTTCGGCCAGCACGGCAGGTGGGAGGAAGGAGGGACAAACCACTTCTTCCACCAAATTGGCTGTAGGGTGGAACACCATTTCGCAGGCCGGAAAACAACGCACTTGGCCTTGGGCGTTTCGCGCCGCAGTCACCGCAATTTCGGCGGCCATGGCGGCAGGTTGTTCGCACAAACAAGGGGTGTCGGGCAGGTCGTTGAGGTCGGCCGCGCTGTTCAAAAACTTCACCCCTTTGCCATCGTAGCCAAAGCGGGTCGATTTCCAAACTGTGGGCAAGGGCTGACTTCCATCGGCTACGGCAGCTTGTAACTCGGGCAAACTGTTGTACAGCTGAGCAGGCGAAGTAGGGAAGTCGTTGTTGAGGTAAAATGCTTTTTGTATGCCTTTGTCTTGGATGATGGCCAGCGCCTCGGGATCGGGATGCACCACCTTGCCTTCGGCCTTCAACTGGCGGAGGGCATCGGTATTTACATGCTCAATTTCGATGGTAATCACATCGCAGCCGCGACCAAAATCGAGCACCGTTTGGTAATCCATCAGGCTGCCTTGCACAAATTCGTTGCAGGCGAGGGCCGATGGGGCGTCGGCAGCAGGATCGAGCACGCGGGTACGGATATCGAGCCGGCGGGTGTCGTACAGCAACATCTTGCCGAGCTGTCCGCCCCCCACAATGCCCAAGGTAAAGGAAGAAGAAAATAAGGCTTTCACGCTGTAAAGGTAAGGCAGAAGGGGGAGATTTGAGTAGCGGGGCCAGGTGCTCAGCCTGATGCTTTCAGCATTCCGCCGTTGGTCAACCACCGAAAGCTGAGCGCCAAATGCTCCCACCGTCCCGAAGGTGTGGGAATGCGCCTCCATAAAATTGTTTGATTATTGTGACAGCATCTATTCGAAAAATAGTTTAATTTGTTATGTAAGAGAGCGCATCTATTGCTCTTGCTACCGACGAACCATGAATTCCACGCAGCTTTCGCTCAAGATACAGCATCAACAAAATGCCCACGGCATGTTAGACGTTTACGATGGTTTTGGCCACATTGCTCTCAACAGCCTGCTCAATGGCGTGTACGTATTGCAAGTGCAAGCTCACCATGCCCTGCACCAAACCAAATTGGTGGTAGTTAAGCCCTGATGAAAAAGCTGTTTAACATAACAATAATTCAGATTTTCTTGTTGACCACAGCTGTATGTGGTCAGCAGGAAAATCTTATATTAAATGGTTCGTTAGAGGATTTCATTAACTGCCCTGTTACACCTAATATTACCGAGGCAAAATTTTGGAGTACGGGCCTCGAAGGCAACGATTGGCATATTGAATATTTTCATGCTTGTGCAGGCTATGTGCCGGTTTTTGGAACTTCTTGGATTCAAGCGGCCAAGGATGGCGATGCGTTTTTTGGTGCAGGTAATAGTATTGGCATTCAGGACACCAGCGTAAGTCAGGAACGCGAATTCTCAACTGGTAGACTTAAATATTGTTTGCAAGCGGGTGCTCGATACAGAATGTCTTTTTATGTTAATCCACCCCCTAACCAGGTTTCGGCCTATGTGGGTTATGATTGTTTTGAGGTTTTTTTTCATCCAAATGCATACCCATTGAGTTCTCAAAATTACGGAATAACGAGCAGGTTTTATGAAGTGGCGCATCGAGCACTTAAAATGCCCGTTAACCGGCCCATTACCCAAAGGGGTGTTTGGCATAAATTAGAAGTGGAGTTTACTGCCACGGGTGAAGAATGCTATTTTACTGTGGGTTGCTTCAAATGGCTGAAGCCTGAAAATATTGACACGCTGGTCGGTCCCGGAGCAACAGGCAATGTTTTTAGAGGTATTTACTACCTATACGACGACTTCGTCCTCACCGAAATACCCGACGATACCACACCGCCAGCGCCCGAGCCACTGGTACCCAATGTGTTTACCCCCAATGCCGATGGCCACAATGATTATTGGGTAATCAAACACCTGCCCCCCGCTACCTCGGTTGCCATTTACAACCGCTGGGGCCAGCGCGTGTACTTTAGCGAAAACTATGCAAACGACTGGGGTGGCGAGGGCCTGCCCAGCGGCACTTACATCGCCGAGCTGGTTTTCCGTGATTTGCCCCCCAAACGCCAGGCGGTTTATTTGAAGCGCGAATAGGCCAAGCAGCCCTGGCCGCAAGGCCTCCTACAGAAGCGCAGCTTCGTTTACAGCCGCAGGCGTTTACAGAAGCGAAGCTTCATTTACAGCCCTAGGCGTTTACAGAAGCGAAGCTTCATTTACAGCCCTAAGCGTTTACAGAAGCGAAGCTTCATTAACAGCCCAACGGGCGTTCGCAGAAGCGCAGCTTCGTAACCAGCCGCAGGCGTTCACATCCCAAAAGGCATGCCCTCCCTGAAAATGTTTGATTATTGTGACAGCATCTATTCGAAAAATAGTTTAATTTGTTATGAAGGAGAGCGCATCTATGGTCGCTTGCTACCGAAGAACCATGAATTCCACTCTGCTTTCGCTCAACATGCAGCATCAACAAAATGCCCACGGCATAGTAGACGTTCACGATGGTTTTGGCCACATTGCCCTCAACAGCTTGCCCAATGGCGTGTATGTATTGCAGGTGCAAGCCAACAATGCCCTGCACCAAACCAAGCTGGTGATAGTTAAACCCTGATGAAAAAGCGGTTTATCATAGCGATCATTCAGATTTTCTTGTTGACCACAGTTGTACGTGGTCAGCAGGAAAATCTTATATTAAATGGTTCGTTGGAGGATTACATAAATTGCCCTCTTGCACCGAATATTACGGAAGCAAGGTTTTGGAGTACGGGCCTTGAGGGCAATGATGATGAGATTGAGTACTTTCATGCTTGTGCCGGGTATGTGCCAGTATTTGGAACTACATGGATTCAATCAGCAAAAGCCGGTGAAGCATTTTTTGGGGCAGGTAATAGCATTGGCAATTTCGATACCTCTGCATATCATGAACGTGAATTTGCAACCGGTAAGCTCAAAGAATGTTTAAAGATGGGTGTTCGTTACAAGCTCTCTTTTTTCGTTAATCCACCGTCTAATCAGGTTTCGGCTTGGGTGGGTTACGATTGTTTTGAGGTTTATTTCCATTCAAATCCATACCCATTGAGTTCCCAAAACTTGGGAATAATTCGTAGATTTAATGAAGTGGCGCCTCGGGTACTTAAAATGCCTGTTGACGCCCCAATCGTTCAACGGGGTGTTTGGCGCAAATTAGAATTAGAGTTTACTGCCACGGGCGATGAATGCTATTTTACCGTTGGCTGTTTCAATTGGTTGCGGCCCGAAAATATTGACACACTGGTTGGCCCGGGTGCAACGGGTAATGTGTTTCCAGCGGTTTACTACCTCTACGATGACTTTGTGCTCACCGAAATACCCGACGATACCACACCGCCGCCAGCGCCCGAGCCGGTGGTGCCCAATGTGTTTACCCCCAATGGCGATGGCAGCAATGATTTTTGGGTGATTAAAAATTTGCCACCTGGTACTACCCTAGCCATTTACAACCGCTGGGGCCAGCAAGTGTATTTTACCGAAAATTACACCAACGATTGGGGCGGCGAGGGCCTGCCCGGCGGCACTTACATCGCCGAGTTGATTTTTAGAGATTTGCCCCCCAAACGCCAGGCGGTTTATTTGAAGCGCGAATAAGCCAAGCCGCCCCGGCCGTAAAGCCCACATTCAGAAGCGAAGCTTCATTAACAGCCGCAGGCATTAACAGCCCAACGGGCGTTCACAGTCCCGCTCGTGCAGAATCATCAACAGCCGCATTGGCAATCACCGGCTGTCCACCGTCTTTCTCCATGCAGCTGGCCAACTACATTTAACACTTTTTTTATAATGGAAACTATCTGCGGGCAAATAGTTTCCATACTTTTGCGGCGCCATGTTAGAACAAGTACACCAATTGCTCCACCGCATACGCGATCTTTTTTTTCGCTATGGCATCAAAAGCATGACCATGGACGACATTGCCCAACAGCTCGGCATGTCGAAAAAGACCATTTATGCGCATTTTCCCGACAAAAAATCATTGTTAAAGGCGCTCATGTCCGACTTCCTCACTTGCCATTACCAGGAAGTAGTTGATGCCCAAAAGAATGCCGATAATGCCATCGACGAGATGTTCCGCATTGCGGCCTTGGGCATACAGCGCATGGACAAAATCACGCCTAGCTTTTTGTTCGATTTGCGCAAATACCATGGTGATATCTGGAGTCAGTTCGAACAATTCAGGGCTACGGCCATGTACGAGGGCGTAACGGCTAACATCCGCCGTGGAATGGCTGAAGGGCTGTTTCGCAACGACCTCGACGTACAAGTAGTAGCCCACATGCACATGGAGCACTTGAATTTGATTGTCGACCCAGGTCACTTTGCCGAACTCAACAAGCCCATGCGCACCGTCATGTACACCATCATGATCACCTTTACCCGTGGTTTGGCCACGCCCGAAGGTTTGCGCATTCTCGAACAGCACCTAGAAAACAACCCCATATTCGAAAATTCCAACCTCACCAATTAATGCAGTTCAAACCTATTGCTCTCTTGTTAAGCCTGCTGCTAGTAGCATCGCTTACAGCCACCGCTCAAAGCAGTTTTACGCTGCGCGAGGCGGTTGATTATGCCCTTCGCAACAATGTAAAGGCGAAAAACGCCAACATCGACGAAAAAATCGCTCAAGCCAAAGTACGCGAAATCACTACCATTGGCTTTCCGAAGGTGAATGCCTCTTATGGCATCAACAACAACTACATCATCCAAAAGGTGATCATTCCCGATGGAGCTGCCTTTGGAGGACCTCCTGGTCAACCCTTAGCACTTGAATTCCAGCCCCAATTTGGTGGTAATGCGGTGATATCGGTGAATCAGCTGCTTTTCGATGGTTCGTACATTGTTGGTCTGCAGGCCGCGCGGGTGTACCGCGAATTGTCGGCCAAATCGAACGAAATGACCCAAGTAGAAGTGGCCGAAAATGTGAAAAAGGCCTATTACGGCGTGTTGGTGAATCAAGAGCGCATGGGATTGCTCAATGCTACTTTGAACCGACTCGACAGTAATTTGCGTGAAATGAAGGCCAATTATGCCAGTGGTTTTGTTGAAAAAATCGATTTAGACCGCTTGCAGGTACAACGCAATAACACGGCTACTGAAAAGGAAAAGGTGATACGTTTTCAAGAGATTTCTTTGAGCTTGCTCAAGTTTCAGATGGGCTACGATATAAACCAACCCATAGAATTGCGCGATCGGCTGCAGGATGTGCGCTTTGAAGAAAGTGTGCTTGAAAGCGGTAGCATCAATCCGCTCGATCGCCCCGAAATGAAACTCCTGCAAACCCAAAAGACGGCCACCCAACTCGAAATTAGAAACATCCGTGCTGGCTACTTGCCATCTATTGGCTTGCAACTACAACGCGGTGCCTTGGCAGGTGCCAACGATTTCGACCGGGTACTCGACCCCAACGGTAGCTGGTTTGCTTATGGATCGGTTGGTTTGGGTATCAACTGGAGTTTATTCGACAGCTTCACCAAGCGATACCGAGTGCAACAAAAGCAACTGGAATTGCAGAAAGTAGAAAACACCATTTTCGATTTCAACAAATCCATCTACCTGCAAGCCAACCAAGCACAATTGGCCTTGCGCAGCAGCTACGAAACCATGAAAAACCAGGAAATGACCTTGCAGCTCAGTCAGGATGTGCTAGAAGTAGCCCGCAAAAAATACGCACTGGGTGTAGGCTCAAACATCGAAGTGATAAATGCCGAATCGGAATACCGCCAGGCGCAAGCCAACTACTACAATGCGGTATACGAGCTGTTGGTAGCCAAAGTCGACCTCCAAAAAGCCAAAGGCCAACTCTTAACCAAATAACTCCATCAAAAACTAACTGGTACGGTTCATTAGCCTTGCTGAAAGCACCATGCCCATGTCGCTAGGCCCCTTGAACTTTGAACCATCAACTTTGAATTTAAAATTGAACCCCTATATGCGCACCACTCAAATTATTGCTGGCCTGGCCCTTTTGGGCGTTATTGCCTGCAGCAAACCCAGCGCTTCCGACAAAGCCAAGCGTTTGGAAGAGCTCAAAAAACAACAAGCCGAACTGGCTACCGAAATCAAAACCCTCGAAGAGGAACTCATGGCCAAGGGCGAAATTCCCGCCTCGGGCAAATTGGTAGTAGCAACCACCCTCGAAGCTGCGCCTTTTGAAACCTATTTGGAAGTACAAGGCCGGGTAGATGCCCGCGAGAGCGTGGAAGTGTTTGCCGAAATGCCGGGTACCGTCCGCACCATCAATGTTAAGGTAGGTCAACAAGTAGCCAAAGGAACGGTACTTGCCGAGTTGGAAAATACCCCCCTGCGCCAAACCATTGAGCAAACCAAAACCCAATACGAACTCACCAAGACCATGTTCGAAAAGCAAAAGGGACTTTGGGAGCAAAAAATCGGCACCGAAGTAGCCTATCTCCAAGCCAAGGCAGCGAAAGAAGGTCTCGAAAAAACCTTGGCCGGCTTGGAGGCACAGCTCGACATGACCCGCATCAAAGCCCCTGTGGCCGGTACGGTCGACGAGGTGAATACCCGTTTGGGTCAGGCTGTGAGCCCCAATCCCATGCAGTCGACCTTCAAAATCGTAAACTACAACGATATGCGTGTGGTAGCCGATTTGGCTGAATCGAACATTGCCAAGGTGAAGCAAGGCGATGCGGTGAAGTTATACTTCAAAGATTACGACCGCGAAGAAACCGCCAAGTTGACCCACGTGGCCAAAACCATCAACCTCATCAACCGTACATTTAGGGTAGAAGCCAACTTAAATGCAGGTGGAAAAACCTACAATCCGAACATGGTGGTGGTAATGCGTATCAACGATTTCAGCGCCGATTCGGCCTTCACCGTGCCGGTGAATGTGATCCAGCGCTCAGAGCAGGGCAGTTTCCTCATGGTGGCCGAGAAGAAGGGCAAGCAATTGGTAGCCCGCAAACGCTATGTGACCGTGGGGCGCACCTATGCTTCCCAAGCCCAAATTACCGATGGTTTACAAGCTGGTGAGCAGGTAATTACGGTAGGTTACAACGATTTGAACGACGGTCAAGAGATTCGTTTCTAAGCAAAAACAGCCAAAATGAGCGATTTAAAGCCATTCAAAGAATTTAAACCCACCAGCTGGGCCATCGACAATAGGGTAACCATTTTCATCCTGTCGATCATTGTAACGCTGGCGGGCATTTCGGTGTACAACTCCATTCCCAAGGAGCAGTTCCCCGAAATTGTGATCCCCACCATTTATGTGAGCACGGTGTACCCGGGTACCTCGCCTGCCGATATGGAGAACCTGGTGACCAAGCCCATCGAAAAAGAGATCAAGGGCATTTCGGGCATCAAAAAGTTAACGTCGAACTCACTGCAAGACTTTTCGAATGTGATAGTAGAGTTTGGTACCGATGTAGATGTGGCCGAAGCCAAGCAGAAGGTAAAAGATGCGGTTGACAAAGCCCGTTCGGAGCTGCCCAACGACTTGCCGCGCGATCCCACGGTACTTGAAATCGATTTGTCGGAAATTCCGATCATGTACATCAACCTCAGTGGTAACATTGAGCTGGCCCGTTTGAAAGACTATGCCGAAGATGTGAAAGACCTGGTAGAAGGTATTCAGTCGGTAAACCGCGTTGACGTGGTAGGTGCCCTTGAGCGCGAAGTGCAGGTGGATGTAGACATGTATCAAATGCAGGTGGCCAAAATCACCATGGACGACATTGAGCGGGCCATCAAGTACGAAAACATGACCATTTCGGGAGGCAGCATCAATACCGGTGAAATGAAGCGCGCCATTCGTGTGGTGGGCGAATTCAAGTCGGTGAGCGAGCTCGAAAACATCATTGTAACCAGCATGCCTGGTGCTACTGTTTACCTGAAAGACATTGCCAAGGTAACCGACGGCTTCAAGGAAATGGAATCGTTCGCCCGTTTGAACGGCGAAAACGTAATTACCCTCAACGTCATCAAACGTTCGGGCGAAAACCTCATTTCTACCGCCGACGATATCCGTGCGCTGTTGGATGCGCAAAAAGACAAGTTGCCGCAGAACTTGAAGATCACCATCACGGGCGACCAGAGTACCTTCACCCGCACCACGGTACACGACCTCACCAACACCATCATCATCGGATTCATTTTGGTGACTTTGGTATTGATGTTTTTCATGGGCACCACCAACGCCATGTTTGTGGGCTTATCGGTGCCGCTTTCGAGCTTCTTGGCCTTTTTGTTCATGCCGAGCATCGACTTCACCATGAACATGATTGTGCTTTTCTCGCTGCTCATGGCCTTGGGTGTGGTGGTAGACGATGCCATTGTGGTGGTTGAAAACACGCACCGCTTGTTTGCCAATGGTCGCCGCCGCATCGACAAAGCGGCCAAGATGGCTGCGGGTGAAATTTTCCTCCCGGTATTGGCAGGTACGCTCACCACCATTGCGCCTTTCTTGCCCTTGGCATTTTGGGATGGCGTAGTTGGTAAATTCATGTTTTTCTTGCCCATAACGCTTATTCTTACGCTTTTGGCATCGTTGGTGGTAGCCTACATCATCAATCCGGTTTTTGCTGTGCAGTTCATGAAACCCGAGCATACCAACGTGAGCGAAGAGCAAAAGCGCCGCAAGAAGCGCAGCCTGCAACTCATTTCGTTGGGCTTTGTAGCCGCTGCTGTGATGGCTTATCTGCTGGGGTCGTTCGGTTTGGGTAACTTCCTGGTTTTTGTAGTAGGCCTTTTGTGGTTCAACCGCTACGTGATTACACCTACCATCCTCAGCTTCCAGGAAAAGCGTTGGCCCAAAGTCCAAGGAGCTTACGAGCGTTTGTTACGCTGGGCACTCACTGGCAAAAATCCGGTATACATCATGCTCGGGACAGTAGTTGTTTTTATCGGCACCTTGGTATTGACCGTTTTTGCGGCCCAAGTCGGTCGTTTGAAAGTCGACTTTTTCCCCTCGGGCGAACCCAACTTTGTGTATGCTTACATCAGCACGCCGGTGGGTTCAGACCAAACCTATACCGACAGCATTACCCAAGTGGTAGAGCGCAAGGTAATGGAGGTAATTGGCAAAGACAACCCGCTTGTTGAATCGGTGATTGCCAACGTAACCATCGGTGCCGGTGACCCCATGGCGGGTGACCGTTCGGCTGCTCCAAACAAAGGAAAAGTGACGGTGGCCTTTGTAGAATTTGCCAAACGTAATGGCGAAAGCACCAAGCCGATTCTCGATCAAATTCGCAATACGGTAAAGGGTCTTCCTGGCGTAGAAATAACCGTTGACCAAGAGCGTAATGGTCCACCTACCGGTAAGCCCATCAATATTGAAGTAGCTGGCGATGATTTTGAAGTGTTGGGTGCAACGGCTACTGGCCTGAAGCGTTACCTCGATTCGCTCGATATTCCGGGTGTAGAAGAGCTCAAAAGCGACCTTGAAGCCAGCAAGCCTGAGCTCATCATTTCGGTAGACCGCGAGCGTGCCCAGCGCGAAGGCATCAGTACTGCACAAATTGGCAGCGAAATACGCGCCGCTGTATTTGGCAAAGAGGTAAGCAAATTCCGCGATGCGAACGACGAGGTGCCCATTCAATTGCGTTACGACGAGGTGAACCGCAAAGACGTTGATCGCCTCATCAACGCCCGCATCACCTTCCGCGACATGAACTCAGGCGGTGCCATCCGTCAAATTCCTTTGTCGTCGGTGGCCAAAATCGAGTATACCAACAGCTATGGCTCCATAAAACGCAAAAACCAAAAGCGTGTGGTAACCATCAGTTCAAATGTATTGACCGGTTACACGGCCAACCAGGTGGTGGCCAGCATCAACAAGGCCATTGCAGGTTATCCAGTGCCCGAGGGTTACAGTGTGGTGATGACCGGTGAGCAAGAAGAACAGGCTGAATCGGGTCGCTTTTTGTCGAATGCCTTGCTGATCAGTGTGGGATTGATTTTCATCATCCTCATGATCCAATTCAACAGCATCAACAAAACCTTAATCATCCTTTCCGAGATTGTGTTGAGCATCATTGGTGTATTGTTGGGCTTTATCATTACGGGCATGAATATGTCGGTGGTAATGTCGGGTATTGGCATTGTGGCCCTGGCCGGTATTGTGGTGAAAAACGGTATCCTCATCGTAGAATACATCGATGTATTGCTCGAAAAACCGGGTACTTCGCTCAAAGAAGCCATCATTCAGGCGGGTAAGATTCGTATGACGCCGGTAATGCTCACGGCTTTTTCTACCATCTTGGGACTCATACCTTTGGCTGTTGGATTGAATATCGATTTCGGTAAATTGTTCACCGAATTGAATCCGCACATATTTTTTGGTGGAGATAGCGTAGCTTTCTTTGGTCCTTTGAGTTGGACCATTATCTTTGGGCTCGCATTCGCAACTTTTTTGACCTTGGTACTGGTTCCGGCTATGTACTACGTGAGTTACCGCAATCAAATTCGAAGAAAATTTATTTTGCGGAAACTAAAGCGTATGGTCATGCGTTAAAAGACTCAGACATACCAACGACAAGTTGGTAGTTTTTCATAGGTTTAGTTTGGTTGACCCCTGGACTGTGAAGTCCGGGGGTTCTTTTTTTAGTTCAAGTTCAAAGTTCAAAGTTCAAAGTTCAACAGGGTGATGTTGGTAAATCCATGGTGTTGGGGTTGACCGAGTGGTTGATGTGCCCCAAAATCAAATAATCATAACCTACGCTCCCCCAGCCCCAGCGGGGCAATATCTGGGTAGCACCAACGGCGCGCAGCGCTTACCGGAATGTTGAAAGTTCATAAGGCAAATGTTGGTAAAGCAAGATTGTCTGGTTAATAGAGCGGTTGCTAACCCACAAAATTACCAGCGTACCAAAATTTAACGCCCCTCTCCTTTGGAGAGGGGTTGGGGGTGAGGCCAGTTCAAGGTTCAAAAGGGTGATGTTGGTAAATCCATGGTTTTTGGGTTGACAAAGCGGTTGATGTACCCCAAAATCAAATAATCAAAGCCTACGCACCACCTGTCCCAGCGGGGCAATTTCTGGGTAGCGCCGTCGGCGCGCAGCGCCTGCGGAATGTTCAAAGTTCAAAAGGGTGACGTTGGTTAATCCATGGTTTTTGGGTTGACCAAGCTGCCTTCGCATTACAACCCATAAAACCGTATTTTAGCGCTGTGAATGGCAAGGTAAGACCCAAAAAACAACTCGGACAGCATTTTTTAACCGACCACCGCACTGCACAGCGCATTGCCCAAACCTTAACGGGTTATGGCGATTACAAGACGGTAATAGAGGTGGGGCCGGGTACGGGCATGCTCACCCAATACTTACAGCAGCAGCCTTACCAGCTCATTTTATCGGAAGTAGACCAAGAGTCGATCGATTTCCTCATCAACGAAAAAGGCTTCCATTCGTCTGATTTTATTGGTGATTTTCTCAAGGTAGATCCCGCCTATTTGAGTCGCGAACCCATGGCCATCACGGGCAATTTTCCTTATAACATCAGCACCCAAATTGTATTCAAGGTCATTGAGCACCGCACCCACATTCCCGAAATGACAGGCATGTTCCAGCGCGAGGTGGCCCAACGCATCTGTGCTGGTCCGGGAGGCAAAGACTATGGCATTTTGAGCGTGCTCACCCAGGCATTTTACCATGCCGAATACCTTTTTACCGTGAACGAAGGGGTGTTTAATCCACCACCCAAGGTAAAATCGGGGGTCATTCGGTTGCAGCGGCTGCCCAAAGCCCCGTCGTGCGATACGGCTGCCTTGTTCAAGGTGGTGAAAACGGCCTTTAACCAGCGGCGCAAAATGCTGGGCAATGCCCTCAAGCCCTTGCTGCCCGACGGTTATCAAGATGAGCTGGGTTTTTTGCAAAAGCGGGCCGAGCAGTTGAGTGTGGCCGATTTTATTGCCTTAACTAACCATTTACATGGCAGCTGAGGCTTTCCGCATCTTGTTTATCGACGATGTGCATCCAGCTTTGACCGAGCGTTTGGCTTTGGTAGCAGGGGTGGAGATTGATTACCGGCCAAACATCGAAGCCACGGAGGTGCCTGCTGCCCTCCGCACTGCCCATGGCCTGGTGGTAAGGTCGAAAGTGTTTCTCGATGCCCAAATGTTGGCTGCAGCGCCCAAATTGCAATTCATTGCACGGGCTGGTGCCGGCATGGACAATATCGACGAAGCCGTTGCCCGCAGTTTGGGCATCAGGCTTTTTAATGCCCCCGAGGGTAACCGACAAGCCGTTGCCGAACACGTGGTGGGCATGCTGCTTACGCTCTTTAACAAATTGCGAGAAGCCGATGCAGCGGTACGTGCAGGCATATGGGACCGCGAGGCCCACCGCGGTCTGGAGTTGCAAGGCAAAACGGTAGGTTTGATTGGTTATGGAAACAACGGACAGGCAACAGCCCGTTTGCTCTATGCTTTTGGCTGCAAGGTATTGGCCTACGACAAATTCAAAACAGGTTTCAGCGATGCCTTTGTAAAAGAAGCTTCGTTGGAGCAATTGTTCGAAAAGGCCGAAATTCTTAGCCTGCACCTTCCGCTTACGGGCGAAAGCAGGGGAATGGTGAATGCCAATTTTTTAGGAGCTTTCGAGCGGCTTCAATGGTTGGTAAACGCTTCACGCGGCGAAATTGTGGTTTTGGCCGATTTGGCCGATGCGCTTGAAGCCGGCCATTTGAAAGGTGCCTGCCTCGATGTGCTCGAAAATGAAAAGCCGAACCAATGGAACGTACAGCTCATGCAACGTTTGTTTGCACAACCCAAGGTGCTGTTTAGTCCGCACGTTGGTGGTTGGAGCGTAGAGAGTTACCGAAAAATTTCGGAAGTGCTTGCCGACAAGCTTTTGGCCGAATTTTTCGTAGATTTCAAATAAAATCGAGATATGAAAAGGCAATGGTCATACGCGTTTTGCCTGGTTCCCACCGCATTAACGGTTGTAGGTAATGTATGGGGTGGTTATTGGGCAGCTGCCAATGTGCTGTTTATTGTAGGTTTGCTGGGCGGCCTCGAATGGTTGGCCAGCCGCATCAAAACAAACGAAGCTGCAGCTGCTGCATTTTTACCCAATTTGTGGTTATGGATGGCCCTGCCAGCCTGCACCATGGCCATTGGTAGCTTGCTATGGGGTGTTTACAGCGGTATTTTAACCGGCGGATACATGGCTTGGGCGGTGGTTTCAACCGCTTTCCATACGGGTGCCATGGGCATTGTGGCTGCACACGAATTCATTCACCGCAGCCAAAAGCAAGAAGTAAACGCGGGCAAATACCTGCTGTTTTTGGCGCTTAATCCCTATTTTTTTGTCGATCATTTGCGGGTGCACCACCGCTATGTAGGCACCAGCCGTGACCATGCCACTGCCCGGTTCGGCGAAAATTTTTATGCTTTTTTGGTACGCAGCATTGGAGGGCAGTTGCGCGAAGCACTGGCCATTGAAGCCGCAGCAGCCCAAAAAGCGGGTAAAGCCGCCTACGGTTGGCACAACTATGTGGTGCGCCAATGGGTGTATCAGGCGGTTTTTCTGTTGGTGTTGTTTGTGCTGGGTGGATTTTGGGTGGTCGCTGCCTTCTTCATTCAAGCTTGGCTGGCCAATGTGCTGCTCGAATACACCAATTACATTGAACATTACGGCATTTTACGGCCCGATAAGAGCCGCGTTGCTTACAGCACCAGCTGGCAGTGTGATACCTGGATGAGCCGGTTTTTGTTGTACGATCTCAGTCGCCATGCCGACCACCATGTGCACGGCGCCCGACCTTACCATGAACTCCGCAGTTTTGAACAAGCGCCTGAGTTGCCCGGAGGCTATGCCAGTCTCATTTTGCCAGCTTTATTGCCTCCATGGTGGTTCAAGCTCATCCACCCGCGCTTGCTGGCCGAGCAAAAACGTTTAGAAAGCTTTTATTTGCTCACTTCCAGCAATTCTACCTCAAAAACCAAGGTGCTGTAAGGTGGAATCATGCCACCGCCAGCTCCTTTGGGGCCATAGGCAAGGTAGGAAGGAATGATGAATGTGGCTTGCTCACCCACCCGGAGTTGGGCTACGCCCTCATCCCAACCTGCAATTACTTGACCTTGTCCGAGCAAAAAGCTAAACGGTTCGTTGCGGTCGCGGCTGCTGTCGAAAATGGTACCATCGAGCAGCTTGCCAGTATAGTGCACCTTTACGGTTTTGCCAGGCACAGCCACAGCACCTTTGGGGTTTTCCTTTTCTTTAATGAGAATGAGCCCTGAATTGCGCGGCGCTGCACTGATTTGCTGGTTTTGCAGGTACTTTTCGAGGTCACGTTCCTCGTTGCGAACGGCCAAAACACCCATGTTAAAAATGAGTTCGCTTCCCGGGGCTATGCCTTTGGGCAGGGCCTGATTAAAAATGCGCTTGTAAACCGAATCGGCCGACAAAAAGAAGGTGGCCGAATCGCCGGCACCCAACATCACCAAACCTTCTTCTATGCTGCCTTTGTAAGCCGGATTGGTTACTTGCAAGTAAATGGGCTTGCCAAAAGTGCGTGAGTCGAACAAGACCGAATCTTTGGTGCCGTATTGCATATCGATCACCAAAATATCGCCTATTTGGGCTTTTTCTTCCGATTCGGAGCGGTGGAGCAAGTATTCTAATCCGTTAGGCGTTACCAAACGAACTTCCTCTTCTTTGGGACTGCAGGCGATGCCTCCTAGGAGCATCAAAGCGAACAAACTATTTTTCATGCTAATCGAATTGAAGAAAACGACTGCCAAAATAGGCTTTTCAGTTTTCTGCCGCGAGAATTTTTGGCGCAAATTCTGTTAAAGCCTCCAAAAAACGTTCTTCGGTACGCTCAAGCGAATCGGTGCTTTGTCCACCTGCCGCATTAAAATGCCCTCCGCCTTCAAACCAAGTGCGTGAAAACTCATTGGCAGGTATGTTGCCTTTAGAGCGGAAACTCATTTTCACCAGTTTGGTGCGGTCTATAATGAGGGCGGCAAAGCGAATGCCTTCGAGGTTGAGAGCGTAGTTTACCAGGCCTTCGGTATCGCCTGTTTTGAGCTCGAATTGCTCAAGTTCGGCGGCAGTAACCGTGAAGTAGGCTGTTTTAAACGCGGGAAGCACCCTGAGTTTTTGACTGAAACAGTGTCCCAAAAAGCGCAGCACATTTTCGCCCATTTGGTCAAATACCAATTGGTGAATGCGGGTGTGGTTGGCGCCACGCTCCATCAAATCGGCTACTATGCGGTGCACCGCTGGGGTAGTTGCCGGAAACTTGAAGCTGCCGGTATCGGTCATGATGCCGGTGTAAAGGCAGGCAGCAACCCGGTCGTCAATGAAGTCCGACAGCTCCATGTCATGCAAAAAGCGGTAAACGAGTTCGCAAGTCGATGAAGCGGTGGTATCGTGGTAGGTGAAATCCTCGAAACCGGGTGGATCGAGGTGGTGGTCGATGAGTACTTTACCGGCTTTCGAATGTTTGATAAAATCACCCAGTTCGTTTACCCGCTTGAGGTCGTTAAAATCGAGGCAAAAAATCAAATCGGCTGCTTCAAGGTAGGGCAATGCCTTTTCTGGGGCTGTTTCAAACTCAATGACCGTTTCGTCACCCGGCATCCAATGCAAAAACAAGCCGTAATCGTTGGGGGTAATCACTTGTACTTCGTGCCCTAACTGAATCAAGGCATTGTACAGGCCCAGCGAAGAGCCAATGGCGTCGCCATCGGGTTTGTGGTGAGTGGTAATAACGATTTTTTTAACGGGCTCGCAGATCAATTCGGCCAACTCGCTCAGACGGTGCTGCTTCATGGTATGCAAATATATTCCTTAAGGCCGGGCTGTCGAAACGAAATTGTGCCTCAAAACCACCAACCCAAGTTGAGGCGTGCTGCCCAAGCGTTGTTGGTGAGGTTGTAGTTGAGCGATGCGTCGATGGGGCCAAACGGACTCCGATAACCAACCGATGCACTGCTGCCCAACATCAGGCGCAAAACATCGGTGAAAGCTGGGGTACTGAGTTGCTGCAACCCGTCTAAACCTGCATTGAAGCGTCCAATTAGAAAAAGTTTACTTCCTAAACTGCGCTGCAAACCAGCTTGAATCATGCCAAAGCCATTGCTCTGCAATTCGTACTCTCTAAACCCTGCAAATGCCAATTGGTTGCGAAAAGTAGGAACCAAGCCGCCAATATTGAAAAAATCGAGCACCGCATCGCGGCTGGTGAAGTTGAGGCCCCCCGAACTGTTCAACAACCAGGTCCAGTCGTCGTTAAGTGGAATGAAACTTTCTAACCTCCACTGAAACGAAAAATAATCGCCCGCATTCAAACCTTCTCTGCTTGTGCTGCCATCATTGAGCAATTGGTCGGAAAAAGCGCGCTGACGAAAGTTGTAATTCACCCGATAATCACTGAAAAAACCCCGTGTTGGGAACGACAAGGTGGGCAGGCTGTGCCTGCGGTAGTGATAAAATGCCCGGGCCATGGAATTCACCGTACGGCCTTCAGCGGTTGAAACTCCCGAGAATTGAGGCAACCACAGCGCATTGATATACGAAATACCCAAGCCAGCCATCCTATTGCGGCCCAACAAACGGTAATATGCCAATTGATAGGTGGCCATATTCTCGGTGAATTGCTGTATGCGGTTAAAGTCGTTGCTCCGGGGCAATTGAACCCGATCAAATTGTACCGAAATGGTGAGTTTGTTGTACAAACGCTTGCCCAAATATTGGTCTTGTTTTAATAAAATATGCGAGTTGTCGCCCAAAGCCAAACGCACCGTGCTTTCCGATTTGTCGGTGAGCAAATTGGTGCCCCTGTAATTCAAAATAACCGCAACGTTCGAAAAAGTATTGTAATGTATACCCGCACTGATACCCGAGGCCGGCTGTTCTTGCACTTTAAAATGGATGCTGGCACCTCCGGCTTCGTTGGGAACCAAATCATATGTAATGTATTTGTACAGCCTGGTGGCGTACACTTCTCGCACGGCTTCCGAAATTTGTGAAAAGCTGTAGGCTGCATTGGCTCGAAGACCCGAACGCTCTAAAAAGGCCGTCCGCGTGGTGCGCTGTAAGCCTTCTATGGTGATTCCCCTGATAAATACAGTGGTATCGAGGGCGGCTGAAGTACGGGGAGGAAGATTGCCATACAGTGCGTTCAGCGAATCGGCAAGGCGCTTAAAATAGGGGTAGTAGGCATCGCCGGCAGCCTTTCCGATGGCCAAAATGCTGTCGCTGCTGCCAAAACTGGCCGCTGAGTACGCCCCCAAATCAATATCTATGAACTGATCAAGCAGCTTCAACTCTTGTTTGAAGTCCTCCGAAGAACCCAAAAAGGCCGTTTGATATAAAATGTTGATGGCTGAATTGAGTTGCTCAGCCGGAATAACTGCCTGCGAAACATTCACTCCTATGAGCACATCGGCACCCAAGGCTTTGGCATCGCGCACCGGAAAATTGCGCACCACACCGCCATCAATCAAACGTTTGCCGTCTAAATCAATAGCGGTAAAAACCGACGGAATAGCCATGCTCGACCGCACCGCCACCACCAAATTGCCCTTTTCATGCACTACCGCATCTCCCGTGAGGATGTCGGTGGCCACACATCGATACCGTATGGGTAACTCGTCGAAGTGGCGGATGCAATAAGCCGGACCCAGTACTTCGCTGAGTAACAACCACAGTTCTTGCGACTCTAAAACCCCCGATGGAATTTGAATTTTTCCGTTTTTAAATCGGGCTTCTACCGCCTGCTCTTCAACGGCCTTTTTTTTGTCAACCGGAATGCGGTCAATGGCCGGACCAGTGCCAAAAATCACCTCCCAATCAACTGCCCTGGCAATAGAATCGATTTGGTTACCGGTCCAACCCACGGCATACAAAGCACCAACCACACCGCCCATACTGGTGCCCGTAAGCACATCGATGCGTAAACCGGCGCTGTCTATCGCCTGCAAAATACCTACATGCGCTAAACCTTTAGCACCGCCACCACTTAGGGTAAGACCTATCACCGGACGTTGGGCGCTTGCACCAAGGGCCAAACAAATCATTGTCAAGAAAGCAATGGGTTTCATGTGTCGGTGTTGGGTGGTACTAAAATACGAGCTTTGTCGCAACACGCCACTTCTTATCGCGTTTTTGCCATTAAGTTTGTTTTACCAATGCTGCTATGAAATACCTGCTCTTAACCCTTGCTGTTTTTGCCTGGTCTTGTGAAGATAACCAGCAGCAAGCAGCCTATAGCGAAAACACGGCATCGGCACCTGCCCTCTTCGAAAAGTCGACCGACGCCAATGAAGGTGTCTACGAAGTAAAACGACTCGAATTACAGGTGGCGGTGCATGACTTAACCGATGCAGAAAACTGGTTGAAACAGCAAACCACAGCCACGCAAGGCAAGGTGGCAGGACATACCCGTTTTAACGAGTCGCAAAACCGCAGCAGCCAGCTCAGTTTGCAAGTGCCGGTAAAGCAGCTCGATGGCTGGGTGGCTGCTATAGAGCAACACGCTGGCTGGAAAGTAAACAGCAAACAGATGAGTGCCACCAACATCGAGCAGCAGTATGTTGACCACGCCCAACGCCTCAAAACCCGTCAAGCCCTCGAACTGCGATATACCGAATTGCTACAACAAGCCAAAAGCATGACCGATGTATTGGCCATCGAAGAAAAGCTGCTCCAACTGCGCAGTGAAATTGAATGGATGCAAAGCGAGAAGAGTAGCATGGACAACCAAATGGCGTTTGTTGAGTGTTCGGTCCGCCTCGTAGAACAGCTTTCAGCCTGGCAAAGACTTACCCGAAGTTCGGCCGAGCAGTTCCGCGAAGGCTGGCATGTTTTGGTGAATCTTTTACTTTTTTTACTTAAAATTTGGCCTTTGTTGCTCTTGGGATGGGCAGGCTATGCGCTATATCAAAAGCGCAAAAGCCGGAAGGCCTAATTGTTTTCGGGAAGTGTAGCTGGTACCACCAAACGGAAAACGGAGCCCAACCCTTCGGTGCTTTCAACTTGTATTTCGCCATGGTGCTCTTCGGCAATCTGTTTGGTAATGCTTAAGCCCAAACCAAAAGCTTTTTCACCTTCGGTACCCGCACGTTTTACGGTGGTAAACGACTCGAATAGCCGGGGCAAATGGTCTTTCGGAATGCCAATGCCTGCATCGCGCACTTCGAAAATCACCCGGTCTTGCTTCCTTTCGCAATGTATATGAACCTTTTGACCGCGAGCACTAAATTTAATGGCATTGATAATCAAGTTGGTAAGTGCCCTGCGCATGCGCTCAATGTCGACGTATAGTATGTCGTTGTAATGGCAATGCAGCTCCAAGTCGATGTGCTTTTCCTCGGCTCGGTGTTTCACCAGGCGAATGGTGTCGTTTAAAAACAATAAGGCAGCTATGCGCTCGCGCCGTGAAAATATTTCGCGATGCGTTTTGTCGCCCGTGGGCTGGTCGAGCAACTCGCCAATCAAATCTAAGCCACCCCTACACGCCTGGTTGGCCAATTGCAAAAATTCGCGGTCGTGTTCGCTTTTTTCATCTTCGAGCAACAAACCACTTAAACCATAAATGGCTGCCAGCGGATTGCGCAAATCGTGCGCTACCACCCGCAGTAACTTGTCTTTCTGCCGGTTCAGCTGCTCCAGCCGATCGTTGATTTCGAGTTGCTCCAGCTGCGCTTTTTCGAGCAGCGCATGTTGCTCACTGATATGCTTGTTGAGTGAAGCCAACATTTGATTTTTACGCTTGCCTTTTTGCCACAACCAACCAATGATGCCTAGGCCCAAAGCCAAGCTGGCCAACAAACTTATGAGTATGGCATTCAGTCGTTGTTGTGCAGCATTTTTGGCTTGTTCCGATTTTAAAGCGAAATCCTTTTCTAAACCCGCCACCAACTGATCGGTGTTAACGGTGGCCAAACTGCGTTCGTAACTCTTTAGGCTGTCGTTTACTTGCATGAACAAGCCCAAATGTTTCTTTAAACTGTCGGTTTGACCAGTAAGTGCGTAATAGTCTAAGTAGGTTTTCTCTTGAAAGAAGGTAGCCTGAGAATAAGGCTGCCAGCCAACAATGCTTTGGGCAGTATCAAGGAAAGCTTTGGCTTGCGCTAAATTTTTGGCCTCGAGTGCATATTTGGCCATTTGATGTGCAATAAACGAAGCATGACTCCGGTCGCCCTTGGGTAGTTTGTTAAAAGCCATCGACCGCTCCATTTGTGCTAAGCCGAGCTCTTTTTGTCCTTTTTCGTAAAGTACAATGCCTTGGTTGCCCAAAATTACCTGCAAGGCTATTTGGTGCTGTAGCCGCTCGCGGGCCGTACGCCTGGGAATGCGGTTTACGTAAACTAAAGCCGAATCATACCAAGCTATGCTTTTATCGAGCTCCTTCAGTCGCCAATGCGACAAAGCAATGTTTCCGCACAATTCCTGACGCCGGTACTTCACGGGCAATCGGTCGGTTTCCAAACTGTTAAACAACTTCAGCGAGTGTTGGTAGTAATCTATGGCCTTCCTAAAGTCGCCTTTGCGATAACTCAACTGGCCAATACGGTGGTTAAAATCGGCCTGTACTTGGGCTTCAATGTTGGCACCTCCGTATTCTAGCCCTTTGGTGTATTCTTTGAATGCCATGTCGTATTGCCGCAAATCGAAATACACATCTCCCCGCCTGAAGTAAGAATCGGGGTGATAACTGCCATCGGTGGCTGTTTCGTCGAGCAACTCTAACTCTCTATTTACATAAAATAAGGCATCGGCATAGTAACCCTTGTTGTAAGTGTATTGATTTAATATGCGATAAACCGCCAGCTGATGTAAGGGATGCACATAGGTTGCTTCACGCAACGAATCGATGAATGCAGGCTGCAAACTGTCATGCAAGGCATCGAGGCGGTCTTGAAGCGGGCGCCGAAACCGACGCAGCTCCTGAAAATCGGCTTGGGTATACTGATTTTTGTTTTCAGACACGCCCTCACAGCCCCACAAAAGCGCAGCCAGCAGGCCGCACATCATCAGGGTTTTAGGGTACATAGCGTAATACAAAACAAGCGTTTAATCTTCAATGTTGCAACAAGCAAAGGCGATTTTATTAACGTTCGTTAAGCTTGTTGTTTCAACTGCAGAATTTATTTTTGAACCCTATGAACCCCAACCCTAACTTCTTGTCGGTGCAAAACGTGGTAAAACGTTACCAACAACACACGGCTTTGAGCGGGGTGAGTTTCGACATCCCTCAGGGCAGCATCTTCGGATTGCTGGGCCCCAATGGTGCCGGTAAAACCACCCTCATCCGCATTATCAACCAAATAATTGGTCCCGACGAAGGCCAAATCCTTCTCAACGGCAAGCCCCTCTCGCCAACCGACACCCGGCGTATTGGTTATTTGCCCGAAGAACGGGGCTTGTACAAAAAAATGAAAATAGGCGAACAGGCCTTGTATTTGGCCCGTTTGCGCGGCTTATCTGCTGCCGACGCCCGCAAAGAGGTAAAGTACTGGTTCGAAAAATTCGAAATTCAAAGCTGGTGGAACAAAAAGGTGGAAGAACTGTCGAAAGGCATGCAACAAAAGGTGCAGTTCGTGTGCACCGTCCTCCACAAACCCGAGCTCATCATCCTCGATGAGCCATTTTCGGGTTTTGATCCCATCAATGCCGATTTGCTGAAGCGCGAAATCCTCTACCTGCGCGAACAAGGCGCCACCATCATCTTCTCTACGCACCGCATGGAATCGGTAGAAGAATTGTGTGAGCGCATCGCCCTCATCAACCAATCGAAGGTGGTGCTCGAAGGAAATACCCGCGAAATCAAGCGCCAGTACAGCACCAACACTTTTTTATTACGTTACGAAGGCGAATTGCCTGCTTTGAGTCCGGCTTTCGAACTGCTCGAAAGCAAAGCCCAAGTCGATGGCTGGCAAGAAGCCCGCATCCAAATAAGCAGCGGCGGTGCCAACGAATTGCTGAAAGAAGTGATTGGTAGCGTGCGCATCCATGCCTTGGAGGAGCAAATCCCCAATTTCAACGAAATTTTCATCCGCACTGTACAAAAATCCAAGTCATGAGCAAAGTAGGTATCATACTCGAACGGGAGTTCATGACCCGTGTAAAAAACAAACAATTCATCATTTTCACCCTGCTGGGGCCCTTGCTCATATCGCTGGTGTTTGTGATTCCGCTGCTGCTGGCCATGTTCGACGACGACAACCAGCGCATTTGGGTCGATGACCAGTCGGGACTCTTCAGCGGCCAATTCGAAAGCACCGAAGGCATTACCTTCGTAGAGCTCAAAGAAGGAGGGGAGCAGTGGCGCGATTCGGTGAAACAAGCCGAAAACACCGGTTTGTTGGTCATCCCGTCGCAGTTCGACCTCCATAACCCCAAGGGTTTTGCTTACTATTCGAGCAGTCCGCTTGGTTTGGGTGCCAAAGGAGCCATCGAAGGGGGCATTCGCCGCCGCATTGAGGCCATCAAGCTCGAGCAATCGGGACTCAGCCAAGGCTTCATCGATTCGCTGCGCAGCAAGGTGAGTGTCGAAACTTTTAAACTTACCGAAACCGGCATCGAAAACAGCAGCACCGGGGCTTCAACCGGCATCGGTTTTGCCGCGGCTTTTATCATGTACCTCTTCATTTTCATTTACGGCACCATGGTTTTGCGTGGGGTAGTGGAAGAAAAATCGAACCGCATCATGGAGGTGATGGTGGCCTCGGTACGGCCTTTTGAAATGATGCTTGGTAAGATACTAGGCATTGCGCTGGTGGGCCTGTTGCAGTTTACGCTTTGGATTGTACTAAGTTTTGGCATCATCACTGTAGCGCAGGCCGTATTGGCGCCCGATTTGGCCCAGGAAATGGTAGATGCCAATGCCAAAAGCAGGGGCATGGGGGCCATGGATCCCGAAATGCAGGCACAAGCCAATGAAGCGGCTGCCGATATGGGCCAATCGTTTTTCGATGCCCTCAGCACCATCAACCTGCCTTTTATCATCGGCATGTTTTTGTTTTACTTCCTCACCGGCTACCTGTTGTACGCTTCACTGTTTGCGGCCATAGGCTCGGCGGTCGACAATGAAACCGACACCCAGCAGCTGCTCTTTCCGGTCACCATACCCATTATCATCGCCATCATTGTGGCGCAAATGGTCATCGAAAACCCTACTTCGGCGGTGGCCTTTTGGTTCAGCATGATTCCGCTCACGGCCCCCATCGTAATGGTGGTGCGCTTGCCTTTTGGCGTGCCTGGCTGGGAGTTGGCTCTGTCGATGTTGCTCATGGTAGGCGGCTTTTTGGGTACTACCTGGATTGCCTCACGCATTTACCGGGTGGGCGTGCTCATGTATGGCAAAAAGCCTACGCTCAAGGAAATTGGCAAATGGATGTTTTACCGCTGATGCTGGCGGTCGTCGATTTAGGTACCAATACGTTTAACCTGGCCGTGGGGGAAGTCCTCCACGGCCGTTTGTTTTTACACCACACTGCCATGCGGGTGGTTTTGCTCAAAAAAGAAGGTCTGCCCAATGGCGACATCGCCGAAGCAGCTTGGCAACGGGCAAGTTTGGCCGTGAAAGAACTGATGGAAGAAGCAAGGGCAGCTGGGGCAACGCGGGTGCAAGCCGTTGGCACCAGTGCCCTGCGAAATGCAGCGCAAGCCAGCTTGTGGATGGCCGAAATGCAAAATAAGTTTGGACTTCGGGTGCAGTTGGTGAGCGGCGCCGAAGAAGCCCGCCTCATTTGGCAAGGCGTAGCCGCTGCTGGCGCATTGGCCGAGGATGCCTTGCTGGTAGACATTGGCGGTGGCTCGGTGGAATGGGTGCATGGCAATGAGCAGCAGATTCACTGGCTTCAAAGCATAGAAATGGGCATGGCACGGGTACAGCAGGCCGTACCATGGAGCGATCGTATTGTGCCCCATGAGATAGCAGCTGTACGTGCCTGGCTGCAAGAGCGCCTTGCTCGCGTAATGCAGTATGCGCAAAGCCAGAAAATTAGCCGTTTGGTAGGTGCCGCCGGCGCTTTCGACACCCTTTACAGCCTACACAGCGGCGAGTTAAGCCCTGCAACTTTGGCTTTTGTGCCGCGTGAGGAGGTGCTGGGGTTAACCCACCGGCTTTTGGCCCTATCGCGGGCCGAGCGCACCGCCCTGCCAGCCATGCCGCCGTTACGCGTCGATATGCAGTTGTACGCCCTGCTACTGATGGAGCAACTGCTGCTGGCCTTGCCCCAAGTGCCAGGCATTACTACTACGAGCTGGTCGCTGCGTGAGGGGGCTTTGGTAGGGGAGCTCAATAAATTACTTTGAGAAAATAAAGGCACATATTAACGCAGCTCAAACGACTTTGCCAATGCCCAACCACCTGGCAATGATGAAATGCCGAAATTGACTATTGTAAATCGTAGTTTTGTTGAGCTGGCCAAAGCTCGAAAGGTAGCTGTTGGTCTGATGGTTTATGAAGTATGTTTTTTTATTCGCAAGCCTGATCTGTAATATGACCTGCCACGCCCAAGGAGTATCTAAAAAGGTGCTCTTTCTTGGGAACAGCTACACCGGGGTAAATAATTTGCCTCAAATGGTTTCTGATGTGGCTATTTCGGTAGGCGATACCCTGCATTTCGACAGCAATACTCCAGGGGGCCATACTTTGCAAGGTCATGCAACTAATGCTGCCTCTCGAGCTAAAATAGCGATTGGACATTGGGATTTTGTGGTATTGCAAGAGCAAAGTCAGTTGCCCTCTTTTTCTGCGAGTCAGGTACAATTGAATGTATTTCCTTTTGCCCGACAATTAGACAGCCTTATCAATGTACTTAATCCATGTGCAGAAACTGTTTTTTACATGACATGGGGAAGGAAAAATGGCGATGCCTCCAACTGTGCCGCTTGGCCACCCGTATGTACCTATGCGGGTATGGATAGTCTCCTGCAACTGCGATACCGCATGATGGCCGATAGCAATGACGCCATTTTGTCGCCCGTAGGAGCAGTTTGGAACTATTTAAGGCAGCAGTTTCCCTTGCTGGAATTGTACCAAGCCGATGAGAGTCATCCTTCACTGGCAGGAACTTACGCAGCGGCCTGTAGTTTCTATGCGGTTTTGTTTAGAAAAGACCCTATGTTGATTACCTACCATGCAGGTTTATCATCAAACGATGCGCTTGCCATTAGGTCGGCTGTTAAGACCGTGGTATACGACAACCTTACACACTGGAATGTTGGGCCGTTTGATCCAGTGGCCAATTTTGGGTATACGGTTTCCGCTGGCAACCAAGTAACATTCAACAATCTGTCGAGCAATTCGGCCGAATATTTTTGGGATTTTGGCGATGGAACGGCGTCCACCAGCTTGAACCCTGTACATCATTATGCAAGTCCTGGTGATTACACAGTAATGCTGGTTGCCAAACGTTGTGCCCTCTCTGATACCTTAACCATACAAGTAACTGTAGCAAATCCGCTTGGACTGTCCTCTCAGAGCCAAGTAGTTGGGTTAAAAGTGCATCCCAATCCTGCTCAAGAGACGCTTTTTTTCTCTCATGATTTCACTGGAGGGCTGAATTTCAAAATCGTGCATGTAACTGGGCAAGTGGTGCAAAGCGGCATGCTGAGCGCACGGGATAACCAAATTCAACTCTTGCCATTTCGCAATGGGCTATATCTTTTGGAGTTGTTCGACCTGAACCATCAACTATTGGGATGCCAAAAGTTCATTAAATCGAACAGCAGGCATTAACCACGAGCTGTTTGAAGCAGTGCTGGAAGTAACACCGAAGGCAAGGCCTCAAAGTGCCACCGACAGCCGTCCACATCGCTAATCAAGCAATGGATTGAACGAATGAGAGGCACCTCATGGTAGCCGATGAAAACATATCAACGCTGCCCTCCTCATTTCCCCGTTGAATCCTTCAGCCCCAAGCCGTAACTTTGAGGCATGACCTATTCTAGCACGCAACCTGGTTTGCACATAGCCCACCGCGAGGCGGCCCTGCCCCTCGTGTACTTTTTGCCCAATGGGCAAGTCCCTGCCGAAGCCGGTTTCACCCCCGCCGAAACCGAGTACCTACAAACCCGCTTGGCCGCCAAAGCCCGGGTAATTGCCTTGCACCGCCTGCCGCAATTGCAGTGGGTGGTAGTGCCTGCCGATAAAAAAACCGAAGCGGCCCGACTCGAAGCAGCCCGCACCGCTGGTCACACCCTCTACCAACAGCTCAAAGCCCTGGAAGTAAGCCGGGTGCAAATGGCAGGTTCAGGCGATGTGGATGGCCTATTGGCCCTGGCCGAAGGTTTGGTGCTGTCGGCTTACCAATTCAACCGCTACAAAACCGGTGACCGCCAACCCAAATACGCCCTCACCCAGGTCGATTTGGTAGACGCCGCCCTCACCGCCGAAGCTGTGAGCGAGCTGCACAACCTCTGCAGTGCCGTGTATGCCGCCCGCGATCTGGTGAACGAACCCCAATCGTTCCTCAGCGCCGAGCAGTTTAGCGAAGAAATCCGCCAGCTCGGACAAGCAGCTGGTTTCAGCGTTGAAACCTTCAACAAAAAGCAAATCGAAAGCCTCAAAATGGGCGGTTTGCTGGCCGTGAACCGCGGTTCGCAAAAGCCACCTACCTTCAATATCCTCGAATACAAACCTGCCCATGCCCGCAACAGCCAACCCATTGTGCTGGTGGGCAAAGGCATTGTGTACGATACGGGCGGACTCAGCCTCAAGCCTACACCCGGCAGCATGGACAGCATGAAGTGCGACATGGCCGGTGGTGCTGCCGTTGTGGCAACCCTCACAGCCCTGGCCAAGAACAAGCTGCCGCTGCATGTGGTGGGCCTCATTCCGGCCACCGACAACCGTCCCGGCGAGGATGCCTACACCCCCGGCGACGTCATTACCATGTACAACGGCATGACCGTAGAAGTGTTGAATACCGATGCCGAAGGCCGCCTCATCTTGGCCGATGCGCTCCACTATGCCAAAAAATACAATCCCGAATTGGTGATCGATTTGGCCACCCTCACCGGATCGGCCGTGCTCGCCATTGGCAGTCAGGGCAGCGTGGTGATGGGCACCGCCGCCGACGAAACCTTCGCTAGCCTGCTCGAAAGCGGCCATGCCGTGCACGAGCGTTTGGCGCATTTTCCTTTTTGGGAAGAGTATGCCGACATGCTCAAGAGCCACATTGCCGACCTCAAAAACATTGGCGGTCGCGAAGCCGGCGCCATCACGGCAGGCAAATTCCTCGAGTATTTTGTCGACTACCCTTGGATCCACATCGACATTGCCGGTCCGGCCTTCCTCGATGCCGAAAGCAGCTACCGCGCCAAGCATGGCACCGGTGTAGGCGTACGTTTGTTGTACAATTTCCTCCAAAAATACGCCCATGGATAAGCCCCGCATAGGCATCAGCGTGGGCGATTTGAACGGCATAGGCATGGAGCTCATCATCAAAACGCTGATGGACCCACGCATCACCCACTATTGCACGCCCATTGTGTACGGTTCGTCGCGTACGGCCTCTTACCACCGCAAGGTGCTGGGGGTAAACGATTGGAGTTTCAACCTCATCAACGAGGCTTCGGCTGCCAATCCGAAACGCGCCAACTTGGTCACCGTTTGGCAAGATGAGGTGAATATACAGCTCGGTCAGGCCGATCCCGAAGTAGGCAAGTACGCCTTCACTTCGCTCGAAGCAGCGGTGAAGGACCTGCAAGCCCGACAAATCGACGCCCTTGTCACCGCGCCCATCAACAAAGACACCATCCAAAGCGATCAATTCCGCTTTCCGGGTCATACCGAATATTTGCAGGAAGTCTTTGGTGCCAAAGAAGTGCTCATGTTTTTGGTAAGCGACAAATTGCGTGTAGGCACGGTAACCGGACATGTGCCTTTGCGCGAAGTGGCTGGTAAGCTCAACACCAACGACATTTTACGCAAGCTGCAAATCATGCACCGCTCTTTGCTAATCGATTTTGGCATCCGCAGGCCGCGCATTGCTGTGCTTTCGTTGAATCCGCATGCTGGCGATAACGGTTTGCTGGGCAGCGAAGAAAACGACATCATCATTCCCGCGGTACAAGCGGCTCAGGCCGAAGGCATGCAGGTATATGGTCCGTACGGCGCCGACGGCTTTTTTGGCTCGGCCCTTTTCACCCGTTTTGATGCCGTTTTGGGCATGTACCACGACCAGGTGTTAACGCCTTTCAAGGCCCTGGCTTTTGAAAGAGGGGTGAATTTCACGGCCGGTTTGCCGGCGGTGCGCACTTCACCCGACCATGGCACCGGTTACGATATTGCAGGCAAAAACGAGGCGGATCCATCTTCGTTCCGTGCTTCGCTTTTTGCAGCCATCGACCTGTTCAACGCCCGCACCGAAAACCTGGCCTTGGAAGCAGGTTCGCTCAAGGGCGGCAAGGTGAAGCTGGAAGATGAGCGCTGACAGGGCCTACGGCGAAGGTTAACCGCAGAGATTTAGAGATGCATGGTTGCGTCAAAAGGGCATCGGTAGGGCAGGTTGGCTTTGTCTCTCGAAAGGCCGTCTATCAGGGCAACTAGCTGCTTTAGCCAGCGCTGTACCGACGATACTGTCGGTATCTAAAGAAGGTATCGGAGTCTTTTGGCCTTTGTTGCTGGCGTAGCTTGGCCAGAGGACGCATAGCTTTTTTAATCCATCAAAATCCCGAAGGCTTGGTTCTGCGGGATTTTTTTTGCTTTGTCTGAAAATTGGTTGATTGCGTGTGATGTATGCGCTTTCGTTTGTAAATTGCAACATACAATGAAAAAGCAATCTATTTCGGCAGCAGCATTTGAAGAGGCATTTGATAGAGGCGAAGACATTTTGCCTTATGTTGAATTGAACAGGGCAACTCGTCCTGGATTGGAACCGCGGCGGGTGAGTGTCGATTTCCCCGAATGGATGGTGCACGATTTGGATTTGTTAGCCAATAAATTGGGGATTACCCGTCAGAGCTTGATCAAGGTATACATTGCCGACCGCTTGAAGGCGGAGCAGGGGTAGTGTGCGTTTTTGTCAAATTCAAATAATGCCAATTATAAAGCTCGAATGTATTATCAATGCACCTAGGGACAGGGTTTTTGACTTGGCACGTAGCATCGATTTACATCAAATTTCGGCGGGAAATACAAATGAAAGAGCCGTTGCTGGTCGTATCACTGGATTGATTGAATTGAATGAAACGGTTACCTGGCGGGCCAAGCATTTGGGTGTTTATCAGCATTTAACAGCCAAAATCTCCGCATTTGATAGGCCAAACCATTTTACCGACGAAATGGTGAGCGGTGCATTTAAAAGATTTAAGCACCAACACCTCTTCGAATCGCAACCAGATAACTCAACCTTGATGATCGACTTATTTGATTACACTGCGCCCCTCGGCTGGCTGGGTAAATGGGCCGATTTCATCTTTTTAAAGGCGTACATGACGCGTTTTTTAACACACAGAAACGCTATCATCAAAGCTTACGCTGAGTCGGATAGATGGCAGGTAGTATTGATTGATAATTAATAAAAAGTCATTCAGACAATAGCCTTCATTCAAGCTACCCGAACTTAATAGTAAGTTTTACAGTCGGCACTTTGAGGCATTGCCTCCAGTGATAATTGGCTCACCCGCCTGATTGTTGGGGTTAAAGGTCAATTTATTTATGAATTTTGATCAGTGGTTGAGTGGAGCCGAAACCAAGGCAATGCCGAGTCGTTTCGGCTCCGCTCAACGAGCCTGTTTAATGATCCAAAATTGGTTGTATGCTTTTACACCCTCCGTATCTGCGCGCCCAAAGCCTTCAAGCGGGCTTCGATGTTCTGGTAACCACGGTCGATTTGGTTCACATTGTCGATGATGCTGGTGCCTTCGGCCGAAAGCGCCGCAATGAGCAACGACACACCCGCACGGATGTCGGGAGAGGTCATGCGGATGGCGCGCAAGGGGTAACGGCGGTCGAGGCCAATCACTGTGGCGCGGTGCGGATCGCAAAGGATAATTTGCGCACCCATGTCGATGAGTTTGTCGACGAAGAACAAGCGGCTTTCGAACATCTTTTGGTGCACCAAGACCGATCCTTTGGCTTGGGTGGCCACTACCAACACAATGCTCAACAAGTCGGGAGTAAGTCCCGGCCATGGTGCATCGGCAATGGTGAGGATAGAGCCGTCGATGAAGGTATCGATGGTGTAGCTGTCTTGCTCGGGAACGTAAATATCGTCGCCCCGGAACTCCATGTGGATGCCCAAACGCTGGAAAACACCCGGAATAACACCCAAATGTTCGATGCCGGCATTTTTGATGGTGATGTCGCCCTTGGTCATGGCCGCCAAGCCTATGAAGCTGCCCACTTCGATCATGTCGGGCAGCATGGTGTGCTCGGTGCCTCCCAACTCTTTCACCCCTTCGATGCGGAGGAGGTTAGAACCAATGCTGTTGGGGTCGATTTTACCACCCATGCGGTTGATCATGCGGCACAACTGCTGTATGTAAGGCTCGCAGGCGGCATTGTAAATGGTGGTGGTGCCCTCGGCCATAGAAGCGGCCATGAGCACGTTGGCCGTACCCGTTACCGAAGCTTCGTCGAGCAGGATGTGCGTGCCCTTGAGGTTATCGCCATACACGCGAAAAAAGTCTTCCTTGGCATCGTACTCAAAACGGGCGCCCAACTTCTGGAAACCCAAAAAGTGCGTGTCTAAACGGCGGCGACCAATTTTGTCGCCCCCAGGCTTGGGAATAAAGCCTTTGCCAAAACGGGCCAAAAGCGGACCCAAAATCATGATCGATCCGCGCAAGCCGGCCCCGCGCGAACGGAACTCGGGCGAACCCAAATAATCGAGGTTGATGTTGGCCGCTTTAAAACGGTAGCTGCCCTCGCCCAAAGCCAACACCTCTACACCCATCTCGCCCAACAACTTAATGAGGTTATTTACATCGAGGATGTTCGGGATGTTGTGGATGGTAACCGGCTCGGCAGTGAGCAGCACGGCAGAAATGATTTGGAGGGCTTCGTTTTTGGCGCCTTGCGGGGTGATTTCACCGTGCAGGCGCTGTGAGCCTATGACTTCAAAGGAATCGAGCTGCGACATCAGCGGGGGTTCTTTTTATTGCGGTTAAAGCGGTTCTTATTTTTGAAATTCTTGCGGTTTTGGTTGTTCGCAGGCTTGTCGCTGTGGCCGCCGTAATTGGTTTCCAATACGGTGCTTTCGGTCGACAAATTGATGTGCCCGCGCGACAACTTGCGCAAATCCTGGAAAATATCTTCGTCGTTGATCACCACCTTGTTCCAGTTGCGGTAGCTCATCTTCATGAAGTTGGCAATGTACTCGCACAAACTTTGGCGCTCGGGGCCTTCTTCCATGGCCACCGCCTCGTCGATCATGCGCTCGAGGATTTTACCGTAGTGACGGATTTTGATGTCTTGGTTCGGATATCCCGGCCGGCGGTTCTGGTGAAAAATCACCTCTTTGTCGGGCTTGGGGAAGGGACTGTCCACATCCAACTCCTTGCCGGCAATTTGAAAGAGGTGGTCCCACAGCTTTTGTTTGTAATCGGCGGCATCGCGGTTGGCCGGATTGAGCAGGGCCATTACGTCGATGACTTGCTGGGCAGCCCGGTTGCGCTCGTTGCGCTCGGCGATGCTGTGCAGGTGGCGGGCCATGCGCTGTACGTTGCGCCCGTATTCCGATATCACGAGTTGTTCGCGGTCGGTATTGTAGTCTAAAGCCATGCAGTAAGCTTAGGAGATTATTTTGATTTTGGCAAATTTCAACAAAATCTGCTTCTGTCCGAGTCCTTGAAATAAAATGGTTGCCTTGGTGTCGGGTGCCGTGCCTTCGAGGCTCACCACTTCGCCCAGGCCAAAACGCTGGTGTTCTACCTTCATGCCCACTTGCAAGGAAGCGGGATTGTCGGGCACAAAGTCTTCATCGGCCGTTAAACGCGTGGCTTGCTGCTGTTGGGCCAGCGGAGTAGGCTGCGGTTTGCGCACAGCCACCGTGCGGGTGGGTTGGTTGTTCATGCCGCTCCAGCCCTGGTTCCAGCTGTTGCGCTCTTGCTGGGCGTTAAAATCGTATGAAGGCTGGCGTGCCCCCACTATTTCGAGCGTGGCTGGATCCATTTCCTGGATAAAACGGCTCGGATCGCAATTGAACAAGCTGCCGTGCCTGAAGCGGGTGAGGGCGTAGCTGATGGTAAGGCTTTCTTCGGCCCGGGTAATGGCCACGTAAAACAGGCGGCGCTCTTCTTCCAAATCGTTGCGGCTGTTGAGCGACATCTGCGAGGGGAAGAGGTTTTCTTCCATGCCCACTATGTACACCTGCTTGAACTCCAAACCCTTGGCCTGGTGCACGGTCATGAGCACCACTTTATCGGCATTTTCGTCGTCAGCATCTTTGTCGGCATCGGTGAGCAGCGACACATTTTGCAAAAAGGTGCCCAGGCTTTTGTCGCCTGCCAACTCTTCGCCTTCAATCACCTCGTCGTTTTCTACAAATTCCTTGATGGCGTTGAGCAATTCTTCCAGGTTTTGGAGTCGACTTACGCCTTCTACCGTTTTATCGCTGTAGAGCATGCCGTGCAAGCCGCTCTGCTTGGCCACATGCTGGGCCAGGTCGTATGCGTTTTTTTTCTTCTCCAAAGCCTGAAAGCTCTGAATCATGGTGGCGAAATCGGCGATTTTCTGCGCCCCTGCGCCAAAATTGTAGTTATGCACGTTGCTTACCACTTCCCACAAGGCCACATCGTTTTGGTCGGCCAGCACAATGAGCTTGTCGATGCTGGTTTTGCCAATGCCGCGGGTAGGGTAATTGATCACGCGTTTGAGGGCTTCCTCGTCGTTGGGATTCACAATCAAGCGCAAATACCCAATCATGTCTTTGATTTCTTTGCGCTGGTAGAAGCTCAGTCCGCCATACACCCGGTAGGGAATGTTCTGCCGGCGCAGCGATTCTTCAAACGAGCGCGATTGGGCGTTGGTGCGGTACAAAATGGCGAAATCGGCATTTTTGAGCTGGTTTTTCATCTTCTTCTCAAAGATGTCGAGCGCTACAAAACGGCCTTCGTCGTTGTCGCTGATGTGGCTCACCAGCTTGATGCGGTCGCCCTGCTGGTTGCCCGTCCACAAGTTCTTTTCGAACTGGTGGATGTTTTTGGCAATCACACTGCCGGCCGCCTGCACGATGGTTTTGGTAGAGCGGTAGTTCTGCTCGAGGCGGTAGGTTTGCAGCTCGGGGTAGTCCTTCTCGAAATTGAGGATGTTTTGGATGTTGGCACCGCGAAAGGCGTAAATGCTCTGGGCATCGTCGCCTACCACACAAATGTTGCGGTTGGCGGCGGCAATCATTTTGATGATGCGGTATTGCGCGTAGTTGGTATCCTGGTACTCGTCAACCAGCACGTACTTGAAGCGGTGCTGGTATTTGTTGAGCACGTCTTCGTGGGTGCGCAGCAGCACAAAGGTTTTGAAGAGCAGGTCGTCGAAATCCATGGCGCCCGACTTAAAACAGCGCTGGGCGTAGTTTTCGTAAATGCGGTAGAGTTCGCCCCGGCGGGCAGCAATGTCGTCGCTGATGAGTTCGGGGGTGTTTTTGTATTCTTCGGGACTGATCAGGTTGTTTTTAGCTGCCGAAATGCGGTTGTATACCATGCCCGGTTTGTATACCTCGGCATCGAGGTTCATTTCTTTGATGAGGCTTTTGAGCAGGTTTTTGCTGTCGTCGGTATCGTAGATGGTGAAGTTGCTCGGATAGCCGATTTTGGGGGCTTCTACCCGCAATATTTTGGCAAAAACGCTGTGGAAAGTGCCCATCCACAGGTTGCGCGCCTCGGTGCCCATCACCTTTTCGATGCGTTCGCGCATTTCGCGGGCCGCTTTGTTGGTGAAGGTGAGCGAGAGGATGTTAAACGGATCGACCCCCTGGTGCATGAGGTGGGCAATGCGGTAGGTTAAAACGCGGGTTTTGCCCGAACCGGCGCCAGCAATGATCATTACCGGCCCTTGCGTGCATTCAACGGCCGCACGCTGTTCGGGGTTCAACAACTTCAGGTAGTCCATCCTCCAAAAATACGGCTAAAGCAGGCAAGAAGGCGTAAAGGCGGCAGGACTTTTTCCACAGGCGGTGCGGTGCGGGCAGGGGGTGGCTGTGAGGGTGTTGAAACCGCAGATGTTTATACCCCGACCTTGGCCTTGTGGGACGGGAAGAGCTTTTCATCGGAAGAATGATTGAGGCCGATTTTGTGATGGTGGATGACTGAATGGCAAAGCGCACGCATTGGGTAGGGATGACTCTTCTGTTTTTGCTAAGGATATAGGTGAATTTATTCGGTTCCCTATTTGGGAACTTTTGCTATCTTTGCAAGGTGAGGGTAATTGCCAAAAAGACGCTAAAGGACTTTTGGGTCAAGTACAGCGATTGTGAAGAAGAATTGAAGGCTTGGCATAAAGAGGCTTCGGAGGCAAGATGGGCGTCGCCGCAGGATATAAAAGATGATTATCCTTCGGCCAGTTTCCTGCAAGACAACCGGGTGATATTCAATATAAAGGGCAATAAATATCGCTTGATAGTAAAAATCAACTACGATTTTGGCTTGATTTGGATTCGATTTGTTGGAACACACGCAGCATACGACAAAATTAATGCATTAACCATTTGAAGTTATGGCACCGAAACTAATTAAAACAGCTCAAGAATACCAGGCAGCATTGAACCGGCTGGAAGTAATATTCGATAGCAAAAAGGATTCAAGCACTGCCGATGAACTTGAGTTATTGTCTTTTTTGATTGAGAAATACGAAAATGAAATCAACCCCATTGAATTGCCCGATCCCATTGAAGCTATCAAATTCAGGATGGAGCAGCTGGGCTACAAGCAAAAGGATTTGGCCCAAGCCATTGGTTTGAAAAGCAGGGTGAGCGAAATTTTGAACAAAAAACGCAAGCTCAGCCTCGATATGATTCGCAAGCTGCACCACGAGTTGGGAATTCCCACTGAGGTTTTGATTAAAGAATACTAAAGTCTCGCCATTAGGCGGTTGTTGCCTAGTGGTGAAATGGTAATCAACACCCATAAAAAAGCCTCGCTATCTCGAGGCTTTTTTTATGGACGAACTATGGCCTACCGCATATCTACCACTTCAACGCCGGGGTATTTGGCTTTGTTGAAAACAAAATCGCCATCGGTGAGGGCGCGGTTGGGCACAAAGTTTTTGATGGCATAGGTGTATTTGGCGCCGTTTTTATCGAAAACGATGGCTTCACGGATTTGTAATTTGGCCTGGTCTATAACCAAACGGATCTTGAAAAAAGGCTTTTTCTTGTCGGTTGGCACCAAGTCGATGTTGTGCGTGGCCACGCCGTCGAGGTTGCCGGCATTGAGGTAGTACGATTCAAAACCCTTTTCGTAAATGGTAAAGACGGTGGTGGGACTCAACTCATCGGGATCGGGTTCGTACAGGCTGATGGTTACTTCGTTCAGGTCTTTCTGAAATCCCCAAAGGGTGGCACCATCGGTGAGCAGCAATTGATCGCCAAAATCAATTTTAAATTTGTTGCCTTTGATGAGCACTTTGCCTTGCTGTACGTCTTTTACCTTGGCCTTGGGGTTGTCGATGGTGAAGGTTATATCGGCGGCCATGCTGGTATAGCTGCGGTAGTTTTTGCTCATTTTGGCCAAGATGTCTTTCGATTTGGCGTCGTTTTGGGCAAAAACGGTGCTTCCGAGCAATAAGAAAAGGGTCAGGAATGTGAGCGATTTATACATGGCGCTTATTTTTCGTTCAGGCGGTTCAATAACTGTTCCAAAGAATACTCATCGGGAATTAAAACTTCACGGGCTTTGCTGCCTTCGAAGGGACCTACCACACCGGCGGCTTCCAATTGGTCGATCAAACGACCCGCCCGGTTATAGCCCAGTTTCATGCGGCGCTGCAGGAGGGAGGTAGAGCCCTGCTGGTTTTGTACGATCACGCGGGCGGCATCTTCGAACAGCGGGTCGCGGTCGTTGGGATCGAAATCGGCCACGCTGCTGCTTTCTTCGCCGCTGCTGTATTCGGGCAATAAGAATGCATCGGGATAGCCGCGTTGTCCGCCAATGTACTCGCAAATGGCTTCTACTTCGGGCGTATCAACAAAGGCGCATTGCAAGCGGATGAGGTTAGAGCCTTGCGACAACAACATATCGCCCCTACCAATCAACTGCTCGGCACCACCCGCATCGAGGATGGTGCGGCTGTCGATTTTAGAACTCACCTTGAAGCCGATACGGGCCGGGAAGTTGGCCTTGATGGTACCCGTGATGATGTTCACCGAAGGGCGCTGCGTGGCCACAATCAGGTGGATGCCCACGGCACGGGCCAACTGCGCCAAACGGGCAATGGGCGTTTCAATTTCTTTGCCGGCGGTCATGATGAGGTCGGCAAATTCGTCGATCACCACCACAATGTAAGGCAAGAAACGGTGTCCGTTGTTCGGATTGAGCTTGCGCTTGCGGAATTTGGTATTGTACTCAATGAGGTTACGCACCTGTGCATCTTTGAGCAGGTCGTAACGTTTGTCCATTTCAATACACAACGAATTCATGGTGTCAACCACCTTCATGGTATCGGTGATGATGGCATCGTCGGTACCCGGCAGCTTGGCCAAAAAGTGTCTTTCGATGTGTTTGAAAAGCGAGAGTTCCACCTTTTTGGGGTCAACCAGCACAAATTTGAGTTCCGATGGATGCCGCTTGTAAAGCAGCGAAACAAGGATGGCATTCAAGCCTACCGACTTACCTTGGCCGGTTGCACCTGCCATGAGCAAGTGCGGCATTTTGGCCAGGTCGGTAATGAATATTTCGTTGGCGATGGTTTTGCCGATGGCTACCGGCAGTTCCATATCGCTGTTCACAAACTTATCGCTGGCCAACAACGAGCGCATGCTCACCACTTCTTTGTGCTGGTTGGGTACTTCAATACCGATGGTGCCTTTGCCCGGCATGGGGGCAATGATGCGGATGCCCAGGGCCGCCAGCGAAAGGGCAATGTCGTCTTCGAGGTTTTTGATTTTGCTGATGCGCACCCCGGCAGCAGGCACAATTTCGTAGAGGGTGACGGTGGGGCCCACGGTTGCCCTGATTTTGTCGATTTCGATGTTGTAGTGCCCCAGCGTTTCAATGATCTGGTTTTTGTTTTTCTCCAGTTCCTCGGCATTGATTTGCACCTTGCTGGTGCCGTGCTCCACCAACAACTCAATGGGCGGGTATTTGTAGTTCGAGAGGTCGAGTTTGGGGTCGTACAGCTCCTGCTCGCTCAGCACCACGCCACTTTCGGCCAAAACGGCGGGTTCTTCTTCGGCTACTTCTTCTATTTCGAGGGCAGGGCCTACGCTTGTTGGAACGGGTTCGGGGGTTTTTAATACCGGCTCAGGAATTACTTCTTCGGCCAGCAGTTCTTCGTCTTCTTCGCGCCAGGGGGCCTCGTCTTCATCCGCTGATTCATCGGCATCGAGGCCGTTGGTGAGGTCGATGGTGGGACTAACTTGCTCTTCTCTCGGCTTCACCACCCGCTGAATATTTACACTGGCTTGTGGTTCTTCGTCCTCTTCTTCGCCTTCCTCGCGCTTCTTGGGTAGCAGCGAAGCGGCTTTAAAGCTCAGATTGTAGCGAACGGCAGCGTAAACCGTCCAGTAGGCTGCCACCAACAAGCCTGTACCCAGTGCACCGGTGAATTTGTTGAGCCAGCCTGCCAGGTATTTGCCAAAGGCGCCTCCCCAAGGGAAACCTGTTCCCAACAATCCCTCAAACACATAGCCTAAAGTGAACGAAGCCGTGAGCATGAGCAAAACGCTGTGGTAAAAATGGCGGGCGATGGGCCATTTGAGGTCTACAAAAATCAGGCGTAAACTCACCAAGCTGCATACAAAGACGATGAAAAAGGCAGAGATGCCAAAACCAGCATACATAAAAGTATGTGCCATCCAAGCGCCGAGGCGGCCCAGCCAGTTGTCGGCTTCAATGTCGCCATTGGTTAAAAACGACCAGGCGCTGCCCGTAACCAAACTTTGGTCGTGCTGCCAGGTGAATACGTACGACAACATCGAAACACCCAAAATGACTGTAAAAAGCAGCAAACCGAAGCCAGCGATGTTACGCAGCGCACTGCCGGTAAGCATTTCGCTGAAGTTGGGGAGCTCGAAAGATTTGGTCGAACTGCTTTTGGCCTGACTTCCCTCTTTTTTAGGCTGATTGACTTTTTTGGGCTCGTTGCGCATGCGTGTGATGGAAGCCCAAAAGTAGCAATTTATGGGTTTAAAAAGTTCAAGGTTCAAGGTTCAAGGTGGGGCGCTGCACGCGCCGCTGGGGTTTATCGCAGATGATGCAGATGGGCGCGAAAAAATTGGCGGGACCATGACTGCGCATTCGAAATTCGGAATTTGCCATTCAATGCCGTTTAATTAAGCATGAAAGAACCGAAAATACCTGTGATAACCCGCTTTTACCGCAGATTACGCCGAAAACGCAGATGGATCGCACGACATGCTGAAGCAATTACCATAAAGTGCTGTAGACATGACATAGTTTCATACAATTTTAACCGCTTTTGCCGCGCAAGGCGCGTTTTCAACCCCGACCCTAGCTTCGGGGGGATCACGCAGAAATAGCAGGCATAATCCTGAAGCTTTTACTCAACGCAATGATTCGTTAACTAAACGATATTGCATCCCGAATTCCCGTCGCGTTCGTCGCGCCTCCCGTCGCGCCGTCGCGTTTCCCCCGCACCCGAGCCACAGGCGAGCCCAACCACCGGATGGAATCCCCAATCCAAATCCCCAAGGCACTGAGGCGTTAATTCAAATTTCAAAAACAAAAAAGCAGGAACCTCCCGGCACCTGCTTTGTAATAGGAATCACCAACAAATCCTATGAAACCTGCTCGAAAATAGCGCAACGACACATGGTTGCGGCGCATTTACCGTACATTGAGAATGTTCTGCTGAAATCTGAAACTGTCAGCAAAATCCCCTACTTAAGGGTTTTTCATCTGCACTTTGTGGGGCGCAACGCCAAACCTTTTGCTGAAGCAAGTAGAGAAGTACGACAGGCTGTTGAAGCCCGTTAACTGACTTATTTCTTTCACCGAAAGCTGACTGTTTTCGAGCAAATGACGTGCTTTCGCTAGCTTGAAATTCCGAATAAATTCGCTGGTGCTAATGCCGTGGGCTTTGCGGATTTTTTTGTCGAGACTCGACCTGCTTACCAAACAAGCTTCCGCCAAAGCGTCAATATGAATGCCCTCACTTAAGTGCTTCATCAAATAATCATCGATGCGGTTTTGCAAGGTATCTTCAAGTCGCTTGGTTACGTTGGGTGGTAATTCTAAAGGCGTCTTCGATTTTTTTAAAGATGTGATATTAAGTAAGTTGTGAATTCTGAGTATCAGCTCCCTGAATAAAAATGGCTTTTGCAAATAGTCGTTTACCCCGTTCTCAAGACTCTTTAGTTTTACTTCTTGCAAAGGGTCGGCTGTTATAAAAATCACCGGAATGTGGTGCCACTGCTGATTGGCACGCATGGCATGTAATAAGCCCGCACCATCTAGTGGCCGCATGTGTAAATCGGTAACCACAACGTCTATATCCATCTTGTGAAGCCGCTCCAACGCAGCCTTGCCATCGGTTGTAGCAACCACTTTGAAGTGCGCCTCGGTGAAGAGCTCCTCTAGGGTATGGTTTAGCGCCAAATCGTCTTCTACCAACAAGAGCGTATACTTTGCTTGCATACCCACAATTTACGGAATCCAAAATTACATTTTGCAGCAGATATATTTTAAAAATCAGCATTTTACATCTTCTGCCTGTCAAAGCTTTGTAAGTTTGAGTAAATGAAACGTGCTAACATTCTTACCGGAATTTCTTCTGCCACTCGTTTTTTGCTCGATGAAAACAACCAGGCGCAGGCCATCCAAAAAGCCGTTGCCGCTTTGGGGTCTGGGGTGGGGGTAGACCGATGCTACATTTTTCAAATTGAAAGGAATCAAGGAAAACGTTTCATCAGCCAGCGCTTCGAATGGGTGAAAGACGAAGTTTCGGTTCAAATAAACAACCCACGGCTGCAACTCATGCCCGAAGAAATGTTCCCTTGGCTCATGGTAAAGCTCGATGCCGATGAAATTCTTTATGGATTGGTTTCTGAATCGGAAGACCCCGAATTCAAAGAGGGCATGGAAGAACAAGACATCAAAACCTATTTGTTTACACCCATTCAGGCCGATGGCGAATTGTGGGGTTTTATAGGCTACGATGATTGTGAAGACGAACGCCGCTGGCTGCAAGAAGAGGTGGAGGCCTTGGCTACGGTAGCCAAAAATATTGGCATCCGTTTGAGCTGGGACCGCACCAAGGCACGTCTTGAAGAACGAAACGAAATGTTTGAATTGGCCGTAGAAGGCGCCAATTTGGGGAAATGGGAATGGAATCCGGCCACCAACGATGCCCATTTGTCAGACAGAATCAAGGCCATTTTGGGCTACAAACCCAACGAAATTGGGTCGAGTTACGACCTTTGGTTTAGGCACATACACCCCGACGATACGGCCAGGGTGCAGCAAACGCTCGAAGATTATCTGTCGTTTAAGATTACGTCGTACGAAGTGGCGTATCGCATCATTACGAAAGATGGCTCCATGCGCTGGCTTCAAAGCAATGGCATGGCCAAGCGCAACCCAAGTGGCGAATGCATACTCATGACGGGCTTTATTAACGATATAACCGAGCGTACCTTGGCCGAAGAAGCACGTGAGCAGGCTTTGCAACGCGCACTCGAACTGAGCGAGCTCAAATCGAATTTTGTATCGATGGCATCGCACCAGTTCCGCACGCCGCTTACGGTCATTTATTCAAATGTAGAACTACTAGAAATGGGTTTGGTGCGCGAAAGTGCCGAAATCGCTGCACGACTGAGCAAATCGACCCAGCGCATCAAAGATGAGGTTGACCGCATGACAGAGCTCATGAACAACATCCTTACCTTCGGACGATACGAGGCGGGGCTCATGACCATTCGCATGGAACCGCTTGCCCTCGATGAACTCATCGAAAAAATCAACACCCAATACTTTTCGCAGGAAAGCGACGGACGTAAGATCCAAACCAAAGTTTATGGCGAAAGGCATACGATCATGGCCGACAGCATGCTGCTTTCTCATGCACTAAGCAACCTCATGTCGAACGCCTTGAAATACTCTAAGGGAAGGCCAGCTCCGTTAATCGAGATTTCTTACGGTCAGGAAGAGGTGCAGGTGAACATCCGTGATTATGGCATAGGCATACCCGAAAAAGAACAGGTCAATGCCTTCAACTCCTTCTTTAGGGCATCCAATGCATCTACCATTGTGGGTACGGGGCTCGGACTCCCTATCGTGAAAGAATTTATCGAGCGCCATGGAGGCAGGGTGGAATTTGAAAGCGAAGAAAATGTTGGCTCTAAATTTTGCGTAACGCTGAAGTATGAATAAACAAAAAATTTTGGTGGTCGACGACGAAATGTCGATTCGCGAAACCATCAAAGACCTGCTCGAAACAACGGGCTACGAGGTCAAAACCGCAGGAAGCGGCACAGAAGCTCATCAGCTATTGAAGCAATTTAGAGCCGATGCGGTGATTTGTGATATGATGATGCCCGGCATGGACGGCATAGAGCTACTCGAAAAAGTGCGTAGCCTACCAGCCTTGGCATCAATCCCTTTTTTGTTTCTGTCGGCGAAAACGAATGCAGAAAGTGTACGCAAAGCCATGAATTTAGGTGCCGACGATTATTTGATGAAGCCCTTTCGTGCAATGGAGCTCATTCAGGCCATTGAAGCCAAATTAGCACGATTTGCCCATTTGCGCCCGGCCTTGGAAGAAGAGCAAGCCCCCTTTTCCGACCATTTCAGTAGGTATGGTTTTCACGAGTTCAACACACCCATGAATAACCTGCTGGGCAGCTTGGAGTTTCTGATTGAATTTGGAAACGAAGCAAGTGCATCCGACAAGCAAGAGATGTTGCAAGCAATGCGTGCCTCTGCCACGCGTTTGCGCCGAGCCTACACCAATTTGATGCTCTACGTTAAAATCATACGCAAAGAGCCCATTTTTCGCCCCCAATACCTGAGTTCGGTTACCGAAGCGTACGAACTGGCGCTCAAACGATTCAGCTCCATGAACGTGCCCTTCAAACATCAGGTGCAAATAGAAGAATGCAGGCTGCGCATTCGAACCGAAGTGCTGGAGCTCATCATCTTTGAGTTGCTCGACAATGCTCTCAAATTTGGAAATCCCGACAGATTATCGGAAGTCAGCGGTCGACTGAGCGCCCGTGGGGATACCTATTTACTGGCATTTCAAGATTATGGCGGAGGCATGACCCCCAGCCAGCTGGCAGCCATTGGCCCCATGGTCCAATTCGATAGGGGCAAGCTCGAACAACAAGGTTGGGGTTTGGGGCTTTTCCTCGTAAAAAAGGTCTGTGAGATGAATTCGCTGGGTTTTATGATCAAAAGTGAAAATGGCGGCGTCTTGGTGAGCATTAGCTTTCCCTTGCCTCAGCCAACATCGGCCTAGCCATTTTACCTCCTTTGTGCCGAAGGAAGTGGCAGGTATACTAACAAAGTTTAAAAATCTTCGCGTTTTGGTTCGTAGTTTGTAGCTAAATATCGATTTTTCAAAAACGGGATAATTTCCATTTTTGGGCAATCAATTAATTGGCTATATTTGATACCCGACATGCGCTGTAAATTCACTGCCTACCCTACCTGTCCAAGCATTTGGTTGTTCAGCCTGTGGATGATTTTTTCGGGATGTTTTACGCCCGTATTCGCCAACAACATCCGCGTATCGCAAGTGGCACTCACAGGTCAGGATGTAAGCAGTGGTTTTGTAAATATCCGCTTCGATTTGGCGTGGGACAACAGCTGGCGCTTGCCTGCTACCCTTGAGCCGGCCAACTTCGATGCCGCGTGGGTATTCGCCAAATTCCGAATTGGCTTTGTAGACCCCATTTTTGTGGTGCCCACAGCCAGTGCCGGAAGCAGCGTGCTTACCATCAATACTACCGACGGCTTGCGCGTAGGCATGCCTTTGCGGGTGTTTTCGGGTACTGGCAGCTTGGCTACCAATACTACCATTACGGCCGTTGATACCACTGCCAAAACCATCACCCTCAGCGCGGCCATTACTGGCGCCATGTCGAACACCCGCCTCGAAGCCAACCGCATTTGGGAACACGCCTGGTTAAACGATGTAGGTCATACCGCCCCAGTTGGCAGCTCGGTATGGCCAGCTTTGAGCAACGAAAGCACGGCCTTTAATGCCAGCAGCAATCCGGTGCGTGGTGTTTTTGTTTACCGCAATGCGGTTGATGGGGGCACTTTTAGCCTCAGCAATGTGCAAATGCGCTGGAACTACCGCCAACAAGGCATCATCGATGTGGCCATTGTCGACCTGCAAGTGCTGGCCATAGAAATGGTACACATCAATGAAGGTGCTTTTTTCGTGGGCAGTGGGGGCAGCGAAACCGCCAGCTTTACTGCCGCCAACAGTACTTCGGGCAATACGGTGGCCTTTCAAATAGGTGCTACAGCGCCTACATTGCAGGGCAATGATGGCGCTTCCGACCCGCTCAATTTGAGTGCCCGGGGCAGTTTCGACCTCAGTGGAACCGCCACTGCCAGCCTGGCAGCGGGTTTCCCAACAGGCTTTTCAGCCTTCTTCATGCTCAAATACGAACTCTCGCAACAACAGTACGTTGATTTTTTGAACAGTCTCACCCGCAGGCAACAAAACAGCCGCACTGCTACCGATTTGGCCGAAGGCGTGACCAGCGTTACCAATCGCTATGTAATGAGCAACAGCAGCAGCATTCAAAACCGCAATGCCATCCGCTGTAATGCCACCATCAGTGCTTTTCTGCCCATACAATTTTACATGGATGCCAATGCCGACGGTCAACCCGACGGTGCCGACGATGGCCGGGGCGTTGCCTGCAACTATTTGAGCTGGGCCGATTTGGCCGCTTATCTCGATTGGGCCGGCCTCCGCCCACTTACCGAATTGGAGTTCGAAAAATCGGGCCGAGGGGTACGCAATCCAGTACCCAATTCATACCCTTGGGCCAATGCCAACATTACAGCCGCCACCGGCATTAGCAATGCCGGCGAAGTAGGTGAAATAGCCTCTAACAGTACAGCCAATGCCGTATTTGGCGATCAAGCCGGCCTGCAGGGACCTTTGCGCAATGGGGCATTCGGTAGGCCTACCAGCGGCAAAACTGCCTCGGGTTCGGGTGAATACGGCTGCACCGAAATGGCCGGCAATGTGTGGGAAAGAGTGATTAGCCTGGCGCACCCTACCGGCCGCAGTTTTACTGGTTTGCATGGCAATGGGGCGCTGAGCTTGGCTGGAGCTGCCGATGTAAGTGCTTGGCCCGGCGACGATGCTGTTGGCACTGGCGCCAGGGGCGGCAGTTGGTTGAGTGTGGCAGCTCGACTGCTACTCAGCGATCGCGACCAAGCCGCTTCCGCTTTTGCTACCCGCAACAACGATAGCGGGGGCCGTGGAGCACGCAGCCTGCCCAGTTTAAGTGTAATCGACGGAGGACTGTAAGGATGAAAAAATTAATCTACCTCCTCTGCCTGTTGGCAAACGCTCAGATAGCCAATGCCACCAATATTCAAGTGAGCAATGTGTCGCTGGTAAATCGCGATGACGTTGCAGGTACCACCGAAATTCAATTCGACTTGAGCTGGGAACAATCGTGGCGCTATGCTCCCCTTGCTGGTATCAATAATTTTGATGCTGCCTGGGTATTTGTGAAATACCGTTTGGGTGGGGTCGATTATCAGTCGGGCCCCGGCGCCAGCAGCTTTGGCTCGGTTATCACCGTAAATACCACTTCGGGACTGCGGGTAGGCATGCCGGTTTGGGTACAGTCGGGCACCGGATCGCTCCCAGCCCATACCATTGTAACCGCCATATTGAGCGAAACGACTTTCGAAATTAATACCACACCCAGTGTCGATTTAAGCAATGCCGTGGTACGTGCCGAGCGCCCTTGGTTGCATGCTGCTTTAGGCAATTCGGCCGACCATACTGCTGGTACGGGTACAGCGGTGCAAATAGTAGCTGGCTTGCGTCAACCGGGAGCAGCATTCGATGCCGCCACCAACCCTGCCCTAGGGGTGTTCATTTACCGCACGGCTGAGGGTTTTGGCACGGTAACCACCACTGCCAACCGATTGCAGTGGCGCTACGCTGCGCAGGGCATTGGCAACGACGATATTGCCGAAGTGCAGGTATATGCCGTAGAAATGGTTCAGGTGCCTGCGGGAGCATTTTTTGCGGGCGATGGAAGCACCAGCACCATCCGAGGTCAGTTACGCAATGGCTCGGTGAATGCCCCGCTCAAAATTGTATCAGAGGCAAGTCTAACTTTGGGAGGCAACGCAGCCGGCAACATGGCCAACAACAACGCCACAGGCATGGCTACGGCCGACGATTTTAACGATGCCACCACCCAAGCCCTACCTGCCGATTATCCGAAAGGCTACGCTTCGCTTTTTGCCATGAAGTACGAAATCAGCCAGGCACAATACGTGGCCTTTTTAAACGCTTTGCACCGGCAGCAGCAGCAAAACCGCACCGCTACCTCCTTGGGGGCGGGCACCACCAGCATTACCAACCGTTATGTAATGAGCAACAGCAGCAGCATCCAAAACCGCAACGGTATCAGGGTAGATGCAACGGTTGCGGCCAACGGCAGACTCACTTTTTACAACGATTTGAACGATAACGGCACCCCTAACGAAGCCAACGACGGGCAGTTTGTGGGATGCAATTTTTTGAGCTGGGCCGATGTTACGGCTTATCTCGATTGGGCGGCACTGCGCCCCATGAGCGAACTGGAGTTTGAGAAAATAAGCAGGGGACAATTGGCCGCGGTGGCCAATGCCTATGCCTGGGGCAACGACAAAGACACCGCCGCTGCCGCCTTCTCCAATGCAGGTGCTGCCAACGAATTGGTAACCACCACCGGTGCCAATGCGGTGTACAACAATACGAGCGGGGCACAAGGTCCGGTACGAACGGGTGTTTTCGCCCGTGCCGAAACGAGCAGGGCCCAATCGGGCGCTACCCACTGGGGCGTTATGGAAATGAGCGGCAGTGTATGGGAGCGGGCGGTGAGCTTGGGCAATGCCGCTGGTAGGGCTTTTACAGGTGGCCACGGCGATGGTTTGCTCGTTGGCAGTGGCAGCGACGCAACTACTTTTGGAAACCCGAATGTGGCCGATTGGCCCGGAGTAACTGCAAATGGACAAGCTTGGCGGGGGGGGAGTTGGGCAACACCCAATACCTCCTTGCGTTTGAGCGATCGGCACCGCGCAGTGCAAAGTGCCTCGGCCCGCGATGCCGAAGCAGGGGGCAGGGGAATACGCACGGTTGGGTGCACGGTGCCAGCGGGTACCACGGTAGTGGTGGGCAATAGCATCCCCATAGGCCAAACGGCTATTTTTACAGCCAGTGGGGCAGGCGACGATTATTGGTGGCTGGTACCCGTAGGTTGGGAAATTGTGAGTGGACAAGGTACCAATACCGTAGAAATTTATGCCAATACGCCTGGCGTGTTACGCGTAGCAGGATACAACGAATGTGGATGCGGCGAAGAAACCGAAGTGGAGGTAACAGTAGAATGAAAAAGTGGATATTTCTCACGGTTTTGGCCGCTTTTTTGGCCAGTTGCTTGCCCCAAAGCGTAGAAGCCAACGGCATAGTGGTAAGCAATGTACGCATGACCAATCGCGATACATCGGCAGGACCCAACAATGCCGCCAACCATACCTTTATTCGTTTCAACATCAGTTGGCAAAACTCCTGGCGCATGCTTTACAGTACGGGCATCAACAACCGCGATGCGGCTTGGGTGTTTGTGAAGTTCAAGGTCGATGGCAGCAACGAATGGCGAACCGCTTGGCTCAACAATACGGGGCACGTTTCGGGTACTTGGACTGGTTTTAGTGGTGCTGGTCCCATGCAGTTTGAACCGGGCTTGTTGCAGCCCGATTCGGCCTTTAACACTACTGCCAATCCTGCCTTGGGGGTATTTATGTTTGGCAGTGGCTTTTTCATGGGTGCAGCAGGTGCCAACGAAGTGCAATTGCGCTGGAATTATGGTGCACAAGGCTTGGCCGACAGCACCATTGTAGAAATGCGGGTTTTTGCACTCGAAATGACGTATGTGCCTACTGTAGGCTATTGGCTTGGTACAGGGGGTACCGAAAAAGGCTCGTTTACTGCAGGCGATTGGACCAGCGGCCCTACCATTCCTTACAGGGTGAACAACGAATCGGCCATTACGCTGGGGCCATCGGCGGGCGCTTTGTGGGGCAGGTCGAGCAGTGGCGACAGTACCATTGGTACAGCTGGCACCTTAGACGCTGCTTTCCCGAAAGGCTATAGGGGTTTTTACGCCCAGAAATACGAAATCACCCAAAAGCAATGGGTCGACTTTTTCAATACCCTTACGCCCGAACAAAAAACTGCACGTGATATCACGGGTCCTGCCGGAAAAAACAGCGACGCCTTGGTAAACCGCAACAATGTGAGTTGGACCAGCGGTGATGCTACCCTGCCTGGCGATTTGTATGGCGATATTGCTTGTAATTTTTTAAGCTGGGCCGATGTGGCCGCGTATCTCGACTGGAGTGGTTTGCGGCCCATGACCGAATTGGAGCTCGAAAAGCTCATGCGTGGCGACCGCGCTCCTTTTCCCGATGAATTTGCATGGGGAAGTAGTTTTGCCGCAGCTACCACCTACACCATTACCAACGCGGGTGCTTCTAACGAAGGCATCGATACCAGTACTTACGTAGCTGCGGGTGTAGTAGGCAACGCTGCTTACGATGCCACCGATGCCGCGGGAGGCCCGTTAAGGGCAGGCATTTTTGCCGCGAATGTAAAGAGTACCGGTCGTGGTACGGCAGGTGCAGCCCGTTATGGTGCCTTTGAAACCAGTGGCAATTTGTGGGAACGGGCAGTGAGTATTGGTCAAGCCGAAGGCAGGGCCTTTACTGGCTTGCATGGCAACGGTGTTTTATCGCCAACCGGCCAAGCCAACGTTGCCAACTGGCCCGATAGCACTGCTACAGGTGCAGGATTGCGAGCAGGTGGCTTCGAGAGTATTGTGGGAGAGATTATGATTTCCGATCGCTCGTTGGCAGCTGCTGTTAACCCCAATCGCCGGCTCGATTTTGGGGGCCGTGGCGCACGTACCCGCATCTGTACATTGCCTTCGGGAGCTCCCGATTCGGTGGAAGTGAGCATTCCTCCTTTTGAGAATATCCTCGAAATGACCACCGGTGGTGCCATCGCGGGCGAAGGTTATTTGTGGATTACCCCCACCGACTGGCGGGTTATTAACGGCCAAGGCACCAACAACATCTTTATCAATGTGGGTACTTATCCGGCAATCATTCGCGTAGTACGTATGAACGAATGTGGTGCCGGCGCCGAAATGGTGCTGGAGCTGCTATCGGCACCTACACCTTGAGGCGGTTCAAAGTTCAAGGTTCAAGGTTCAAAAGGTGACGATGCCTGATTTAGGTTGTCCGTTTAGATTAAACTTTGAATTCGTGTTCGGATTTCCATTTTCTTGAGACCAAAATTTATTGCGAACCGAAATCTAGCGTCCCTCTCCTCTGGAGAGGGTTATTGATCTTGTCGAAATAGGGATAAGAGGTCCGACGCTACTGGTCGGACTCCACGGAGGTGAGGTCGGTTCAAGGTTCAAAAGAGGATGCAGCGCCGATCTGACCTGATACGCTGCCAAACCCTCATTTGAACCAAAAATCCAAATCCACCTCTTCATCGCTTCAAAAACTTACCTTGCAACTGCTGCCCGTTGGGGCTGCACAATTGGTAGAAATACAAGCCGGGTGCCCAACTTTGTACATCCAGTTGGGTAGAGGTGGCTTGCGGGTCGAGGGGTGCTTGCTGTATCAAACGGCCTTGCACATCGCGCAGCAGCAACTGGTTGTAATGGCCGCTTTGCCAACTGAGGTTGAGTACATCGCTGGTAGGGTTGGGGTAGGCGCTGTGCTGCACCGTTTCAGCCTCATTTACAGAGCTGGCAATCGACAGCGGCATTTTATAAAGGTACAAATTCGTTCCAGCATAAAGGTGTCCGTTGAAGTAAGCTAAACACTGCACAATGATGGCGGAGCCCATTCCTGTATTCTGAATTTCGGTCCAGGTAGCGCCGTTATCGCTCGAATAATGCACCTGCCCCAAAGCCCCGCCAGCGAAGGCAATGCCGTTTTGGTATTTCAACCTGCTGATGTTGTTGCTGAGGGTTCCGAGGCTGCCGCCGAGTACCCGGGTCCAAGTAGTGCCCGCATCCATGCTGCGGTACACCCCGTTGCCGTAAATAGAAAGCAGCAAACCACCATTCACCGCACACAAGCTGGTACCTGTACCACTAAAAGTGGGTACACCGTTCAGGGAGGTCCATGTTTGGCCATTGTCGCTCGACTTGACCACGCCGTTGAGGGTGCAAGCAAACAAATCGCTGCCCAAGGCTGTAATGTGTTTGCCGATGGATTTATTGGCAGCGCTGGGCATATCGGCACCGGCCCAACTGCTGCCGCCATTGCTGCTGTAATGCAGGCCGCCATTGCCGTCGGTACCATACACCATGTTACTGCCGCTTTTCCAAAAGGTGCTGGCGCCCACCGAAATGAGGCCAGTGCGGCCGGGAACAACCGTCCAACTTTGGCCTTGATTGGTAGTGGTGTGCCAATTGCTGCCATTGGTGCCGGCGTAGAGCTGTCCATCGGCCACCACCAGCGCTTTTACCACGCCGCTGATGCCCGTGCTGGCCGCACTGAAGGTGTTGCCGTCGGTGCTTTTTTGCACCGTGGTCGATACCATGAATAATTCGTTATTCATCACCTCCAAATCGGTGATGATTACTGCTGAACCTACTTGGGTCCATTGCCCGAAAGCCGAACCACTTACTAAGAGCAGTAGAGAAAGTAAAAAGTTTTTCATAGGCTGGTTGGTTAATGAAACCAAAGCACTCGAAAAACGAAAAGCGAATCAATACCGCAGATGTGGTAAAATGACTACCCTTTTTCAACAAAACTGCCTCAGCAAGCCCAGTAAAGCGTCTTTTTCAATGGGTTTGGTTAAAAAGTCTTGCATGCCGGCTGCCAAACAATGCGCCTTTTCTTCTTCGAGTGCGCCTGCGGTTAAGGCTACAATGGGCACTTGGGCCATGCTTTCATCGGCCGAAGCCCTTATTTGGCGGGTGGCTTCTAAACCATCTAACTCGGGCATGTGCACGTCCATAAGCACCACGTCGGGCTGGTGCTTGCGTAACAAGGCCAATACCTCCAAGCCATTGGCAGCTTCGAGCAGTTTACCGTTGGGCACCAGTTTTTTAAAGAGGGTGCGGAACAACAGGCGGTTCATGGCCACATCTTCGGCCAACAGTACCACCAGTCCGGTATGAATGGCATCGTCGGCAGCATCTTTCACCTTGGCCGATGCGGGTACCATGTCGAGTTGCTTGATAGCGGAAGGCTTTAACGGCTTGTGCAACACCATATTGATGCCCAAACTTTGTTGTTGCTCTTCACTCGGCCCAGGGTCAATGACCCGCTGCATGAGCATAATGGCCATGCGCTCGGCCGGAATTTTGAGCTTTTCGCGGATGAGCCTGATGGCGTCTAAGCCATCGAGATAAGGCATGGCCGCATCAATAACCAGCAAATCGTACGATTCGGTTTCGAGCTTTTTAACGGCATTAAAGCCATTGTCGCACCACTCAATTTGCTCGGCACTTTCGAGCAAACAATTTTGTATCACCTCAAAGCTGCCAGGCTGGTCGTCGACCACCAAAACGCGTTTGAAATTGGGTTTGGGCGGACGCACCTTGGCGGCATCGTTGCTGTAGCTGGTTTCAATTACAAACGAAAACGCACTGCCTTCGCCCTCTTTGCTGCTGAGCTGTATGCTGCTGCCCATTTTTTCGGCCAGCAGTTGCGAAATACTCAAGCCCAAACCCGTTCCGCCAAAACGGCGCGAAGTGCTCGAATCGGCCTGCGAAAAGGCCTGAAACATCTTCTGTTGCTGCGCCTCGCTCATGCCAATGCCCGAATCGTTCACGGTAAATGTGAATCGGCCCATAGATGCTTCCAATGGTTCAAATTGTGCCACCAGCTTTACATAACCCGTTTCGGTAAACTTCACCGCATTGCTCAACAAATTCAATAAAATTTGCTTCAAACGCAGTCCATCGGCCAAAAACAAATCGGGCATATGGGGCGCTGCCAACAAATACAGGTCAAGGTCTTTTTTGGAGGCGGCGTATTTTACAATGTCTATGCTTTCTTCCAGCAAGGCAATCACGGGCGTTTCTAGCCATTCCAAATCGAGCTTGCCGGCTTCTATTTTTGAAAAATCGAGGATGTCGTTGATGATGCTCAACAGGTTTTTACCCGCGGTATAAGCATTTTCGGCGTATTGGTGCTGCATGGGGTCGAGCGGACTCTGCAACAACAACTCTGTAAAGCCAATCACCCCATTCAAGGGTGTGCGTATTTCGTGGCTCATATTGGCCAAAAATTCCGATTTGGCCTTGGTAGCCAGCTCGGCTTTTTCTTTTTCGTCAATCAAACTGCGCTGCAAGGCACTACGCACCTTGGTATTGGCAAAAATTTGGGCAAAAACATAAAGCAGGTTTTTTTCGGCACTCGAAAACTGCTTGGGTGCTTTCACTGAATCAAAGCCCACAAATCCCAAACATTGGCGATGGTCCATAATGGGGATGGTAAGCAAACTTTTGATTTGCTGCTCTTGCAGCGACTGCGCAATGCCGGGTGAAACACCAGAAAAAGAGCTGTCGGTAATCTCAACCGATACACCATGGCGGTGCGATTTGAGCCAGTCTTCCAAAATATCCATCGGCTGCTGCTGATACGAAGCCTTGACCGAAGGTACTTCTGGTGCGCACCACTCAAAGGAATTCGAATAAGTGTACGATTGCCAATCGTATTCAAAAATATAAGCGCGATCGGCTCCAACGAATTCTCCCAGAAGCTTCAGCGAACTTTCTATTTTGCTTTCCATCTCCTCGTGGTTGAGGTTGATGTAGTCGGTCGCCATTTGCATCAACAGGTCTCTCATGCGGGCCAATGCCGAAATGGCTGCCTCGTCTTGCTTTTGGTGGGTAATGTCTTCGGTCATCATCAACAACCCGCCTATTTGGCCATCTCCCTGGTACCAGGGTGTGATTTGCCAACGCATCCACTGCAAACTGCCATCGGCACGCACAAAACTGTCTTCGTCCATGCCCAACTTGTCGCCCGCCAAACAACGCTGGTGCATTTGGCGCCAACGCTCGGGTATGTCGGGAAACAAGGTGTAATGCGATTTCCCCAAAACTTCTTTGCCAACCAAGTCGTAGTCCTTAAGCCATTGGTCGGAAGTAGCCAGGTAGCGCATTTGGGTGTCGCACATCACCACCGCAACGGGTAGGTTACGCACAAAGCGCAAATAGTTTTCGAGGGTGTTTTTTTGCTCGGTAATGTCTTGAAAAGTGCCGTACACCCTGCTAACGGATTCCCCCAACATTTCGGGATAACCCACCGTACGCACCCAGCGACGCTTTCCCTTATCGGTCAGAATTTCCAGCTCTTCATCGTAAGAGATGCCTTGCTTGGTAGCACGCTCAAATACTTCCTTTATGCGCTCCCTTGAGTAACCAGGAGCATAGTAGTTTAGTCCTTCGCTGAGTTCGGGAAGCTTGTTTAAATCGCGCTCGTGGATGTGGTAAACTTGCTCCGACCAGTAAATTTCATTGGTACGTAAGTCAATTTCCCAATGGCCCAAGCCTGTCATTTTATTCCCTTGCTCAAAAAGCTGCAAAGTGCGTTTGAGCTTGCGTGCATCGCGCAAAGCGTTGCTGATGTCGCGAATTACCAGGTAATAGGATTGGTCGAGCTTGAAAAAACGTCCCTCACCTATGCGCTCTTTGCCATCGGCATGCTGCAAAGGCAACTGAAAAGGCACCAATTCTTGTTCCGCATCGAAGCTCAATTTGTTTTTGAGTACCAATGCCAAGGCCTGGGGCAGCAACAAATCGGCCAGCTGTTTGCCCTTCCATTTCGAAAGGGCATTTTCGCCCAAATAGGCCTCCCAATTTTCATTGAGGCGTAAAATCACCTCTTGTTCGTTGAATTCAAGCAGTAAATCGCCACTTAAGCGCAAGAAGAGGTCAACAGCCTGCTGGCGTTTCGACAACATTTGATGGGCTTGCTGCAGTTGTTTGCTTTTTTTACGCAGCTTGAACAGCTCTTCTACTTGGGCAGCCAATATTTGCAGAGAATCTTGCTGTTCGGCCGACAAGGTTTTAGGTTCATTGTCAATCACACACAAGGTGCCCAAGGCATGCCCTGTTTCATCGCGCAAAGGCATGCCCGCATAAAAAATCACATGGGGGTCGGCGGTTACCAACGGATTGTCGCTGAACCGCTCGTCTTGCCGGGCATCGGGAATTTGAAAAAGCTGATCGGGCTCCAAAATGGCATGTGCACAAAACGCCAACTCGCGCGGGGTTTCAGGGGCGGCCAAGCCATGCCTCGATTTAAACCATTGCCGGTTTTGGTCAATCAGGCTGATGAGCGAAATGCGCGTACCACAAATGGCTGCGGCCAGGCGGGTAATGTTGTCGTAATCGCTTTCGGCGGCTGTGTCTAGGATCTCCAGCGCATCAAGGGCCTTGAGGCGTTCTGATTCGTTGACCGGGAGAGGGGCAGACTTCATTTAACCTTAAAATTACAAATTATCTTCAGATGTAGCACAGGGCGGGGTTTTTCTGCGCGGGTGCTGGGGCGGACCTAGAAGCATGGGGCTGTTAACCGCAGATCCTTAGACCCCGACCCCAGCGTCGGGGGGTGGGGAGGGTTCTGTACCGGTAGAGATGCTTTGTTGCAGGCTTTGGCACTTTAGAATCACAGAATAGCTTTTTCTGTCAGTGCAGGCTCAATTTGCATGCAAGCCGCGAGGCAACGGAGCCATTTGCCGGTTCGCGCTCCGCACTTTCCGGCGGAGGACGCAGAGAAATTTGAAGACTATTAAATTTGAAGCATTGTTTGTTATGAACTGCGCATTGGCTTGATGGAATGTCATACGCTATATACTTTTAAAAAAGATTTTGCAATGACGATAAATCAGGTTCTTCAGCAGAAAGGACGGAGCATCATAGGCGCCGCTATCGAAGTTCATAAGGCACTCGGACCTGGTTTGCTAGAAAGCATTTACCACGAAGCAATGATCATAGCCCTGAAAGACCGTGGTCATGTTGTTAAAACTGAGGTGCCTGTTCAAATCAAATTCAGAAATCGGGTCCTAGGAAAACTCCTGCGCATCGATTTGATTGTCGACGATTTGGTAATCCTTGAGTTGAAGGCGGTGACAACTTTACCCACTGCTGCAGAGGCACAACTACTCACTTATTTGAAGCTTACGGGCCTCCATCTGGGTTATCTAATCAACTTTCACGAAGAAACTCTGACCAAAGGTCTAAGAAGACTCGTTCATAATCTACCCGAAACAAAAAGAGGTCAAGCTGACGGCCTCTCTGCGGCCTCCGGCTCATAAGCGCAGCTCATGAGCCAAAATGCTCCGTTGCCTCGCGTCAAGCTGCCGCTTGATGTTGCACTAACGGAAAAGGCTTGAGCGCGGCTTGATGCAGTAATACCAGGTGCCGACTGTCCATGGTGATCTGCCCTCTCTGCGCCTCTGCGGTTTAACTGCCGCCTATTTGCCCTTCACATACGTCTCGAGCCAGCGATCCATTTCCCACAGCATGTGCATGATGCTCTCCGATGCCCGGTAGCCATGGCTTTCGTGCGGCAACATCACCAAACGCGTGGTGCCACCGTGGCCCTTTACCGCCTGGTACAAGCGCTCGCTTTGGATAGGGAAGGTGCCGGGATTGTTGTCGGCCTCTCCATGGATCAACAACAAGGGGGTTTTGATTTTGTCAGCAAAGCTGAAGGGCGACATCTGGTAATACACCTCCGGAACTTCCCAATAGGTGCGCTCCTCGGCCTGAAAGCCAAAAGGCGTCAACGTACGGTTGTAGGCACCACTCCGGGCAATACCGGCCTTGAAGTAAGGCGAATGCGCCAGCAAATTGGCGGTCATAAAAGCACCATAACTGTGGCCGCCTACGGCCACCCGGTTCGAATCGACTACCCCCTGCGCTGCCCCGTAGCGGATGATGGCCTCGGCATTCAATACCAACTGCTTCACATAGGTGTCGTTGGGTTCGGCATCGCCCTCACCCACAATGGGCATGCTGGCATTGTCGAGCACAGCGTAACCACGCAATACCCAAAAAACCGGACTCCCCCAACCAATGCGCGTAAAACGGTAAGGCGAGCCGGTTACCTGGCTGGCAGCGGCTTGCGATTTGAACTCGCGCGGATAAGCCCATACCAATGTGGGCAGTGTGCCTTTACCAGGCTCAAAACCAACAGGTAAATACACATCGGCAGTCATCTCTACCCCGTCGGCCCGCTGGTACCGCCACTGCTGCTTTTTCACTTGTGCCAACTGCGGATAGGGATGCGGAAAACGGGTGAGCTGCTGCAGCTTTTTGCCTGTACGTACAAAATAATTGGGATTTTGGCTCGCCGATTCGCGCAGCGTAATGAAACTCAACTTATCGGGATCGAGCAAGGCCACCACGCTTTCGTAGAAAGGAGCCTCGGAGCGCCACAAACGGCTGCTTTTGCCTGTTTTGAGGTCGTAACGGTCTAAAAACGGACGATCACCTTCGGGCGAAGCGCCATTTCCCACAAAAAAGAGCTGACCTTTGTGCTCCCACAGCACCATGCGGCCAAAGGCATTGGGCTGCATGAGGGGGCGACCCGGGTCGGTATAACTGTCTTCGTAACTGCGGTCACGAATTTTGCGCACCGAGCCAGCCACCGAAGGCTTCATTTCGTACCACTGCTCCTTGCGCGTGCGGGTCCAGCTGGCGCGCACCCACAACAAATCGTTGCCCCATAGGGCACCTCCATAGCGCAATTCGGTACGCAGCAATTCCTGTCCATCACCTTCGAACGGAAAAGCCAATTGTACCAAACGGTCGCGGTGCTGCACTTCATTTTTGGGGTCTCCACCATCTAAAGCTTCCGCCCAATAAACGGTTGCCGGTTGGTCGGGGCGCCAGGCATGGTTGCGTGGACCTTTCTCTACGGCATTGAAGGTGCTGGGTATGTATTCGCCCAATTCTTTGTGGGCCAATTCACGCAACAAGGCGCCTTGTTGGTCGAATACGCGAACCACGCGGGTAAAACGGCTGTAAGGAACCAGGTAGCTGTAGGGCCTCACCATTTCTTCGGTAAGCAAATATTCGTTGTTAGGCGAAGCATCAAAGCTGCTCCATACGCCTTTGCTACTCACCATTTCGGTACTGCCGCCTATATGGGTGCGTAATATTTCGGAGGTGGCGTAGTAGTCGAAAAGCGCTTCGTCGTTGGGATTTTTGAGCAAATCTTGATAGGTACGCGAAGGGGCTTTTTTACCCAAATTTTCTTCTACCACGGGTCCGGCTGGCACCCTGTTGCCTTGGGGTCGATTGCCTTCCTGAAGCAAACGGGCAGCATACCACAACGATTTGCTGTCGGCACTCCAGCTGTAACCATTGCCAAGTACTTGGTTTAACGGGCGGATGCTCACTTTTTGCGCCTGCCTGCTGGGGATGTCAACCACCCACAAATGGATGGCCTTGGAATCGTTTTGTAAGAAAGCGAGGTATTTTCCATCGGGGCTCCAACTCAAATCGCTGAGCAAGAGGGGCTGGGGAAGTCCGTTTATGTCGAGCAGCGTTTCCTTATCGCGCGTGCGCAACTGCAACTTGTTTACATAACTGCTGCGGCTGGGCCCAAAATTCTCGGGATTGATGCGGATACCTGCCAAACGCAACTCGGGCCGCGATATTTCTTCGATGGAGGGAAGTTCAGGCCTTCCTAAAATGGCCATCCATTGCATATCAGGTGAGATGCTTACACCAGGCGTGGCAGGTGCCTCTGCCAAAGCTGCAATTTCGGCCGGAGGGCGTTGGTAGGTGAGGGGTGTTTGCGCTTCGAGGCTGGCCGCTGCCAAGAGCATCAAGCCGATAAAAAGTTGCTTCATTGGGGTTGATAAAGAAGTTGAAATCCAAAATTGCGAGGAGCACCAATATTACCTGGTACTACCATAAAATCGCGGTTAAACGCATTGCGTACCAGCAAGCTGAGGCGCAAGTTGCTGTTGAGTTCGTAGCTCATCCGAAAATCGGCAATGAAATCACCGGCATCGCGGCGCTCGCGAAAACGAGTTACACCCGGAATAAACACCTCAAAAGCCTGATCGATGCTTTCCATGAAGCTGTTGTAGCGGAGGTTGGTGCCCACGCCCCAGCGGGCGCGACGGACCTCCACATCGGCACGCACCAAATGCCGGGTCCGGTACTTCAGCTCTTTGTCGAGGAAAATGCGGTTTTCGGCATCTAATACCTCGCGTTGGATAGGTGAAATGTAGGTATAACCCCACTGACTCGTTATTTGGTAGCGGTTCCATTTGCCTTGTAAGCCGCCACTTACTTCCACCCCACGAATGAGGCTGGTAAATTGATCGAGATTCAGGGCTTTAAAGCCGGGGCCCTCAGGGAAGAAACCAAAGGTAAACTCAATCATGTCTTGGTACGAAGTCCAAAAGCCCGCCACATCTACCATGCCCTGCATGGCGCCCAGTTTGAAACCCTGCCGCAGCCCGAATTCGGTGCTCCAGCCGCGCTCCGACCCCAAGCTGGGGTTCGGAATCACATTGATAGCCCCGGCAGCTGCATTCACATACCGCTCGGCCACCGATGGGGTGCGGAATCCTTGCCCGAACGAGGCCCGCAGCCAACTGGCCTTAAAAAGCTGGTAATTCACGCCCAAACGGGCCACTGGATAACGAATGGGCGCCTCGCGGTTGATCACAAACGACTCGTACCGCAAACCCACCGAATAGTTGAATTTGCCAATGTTTTGGTCGGCTTGCACATAGGCCGCTACATTGCGACTGTCTTTGATGCCGTACAAAGGGCCGCTGTTGACGAAGTTGTACAAATGCACCAATCCGGCGGTTAGGATGGTCTTTTTGGCCCATTTCAGCGGCAAAGGCTGTTGGTATTGGTATTCGTTGAACAAGGCTTCGCCCTTGGTGTTGCGGGTGCTGTCGCCCCGGTTTTCGGTTACATACAAGCGGTTGCGAAAAACGTGCTTTCTATCGCCCGCGCCGTAATAGGTCAATACAGGATCGATGTTGTAGCGAATGCCCAACTGCGCATCGTTGGTGCCCGGCGAAGGGAAGAAGGCAGCGGTGTCGTTCTTCCAAAAAAAGAAGTTGCCCGCCGAATCAACCATGCCGTTGGCGTTGAGCGATAAATGCAGCCGCTCGGTGATGCGGTAGCGCCAGTTCACATTGCCACGCACCCGCTTGCTGTAATCGCCAATGCGGTAGCCTTCGTCCCAGGTGGCAAAAGTACCCAGGGTGAGGTCGTGTTTGCCTATTTGGCGGCTGTGCAGGGCACTGAAACCCGACTGGTGCCTGAAATCGGCCAGGGTGTAGGGGGCTTCGAAAAAGGCCCGCGGCCGGTCGTACACCTGGCTAAAAAGCTGCACTTTGGTGGTAGGTTTGGCGCCGGGATAGGCCGTACGCAAATTCACAATACCGCCCAAGGCACTGCTGCCAAAGAGGGCAGAGGCAGCTCCTTTGATGACCTCTACCTGCGAAAGGTTTTCGATGGGCAGGTACGACCATTTTACGTCGCCGGCGTCGGCGCTCAGCAGCGGCATATCGTCAACCAGCACCTGTACCCGGCTGCCGGCCCCGTAGCTGAAGCCGCTGGTGCCCCGGATGTTGAGCTGTCCGTTCACCACGCTCACACCCGGAACCCGCTCCAAAGCATCGTCGAAACGCTGCAGGTTGTTTTGCTGCAGGAGGTCGGGTTTGATGACTTCCATCGACACCGTTACCTCACTCACACGTTGCTCAAAACGGCCGGCGGTAACCACCACTTGTTCTAACAAGCCGCTTGACGGTGCAAGTTGGATGTTGAGTTGCTGGTTTGCACTCAGATTTATCCGCACGTCTTGTTGCGCATAGCCCACATAGCTGAAGGTAAGCAGGTAGTTGCCTGCGTTCAAGGCCAATTGGTAACGCCCATTGGCATCGGTGGTGGTGCCCAGGGTGCTGCCCTTTACCACCAAGTTTACCCCGGGCAGGGCGGTCTTGTTTTCGGCGTCGGTGATCGTTCCGCTGAGGGTATAAGTTTGTGCCCTGCTTGCGAACGGCAAAAGGAGCGCGAAGACCAGGCAAATAAGCAAGGTGCGAAGCATGCTGCAAGATAGCAAGATGTTGGATGTTGCCAAGCTGCTGACCATTGGTGGTGGAAAGCAAGTTTACGAAACAAAAAAGCAGCGGCTGATAAGGCGGGCCTTCACACTAAATGCTGTGGTAAGCATGTAGGTGACTCCTGAATGTGCGGCTATAAGGCTGCCTTGTTGTAGCGGATTATGTGGTAGAAGCCTTTCGAAAAGCAGGGCTCATGGCGTCGCGTTCAGCCCGGCCGATGCCATGATGCTTGGCCCTTGCAGGCCAGAGCTGAACAGCCGCTTTTACCTCTTGGATGATTTGCCTGGCCTTGGCATTCGTGAGGCGGAAGTGGGGTGCAGCTGAGAGGGCCAGCTCAAGATCGAGTGCATTGTCGGTTTCGGTAATATTCAAGCTTAGGCCTTGACCGTAAGCTACGGGATTGAGGTCGTAAGCTGGCGATAGTACCCAACCCTTAGGGCTCAACAAAAAGCCATGATTACGGAGGTGGTCATCTACATTGGAAACGCAAATATTAAAAACAATGCGTTTCCAGAGCGCTTCTAAATCGGCCTGTGGTTGGGCGCAGTGGGCAGCAATGAAGGCAGCCAAATCAAGGTAAGAAGCGCCTTCTTGTCCATCTACATAACCCAACAGGGTCATGGCTGAGGCAAAATGTATGCGTTGGCCCGCGGCAGTTCGGTCGAATCGCTGGCTCATGAAAGTATGGTAGCGGTGCGAGAACTTTTGGGCTTGGCACGGCGCCATGCGTATTCCTGCCTCGCTGGCCAGTTCAAACAACACCATCTCCCAAGCTCCAACATTGGTTTGGTCGTGTGCGCTTGGAAATTTGGCAAGCCACAAAAGCCATTGGGCGCTATTACGCTGGCTTTGGGGCGGGCACCACCCAGCGAACTGCCCGGTGCCAAGAGCAAGTTCAGCCATTGGAGGTATTGGGTGTTTTCGGCGGCATCATCTTTTTCGATAGCAAGACTGGCTTCTTCCAAGGACCTAAGTGTTGCCCAGGGCGGTGCTGCCATTTGTGCATTGTCGTTCAAAAAGGGTCCACGCTCGTCTATTTTGAAGCGCAACGCACCCATCCGATGGCCATCAAACACGCCTAAAAGAAAATCAGATTCGAACAAGGGCTTTTCGGGACGTTGCTCTAGCCTGGCCATCGCTGCCTCCCGGCGGCGCATGAGCATCCTTCCCCAACGATCGGGCGATGAATCGAGGAATAATCCAAAGTTTGGTTTGGACTCGCTGGTGTATTGGGGTCCCTCGAACCATTGCAAATCGGGGTCGAGCAGTTGAGCATGCGGGGAGGAAAGCCATTGTGAACTGTATGCAAACGAAAAAACCTCCTTGCCTCGCAGGAGCATCGCTTGTAAGTTGCCCATGTGCAGGGGTTCATGCATGCCCTGCCAATGCGCATAAACGCCGATATGCCGTTCGTTTTGATGCCTGTTCATGGTTTTGGCATTTTGGGTGCCCGCTTTTTGGTGAGAAGGCCAGCGTCTTGCAGCTTGCGACCCAGTAGATCGTCTTGGGCTACTTGTAGCAGGTCTTTTTCTAAGCCCAATACGTGCAAAACATTGATGTATTGGCCAATGCCCACGCCTGGGTGGCCTTGTTCTATTTTAACAAGGGTGGAACGTCCCAGTCCGGCACGCTCGGCTACTTGCACCGTACTCAGCTTGCGCCTTAGCCGTGCCAAACGTAAGTTTTCACCCAAGACTGCTAATATCTGTTGGTTTTTGGGCAATACCATCGGCGATTTATTAGGCATAACGTATGAATAATAAAACAAAAGTACAATAAGTGAACTAATAATAAGTCACTATTGCCATGCTTCTGATTTTTATCGCCCTCAGCCGCGCCACCAACACCCATTCAAAACTTCAGCAAGCGGTTGTGGTATCGGCCTTCACCACTTACAACCACCACCACATACATCCCCTACGCCAAGCTTGTTAAGGCAAGTGGGTATTGGCGCAATCCGCCTAACAAATGCCACGAAAAAAGCCGCATTTTTCAATAACGGCTTTTTCGTGGGCTTAAAAGTTTATTTAGCGCTTTATTTTATTTGCTTACTACCCATTTGGCACGCAGTACGGTTTTGGCTGGTTCGTGGAGCTCAATTAGATAAACGCCCATGGGAAGCTGCTGCGCATTTAAGTTAACTTGGGTGCTGCCAACTTCTATGGGCAGGCGGTAAACCAATTTGCCTTGGGCATCGGTAAGTTGCAACCAAGCGGGGCTTTCGGTGCGTGTAAAGCTAACCGTACTGCTGCTATTGCTTGGGTTTGGACTCACAGCCAATGCGTTGCTTACCGTGCTGTGGTAGTTTGGCATGCTAGGTGGTTGCCGGCGGCGACGGCGAGCCTGGTACATACTCATGCATTGCTGGGCTTCTTGGGCAAACTGATCGGCGCCTAAATGGCCTTGGAAATACGACCACTCTAACTGCAAAATGCAGTCCCAATAGCCAAAGTTTTGGTGCTGGTTGGCCAAGCTGTTTTGCAATTCGGCAATAGCAGTTTCGTAATGCCCGGCTAAACGATAAAGCAACACTTTGTCGAGGGCGTATTTGATTCTCAGGTTCTCGTCGTCGCTATGGGCAATGAGTTCATCAAGTGAGCTCAAAAGGGTATAAACCATATCGTTCAAAGGTTCGGGGTTTACGCCATATTCTACTGGTAAAATGCCCAAGGCATAGGCATTGCCTAATGCAAAATTCATGGCATTGTTTGCCGTTGCTAACAATTCTCTACCGCTGTCATCCATATCAATATAGGTTGCGGTTAAAATTTGCTTGAACCGGGCTAATGCCAAAGAATCATTTTGGGGTTGCTCTAGGTCTATGGTAATGTCATTAAGCGCTGTACGAATGGCTTGTTTTAATTCTACACCTGGATAGAGCGGTGAGTTAACCACAAAGGTGCTCGGATCGCCATCTATATTCACGGTGTTGAACACATCGTGCCACCAAGGTGGATTGGCTTGACTGCAGCTGAGAAATGCAATGTTCGGATGATTGGCTTTTCTGTAAACGGGGTAAAAAGTCGATTTGTCGAGCGTTAAGCCACCAAAGGCATCGCAAACGTGGTAATTGGTCTCTAGGAATGGTGCTTGTAGTCCTTGGTTCACATTTGGATAGTAGAAGCCACTTTCAAATTTGTTGTTTTCAGCGGGTAGCTCATAAAACACTGCAGTAACTGAATTTGTGGAAATAGAATTAAGTACGTAACAATTGGGGGCTACAATACCAAAGATTGGAAGGGCATTGGTATTGTTGCTCAAATCGTTGTATCCATGGTTTAGTTGCAATAGGCCGTGGTCGGTGTAAATGGTAGAAATCACGCTGTTGCTGATTATATTTCGTGCCTGATTGCTCAAATCGAGTAGTGCAAAGTTGAACGCGGCTATGCTGAGGTCGGCTTGCGAAATGTTGTTGCAAGCCAAACGTAATTGAGCTCCTTGCCCTAAAGCAGCTATGCCTGTTGAATGATAACTGATTGCATTGTTGCGGCAATTTACATTTCCTTGAATAACTTCAATACCAACTGTGCTTACTTCGCGTGCGTTTCTAATGATGCTGCAGCCTTGGATATTGATGGGATGGCTGTTGGTACTGGAAACTTGAATGCCGCTGAAGTTGTTGTTTAAGGTAACATTGTTTACTTGCGAAGCAGCCGACAATGCCAACAGTCGCATGCCCCAAGCTGTATTGTTTGAAAAACTACCCGAACCAATGAGCACACCACCACCATGCACATAAAGACCGGTTTGGTTGTTGTTGAATTGGTTAGAAAGCAATTGTGGCTGGTGTAAGTTTCCGATAAGGTTCAACTCCAAACCCGTACTGGCATGGTTAAACCTGCTGGCCATGATTTGATGTGGATAATTGCCTGTTAACAACACTCCCTGGTGCAAACCAGTAGTACCCAAACGCTCAAAGCGGGCATGCATGAATACGGCTTTGGTGTGCACCAACAGCCGGCTACCCGGTGCCATTTGCACCTCGCCGTGGTTGATACTGAATTGGGCCAAGGTAGCTGGCAAGGTAATTTGGGCATTGGGAGCTAATTCAAGCAATTTGCGGAAGTTGTTGACTTCGCCCAAGGCTATTTGAGCTCCCAGTCCTGTAACAATTTGAGCTCCGGGCAATAGCCGAATGTAGCCCCTGCTTTGCCCGGCTTGGGTGGCCGGACTGAAATATTGGTTATTGCCCAAACGCAATGTACCCGCAATTTCGAGTACAGCGTTTGACCCTGCTAAAATAACTTGGGCGCCGGCGGCTAGATTTAATTCGGCACCTGATTCTATGATAAGTTTGGAATTGTTTTCAATTATCACATTACTTCCGGCCAATCCTTCTAACTTTCCACCACGCGAAACCCGAACTAAAGAATTTGGTTTTACCACAAAACTACCGCCGTTGTTGATTGAGAGGGTGGAGCGATTTCCTATTCGGAAACATCCCTTCAAAGTATTGTCACCAACTTCTAAAATGCCATTTATTTGAGAGTTATTTGGAAGGGTCGAGTCCATTCTTGTGCACAGCGTAACAAATTCAACCAACCTTAAGTGGCCCGTTGTTGCCACTGTAATTGGTTTGCTGATATATGATTCGATTGGAATATCCCATTGCTGGTAATTTTGTATTGCGTTTATTTTGGTTTCTCCTCGGGTTTCGTTACCAGTAATGGTGTGGACCATACCGTTAAAAAGTGTGGAACGAGGCTCGCAATCGCAGGCCATTTTAAAATACGGTTCTTGATTCGACAAATATTGCAGGTGAAACAAGTTGTACAGTAACATAAAATCTGAACCGTTGCGAATACCAATTAAACCAAAATCTTGAGAACCAAAAAGCCTCCTACCAAAGTATAAGTTGTTATATTTGTTAAAAAAAGAATCTACGCTAATGTGACTACAAGCGGGAGCATCGTTAATATGTTGGCCCAGTACGATGCCGGTTTTGTAGGAGTTAAGTTTCGGAATTGGGTATAAGCCAAGGCATAACGCATTTCATTTTTGTATGCCGTCATTATGTTAAAGGCATTTGTCGAGCTCAAAGGTCCTAACATTCCTGCTTCAAGATTTAAGTTGGCACTGTCCCATGCATTATCAGGTGCGTTTAAGAAAATGTTGCCCAATATGGTCGAAGACATTATAATGTAGTGCACGGGATTGCTTCTGTCAAACGTAAGCGTACTGGTTATGATTTGATACCTATTGCTTCCATCAAAGCTGCGGTTGTAATTTTGACAAAGGGCAGCATACCATGGGCCATTGGTGCGGCTTTTGGTTTTTATGGGCGAATAATTGTTTCCCGTAATGTATGCTGCTAATTCAACAATTCCTGGGGCTATTTCGGCAAAGTAATCATTCCCAATTAAATCATCTCTTTTGAACTGGTTACTGGTGCCATCGTCTATTTTAGATGTTATCAAGGGATAAATAATGGTCCAATTCTCGGTTATGTTTACATTGTTTTGAAATAACCCGCATTTTTGATCATAGGTTTGCTGCCCGGTCAGATATCCCATGATTCTATTCGCAATGGCCATAGCTTCGTTTACAATATAAATGCCGTCGCCACCTCTTGTGTCATCAACAAATTCATTTGGCACGTATTTTTTAACAAATGCCAATCCCCAAAGCAGTCCTATAATTTCGTCCTTGCTCATGATGTTTTTGTATTCATAAGTCATGGAGTTGCAATTTGGAGCACCAAGCCAGTTAGTGAGCTTAGTGAAAGTGCCATAGGATTTAAATCCAACGTATTTGGTGGTATCATAGCGGAACCAATTGTCGCTTGCCGAAGCGTTTTGGTCTGACCGCATGAACCGGCCATCTAAACTATTTGCAGGATCATTAATAATGTGGTATTTATCGCTGAATTGGTCTAATCTATTTACAGCCATTAAGAGAAAATACAATTCTTGCATGGTTGATTTGTACGGCTGCTGATGCATTTTCAATAATCCTATTTCTGTGCTCAATATGGCCATATAAGTGCCTATTTCGCGCAAAGGGTTATCACCACCGTCAATGTAAGTTCCATAATCGTTAGCAGCGCAGCTAGGTGCCACATATCCTGGTTCCCTACTAGCGGCATACTGATAATTATAACGGCCTGTGATTGGGATTCCCTGATTTTGTTCAGAGCCTATCTCTACAAAGAGCTTTTTAAAGCGCTCGCGGTAGTTCCAGTATTTTTCTTGTAAATAAAAATGATTATTATTTGACTGAGCGGTGGCAAATTGCACCATGCACATGCTCAAAGTATAAAAAAGCACAATTATGAGTTTGGCTTTTGAATGGTTTATTGTAATACCCATAGTCTGTTGGTTTTATATTCTCTAACGGCAACAATTCCCTTGCCTTTGGCTAAATAGTAATCGCATGTTCCTGATGCTCTTGCTTTAACCCCGAATCTGTACAGATGATATACTTCTTGAAATGATTGATTTCCAATCTGAATAACCGGATGGAACGCCCGCAGGATGCTGTATCCTTCTAGGCCTTCACCTCTACGAAGCGAGTCGCCTAACCGAACAGGGAAACGCAACATGGGATCGCTGCCTTCGTACATGAAAATCTCTTGTCTTCCGTCTTGATACAGTGCCCAACTGGAGGTGTACCTGCGTAATCCCGGGTAATCCGGGTGTTTGGCCTCATAACTGTGTAAAATACTTTCTTCTGTAAACATGAGGGCACCGTCGTAGGTGACTTTAGTAGTGACTGTCCCTCCGCGAATGCAGAAAAGCGAATCGTATTCTCCCGAAATACTATCACGGTAAACCAACGTATCGCCGGCTTGTGCCGGAAAATATTGGGTAACTTCGGGAGGGAGGAAATAGTTGGTAGGGCCGCTGCTAGGCGGAGGGTCTTTTTTGCATGACAACAGCAGGCTGCATATTAGAAGCACCTTTCCGAATGAATATATTATTTTCATAGATTGCTTTTGCATTTCAAGAAATATAACTAAAATTGAAATTAAAACTTAATCCAATATGAAGCAAATGTTTTTTACTCTTATGGTGTTTTTATTTTTTGCACATGGGGCAATTGGTCAAAACGTTCAAACTTGGACTTATTCTGTGAGCTGCAGTCAAAACCCAGAGTACTGTGAAAAATTCTATGACCAATTGATCATTTCTTTTGATTCAACCCGCATTGCGCTGGTTTATTTGAAAAATTCGGAAGCAAGTGAGCGGGTAATTGTCGATCTTATCGCTGATTCACTGTATTATGTGTTGGACTCGCTGGAGCTGGTATATTGTGGTCCAATCAATGTTCAATCTGAATCGTCTGATTCTTTGGTGGTATTAAGTTTGGACAGCATTTACTCAGAAACGGTTTTGGGTGTCGTGTCAAATGTAGTTGTGGGTAGTATTTCTCATGAAAACGAAACAGTTTCATTAAAGTCATGGATAGATACGTCAGGTGTTGAAGTGCCTTTCAGCGTGGGGGTACAATTTGGGCTTCTTCCATTTGTCAATAACATTAACAGGCTTATGCCGCATAAGTCCATCTTAAAAACGGAGAATGTAGCGCTATCTTTCGAAATAGAATACGTTCTTAGCTCTTTTACAAGCTCCCAAGGTTCATCGCTTCTTAATATACATGATTCAATGGCAATAAGAAGCTTATCGAGTTTATACTGAAATTGGCTTTCAAATGAATGCATCATATTAAGTTTGGTCAATCATGCACCTTCAAAAACAATACTAAAAAACTCCGTTCGCCGGGAAAATAGTTACATAGGCCTACTGTGGCGGATTTTTTAGTGTATTAACCTTTTTGCCAGCTGATTGATCTGTTACTGCTGTAAAACTTTGGTAATGTAATAGTTTGCTTTGTCAACCACCATCACCACATACATCCCCTGCGGCAAGCTTGTTGAGGCAAAAATGTTTTAGCAAAAGCGGCCATGCGTTCATCCAACAGCTCCCAAAACAGCACTGGCTTCTTCTAGCTGTTGCTTTACAGAAACGTGGGGCACTCAAAAAGTAGCCTGGAATTGCAAGGTCAAACTGCGCTGTTCGCCTATATTCCCCGGAACGGGCATGAAGCTGCGGTTGCCTGCATTGCGCAGCACCACGTTTAGCCAAAAGCCTTCGTGCAAGCGCATGCCCGCCCGCAAATCGGTGATTAAATCGCCCCTGATGGTGTTTAAACGATAACCTATCAATCCTGGAATAAAGCGGTAATAGTCTTCGTCAATATTCAAAATCACACTGTTGTAACGCACATTGGCCCCCAACATCCAACGATCGTAACTCACTTGTACATCGGTACGGGCCAAATGCAAATAGCGGTACTTGAGGTACTTCATGATATCGTTGGGCAGGCCGAAGATGCTGCTAGGCGGATGGTGGTTGATGGGGTTGGTGTAGGTATAGCCCAACTGAAATTGCAGGCCCCATTTGCCCCATTGGCCCCTGCCGCTAAAAATACCTTCAAAGCCCGAAATGGTAGCCGAATCGATGGCTTTCGGATAAAAACGAGCATACTTTTCGGCCAACCTGCCGAGGTCGTTATTGGCAATCCAAATAGAGTCTTGTTCGTCGAATTTGTCGGGCAAAAACACAGCAAAAGTATACTCAATCATGTTTTTGTAGCGCGTGTTAAAATAGGCCAAGTCGAGCTGCATTTTGAGTCGGCCCAGGCTAAACTGCTGCAGTATACCTACTTCCCACGATTGGCTCATTTCGGCCTGTAGCTGGGGGTCGCTGGCCAAACGTATGGTGCCAATGCGCGTATTCGAAAACATTTCGGCTACCGTGGGCGAGCGAAAACCTTCACCATAACTGCTCCGCAAAAAAGTGCTGGGGGTGAGGGCGTAATTCAGTCCGGCCCTGAATACCGGATGTTGTTCTTTCAGCCTGCCATTCACCACCAACTGTTCGTGTCTGAAACCCACACCGTAGGTCAACCGGCGATATTGGCCGTCGAACTGCACAAAAGCCGCCCGCTGCACTGTTTGCTGGTTGCCATAAATAATGTCGCTGCTAATAAAGTTCGCCTGCCGCACCAAGCCGGCATTCAATACCGTGCGCAGCTCGTTCTGCTGCACCAGGTGATGCTGAAATTGGTATTCGGTAAAATGCATATCGCCTTGCCCAAAGTCTTCGTTGTTGAAGTTGGTATGGCTCCTATAAAACCGGTTCCTCAAGCTGTGCTTGGTCTTTTTACCAGTGTATTCCAGGTAAGGGTCAATAAAGCGGCGGTAGTTCAGCTGTGCATTGGTGGTGGTAGCCGCAGGTACATAGGCATTCGAGCTATCGGCCCAAAAGGTGTACAAACGCGTTGAATCGATGAGGTTACTGGCATTCAAACCCACTACCCATCCCTTGGCGAGGTGGTACTTGAGGTTTACATTGGCGCGGTAGCGTCGGCTGGGTTCGCCAATGCGGTAACCGTCGTCATTCACCGCATTCAACGATCCGCTGAAATCGAGCTTGCCAAACCGCTGCCGGTGCACCAAACCAATACCCATGGCCACCGGATAGGCTTGTCCCTCCCACGGATTGGCATGCTGGGCCGGCGGTGGTCCGTAAAAGGTGTTGAACAAATTCACCTGGGTAACAGGCTTGTCGCCAGGCATGGCCGTGCGCAAATGCACAATGCCCCCCAAGGCCGATGAACCATACATGGCCGAGGCAGCACCTTTGATCACTTCCATTTGCTCCACATTTTCCACCGGAAGCACATTCCACCGCATTTCACCCGATTCTACCGATAAAATGGGCATGCCATCGAGCAATACCATCACCCTACTGCCTACGCCAAAGGTAAAACCACTGCTTCCACGGATGTTCAGTTGTCCGCGCAGCACATGTATACCCGGACTCCTGTTCAGCGCGTCGTCGGCTGTTACCGAGTTGCTGGCCAATATATCGGCTGGTTTGATTACCTGCATCGAAACCGACGACAGTTCGCGTTGTTGGGCAAACCTGCTGGCCGTGACTACCACGGTTTGCAGGTTGTCGGCCTTTTCATGCAGCCTGATGGTGATTTTTTCGCCAGGCCAAACAGCCAGTTCGCGCACATCGCTTTCGTAACCCACATAACTCGTGCGCATCACCAGCGGTAGCTTGAGCCCCTGGGTCGATAGCTCGAAATTTCCCTGTAAATCGGTAGTAGTGCCCCGCTCGGTACCCAATAACAAATTTACCCCAACCAAAGCATTTCCTGTGCTGGCATCAACCACACGGCCTTTGAGGATTTGGGCCGAAACATGAGATGAAAAGAGCGTAAAACACAGCAAAAAACGTAGAAAAATTGGCATAATCACTTAGCTGGCAAGGCCTAAATTAGCGTTCGTATGGGGATTAGCCAAACAGAAATCGTTTATACCCTCGCTTTGCAGCAAATTCCGGGTATTGGCAGCTTGCTGGGCCGCAAGCTCATCGAACGCTTGGGGTCGGCCGAAGCCGTTTTTCGTACGCCGGCCCACCGCCTCGAAACCACACCCGGTATTGGTCCTTTGTTGGCACAAGCCATCAAGCAGCACCAAAGCCTTACCGCGGCCGAAACCGAATGGAACAAGGCCGAAAAGCACGGCTTACGGGTGTTGCATTTCAGAGATGCCGATTTTCCGGCCCGCCTCCGGCAATGTGCCGATCACCCCTTGCTGCTCTTTGGAAAAGGAAGCCTGCCCTTAAACGCCAACCGCATTGTAGCAGTGGTAGGTACGCGGGCAGCCACCGATTACGGCCGCATGCTTACCGAACAGCTGGTGCGTGGCTTGGTGCCTTACAATGTGCTGGTGTTGAGCGGATTGGCCTATGGCATCGATATCCATGCGCACCGACAAGCCTTGGCGGTGGGATTGCCCACCGTGGCGGTTTTGGGGCACGGACTCAGTCGCATGTATCCCGCTGCCCACCGGCATACGGCCGAAAAAATGCTCGAAACCGGTGGTTTGCTAACCGAATGCTGGTATGATGCAGGGCCCGATCGCGAAAACTTCCCCAAGCGCAACCGCATTGTAGCGGGCATGGCCGATGCGGTGGTGGTGGTAGAGGCTGCCGAAAATGGGGGTGCGCTCATAACGGCCAGCATGGCCAACGATTATAACCGCGATGTTTATGCCTTCCCGGGGCGCATTACCGATGCGGGCCATGCAGGTTGCCACAAATTGGTGATGCAAAACAAAGCGGCCCTCATTGGCGGAGCACACGATTTGATAACAGCCATGGGTTGGGCAGCCCCCGTAAAAGAACAGCAAACGGCCCGGCAAGGAGTGTTGTTTCTCGACTTGGAGCCCGATGAGCAGCAGCTCTACGATCTTCTGCCCTTCAACCAGGCGATCAGCATCGACGATTTGATTTTGCTAAGCGGCTGGTCGACCAGCAGGCTGAGCCATTTATTGCTGGCCCTCGAATTCAAAGGAGCAGTACGCGCAGCCCCCGGCAAATTGTTTAGCAGGATGTAAAAAGAAAGGGAGCCTCCCGGCTCCCTTCGATGTTAAAAAATACTACCTGATGATGTTTGCCCTTCCGGACAAAGTCACGCCCCTTAAGGCAATAATGCGACCACTTGACATTTAATGCCAAAAGGCCCATTAACACAGGTTGAGTGACCAAATTAATAGACAACTGCCTGCGGCCACTGTCTAAAATTCTGGAAAACTGTACGCTTATTTGTAATCGGCCAGCTGCAATTGTTTGTTGCAGCGCTTGGTTTCATGGGCTTGATTGCTGGCAATCACGATGATTTTATCGAATTGTGTTGCCCGCTCCATCAGCGCATCGAACCATTCGAAGCCCTTTTGATCTAAATTGGTGGTAGGCTCGTCGAGAAAAAGCAGGGGGGTGGCGGCAGCAAATCCGAGCAGCAGTTTGGCGCGCTGTTTCATGCCCGAGCTAAAATGCCACAATTGTTTGTGTAGATGCGCACTCAGCTTGCAGTCTTCGAGCATTTCGGCCAGGGGCATGCGCGGGTCAGGTGCTTTGAGTCCAAAATGAAAATCAATAAGCTCTTGCAGGGTGTATCCTTCGGGGAGTTCGAGGTAAGGACTTACCAAACTCATGTGTTCATAGCAAGCATCGGCCGCTAGCTTCTGACCGCCTATTTGGTACCACAAAGTGCCCGTGCTCAGGCTTTGGTAGCCCAAGAGGCATTGTAGCAGCGTGCTTTTGCCAGCGCCATTGGCACCAGCAATTGCCATATAATCACCTGTTTGAAGCTCTAAATCGAGCTTTTTGAAAATCCAGTCGCGGTTGTAGCGCTTTCCTGCCTGTTCAAGTTTGACCGAAATGCCACTGGGGCTCATTCAATCATGCCTTTGATTACGCCAAACTGTGAGTTCTTAATGAACGATACAATGCGATCGCGCTCGGCCGATGGGTCTATTTCAGAATCAACCATGTCTAAAGCCTTGCTCATATTGTAGCCCCGCACATAAACAATGCGGTAAATGTCTTCAATTTGGCGGATGGCTGCCTCGGTGAAACCCCTTCGGCGCAAGCCAATTACATTCACACCTGCAAACGAAAGTGGTTCTTTGGCGCACTTCACATAGGGTGGTACATCTTTGCGTACCAATGAACCGCCACCAATAAAGGCATGCTCGGCAATGGTAATAAACTGTTGCACGGCTACCATGCCTTCTAAAATGGCCCAGTCGTGCACCGTAATGTGTCCGGCCAATGTAGCCAAATTCGCTAAAATCACGTGGTTGCCAACAATACAATCATGGGCAACATGCGAATAAGCCATGAGCAAGCAGTTTTTGCCTACTTCGGTTTTGTAGCGGTCAATGGTGCCGCGATTCACCGTGGCGCATTCGCGAATGGTAGTGCCGTCGCCAATAATCGCCAGCGTTTTTTCGCCTTTGTATTTTAAATCCTGAGGTGGTGCCGATATCACTGCACCCGGATAAATTTTGACATTTTTCCCGATGCGGGCACCTTCCATGATGGTGACATTGGGTCCGATCCAGGTGCCTTCACCTATTTCAACGTCTCCCTCTATGGTGCAAAAGGGCGAAATGGTTACCGATGCGGCAATTTTAGCATCCTGATGGATGCTGGCCAAAGGTTGCGTCATGCTTTATTTCTTAACCAACTGAGCCATGAGCTCTGCTTCTACTACTAATTTGCTGCCTACAAAGGCTTGTCCGCTCATCTGGCAAATCCCCCTGCGAATGGGTTCCTTCAAAACGAGCTTGAATATAAGGGTGTCGCCCGGTAATACCTTGTCTTTGAATCGAACATTATCAATTCTTAAGAAGTAGGTCCAATAGCCACCCGGGTCATCCATCAAATTGAGGCACAATATACCACCTGTTTGGGCCATGGCTTCAATGGTGAGCACACCTGGCATGACCGGATTGCCCGGAAAGTGTCCCTGGAAGAAGGGCTCGTTCATGGTTACGTTTTTCACCCCAATCACGTATTCTTTGGTGATTTCGGTGATCTTATCGACCAATAAAAACGGGTATCGGTGGGGCAAAAACTGCATGATTTGGTTCACATCGTACACTGCCGGCTGATCGGGCGAGTAGCTGGGAACCTCGTATTGCTTTTGCTTTTTCTTTAAATGTGCCCGCAAGGCTTTGCCAAAACCAACATTGCTGCTGTGGCCCGGTTTGCTGGCAATTACGTGGGCTTTTAAAGGCTTGCCCAACAAGGCCAAATCGCCCACTACATCCAACAGCTTGTGGCGCGCGGGTTCGTTTACAAAGCGCAGCTCTACATTGTTCAAAATGCCTTCCTTGCGCACCTCAATTTGGGGTTTGTGGAAGACAGTGGCCAGTTCGTTGAGTTTTTCGGGCGCCACTACCTTGTCAACCACCACAATGGCATTGTTTAAATCGCCTCCTTTGATGAGGTTGTTCTCTAACAAACTCTCCAGCTCGTGCAAAAAGCAAAAGGTACGGCACGAAGCAATTTCGCTTTTGAAGTCCGAAATCTTATTTAAAGTGGCGTGCTGCGTTCCCAATACCGGCGAGTCATAATCAATAAGCACCGAAATGCGGTATTGATCGGCAGGTAATATGGTTATTTCAACGTCTTTCGCTTCATCGTAAAAACGGAAGTTTTCTTTGATTTCGATGTATTGGCGCACAGCATCCTGCTCAACTACCCCGGCTTCTTCTAACGCCTTTACAAATTCAATAGAACTGCCATCGGCAATGGGGGTTTCGGGGCCATCGAGCGCAATGAGTACATTGTCAATCTGCATGCCTACCAGTGCAGCTAAAACGTGCTCTACGGTGTAAACTTTGGCATCGCCTATGGCCAAGGTAGTGCCCCGGCTGGTATCTACTACATGTTCTACAAGTGCCGGCACCAAAGGTTGATCGGCCAAATCGGTACGCTGAAATATATAGCCATGGTTGGCCGCAGCCGGATGAAAGGTCATGGTAACGGCCGCACCTGTGTGTATGCCTACACCAGAAATCGATACGGATTTACCAATGGTCCGTTGGTTTTCAATCATTAGAAGGAGTTGTTGGGTTTAACTCTTTAAATAACTTTTCGAGTTGTAAAATGCGTTTTTCAAAATCGGGCAGCTTGCGAATGAGGTTGCTCGTACGCTGACTGTCCATATACTTCATCACCGGTGTGCCATTCCATTTTTGACCGGCTTCGTTTAATGAGCGGGTTACACCTGTTTGTCCGCCAATTTGTGAGCCTGGGGCCACATAAACATGCCCCGCAAAGCCTACCTGGCCGGCAATAACGCACTGTTTGTCGATGCGGGTACTGCCCGATATGCCCGTTTGCGCGGCTACTACCGTATTCTCTCCCACTTCTACGTTGTGGGCAATGTGAATGAGATTGTCGAGCTTAACGCCCTTGCGAATGTAAGTGGCACCCATGGTGGCCCGGTCAATGGCGCAATTGGCACCAATTTCTACCTGGTCTTCAATCACCACTTTGCCGTTTTGAGCTATTTTTTCGTAATGCCCGTCTTTTTGCGGGGCAAAGCCAAATCCATCTGAACCAATCACCACATTGGCATGAATCACACAGCCAGCACCAATTTCGCAATCGTGTAAAACACGTACGCCAGGATGCAAAACAGTACCGGCGCCAATGCGGACGTTCTTGCCCAGGTATACCTGCTGCATGACTTTTACCCCATCGGCCAAATGCACATTTTCGCCTACGTATGCAAAGGCACCTACATAAACATCGTTCCCCAATTGAGCCGAAGGAGCTACAAAACTGGGTTGTTCAATGCCAGTTTCGGTGATTTCGGCCTGGTTAAACAAGCCCAATAATTTGCTGAATGCCGAATAAGGGTCTTCTACCTGTACTACCGCCGGTACCTTGTGCCCGTTGAGTTCAATACCCTGCGATACAATTAAAACCGATGCCTGGGTGGTGCTTAAATGATGCAGGTATTTGGGGTTCGAAATGAAGCTGATGGTGCCCGCTTCGGCCTCCTCTATTTTGGCCAAACGTTGCACCACTACATCGGGACTGCCTATAAGCTGGCCCGCAACCAAATCAGCGATTTGCCGAGAAGTAAACTGCATCAGTTAGTATTCGTCTTATTGACCTGCAAATATCGTAAAAAGCATCCACTTAATAAAAAGTGGTAAAAACGCCTTTACAGGCTTGTTTTGGGCGCTATTGCTTTTGGTACCGACAAATAATGCTTCACCACGGTTTGGGTGAGGGCGTTCAAATTGAAATTATCGGAGAGTTCAATTACTTCCCGTAAACTCCCGTCCTTTCGCAAAATCATGATTTTATCTTTTTCGGGCAGGTAGGCATCGTTCGTGAGCGTGCCGTGCTGTACAAAGTAGGCTACTTCGGCCTCACCCACGCCATAGTGCTTTTGCACCGCTGCTTTCATTTGTTGCAGCAGCGCCTCGTCAAAGGGTTCGTTTTGCAAAATCACGCGGTTGAGCTCGCGGTAAATGAGGCCATGGCACAAATGCGACAGCACAAAATCGGGATGACGGGCCCACACCTTAATGGCGCTAAACAAATCGTGGTCGTCGAGTTCGGCAAAACGGTCAATGAGGCTTGGGTCGTTTTCGAAAGCTTCTCTGCCAGGTGCCGCTTCTAAAAAGTAACAGAGCTCGGGAGTTCCGAAAAGCTTTTCGCCAGCCCTTGCCAAGGCGCGGGCACGCTGCATGATTTGCATCATCCTGAATTCGGCCGCCAGTACCGTTTTGTGCAAATAAACCTGCCAATACATCAACCGGCGGGCTACAATGAATTTTTCGATGCTGTAAATGCCTTTTTCTTCAACTACCAGGTTGTCGTTGCGCACATCTAACATGTGAATGATGCGGTCCCAGCTCACCACCCCTTCCGAAACGCCCGTAAAAAAACTATCGCGGGTTAAATAATCGAGCCGGTCCATGTCGAGCTGCGAACTTACCAACTGATGCAAAAAGCGCTTGGGGTATCGGTTGGTGAAAATGGCGATGGCCACGTCTAATTGTCCCCCATACTCCTTGTTGATGTGCTCCATCATGCGCAGCGAAATTTCTTCGTGACGCACTTCGGCAATGAACAAATATTCGAGGGCATGCGAAAACGGACCATGACCAATGTCGTGCAACAATATGGCTACCAGCGCTCCCAAGGCCTCTTCTTCGGTGATTTTTTGTCCCTTCGCCCGCAATTGTTGTATGGCCTGCTGCATGAGGTGCATGGCACCCAAAGCATGGTTGTAGCGGCTGTGCATGGCGCCGGGGTACACCTGGTACGTCATGCCCACCTGCTTGATGCGCCGCAAGCGCTGAAAATAGCGGTGCTGCAGCAAATCGAACAGCAAAGGGTGGGGAATGGTCAGAAATCCGTAAACCGGATCGTTGATTATTTTCTTTTTATTCACAAGCCTGCATTAAGTGGCACGGTAATTCGTCAAATTTCGTTATTCATACCTTAAAACTATTCAGGCATGTCGCAGAAAATTCAGATTCTTTGGGCCGACGATGAAATCGACCTCCTCAAACCACATATTTTATTTTTAAAGTCGAAGGGCTACGACATTACCCCGGTTACCAATGGCGAAGATGCCGTGGAAGAAGTAGAAAAGCGGGCTTTCGACCTGGTTTTTTTGGATGAAAACATGCCCGGCTTGCCAGGGTTAGAGGCTTTGGGCCGAATCAAAGCACTGCGGCCTGCGCTGCCTGTGGTTATGATTACCAAAAGCGAAGAAGAATACATCATGGAAGAGGCCATTGGCTCGCAAATAGCCGATTACCTCATCAAACCGGTAAATCCGAACCAGATTTTATTGTCGATCAAAAAAATCATCGACCACAAGCGTTTGGTGAGCGAAAAAACCACCTCGGGCTACCAGCAAGATTTTCGCAATTTGGGGATGGCCTTTAACGACGACCTCAACGCCCGACAGTGGGCCGAAACCTACCAGAAGCTGGTGCACTGGGAAATAGAGCTTGAAAAGAGCAAAGACAGCGGCATGAAAGAGGTATTTGCCATGCAAAAAGCCGAGGCAAACCGCCAATTCAGTCGGTTCATTGCCAATAACTACATCGATTGGCTGAACACCCCCGATGACGAAAGTCCCGTATTGTCGCACAATTTGCTGCGCAAAAAGTTCTTTCCGCTCATGCAAGAGGGCAAGCCGCATTTTTTGGTGGTCATCGACAATTTGCGCCTCGATCAGTTGCGCATCATTGAGCCCATGCTGGCCGAGCATTTTCACATCGACAAGCTCGAAACCTATTACAGTATTTTGCCCACCAGTACCGAATTTGCACGCAATGCCCTTTTTGCGGGATTGATGCCTGCCGAAATCAAAAAACGCTTTCCCGACAAATGGGTCGATGGCGACGATGAGGGCAGCAAAAACATGCACGAAGCTTTTTTCTTGCAAGAGCAGCTCAAGCGCATGGGCAAAAACGTGAAAGTAGGTTATCATAAAATCACCACGCTGCAGCAAGGCAAACAATTGGTCGACAGTGCTGCCAATTTGTTCTCCAACGATTTGAGCGTGGTGGTGTACAATTTTGTGGATATGCTAAGCCATGCCCGCAGCGAAATGAACGTCATCAAAGAGTTGGCCGACGACGATGCTGCTTACCGCAGCATTACCCGTTCGTGGTTTGAGCACTCGGCTTTGTTTGAGCTTTTGAAGAAGGTAGCCGAGAAAGGCATTCCCGTGGCCATTACCACCGACCACGGCACCATCAAAGTAGGTGAGCCGGTTCGTATTGTGGGCGATAGAAATACCACCACCAATTTGCGCTACAAAGAGGGCAAAAATCTAAGCTACGACAAAGGCGATTTATTTGTGATTGAAAAACCCGAACAGGCGCACCTCATCAAACCTTACCTCAGTTCTACCTATGTGTTTGCCACGGCCGATCAATATTTCTGTTATCCGAACAACTACCATCACTTCGTGAATTTGTACCGAAATACCTTTCAGCATGGTGGCATTTCGCTCGAAGAAGTGATTGTGCCCTTCGCCGTGCTGAGGCCAAAGGCATGATGGGCAGGGCGTTTGGCGTGATGAGAATAAATTTTGCGCCAAATGTGCTTCCATTTCGAAAATGGTAAAAAGGGCACTAAAAGTTTGTATGCCTGCATATTAAGCCCTTTTTGGCCTGCAAACGGCAAAACGATTGTGTCATTCCAATGTAATCGTTCTGTTAAATCACGTCAAAATGGCCCGATTGATTTTTAAAAACGCGGCAAAGCTGTACCTTTGCATTATCGTTTAACGATTAAAGGCCGTCGGTTACGACAGCCTTTCAATTTCGGATCTTGCAGCAGCCTGTCATCAGGAGCTGAAGTTCATACAACAGGTTTTAGGAAAGCGCCGTCGGGAGACGGCGTTTTGTTTTTCTGGGAGCAATATACACAGCTTTTTGATGTTGCAAACCTTTTGAAAGATTTTTTTTCGCAAAGCACAATAAATCGGAGCTTCGCACCAAACATCTTGCGTGCAGGTGCCGGCATTTTCCTTATTTTCGTGCCATGAACTACTGGTTGCTGAAGTCGGAGCCCCATGTTTACAGCATCGATGATTTGATACGAGAAGGCGAAGGCGTTTGGGATGGCGTGAGAAATTACCAGGCACGCAATAACTTAAGAGCCATGATGCCCGGCGATTTGGCTTTGTTTTATCATTCGAACATAGGCATGGAAGTGGTTGGGCTGGTAGAAATCAGCGCTTCGGCATTTCAGGATCCCACTACCAACGATACCCGTTGGTTGGCAGTAGGCGTAAAACCCGTTCAAAAATTCAGCAAGCCAGTAACACTCAAAGTACTTAAGGCCGATCCTTTTTTCGAGCAATTACCACTGGTTCGCCACAGTCGGCTTTCGGTCATGCCCGTTGAAAAAGCCCATTTTGATGCCATTTTAGCCCTCGGAAACGCATGAGCCAGCAACGTCGACTCATAGTGCCCCAAGCCCAACTGCGCATCATTTTAGAGCGCTTGGCAGCCCAGCTCATCGAACGGCATGGCGATTTTAAGCAAACCGTAATCATAGGTTTACAGCCACGGGGGAGCTTGTTGGCGGCCCGACTACACCAACTGCTAGAGCAGCAAACTGCCAGCAAAATCACCTTCGGAAAGTTAGATACTACTTTTTACCGCGATGATTTTCGCCGGGGCAAAGAACTGCTGCTGCCAAACAGCAACCACATCGATTTTTCGATTGAAGGCAAAGAAGTGGTGTTGGTAGACGACGTACTCTTCACCGGCCGCACGGTTCGCGCAGGGCTCGATGCGCTGCTCGACTTCGGTAGGCCTGCCAAGGTAGAGCTGCTGGTGCTGGTAGAACGCTTATACACCCAAGAAATACCCATTCACCCCGATTATGTGGGGCGCAAAGTGAATACGCTTGCCAACGAAAAAGTAGTGGTAGGCTGGAAGGAAATTGAAGGAGAAGACAACATCTGGATTATATCGCAATAATATGTCGGCCATTAGCACCAAACACCTCATCAGCATCAAAGACCTCAGCACCGAGGACATCGAACTGATTTTCAGCACCGCCGACAATTTCAAGGAAGTAATCAATCGCCCCATAAAAAAGGTGCCTTCCTTGCGCGACATTACGGTTGCCAATGTGTTTTTCGAAAATTCTACCCGCACCCGGTTGTCGTTCGAATTGGCCGAAAAACGATTGTCGGCCGATGTGGTCAATTTCTCGGCATCGGGGAGTTCGGTTTCTAAAGGCGAAACCTTGGTCGATACGGTAAAGAACATCCTGGCCATGAAAGTCGACATGGTGGTTATGCGCCACAGCAGCGCCGGTGCCTGCGAGTTCCTGGCCCGTAACATCGATGCCAAGGTGATTAATGCCGGCGATGGTGCCCACGAGCACCCCACGCAGGCCTTGCTCGATGCCTATTCGATCAGAGAAAAATACGGTCAGGTAGCAGGGCTCAAAGTGGCCATTATTGGCGATATCCTCCACAGCCGGGTGGCCTTGTCGAATATCTTCTGCTTGCAGAAATTAGGTGCCGAGGTGATGGTGTGTGGACCTACCACCCTCATGCCCAAATACATTTCGAGTCTTGGGGTAAAGGTGAGCCACAACGTGCGCGAAGCCCTCGAATGGTGCGATGTAGCGAACATCCTGCGCATCCAACTCGAGCGCCAACAAACCCGCTACTTTCCTTCTTTGCGCGAGTACACGCTGCGATTTGGAATTAACAAGGCACTGCTCGAGGAAGTTGGCCGCGACATTACCATCATGCACCCCGGCCCCATCAACAGGGGAGTGGAGTTAGATTCAGATGTGGCCGACTCGGGGCAAAGCATCATCCTCAACCAGGTAGAAAATGGGGTGGCAGTGCGCATGGCCGGACTTTTCTTGCTGGCCAATTAAAAACCCTCCCGAAGGAGGGTCTTGGTTGTTCATTTTTTTGGTCAAGGTTTAGGTGTTGCCACATCGGCCAATATGGCCCTGTTGTGCAACCAAACAGCCTGTTGCAGTTTATCGCCTCCTTCCATGAGGTGGTAGTACGAGATGCCTTCCAAAATGATGATGCCTCCCAAAGTAGCTACAATGCCCGTGGGAGCGGCAAATGGAATGACGAAAATCAATCCCAAACCTGCAACCGACGTCCAAAACCCGATGCGCTGGTGCCTTACCGATTCAAGCATGACGGTCATGGCCTCCTCACCCTGCAAATGATTCAACAATCGTTGGCCAAATATACCCGTGCGTTGAGCAATAGCATTGCCTTTAAAAAACCTGGCTGAAGAGGGTTCCAACAGTATCGACTCACGGTCGTAAGTCTGTTGTGCGGCCGATTGGGCCAGGGTTTGCCAAGTTCCGACCATCAGAAAGAGGCAAAGTAGAATTGCGTGTTTCATGGTGTTTGAATTGTGCGATGAAATTAACACCCAGTGAAACAAATGTCAAATGGTATTTATACACAGTTATTTTCAAAACAAAAGGAGGCCCGCGCCTCCCGGCGCAGACCCCACTAACCTGAATTGTATGAAAACTTAATGACAAGAAGCCGGTGCTTCCTGTGTGTAAAAGGTCGAGGTATCGGGACTGAGGTAGGGAATGCCCAAACCCAATCCGCGGAGGATGAATACGACCGCCAAAACCACCACCAAGGCCGTGCTGAATTTTTGGAACAGCGGACGCAGTGAAGGAAGGATTTTACGGTCGAGGATGGCCACCAACAGCAAAGCAGGAACGGTTCCCAAACCAAAAGCGGCCATGAAGAGTGCCGAATCGGTGGGGTCGCCTACCAACAGTGCCGAGGCAATGGCCATGTACACCAAGCCACAGGGCAGCAAGCCATTGAGCATGCCGGTGAAAAACTGGCTGGGGGCCGAAGGTTTGTAGAATATATCGCCAAACCATTGGGTGAGCCAGCCGAGCGAAAAGCGCGGTAATTTGCTGAAAGCTGGAATTTTGGGCGCAATCACCCACAGCAGCAACAAAGTGCCTGTTGCCAAAGAAACCACTTCCTGAAAGCCGCTTAGCTGAATGCCTTTGCCGAATATGCCAAGCAAAAGGCCCATCCAGGTATAGGTGAGTACCCTGCCAAGGTTGTATACCAAACGCAGGCCCAAAAAACGACTGAAAACACCGTTTTTGCCGGGCAGGGCCAGTACCAAAGGCCCGCACATGCCCACACAGTGCATGCTGCCAGCCAAGCCCAATAACAAGCCACCCCAGCCGTACATCATTCCATGTTGAGTTTGTGTTCGCTGAAATAGCCCTTGCCGTCTTTGAAGGCCATCACAGTAACTACCCAGCGGCCAGTTCCCAATTGTTTGGCAGGTACGCTGAAGTTGTTGGCCTGTAAATCGGTCCAAGCCACTTCAAAATCGCGGCGCTGGTCGTTGGGGCGATAAAAGTCAACCGAACCGCTGTCGGCTTGCTGCAGCACATCTGGCAAGGCCAACAACAGGGCTTCGGCTTGTTGCTCAAGGCTTACGGGTTGGCCCAAAGCCTGGAGGTTGGCTTTGTAGTTGATGATTTCCTGGTAGCGCAGGTCTTTGGCGTAATAGTCCTTATCTACCAATTCGTTTTTGTGTTGCACGCTGTAAATGGTAAAACCTACCATGAAGCTGCAAAAAAGGGCAAAGCTGATGATGATGCCCACAGGCCACGAAATCTTCATATCAATTAGAGCTTGAGGTGTTAAAAGTGGTTTTGATGGTTTCGAGTACTTCGTTGCCATGGAGCACTTCAATGGCAATGGGTACCAGTTTTTGGTTGGCTTGTTCGGCCGAAAGAATCACAAAAAAGGCGCCTTCGCGGTAGCCTTGAGGTGGTACGAGGAAGTTTTGTCCCACCAACTGCAACTCGCCGCCAGCAGGGCTTTTCAAGCGGTAGGTGATGGGCAGCTCGCCGAAACTTTTGTTGATGGTTTTCACCATGTAAAGGTTTTTTACACTGCCGTCGGCTTGCACCAGGGTGAGCTGGCCGCGGGCACGTAAAATGGAGGTTTCGGTGGTGGTGCGCGTGGTGAGCAGGTAACTGAACAAGCCGATGAGGGCAGTAAGTAACAGGCTGTAGGCCACAATGCGCGGGGTAATCACCTGTCGCATTTTGGCTGCAATGCCGTTTTCGGAAGCATAACGGATGAGGCCGCGGGGCTTGCCCACTTTGTCCATCACCTCGTCGCAGGCATCTATACAAGCGGTGCAGTTCACACACTCGAGCTGGGTGCCGTTGCGGATGTCGATGCCAGTTGGACAAACCACCACGCACTGGTTGCAATCGATACAATCGCCCAACGATTCATCGCGGTTGCGGCCGTGTTTGCCGCGGGGTTCGCCACGCACCCAGTCGTAGGCCACGTTGATGCTGTTTTTGTCGAGCAGCACGCCTTGCAAGCGGCCGTACGGACAAACGATGGTACAAGCTTGTTCGCGGAACGACCAGAAAACGAAGAAAAACACACCGGTAAAGAGCACCAAGGCGATGAATGAGCCGATGTGGTCGATCAGCGGCTCGCTGATCATCTTGAACAGCTCGTCGCTGCCAATGAGGTAGGCCAAAAAGGTATTGGCAATGAGGAAGGAGATGCCAAAAAACAGGCTGAACTTCAGTGCCCTTTTCCTGATTTTTTCACCATTCCAAGGCGCAGTAGCCAGTTTTTTCTGTGCCTGGTAGTCGCCGTCGATGGCGTACTCGATGCGGCGGAAGAGCATTTCCATGAAGATGGTTTGGGGACAAATCCAGCCGCAGAAAAGCCGGCCATAAACGGCCGTGAACAGTACAATGAACACCACCAAAGTAATGAAGCCGAGCACCAGCAGTTTGAAATCTTGCGGCCAAAAGGCCACGCCAAACAAAATGAATTCACGCTCGAGTATGTTGAACAGCATGAAGGGGTGGCCATTCACTCGCAAATGCGGCCCCGCAAACATCAATGCCAGCAAGAAATAGCTGAGTATTTTTCGGGCGTTGTAATAACGTCCTTTGGGCTTTTTGGGATAAAAAAACACCCGCTCGCCCTTGTCGTCCACCGAAGTGAGCGAATCGCGGAATGTTTTGTCGGTTTTGGTTACCAGGGGTTCTTGAACAGCCATGGTGTTTCAGGTTAGTAAAGGGCCGCTACCGCTGATGATAGCGGCCCGTTTGATCTTTGCTTATTGTGCTGCGATGAGCTCGCCTTGGGGTTCCTTGCCGTTGGCAGGTTTGCTGCCGTACAAGCTTTGGATATAGCTCGAAACTTGCAGGATCTGCTTTTTGCTCAAGCTTTTTTCCCAGGGGATCATGCCTTTTTCGGGCACGCCGTAAGTAATCACCTTCACGTAGTCTTCAATTTTATTGCCGTGGAGGTAGTATTCGTCGGTGAGGTTGGGGCCTACGCCGCCTTCGCCATTGGCACCGTGACAAGCCAAACAGTTGGCCATAAAAATGTCTTTGCCCGCTTGCAAATCGGCTGCATCGGTCATGAAGGCCATCTCTAAACTGCCAGCAACAGAAGCTTCGTAATCGGCCTTGGCCTTTTCGGCACGTGCCATCTCAATGCGGTACTCCTCATCTTGCGAAGGGGCCGTTTTGAATACGTGGTAGTTCAACAGATAAATGATACCAAACACAATGGTGAGGTAAAAAAGGTAGACCCACCAGGGCGGCAAATCGTTGTCGTATTCTTTGATGCCGTCGTATTCGTGGTCGAGTAATTCGTCGTGTTTTTTGGCCATGACTTATAGGTTTGAGGTTTGATCGTCGTCTAAAGGCAGGTTGCTGAGTTCAGCAATTTCGGCCTTGCTCTGCCGGAATACCCATACGAGCATGCCGGCAAAGAAGGTGAAGAAGAGCACAAAGGAAATGATGGGGTAAATGCTTACGCCAGTGATGGCTTCGAGTGATTCGCGTATCATGTCCTTGTTATTTAGAAGCGGTGGTGTTTTGCTTGATATCGGTGCCGAGGCGCTGCAGGTAGGCAATCAAAGCCACCATCTCCGATTTGTCGCTCACGGTAATGCCGTCTTTTTTCAAATTGGCGACCACAGTAGCGGCTTGTTTTTCGAGATCGGCATTGGCCTTGTCTTCGTAACCTTTTTCATAAGGCACGCCCAGGGTGCGCATGGCATTGATCATTTTGGGAGTCAAGCTCAAGTCAATGTCTTGCTCACCCAACCAAGGGTATTTGGGCATGATCGAACCCGGACTCATCGAAGTAGGCTCTACCATGTGGTTGTAGTGCCAGCTGTCGGGGTACTTGCCACCCAGGCGGTGCAAATCGGGACCGGTACGCTTAGAGCCCCACAAGAAGGGGTGGTCGTACACAAACTCACCCGATTTGCTGTATTCGCCGTAACGTTCGGTTTCGCTGCGGAACGGACGAACCATTTGCGAGTGACAGCTTACGCAACCTTCTTTGATGTACACATCGCGGCCATGCAATTCGAGCGGGGTATAAGGCTTCACCGAAGCAATGGTAGGCACGTTCGACTTGATAAGGAAGGCCGGCATGAACTCTACCACACCGCCAATGAGGATGGCGATGGTTACCCAAATGGTAAAGGCAATCGGACGGCTTTCGAGCTTGCGGTGCCAGCTGTGACCGGCTTCGCTGCTGTGCTCCAATTCAGTAACCACGGCAGGCTCGTTGGCCACCAATTTGCCCTGTGCGGCAGTTTTGAAGAGGTTGTAGGCCATGATGATGGCGCCCACCAGGTAAATGGTACCACCCAAAGCACGGATCATGTACATCGGGATGATGTTGATCACCGTTTCGAGGAAGTTAGGATACTGCAAATTGCCTTCGGGGGTGAATTGCTTCCACATGAGGCCCTGTGCAATACCGGCCCAGTACATGGCCACTACCCAGAAAATCATGCCGATGGTGCTCATCCAAAAGTGCAGGTTGGCCAGCTTGGTGCTGTACAACTTGGTATTGAAAATGCGTGGGATGATCCAGTACATGATGGCAAAGGTGAGCATGCCGTTCCAGCCCAAGGTGCCAACGTGCACGTGCGCCGGAATCCAGTCGGTAAAGTGGCTGAGGGCGTTTACACTCTTGAGCGAGTGCATGGGGCCTTCGAAAGTAGCCATGCCGTAACCGGTAACCGCTACCACCATCATTTTGAGGATAGGATCTTCACGCACCTTGTCCCACACACCACGCAAGGTCAACAAGCCGTTGATCATACCGCCCCAGCTGGGTGCAATGAGCATCACCGAGAATACCACGCCGAGCGACTGCGCCCAATCGGGCAAAGAGCTGTAAAGCAAGTGGTGTGGACCGGCCCAGATGTAAATGAAAATCAACGACCAGAAGTGGATAATCGACAATCGGTAAGAATATACCGGACGATTAGCTGCTTTGGGCATGAAATAGTACATCAAGCCGAGGTAGGGGGTGGTGAGGAAGAAAGCCACCGCATTGTGGCCATACCACCATTGTACGAGGGCGTCTTGCACACCGGCGTAGTAGCTGTAGCTCTTCAAAAAGCCGATGGGCAGTTCAAAGCTGTTTACAATGTGCAGCACCGCCACCGTTATGAAGGTAGCTAGGTAGAACCAAATGGCCACATACATATGCTTTTCGCGGCGGTTGATGATGGTCATGATCATGTTCACACCAAAAACCACCCACATGAGGGCAATGGCAATGTCGATCGGCCATTCCAGCTCGGCATATTCCTTACTCGTGGTAATACCAAAGGGCAAGGTGAGTGCGGCTGCCACAATGATGAGCTGCCAACCCCAGAAGTTGATCTGGCTGAGCGTATCGCTCCACATGCGCGCCTTTAAGAGGCGTTGCAGCGAATAATACACGCCCATGAAGATGGCGTTGCCCACAAAGGCAAAAATTACGGCATTGGTGTGCAGCGGTCTGATGCGGCCGAAGCTGGTATACTGGTTGCCGAGGTTGGCCTCGGGCCAGAAGAGCTGCAGCGCAATGAGTACGCCCACCAACATGCCCACGATGCCCCAAATAACGGAGGCCCAGGCAAAGTTTCTGACAATCTTGTTGTCATAATGGATGGTAATTTGTCCCATAGCGTTGAATTGATAGAAAAGATTTATTTGGTTGTAGTGTTGTCTTTGTCGGTTTGTTGGTCTTCGAACAGCATGCGCACCGAAGGGGTATAATCATCGTCGTATTGCCCGCTTTTTACACTCCAAATGAAGGCCCAGAGGAAAAGAGAGGCAACGATGACGCTGACACAGATGAGGACGACGATTATTTGCATGGTGGGGAGTTCAAGGTTCAAGGTTCAAGGTTGGGCGAATGACGGTGCCTGATTTAGGTTGTCACTTCATTGCACTCTTTGGGTTAAAGGTAAT
>VFQQ010000331.1_pt1 | contig 104014 bp, 102 predicted proteins | sample 3512341 | NCBI WGS metagenome assembly VFQQ01 (sample SAMN10412373, study PRJNA504923) | tailings metagenome | isolation source: Relicate 2 Philex TSF1 revegetated site | place: Philippines: Tuba, Benguet | collected 2017-08-29 | reverse complement strand
CAACGGCCAGGAGTGGCTGCCGCTCGCGAACCTCAGCGAGAACCAGGCGAAGTTCTGGATCTACGACTCGCTGCTGAGCGAGTACGCGGCCATGGGCTTCGAGTACGGCTACTCGGTCGAGCGGCCCGATGCGCTCGTTCTCTGGGAGGCCCAGTTCGGCGACTTCGCCAACGGCGCCCAGACGATCATCGACGAGTTCATTTCGTCGGCCGAGCAGAAGTGGGGTCAGCGCTCGAGCGTGGTGCTGCTGCTTCCGCACGGCTACGAGGGCCAAGGGCCCGACCACTCGTCGGCCCGCATCGAGCGCTTCCTGCAGCTGTCAGCGGAAGACAACATGACGATCGCCCGACCCTCGACGCCGGCGTCGTACTTCCACCTGTTGCGCCGTCAGGCCTACGCGCGCCCGCGCCGCCCGCTCGTCGTCTTCACCCCGAAGGCGATGCTGCGCCTGCGCGGAGCGACGAGCGATGTGGCCGACTTCACGCAGGGCCGCTTCGAGCCGGTGATCGACGATGCGACGGTGACCGACCCGCAGGCCGTCCGGCGTGTGCTGTTCCACTCGGGCAAGGTCCACTACGACCTGAAGAGCGAGATCGCCAAGCGCGACACGCAGGGCGTGGCGCTGGTGCGCCTCGAGCAGTTCCACCCGCTGCCGGCCGAGCAGATCGCGGCGGTCATCGACCGCTACCCGAACGCCGAGCTGGTCTGGGTGCAGGACGAGCCCGAGAACCAGGGCGCGTGGCCGTTCTTCACGATCGAGCTCGCGAAGCGCGGCATGAAGCGCGTGCGCGTCGTCTCGCGCCCAGCCTCCGCGTCGCCCGCGACCGGCTCGTCGAAGCGCAGCGCGGAAGAGCACGCCGCCATCATGGACGCGGCGCTCAGCGACTAGTCGCAAACGCGAACGGTCCGTGGATGCTCGGCCGAGCATCCACGGACCGCGTGCGTTCGGGATCGCGCGCTAGGCGCGGTTGTCGAGGTTCGAGATCGCGCCGAGGACGAGCTCGCGCAACTCGTCGGGTGCCTTCTCTTGGCACGCCTCTTTCACCTTGTTGGTCAGGGTGAGGCCGACGAGGTGCTCAGCCGAGCAGTCGTCGCAGACGGCCATGTGGTCGCGGATGTCCTGGCACTGCTGGGGGCTCAGCTCGTTGTGCAGGAACTCCTCGAGCTCGGCCTTGGCTTTGTCGCAGCCGCAGTCGGTCATGTCGTGCTCCTGGTGGTGGTCGGGGTCGAGTCGGGGATGGCGTAGCCGCGCTCTCTCGCGTAGTCGGCGAGCTTCTCGCGCAGCTGTCGGCGACCGCGGTGGAGGCGACTCATCACGGTGCCGACCGGCGTTTTCATGATGTCGGCGATCTCTTGGTAGGCGAAGCCTTCAACGTCGGCGAGGTATACCGCGAGGCGGAAGTCTTCGGGGATCTCCTGCAGCGCGTCCTTCACGGCGCTCGCGGGCATCCGGTCGATCGCTTCAGCCTCGGCCGAGCGACCGGTGGACGACGTGGCGGACTCGGCGCCGCCGAGCTGCCAGTCTTCCAACTCCTCGAGCGCACCCTGGTAGGGGTTGCGCTGATTCTTGCGGTACTGGTTGATGAATGTGTTCGTGAGGATGCGGTATAGCCACGCCTTCAGGTTCGTGCCCTGTTCGAACTGCGCGAACGCAGCGAAGGCCTTCACGAAGGTCTCTTGCACGAGGTCGGCGGCGTCGGCCGGGTTTTTCGTCATGCGCATCGCGGCGCCATAGAGCTGGTCCATGAACGGCAGAGCCTGCTCTTGAAACAGTGCTCGCTTGGTTTCGGCCTCGTCAGTCATCGAGCGCCAGTGTACTGACGGGGCATCCGTGACAAGCGTCGCGCTCAACGAGCACCGTCCTTTCATTCCCCTGCGTGCCGACTACCCTGAAAACCGATGCTCGTCTCGAATAATTCCGGCCCCCGCTTTTCGCCGTACGGCGACGAAGACCGCACCGAGGCCGCGACCGGCGGCCCCACGGACACGCGCTGGCTCGCCCCGACCGCCGCGGGACCCCTGAACGCCCGCATCATGCTTCCCGGGTCGAAGTCGCTCACCAACCGCGAGCTGGTGTTGTCGGCGCTGGCCGACGCGCCGTCGCTGCTCCGCCGCCCGCTGCACTCGCGTGACACGCGACTCATGGTCGAGGCCCTGCGCTCGCTCGGCGTTGACATCGAGGAGGTCGACGGCGACGGAGCCTTCGGCCCTGATCTACTCATCACTCCGCCCGACGAGCTCACGGGATCCGTGTCGATCGACTGCGGGCTGGCCGGCACGGTGATGCGCTTCGTGCCTCCCCTGGCCGCCCTCGCGCTCGGCCCCGTCGCGTTCGACGGCGATGAGTCGGCGCGTCGGCGCCCCATGCGCACGACGATCGAGGCACTGCGAGCGCTCGGTGTCGACGTCAACGATGACGGCCGCGGCACGCTGCCCTTCAGTCTCTGGGGTCGCGGGGCGATTCGCGGCGGCGAGCTCGCGATCGACGCGAGCGCGTCGAGCCAGTTCGTCAGCGGTCTGCTGCTTGCCGCCCCCCGCTTCGAGGAGGGCATTGTGCTGCGCCACACGGGCGAACACCTACCGTCGATGCCGCACATCGAGATGACGGTGCAGTGCTTGGCCGACCGTGGCGTGCGCGTCGACAGTCCCGAGCCGGGCGTGTGGGTGGTCGAGCCCGCCCCGATCGCCGGACTCGATGTCACCATCGAGCCCGACCTCTCGAACGCCGCACCGTTCCTCGGCGCCGCCCTCATCGCCGGCGGCACCGTGACAGTCGACAGCTGGCCTGCACGCACGACGCAGGTCGGCGCGGACCTCACCCACCTGCTGCCACACTTCGGCGCCACCGTGCGTCACGACGCCGACGGCGCTGTCACCGTCGACGGCGGGGAAGGTCTGCGCGGTGGCCGCGCGATCAGCGGCGTCACCCTCGACTTGTCGACCGGGGGCGAACTTGCCCCGGCCCTCGTCGCGCTCGCCGCGCTCGCCGCGGGTCCAAGCACCATCACCGGCATCGGGCACCTTCGCGGCCACGAGACCGACCGGCTCGCGGCGCTCACCGCCGAGATCACGGCCCTCGGAGGCGCGATTCGCGAACTCGAGGACGGCCTCGCCCTCGAACCCGCCACCCTCTCGGGTGGCCCGTGGCGCGCGTACGAGGACCACCGGATGGCCACGGCGGGCGCGATGATCGGGCTGGTCGTCGAGGGCGTCGAGGTCGACGACATTACGACCACGGCGAAGACACTGCCCGAGTTCCCCGAACTGTGGCGGGGCATGCTCGCATGAGTTGGCTGCCTCCCGTCGACGACGATGACGACGAGCCCTGGGGCGACTACGACGAGAGCGCGGTGCGCGAGCGGCCGAATCCGAAGGCTAACCGACCCCGCACGAAACAGCGTCCGGCGCACGAAAACGCCGTGGTGGGCCGGGTGGTCACGGTTGACCGCGGCCGCTATCTCACCCTGATCGACGAGGGCACCGACACCGAGCGGGAGGTCCTGAGCACCCGCGCGCGCGAGCTGCGTCGCACCGCGATCGTCACAGGCGACCGGGTCGACGTGGTGGGCGATGTGAGCGGCGCCGAGGGGAGCCTCGGCCGCATCGTGCGCGTGCACGAGCGGCGCACCTTGCTGCGACGCAGCGCTGATGACACCGACGCCGTCGAGCGGGTGATCGTCGCGAACGCCGACCAGCTCATGGTCGTGGTGGCCGCCGCCGACCCCGAGCCCCGCCCCCGCCTCATCGACCGCTACCTTGTCGCCGCCTACGACGCCGGCGTCACCCCGCTCGTCGTCGTGACGAAGACCGATCTCCGCGATCCTGCCGAGCTGATCGCGCCACTCAGCGCGCTGGGGGTCGAGATTGTGACGAGCGCCGCATCCGACCCGCCGCTCGATCGGCTGCGCGCACTGCTGCACGGCCGCACCACCGTCGCTGTCGGACACTCCGGGGTCGGCAAGTCGACGCTCGTGAACGCGCTCGTGCCGGGCGCGGGGCGCGCGACCGGCGTCGTCAACGCGGTGACGGGCCGCGGGCGTCACACGTCGAGTTCGACCGTGTCGCTGCGGCTGCCCGACGGTGACGGCTGGATCATCGACACCCCCGGGGTGCGTTCGTTTGGGCTTGGCCACGTCGACCCGGCGAACATCCTGACGGGCTTCGCCGACCTCGCCGCCGTGGCGGAACGCTGTCCGCGGGGGTGTACGCACCTCCCTGATAGCCCCGACTGCGCTCTCGTCGAGGCGGTGGGGGCCGGTGAGCTCGGCGAGGCGGGCGCCGCACGGCTCGACTCACTGCAGCGGCTGCTCGCCACCCTGATGCGGCCGAAGGACTACTAGATTCGGTCTGTGACCGACAGCGCATCGACCCACGCCGACGACCTCGCCCTGGCCCTCAGGCTTGCCGCCGCCGCCGACGAGGTGTCGCTCGCGCGCTTTCAATCTCTCGACCTGGAGGTGACGACGAAGCCTGACCGCACCCCCGTCACCGACGCCGACCGCGCGGTCGAAGAAACGATTCGTGCGGGCCTTGTCGCCGAGCGCCCCCACGACGCGATCTTTGGCGAAGAGTTCACGGCGGCAGCGGATCGCACGGAGGTCGCCGGGCGTCAGTGGATCATCGACCCGATCGACGGCACCGCGAACTTTTTGCGCGGCGTGCCGATCTGGGGCACCCTCATCGCGCTCGCCGTCGACGGTCGCCCCGTCGTCGGCGTGGTCAGCTCCCCCGCGCTCGAGCGTCGATGGTGGGGCGCGACGGGCCTGGGGGCATGGATGACCCGCACCGGAGCACTCGCGGGTGCCGAACCGACCCGACTGCGGGTCAGCGGCGTCTCGACTCTCGCCGACGCGGTGGTGTCGTACAACAGCCTGCCCGGCTGGGCCGACGCGGGGCGCCTGGACCAGGCCATCGCGTTCGCCCGGAGCGCGTGGCGGGCCCGCGCCATCGGCGACATGTGGTCGTACATGCTCGTCGCCGAGGGCTCGCTCGACGCGGCCGGGGAGTTCGACCTGCAGCCCTACGATATGGCGGCGTTGCAGCCCATCATCGAGGAGGCGGGTGGCCGGTTCACCTCGCTCGACGGCGAGGAGGGCCCGTGGCACGGCAGCGCGCTCGCCACCAACGGTGTGCTGCACGACACCGTGCTCGACATCGTCAGAAATCGCTGACTATGCTCGCCGTGTGACCCGCCCTCGCCTCTTCGCCCGCCGCCTGTCGCTGCTCGCCGTCGCTGCTGCTGCCGCGGTCAGCCTCGCCGGATGCTCGCTTCTGGGATCCACGTTCGGCGGCGACTCGACGCCCCGCGGCGACGACGGCCAGGTCGTCGAACAAAACGACAGCGCCGATGTCTTCAGCATCCGGGTCGGCGACTGCCTGAACGACGCCTCCGCCGGTGACGAGGTCACCGAGGTTCCCCTCGTGCCGTGCAGTGAGCCGCACGACAGCGAGGTCTACGCGTCGATCATCATGACGGGCGACGCGTTTCCCGGGAACGACGCCGTGATCGCCGAGGCCGACGACGCCTGCTTCGAGCGCTTCGAAGAGTTCGTCGGTATCCCCTACCTCGACTCGATCTACGACTTCAGCTATTACTTCCCGACGGAAGGCAGCTGGGCGAACGGCGACCGCGAGATCCTCTGCGTGATCTACGACCCGGCGGGCCAGAAGCTCACGGGCTCGCTCGCCGGAATCGCTCGCTAGCGACCGAGCGTCACCACGAGTTTGCCCGCGACCTGCTTCGCGGCGAGCCTGTCGAGCGCCGCACGAGCATCCGCATACGGCACCACCTCGGTCACGGCTGACGCGATGCGGCCGGCCGCGATGTCGTCCAGCACTACGGCGACATCGTCGCCGGTCTCCTTCTGCATAACCGACGCAATACGCTGCGACGCCACCACGTTGGCGAGCGGAACCCGAAACAGCTGCCGGTCGAAGCCTTCGAACACCGGCCCGCCGACCCCGTCGGCGCCCACGATGACGAGCGTGCCGCGACGGGTGAGCGCCCGCCGCAGCACGTGCAGCGGTCGGCCATCGGCGGTATCGATCACGACGTCGAACGTGCCCCAGCGCGATGGATCACTCTCGCGCGCGTAGTCGATCAGCCGATCCACGCCGAGGCTGCGCACGAAGTCGGACTTGCGAGCGCTGACGACGGCGGTCACGTCGGCCCCGGCGAGCGCCGCGTACTGCGCGGCGAACGCGCCGACGCCGCCACCCGCCCCGATGACGAGCACGCGCTGGCCCGCCTCCACGCGGGCGACGTCGCGCACCGCCTGCAGGGCGGTGACGGCCGAGATCGGGATGCTCGCCGCATCCGTCATCGAGACCGCCGAGGGCACGAGCGCGAGCTTCCGTGCGGGCGCGACGGCGTACTCGGCGAGGGCGCCGACGCCTGACCCCGCGACGTGGTCGCCCACGGCGATGGTCGTCACCTCCTCGCCGATGGCGACGACCTGACCGGCGAGGGCGAGGCCCGGGACCGGCTGACGAGGGGTTCGCCAGCCGACGGCGGGGCGCACCATGAGGGGTCGCCCGGCCAGGAGGTGAATCGTGCCCGCATCGGGGCTCATGGCCTCGACGCGCACGAGAACCTCACCACGCCGCGGTGTCGGCACGGGGCGCATCTCATCGGCGAGCACATCGCTCGTGCCGTACCCGCGCTGCACGAGCGCGCGCATAGTCGTCGGGATGATCGGGGGGACGGTCGGGGTCGCGCTAGTCATCGGGGTGCCTTTCGGGGTGGGCGCTCACGCGCCGTCGGGGTAGTGAAAGACGTCGTCGAGGCCGACCCCGAAGACGCGGGCGATCTGGAAGGCGACTTCGAGCGAGGGCGAATACTTGCCCTGTTCGATCGCGTTGACCGTCTGCCTGGTGACGCCGAGCGCGTCTGCGAGCTGGCCCTGGGTCATGCCACCGTGCTCGTCGCGCAGGTCGCGAATGCGGTTGGTGACACGCGTCGGCTTCACCACGACGGCACCCCCGTGCGGTGCATGACGATGCGCGCGATCGACGACAGGATGCCCGAGGCGACGAAGCCGACGAGGATCGCGTTGGCGATCCAGAAGTGCTCGACCTCGAGGATGGCGAGAATCATCGCGGCGACTGCGCCGATGATGATGAAGGATGCGCCGACCTGATCGGAGAGCCGGTTGATGGCGCGGTCGCGCATATCGGTTCGCCGCGCACGCTCGCCGCCGACCATTCCGACGATGATCGTCAGCACGATTCCGATGACGATCGACCCGCCGATCATCCACGCGATCAGGTCGCCATAGGGGGTTTCGCTGAGCGGAGCGCCGTCTGCGCGGCGAACGAGCAGCGTCAGGTAGGTGGCGTAGGCGCCGATGGTGACGGCCAGTTGAATCCACGCGCCGCGGTGTTCGAAGCTCATCGCGAGCATCCCCTCGATCGTTCGGGTGTCAAGAATTCTTGACACCCGAACGGTAGGGCACGCGCAGCACGCGTGTCAATAATTTTTTACATGTCGACGATCTGCTTGCCGAGCGGTAGCAGCGCGACGGGCACCATCTTGAGGTTCGCCCAGGCGAACGGGATGCCGATGATCGTAATTGCGAGGGCAAGAGCCGACAGGATGTGCCCGATCGCGAGCCACCAGCCGGCGAGGACCACCCACACGATGTTGCCGAGCGCGGACCCCACCCCGGCGGTGGGTCGATCGACCACGGTCTTGCCGAACGGCCACAGCGAATACACGCCGATGCGCCACGCGGCGATGCCCCACGGAATCGTGACGATGAGCACGACCATGATCAGGGCCGCCAACGCGTAACCGAGGAACAGCCACAGGCCCGACAGAATCAGCCAGATCACGTTGAGGATGACGCGCATAGGCCCAGTCTGTCAGGCCGCGTGACCTGCCCGAACGCCGCTACGCGCGCGCAAGGATGCCCGTGAGCGCGTCGCGCAGGACGGCCGCGGGATCGTCGACCATGCCGTGAGAGCGGAAGGCGACGTGCTTGTCGGGGCGCACGAGTACCGCACCGTCCTCCTCGACCTGGCTGAGGCGTTCCCAGTCGTTGTAGAGGTCGGTCACCTCCTGGCCGGGGCCGATCACGACCGCCGAGAGCGGAATGCCGAGCTCGGCCGCGACCACCGAGACCGCGTCGGCCCAGGCCTGTCCCGAGATTCCGGTGAACAGCGTGAACTCACCGAAGCGTGCCAGGTCGTGCGTCGATACCTTCTGGCGGTCCTTCAGCAGCCACGCGTGAGGAAGGCGACATCCCGGGTAGGTGGTCGGCTCGTAATACAGCTCCGGGTCTTTCGTCGGGGCGGGCTTCTCGGTGCCGTCGGGCTGAATAGCCGACGACTGGTAGAACTGCCCGAGCTCGACGCCGAGCGCGTTGAACTCGTAGTTCTTCAGCTCGATCGCCTTCGTCAGCGCCCGGCGGCGCTCACGCGCCTCCGGAGTGTTCTCGACGCGCGAGGCGATGTTGCGGTTCATCTGCTCGGGGTCGTTCGTGCCGAGCACGCCGAGGGCCTCGAAGATGGGGCCGAACTCGGCGCCCGACTTGTTGGCGCGCAAGACAATCTGCTTCGCGACGGGAGCACGCTCGGCTTCATATGTGCGCGGCAAGTCGTCGCCCGCCCAGCCCTTCAGTGCGTACGCGATCTTCCAGGCCAGGTTGTACGAGTCGCCGATCGACGTGTTCGAGCCGAGGCCGTTCGACGGCGGATGCCGGTGGATCGCGTCACCCATGGCGTAGACACGCCCGTTCTGCAGGGTGGTCGCGTACATCTCGTTGTTGCCCCAGAGCGAGGTGCCCGTGATCTCCACCTCGAGCTCCTGGTCGCCGACGAGGTTGCGCACGATCTGAATCGCGGCGGCCTCGTCGACCTCGGGCGGCGGCTGCGTGATGTCGTAGCCCCAGACGATGAGCCACTCGTTCCAGGGGCGCACCATGCGCACGAGTCCCATGCCGATGCCGCCGATGTTCGATCCGGGCTGCAACACCCAGTACAGGACGCTCGGGCGGTGGGCAACGAGGTGGCTGAGGTCCGCCTTGAAGGTGATGTTCATCGAGCCGGCGATGTCCATTTTGCCTTCGAATTCGAGGCCCGCCTGCGCGGCCACAATGGACCGCGCACCGTCGGCGCCGAGGAGGTATTTCGCGCGGATGTGGAACTCTTCGTCCGTCAGCCGGTCACGGACGAGAGCGGTCACGCCCTCGTCGTCCTGCTCGAAGCTCACGAACTCGGTCGAGAACCGCACGACAGCGCCTCTCTCAGCGGCGTTGCGGATCAGGATGGGCTCGAGCAGGTTCTGCGGAATGTCGCAGTTGAGCGTCGGGCTCGCCGACTCGTAGTCGGCGTGACGCTCGGGCGAGGTACCCCAGGTGTGCATGCGGCCGAGCTCTTCCCCGGTGAGCGAGGTGCAGAAGACGGTGTCGCCCATGAGGTGGTGCGGCACGGCCTCGGCGAGAACCTGGCTTTCGATCCCCAGGTCACGGAAGATCTCCATCGCACGCTGGTTGGTGATGTGCGCGCGGGGCGTGTTCGCCGTCCAGCGGTACTTCGTGATCACGTGGGTGCGCACGCCCATGGAGGCGAGCAGCACTGCCGCGGACGAGCCAGCGGGGCCACTGCCCACGATGAGGACGTCGGTCTCGATGCGAATGTCGGTCATGACGGGGTGTGCCTTCCTGGGTGGTGGGGGAATACTCAGGCGCCTGCTGCGGGCGCCAAGACGATGTCGAATTCGGCGGACGACCAGGGCTCGTCGACGGTGCGGCCGGGGGCCTCGCCGGGCTCGTGCTGCGCGAACGGCACGATGAGGCTTTCCTTCACACCGAACACGGCGTCCTTATCGAGCCACTCGTCGCCCGCGACGAAAATGTGCGTGATGAGGGTCTCGCACCCGTCGGCCGACACCATGAAGTGGATGTGTGCGGGACGCATCACGGACCGCTTGCTGGCCGCCAGGAGGTCTCCGACGGGGCCGTCGTGCGGAATCGGATACGGAGCCGGCTGCACCGTCCAGAAGTCGTAGCGGCCATCGTCGTCGGTGAACAGGTGGGCGCGCGCCTGCACAAGGTCGCCGTCATACTGCACGTCATAGAAGCCGTCTTCGTCGGCGCCCCACACTTCGACGCGCGCGCCCGCCACGGGGGTTCCGTCCGTGCGGGTGACGCGCCCGGCGACGTGGCAGGGTTTGCCCGCGACACCCACCCCCATGTCGCCGCCGCGGGGAATCTCGGGACTGTTCTCGAGGAAGAACGGGCCGAACACGGTGGACTCGGTGGCGTCCTGATCAGCCGCCGCGTTCATCCCGACCGTCAGCATCGACAGTCCGAGCACATCGCTCAGCAGGATGAACTCCTGCCGCCGGTCGTCCGTGATGTGTCCGGCCCGGGTAAGAAACGCAATTGCCGCATCCCACTCAGCGCTCGTGAGACGAACCTCGCGCGCGAATGCGTGCAGGTGGCGGGTGAGGGCCTGCATGACCACGCGCAGGCGCTCGTCGGGCGTGCCCTCGAACGATGCGACGACCTGGTTGGTGACGAGTTGCTCGCGCTCGGCGCGCAGTTCGTCCTCGGTCAGCTCGGCCATGCTCCCACCTCTCTGTGGCGCCGGATCTGCGACTCAGAGAGCGACGCCGGCGTCTGATTGCTCTGCGAACACTCGTTCGCATTGCGATACACGGTCAGAATGCCAGATCGAGCCTGAGTTTTCCACCAGCACCGCAGGCTCGTTCGGATAGGCGGTGTACAGTCACGCACAGCGCACGCGTGTTCGACAAGTGATACAGCACGTGTCCCGATCGAAGTGGAGACACCCCATGGATTTCGTTTACGAGTCACTCCCCTCGCGCGTCGTCTTCGGGCCGGGCTCCTCCCGCTCGCGCCTCGCCGACGAGGTCGCAGCACTTGAACTCTCTCGCGTCATGCTCATCGCGGCGGAGGCGGAATCGGGTCTTGCCGACGAGTTGAGCGCTCCCTTCGCTGATCGCATCGCCCTGCGCTTCAGCAACGTGCGACCGCACGTTCCCGACTCCGTCGCGGCGGAGGCCCGCGAAGTCGCCTCCGCTAACGACGTTGATGGCCTTGTCTCAATCGGCGGCGGATCCACGACCGGCACCGCGAAGATCGTGGCGCTGACAACGGGGCTCCCCATCATCGCGGTCCCCACCACGTACGCGGGCAGCGAGATGACGCCGGTCTGGGGAATGACGACGGCGGCCCGCAAGGAGACGGGCATCGATCGCCGCGTGCTCCCCCGCACGGTCGTGTACGACCCCGACCTCGTCGCGACCCTGCCGGTCGGGCTGGCGGTCGCCTCGGGTCTGAACGCCATGGCGCACTGCGTCGAGGCGTACTGGACCCCCAAAGCGAACCCTCTCATCTCGGCGATTGCGACCGAGGGGGTGCGTGCACTCGGTGAGGGTCTGCGCGGCATCCGTGGCGAGGACCCTGCCGCCGCCCGCGAGCGCCTGCTCTACGGTGCCTTCCTCGCCGGATCGTCGTTCGCCGCGGCAGGAAGCGGCCTGCACCACAAGATCTGCCACGCCCTCGGGGGCGCGTTCGACATGCCCCACGCGGAAACCCACGCGGTCGTCCTGCCGCACGTCCTGGCCTTCAACGAGCCGGCGATCCCCGCCGACGCTCGGGCGATCGCGGGGGCGCTCGGAAGCGAGAGCGCGAGCGCCGGGCTCGGCGCACTGTACGCCGAGATCGGCGCGCCCCGCACTCTCGCCGAGCTCGGCCTCACCCGTGAGCAGCTCAGCGAAGCGATCGACATCGTCTCGGCGAAACTGCCGATCGACAATCCTCGACCCGTCGACCGCGACGCCGTCGCGCAGATCCTGTCCGGCGCCTACGGCGACTGAACAGGCGCGGGATGCACGTGACTACCGTCGCGCGTGCAGGTCGCGTTCGATATCCGCCGCGACCCGCTGGATGCGCTCGAGGAAGCGGGTCTGCAGCTCGTCCAACTCGACGCGGCTGGAGTGCGCGGACGCGTTGACGGTCGCGACGACCTCGCCACGGGCATCCCGAATCGGAACCGCGACGGAGCGCACGCCGATCTCGAGTTCCTGATCGACGATCGACCAGCCCTGCTCGCGTACGCGGTCGATCTCGTCGCGGAGGGCCGCTCGGCTCGAAATCGTCGAGGGCGTGCGCTTCTCGATCGTCGCGGTGGCGAGGAAACGGTCAAGGTCGTCGTCGCTCATGGCGGCGAGCATGACGCGCCCCATGGAGGTGAGCACGGCGGGAAGCCGGGTGCCGACGGCCAGGTTGATCGACATGATGCGGGTCGTCGAGACGCGGGCGATGTACACGACGCTGTCGCCGTCGAGCACGCTCGCGCTGCACGATTCGTGTAGCTCGTCGGCCGCCGCGGTGAGGTGCTCGCTCGCGATGTCGGCGAGCGACAGAGACGACAGGTAGGCGTAGCCGAGCTGCAGAACGGCGGGGCGCAGGCTGAACTGCCCGCCGTCGTTCGCCACGTAGCCCAGGTGCTGCAGGGTGATGAGGAAGCGCCGAGCGGCGGCTCGGGTGAGGCCCGTGTGACGCGCGACCTCGGAGAGCGTCATTCGCGGCTGCTCGGCCGAGAACGCGCGAATGACGTCGAGGCCGCGTTCGAGCGACTGCACGAACTCGGCCGGCCGGTCAGGGGCGACGTCGTCGGTCATGCGGAGCCTCACTGTCGAAGGGTCGCGGTCGGGCTGTTCACCGACGACCGCGCGATGCATGAAATGTACGCCATGCGAACTTCAGTGTTGGGGTGCGACTCGCTCCTGTCAAGAGCGGGATGACTTGACACACCGCTTCATGCGGATGCATTGTTCTCTATACGCACAGTGTTGCGAGATCCGAACAATGGCGTTGAGGAGAGGCAATGAGCACACCCCTGATTTCCGTGCGCGGAGGACGGCGTCGCCGCCTCCTCGCCCCGATCGGCATCGCGGCGTCGGCCGCCCTGCTGCTGGCCGCCTGCTCGGCCCCCACCCTCGGGGGTTCCGACGGCGGCTCGACCGGTGGCGGGGGTGACGAGCCCGGCGCGAACGAAACGCTGACCATCGGCTACGTCACGCCACAAACCGGCCCGCTTGCCGCGTTCGGTGAGGCGGACAGCTTCGTCCTCGAGCAGGTGCGCGCGTACTTCGCCGAGAACGGCGTGACCGACGCCTCGGGCACCACCTACGACGTCGAGATCGTTGTGAAGGACACGCAGAGCGACCCGGCCCGCGCCGCGGACGTCGCCGCCGAGTTGATCCTGCAGGATGGCGCCGACCTCATCCTCGTCTCGTCAACGCCGGAAACGACCAACCCCGTCTCCGATCAGTGCGAGGCGAACCAGGTGCTGTGCATCTCGACCGTCGCGCCGTGGCAGGCGTGGTACTTCGGCCGCGGCGCCACCCCCGACAGCGGCTTCGAGTGGACCTACCACTTCTTCTGGGGGCTCGGCGAGATCGCCAGCGTCTACAGCGAGATGTGGCAGGCCGTCCCCGGTGGCGGCACCGTCGCACAGCTGCTGCCGAACGACGCGGACGGGAACGCCTGGGCCGACCCCGAGCTCGGCTTTGGCCCGGTCATCGAGGGTGTCGGGCTCAGCCCGCTGAACCCGGGCGCCTACCCGAACGGGCAGGCCGACTTCTCGGCCCAGATCACCGCGTACCGCAACGCTGACGCGAACATCCTGATGGGCATCCCGATTCCGCCGGACTTCACGACGTTCTGGCAGCAGGCGATCCAGCAGGGCTACCAACCGCAGATGGCGACGATCGCGAAGGCGCTGCTGTTCCCCTCGTCGGTCGAGGCTCTCGGCGCTGACGGTGAGAACATCGCCACCGAGGTGTGGTGGAGCCCGTCGCACCCGTTCTCGAGCTCGCTCACGGGCCAGAGCGCGGAGGCACTGGCCGCCGACTTCGAAGAGTCGACGGGTCAGCAGTGGACCCAGCCGCTCGGCTTCGCGCACGCCCTGTTCGAGGTCGCCGTCGCGACGATCAGCGCCTCGCCGAGCGTCGACGGCGCCGACCTTCGCGACACTCTGGCGTCGCTGTCGGTCGACACGGTCGCGGGCCCCGTCGACTTCACGTCGGGCCCCGTGCCGAACGTCTCGGTCACCCCGCTCGTGGGCGGCCAGTGGCGGGCGAACGCCGAGGGCGGCTACGACCTCGTCATCGTCGCCAACGCCGACAACCCGAACATCCCCACGGGCGGCGACATCGAACTGATCGACTGGACCGGTCGGTGAGTTCAGCCGCACCGCTTCTCGAGGCGAGGGGCGTGTCGAAGCGATTCGGCACCCTTTCGGTCCTCTCCGGCCTTGACATGCGTGTCGAGGCCGGAGAGGCCCTCGGCATCATCGGGCCGAACGGGGCGGGCAAGTCGACCCTGTTGGCCGTGATGAGCGGTGCGGAACGCGCCACGGAGGGGCAGATCCTCTTCGGCGGCGACGACATCACGAACAGGCGCGCCGAATGGCGGGCACGCAACGGCATCGCGGTCAGCTACCAGATTCCGCGGCCCTTCAGCGGCATGAGCGTCTTCGAAAACGTCCTCGTCTCGGCCACCTTCGCCGGCAACACGCGCGGGTCCACCGCGCACCGTCACGCCGTGGAGGCCCTGCTGTTGACGGGTCTCACCGACGCTGCGAACGCGACGGCCGGCTCTCTGCGCCTGCTCGACCGCAAGCGCCTCGAGGTCGCGCGCGCTCTCGCCGCGAACCCGCGATTGCTGCTCCTGGACGAAATCGCGGGCGGCCTCACCGAGGCGGAGGTTCCCGAGCTCGTCGAGCTCGTTCGCCAGGTTCTGGATGCGGGAGTCACTGTGGTCTGGATCGAGCACGTCGTGCACGCCCTCACCGCCGTCGCCACCCGCATGATGTGCCTCACCTATGGCGAGATCCTCGCCGAGGGGGCCCCGGGCGACGTGCTCGAGGACCCGAAGGTGAAGGCCGTGTACCTCGGCATCGACCCCGAGGAGGAGAACGTCGCATGAGCGAGCGCTCCCCCGCCCCCACGACGACCGCCAGCCCGCAGCCGCCCGCCTCAGACGGCAAGCCCATCGTGCTCGAGATCGAGGACCTGTCGGCCGCCTACGGTCAACTGCCCGCGCTGCGCGGCATCTCACTGAAGCTTGAGGAGGGCGAGACGCTCGCCGTCATCGGCGCGAACGGTGCCGGCAAGTCAACGCTGCTGAAGACGCTCGCCGGGCAGATGACGCCGACGAGCGGGCGCATCCTGCATCGCGGTCGCGACATCACGACCCTCCCCGCGCACAGGCGGGCCCGCGACGGCATCATCCTCGTTCCCGAGGGCCGGCGACTGTTCGGCTCGCTCACGGTCGAAGAGAACCTGCTCGTCGGAGCCTCGACCAAGCGGAAGGGCCAGTGGACCCTTGAGAGCGTCTACGAGCTGTTGCCCCTCGTGGCCGAGCGTCGCAAGCGATCGGCCGGAGACCTCTCGGGCGGCGAGCGCCAGGCCACGGCGATCGCCCGCGCCCTCATGTCGAATCCCGACGTGCTGCTGCTCGACGAGGTGAGCCTGGGGCTCGCGCCCGCCGTGATCGGCCAGCTGTACGCGAGCCTTCCGACGATTCAGCAGACAGGAACCTCGATCCTCGTCGTCGAACAAGACGTGCGTCAGGCGCTTGCCGTCAGCGACGAGGTGCACTGCCTGCTACAGGGCGCCACGTCGCTCGCGGGCAGCGGCTTCACGATGGAGCAGATCTCGACCGCCTACTTCGGCGTCGGGGTCTCGGAGGTGACCATGACCGGCACGGTGCGCACGGCCGACGGCGACGATCTCGAGAAAGCGCTGCGAGGAGAAGCATGAACCTGCTCGATGCGGTCGTTCAAGGCCTGTTGCTCGGCGGCCAGTACGCGCTCTTCGCCGCCGGCCTCTCGCTCATGTTTGGCGTCATGCGCCTCGTGAACCTCGCCCACGGTGACTTTGCGGTCGTCGCGGGCTACGGCACGATCATCGTCGTCAACGTGCTGGTGGTGAACCCGCTCGTGGCGCTGCTCATCGTGGCCCCCGCCGTCGCGGTGCTCGGCTGGGTACTGCAGAGGTTCCTCTTGCAGCGCACCCTCGAAGAGTCTCCGCTGCCCTCGCTGCTCGTCACGTTCGGGCTGTCGATCATCATCCAGAACGTCTTGCTCGTCACGCAGACGGCCAACGACCGGCGCCTGACGCTCGGGGCGCTCGACACCGCGCGGCTGGAGTTGCCGTTCGGCATCCGCGTCGGCGTGCTGCCGCTGGCGATCTTCATCACCGCCGTCCTGCTGCTGCTCGCCGTGTCGCTGTTCATCCAGCGCACCCCTTACGGCCGCCTCGTGCGCGCTGTCAGCGATGACGCTCCCACGGTGTCGCTGTCGGGCGTCGACCCGCGCTCGGTCTACGCCACGGCGGCGGCGATCGCCTTCGGCTTGGTCGCGATCGCCGGCGTCACGACGGGCATCACCAGCTCGTTCAATCCGTTCTCGGGCTCGCTGCTGCTGATCTTCGCGTTCCAGGCGGTCATCATCGGGGGGCTCGGCAACCTCTGGGGCACCCTGCTCGGCGCGATGATCCTCGCCCTCGCGCAGACCGTCGGCGGCGCCTTCTTCCCGGCGCAGCAGGTGCTCATCGGTCACCTCGTCTTCCTGATCTTCTTGGCTGTCCGTCCACAGGGCCTGTTCGCGGGAGCAAAATCGTGACCCTCTCCTCTCCCCTCAGCGGGCGGCGATCGGAGGCCGGCGACTACCGCATTCGTCGCTGGTCGCGGTCGTCGGTCATCGGCTCGAGCGGCTTCGGCGTGCTCATTCTCGTGATGGCCGCGCTGCCCTACTACGTCGACCTCGCGACCATCCAGAAGCTGACGAGCCTGTTGATTCTGATCGTGCTCGCCTCGACGTGGAACCTCCTCGCCGGCTACGGCGGGATGCTCTCCATCGGCCAGCAGGCATACATCGGCATCGGGGCATACGGCCTGGTTCTGCTCGCCGACATCGTCGGCATCAACCCTTTCCTCGCCGTGCCGTTTGCGGCCCTGCTCGCCGCCGTGATTTCGCTGCCCATCTCGTTCCTCGCCTTCCGCCTCGCCGGGGGCTATTTCGCGATCGGCACGTGGGTCATCGCCGAGGTGCTGCGGCTCACCGTGTCTCAGGTGCCGCAACTCGGGGCCGGCTCGGGCATCTCGCTCGGCGCACTCGGCGGACTCGACCGCATCATCCGCATCGCCAGCGTGTACTGGTGGGCACTCGCGGTGACGGTTCTGATCCTGCTGGCGAGCATCCTGTTTGCGCGGTCGCGTCGCGGTCTCGCGCTGACGGCCGTGCGCGACGACGCTCGCGCGGCATCCACCTCCGGTGTCGACGTTCAGCGCTCGAAGCGCATCGTGTTCGTCGCAGCGGCCGCGGGTGCCGGCGCAGCGGGCGCCCTGCTCGCCCTGTCGACCCTGCGGGTGCAGCCGAACGCGGTCTTCAGCGTCGAGTGGAGCGCGTTCATGATCTTCATCGTGCTGATCGGTGGCCTCGGCACACTCGAGGGCCCCATCATCGGCGCGATCGTGTTCTTCCTGCTGCGCGAGTCGCTCGCCGACTACGGCTCGACCTACCTGATCGTGCTCGGCGTGCTGGGCGTGCTGACGGTACTGTTCGCCCGCCGCGGCATCTGGGGCCTCGTCACCGACCGCTGGCCGATACGTCTGTTCCCGGTGGGGTACGAGCTCGTGCCCGCGAACACGTCAGCGCGCGCGACGAGGAAACGCGCTGGCGAGATCGGCGCGCGGCGACGCGGCTGACCCTCCAACAGTGCGTGACAACAACCCATGGTGGAGATGGGGGGAATCGAACCCCCGTCCACTGCTGTGAGCCTGAGCCTTCTACGGGCGTAGTCTGCTGAGACGTTCTGCTCGGCCCCGACCTTTGTTGCAGACCCCTAGGTCGACGGGCCCAGCCTCAGAAAAAGTCCCGTGTGGCCCTGAGACGCAACCACACAGCAAGCCTCCTCAATGACGCCAGCGACCGGGGCGGAGGCGAACCCGGGCTGACGGACTATCTACTCTGCCTTAGGCGGCGAGAGCGAAGTCGGTGCGCTTAGCATTGGCACCTATTGGTTACAGGGAGCGTTTACGAGATAACCCTGCATCCTCGACCCGCTTCTCACAGTTTCGCAGGCAGTGTCGAAACCGATCATCCCCGTGGGACTCGCACCGGGCATCCCGTCGTCCGAAAAGAAGAATGGATGCTCGTGCGAGCGAGTCGCTGTCACGCACTGTGGAGTTTCGTAAGCCGCCTGCTGCCGTTCGGGCCGGCCACCGGCGTTCTCACACGCTCGCGGAACCCGCGGCGTAGCCCTTCAGTATAGCCGCGCTAGACCCTGTCGGGAACCCTGCCCGCCCGCCGAGCACGGAGGTCGACGACGGCGACGATGAGCGCGATCGACACGAACAGCACGATGACGCCCCCGGCGTTGCGGTAGGCGTCCTGGTAGACGACCAGCTGCGAGAACATGCCCTCCTCGCGGTAGACGGTCGCGTAGAAGGCCGACACAGCCGCGGCGAGGCCGACGGCGGTACCGACGCGCTGGCCGACCTGGCCGATCGAGCCGGCGACGCCGCCCGAGGTGACGGGCACTTCCGCAAGGGCGAGGGTCTGGTTGGGGGCGATGACGGCCCCACCGCCGGCCCCGGCGACGAGCATTGCGACCGCCATCGCCCACGGCACGGCGATGGGCGGCAGCAGCAGGGCCGAGGCGACCGCTCCGCCGAAACCGGCGAGCACACCGACAAGACCGACGACGACGATGAGGCGCCCGTAACGATCGACGACCTTCCCCGAGTAGAAGGAGGTCACGGCGCTCGCCAGGGCGAACGGGATCGTGACCATTCCGGCGTACACGGCGGGAAGGTCGAGCCCGAGCTGCAGGAACAGCGTGAGCGTGAGGAAGGTCGCCGGCATGGCGGCGAAGTAGGCCATCGCCAGCACGGTCGCGTTGCGGTAGCTGTGGATGCGGAACAGCGTGAAGTCGACGATCGCCGTGCGCCCGGCGGCGAGGTAGCGGCGCTCCCACGCGATGAACAGCGCGGCGACGGCGACGAAGACGCCAAGGAACCACCAGCGCGCGGGGTGATCGTCGGGGCTGCCGGTCGTCAGCACGAACGGCAGCATGAGCGCCAGCACGCCCGCGCCGAGCAGCGCGGTGCCGACGAGATCGAGGTCGGCCGGTCCGTCGGACGCGGGCTGGGTGCGCGGCAGCAGCTTGTAGGCGAACGGGAACAGCAGCAGCACGAGCGGCACGTTCATCCAGAAGATGAGGCGCCAGCCCACATCGTCGCTGCCGAGGCTGACGAAGAGGCCGCCGAGGGTCGGCCCGAAGGCGGTCGAGAGCCCGATGACGGCGCCGAAGATGCCGAACGCGCGCCCGCGCGCCGGGCCCTGGAAGAGCTGCTGGGTGAGCCCGAGCACCTGCGGCATGAGCAGCCCGGCCGAGATGCCCTGCAGGATGCGCGAGGCGATCAACACCTCGACGCTCGGCGCGATGGCGCAGAACAGGCTGGCAAGCAGGAAGACGACGAGCCCGGCGAGGAACATGCGTCGCCGCGAGTTCAGGTCACCCCAGCGGCCGGCCGGCACGAGCACCACGCCGAACGCCAGCACGTAGCCGGCGACGATCAGCTGCACCTCGGTGGGGCCGGCGCCGAGCGCCTGCTCGATCGCCGGAATGCCGACGTTCACCTTCGACAGGTCGAGAATTGTGAGAGACGCGACCGCGACGGCGATAGCGAACGCCTGCCACCGGGTGCGGTCGGAGTACTTCACCTCGTCGCGCGCGCCGTCTGCCACAAGGGTCGAGCATAGACCGGGGGATGCTGTGCGCCCGGTGAGCGCGCTCCCCTACTCGCCGAGACGGTTGCGGCTGCGCATGGCCCGCTCGGCCTCGCGCTTGTCCTGCTTCTCGCGCAGCGTCTGGCGCTTGTCGTACTCGCGCTTGCCCTTCGCGACCGCCAGTTCGACCTTCGCGCGGCCGTCGCTGAAGTAGATGCTCAGCGGAATCAGCGTGTAGCCGCCCTCTTTGGTCTTTTGGCTGATCTTGATGATCTGCTGCTTGTGCAGAAGAAGCTTTCGCTTGCGGCGCGGGGCGTGGTTCGTCCAGGTGCCCTGCGAGTACTCGGGGATGTGCACGGCATCGAGCCACGCCTCTCCCCCGTCGATGAAGCCGTAGCCGTCGACGAGGCTCGCCCGGCCCTGCCGCAGCGACTTCACCTCGGTGCCGCTCAGAACGAGCCCGGCTTCGAAGGTGTCCTCGATCGTGTAGTCGTGACGCGCCTTGCGGTTGGTCGCCACGACCTTCTGACCCTGCTCTTTCGGCATGGCGCCCCTCCTTTCCACTCAGCGCGTCGGGTGACCGTCACGGGCGCGCGGGGCAGCGCGCAGCCCTCCAGCATAGCCGGGCTCCGAGCATCCATTTCTGGTGGATGCTCGGTGCGCGCCGGGCGCGACCGATCAGACGCGCAGATACCGGCTGATCGCGACGTTCGACGCAATCGCGGCGAGCAGCCCGCCGGCGACGAGCAAGACGGGCGCGACGATGAGCGCGTCGTCGACGGTGACGAAGCTCGTGCCCGGGAGGGTTTGCGTCAGATAGCCCTGCACGAAGAAGTGCACGATCGCGATGACGGCGCCGCCGGCGAGCAGCGAGCCGAGCAGGGCCGCGACGACCCCCTCGAGCACGAAGGGGGTCTGGATGAAGCGGTTGGAGGCTCCGACGAGGCGCATGATGCCGAGTTCGCGGCGACGCGAGAAGGCGCTCAGGCGGATCGTGGTGGCGATTAGCAGGGCCGCGGCGACGAGCATGAGGGCCGCGATGCCCACGGCCGTGAGGCTTGAGGCGTTCAGGATGGCGAAGATCTGGTCGAGGTAGCTGCGCTGGTCGACCACCGACTCGACCCCGGCGAGACCCGCGAGCGCGTCGGAGAGGATCTGACTCTGCTCGGGGTCGACGAGGTTCACCCAGAACGCCTCGGTCATGAGCTCGGGCGTGACGAGGGAGGCGATCGCGTTGCCGGCGAACTGGTCTTGGAAGTTTTGGAACGCGAGCTCTTGGTCTTCGAAGTAGTACGCGTCGATGAACGGTGCGAGCGTCGCCGACTGCAGCTGCGCTTCAACGGCGGCGATCTGATCGTCGGTCGCTGCCTGCTGGTCGCAACTGCCGGCGGTCGTGAAGTCGGTGCAGAAGTACACCGCGACCTGCGCACGGTCGTACCAGTACGTCTTCATTTGGGTGATCTGCGATTGCAGCAGAATCGCGGTGCCGACGAAGGTCAGCGAGATGAACGTCACGAGCACGACCGAGACGACCATCGAGAGGTTGCGGCGAAGGCCCTGCCCGACCTCGCTGAGAACGAGTCCGAGTCTCACGGGGTGACCTCCGCCGGGCCGAAGGACTGCTCGCGCACGAGCGGCACGGCCTGCGTGTAGCTGCCGCCGCGCTCGTCGCGCACGATGCGGCCGCCAACGAGCTCGACGACGCGGCGCTGCAGCCGGTCGACGATGCCGACGTCGTGGGTCGCCATGACGACGGTCGTGCCGTTGGCGTTGATGCGCTGCAAGAGCGTCATGATGCCGTCGGAGGTCGCGGGGTCGAGGTTTCCGGTCGGCTCGTCGGCGAGCAGGATCGACGGCTTGTTGACGACGGCGCGGGCGATCGCGACGCGCTGCTGCTCACCCCCCGACAGCTCGTGCGGGAAGCGCCCGCCCTTGCCGTCGAGACCGACGGTCGCGAGCGCGTCGGGCACGGCCTCGTGGATGAAGCCCTTCGACTTCCCGATGACCTGCAGGGTGAATGCAACATTGTCGAACACGGTCTTGTTCGGCAGCAGCCGGAAGTCTTGGAAGACGACGCCGAGGTTGCGGCGGAAATACGGCACCTTGCGGCTGGAGATGCGACCGAGGTCTTGCCCGAGCACGTGAATCTGCCCCGAGGTGGGGCGCTCCTCCTTCAACACGAGGCGCAGGAAGCTCGACTTACCCGAGCCGGACGCGCCCACCAGGAAGACGAACTCGCCCGCGAGAATCTCGAGGTCGACGGCATTCAGCGCCGGCCTCGCGTTGCCGCGGTACACCTTGGTGACCTCATCGAATCGAATCACGCCGGTCAGCGTAGGCGGGGGCAGGGGATGCGCGGGGTTGCCACGCGCGCGCGACCGCGACTCTCAGGCGCCCCTTACGTGCGCGGGCCTAGTGGGTCCGCGTCGGCATCTCGACACGGCGACCGTCGAACACCGTTAGGCGCCGCGTGGATCGACTCAGCGTGTCGCTCCGGCCCGGTACGTGGACCGGCACGCCGACGGTGAGCAGCACGGGGCGGCGAGTTGCTCAATCCTCCGGGTCAACGCGACACGATGTGGGGGCTTATGCGCGCGCCGGGTTAGTCGGTGGGCTTTTGCTTGCGCCACTTGATGCCGGCGGCGATGAACGCGTCGAGGTCGCCGTCGAACACCTTCGAGGGGTTGCCCTCTTCGTGCTCGGTGCGGAGGTCTTTCACCATTTGATACGGGGCGAGCACGTAGGAGCGCATCTGGTCGCCCCAGCTGGCGGTGAAGGTGCCCGCGAGCTCTTTCTTCGTCGCAGCCTCCTGCTCTTTCTGCAGCAGGAGCAGCCGCGACTGCAGCACGCGCATGGCGGCCGCGCGGTTCTGAATCTGGCTCTTCTCGTTCTGCATCGACACGACGGTGCCGGTCGGTAGGTGGGTGATGCGCACGGCCGAGTCGGTCGTGTTGACGCTCTGACCGCCGGGACCCGACGAGCGGAACACGTCGACACGGATGTCGGACTCGGGAATCTCGATCTCGGCGGTCTCCTCCATGAGGGGAATCACCTCGACCGCGGCGAAGCTCGTCTGGCGCTTGCCGGCCGCACCGAAGGGGCTCATGCGCACGAGTCGGTGGGTGCCCGCCTCGACGCTGAGCAGCCCGAACGCGTGCGGGGCGTCGATCTGGAACGTCGTCGACTTGATGCCGGCCTCTTCGGCGTAGGAGGTGTCCATGACGGTCGCCGGGTAGCCGTGCTGCTCGGCCCAGCGCAGGTACATGCGCTGCAGCATCTCGGCGAAGTCGGCGGCGTCGACACCGCCGGCGCCCGAGCGAATCGTGACGACGGCGGGGCGGTCGTCGTACTCGCCGTCGAGCAGCGTCTGCACCTCGAGATCGCCGAGCGTCTTCTCGATGCCGGCGAGCTCGTCAGCGGCTTCGGCAGCCACATCAGCGTCGTCGGCCTCGCGCGCCATCTCGATGAGCACGTCGAGGTCGTCGAGGCGCTGCTCGAGTTCGGTGATGCGCTTCAGTTCGGCCTGCTTGTGGCTGAGCGCGCTCGTGACCTTTTGGGCGGCGTCGACGTCGTCCCACAGGTCGGGGGCGGCGGCCTTCTCGCCCAGCTCGGCGATCTCCGCGGCGAGGCGGTCGACGTCGACGACGGCGCGGATGTCGCGGAACGTGGAGCGGGCGGCGGCGATGCGCTCAGAAAAATCGAGGTCGATCATTGTGACCTCAGCCTATCGGCGTGGCCTGCGCCGCCCCCGAGCGTTAGGGTCGCAGTGACGTCGCCCCGTGCATCCCGATGTGTGTAAAGGAGCCCCGTGTCGACCGCCACGCTGACTGCCGCGCTGACGCACCGTCTCGCGCTGTTCGCCGCCGGGCAGCTGCTGCTCACGCTGATTTTCGCGCTCGCGGGCGTCGCCGAACCGTTCGCGGCTGCCGGCGCCTGGTGGCCGGTCACGGCGATCGTCGTGAACGTCGTCTCGCTCGTGCTGATGCGGTGGTGGCTGCACCGCCACGACCGGCGCCTGCGCGACGTGTACCGCGTCGAGCCGCACCGCGTGCCGCGCGTACTCGGGCTGGTCGCGCTGGTGACGGTGATCGCACTGGCACTCGGAGCCGCGGGAACCCTCGGCCTCGGTGCGCTGCTGTTCGGCGACCCGCAGCTAGCGGTCAGCGCGCTCGTGCAACCGCTGCCGGCGTGGGCGATCATCCCGGTCGTTGTCGTGTTTCCGCTGACGACGGCGGCGGTCGAGCTGCCGCTGTATTTCGGCATCGTGCTGCCCGAGCTGCGCGAGCGGGGCCTCGGTGAGTGGAGCGCCGTTCTGATCGCCGGTGGCGCGCTCGCGGTGCAGCACGTGGCGCTTCCGTTGAGCACTGACCCGGCGTTCATCGCCTGGCGGGCGCTGATGTTCGTCGCCTTCGCCGTGTTTCTCGCGCTCGCCCTGTCGCGCAGGCCCGTGCTGCTGCCTTACCTCGTGGGCATCCACTATCTGCTCGACCTGGCGGTCGCGCTGCAGTTCGCTGGCGTCGCGCGCTAGGTGCTGCTGTCGGGCGCGGGTGGCGCTGACAGGGTGCTCGCCGACGACTGTGTGCCCGCGGACGCGTCCGCGCTCGACGGGGAGTGGGCGCTGGAGGCCGAGCGCACGCTCGACACCGACTGCGCGCTCGCGGCCGACTGCGCACTCAGCGGAGTGGCCACCTCGAGCGACATTTCGGCGGCCATCCGTGCCGCCGGATGCATGTCGGCGTCGACGGGATGCTCGGGGGCGGGAACCGTCTCGGTGGGCGCCGCCGGAATGTCGGTGAACGCGGTCGACGGCAGATCCTTCTCGCCGTTCACGATCGCCTCGACGATGCGGGCGGCGACCGCCTCGGGGAGGTAGCCGGTCGGGAACTTCGGCGTCTCTCCCGCGATGGGGTGCCGTGACAGCTCGGTCTCGGTGTGGCCGGGCCGAGCATCCAGGACGCGGATTCTCTGGCGGCGCAGCTCGCGCGCGGCGACCTGCGTGAACGCGTGCAGGGCCGTCTTGACGGCGGAGTAGGCGGCGAGCCCGTTGGTGGGGCTCTCGGCGACGAGGCCCGACAGGGTGACGACGAAGGGCTCTCCCCCGGCTTCGGCGCTCTTCGCGAGCGAGTCGGTGGCGGCGCGCATGACGCGCACGGGCCCGGCGGCGTTGACCTGCCAGAGCTGCTCGAGGGTCTCATTCGTGAGTTCGGCGACGGGGCCGAACGCGACGACTCCGGCGGCGTTGATGACTCCGTCGAGTCTGCCGTTGGCGGTGACGGCGGTCGCGACGAGGGTGCGGGCGAAGTTAGGGTCGGCGAGGTCGCCAGGCACGAAGGTCGCCGGGATGCCGAGCGCTTCGAGGTTGGTCATGTTTCTCGCGCTGAGCGTGAGCTTCGCGCCGCGCTCGTGCAGCATGCGCGCAATGTGCCGGCCAAGGCCGCCCGTTGCGCCCACGACGATGATCGACGCGCCCTCCAGGTTGGTCATGCGGTGAGCGTACCGGCCGCACTCTGGGAACGTGCATGGGGCACTCAGAAAACTCAGTGAGCGCGCAGGTTTGGCGTGCGCGGGTGTCGACGGCGCGGGTGCCGTGGCCGCTGCTGCAGCACGCTGCGGGCGGTCGCCGTCACCTCGATCGTCAGCCCCTCTGGCACGAACAGGGTGACGACGGGCGGGCGCCAGGCGGCCTCGAGCGTCACTTCGGCGGAGACCCCGTCGGGGGTGCGGGCGGCGACGAGGCGCAGGGCCTCGAATCCCGACGTGGGAGCCTCGCTCAGGTACGCGCTCACGTCGCGCGCGACGCCGGCGTCGTCGAGCCTCGGTCGCAGGCTGCCGTCGGGCGCGCGCACCGCGTCAAGCTCGAACGACTCGGCTCCGACCAGCGCGGCCCCGTCGGCTAGCGTGAACAGTCGCTTGCGTTCGAGGTAGAGCGAGGTGGCGGCCGACACCAGCAGCACGACGACGAGTCCGAGCGCGGCGTACCCCGCGATGAGCGGGAGGATTGATCCGGTGTCGTCGGCGAGTATCCGGGATGCGCGGGGCGCCGTCGCGCGCGCTCGTCGCCTCATCGCGCGCCCCAGAACCGCGAGACCTGCTGGGTGGCTGCCGCGTCGATGGGCACGGCGAGCGGCGTGCGCAGGTCGAGCGCGTCGGGGACGAGCGGCAGCGGCACGCGCGCGCTGACCTCGACCGTGACCCAGCCACGACGGGTGTGGCAGGCGGCGGGGATGGGCTGGCACGAGATCGTGAGGTCGACGGCCTCGGCGGCGACCCCGTGGTCGGCGAGTGCGAGCTCGAGCGCCCGCGCGGCCGCGGCGCTGCCCGCGGCGGTGTCGGGCGCCTGCACGAAGACGCGAGCCGCGTGGCGGGCCGCCCCCTCGGTGGCGAGCGCAGCGGACTGAATCGTGGCGAGCGCGACAATCAGGTACACGAGCGGAATGAGCAGGAGCATCCCGGCGGTGATGAATTCGAGCGAGGCGGAGCCGTCGTCGGCCGCCGCGCGGGCGAGGAGACGGCGACGGGCGTCGCTGCGCCGTCGAGTCTCAGCGGAGCGGTTCGAGTGCCGCACGGCCGCTCACCTCCAGCGCTCCGTCGATGCCGAACAGGCCCACCATCGGCAGCGGCGCGCGAACCGTCACCACGACCACGGGATGCTCGCCGAACGTTCCGAAGCCGGCGCCCACGTCACCGGCGTAGCGCGGCCCGATCGCGGTGGAGATGAGCTCGCGGGAGCGCTCAACGCCCGCCTCAAGCGAACTGTCGGCGAGCGCCGCGAAGCGCGCCCCCTCGGCAGCGGCGTCGATCAGCGTGGTGCGCACGTGCAGGGCGAGAGCCAGCTGCAGCACGGCCAGCAGCACGAGGGTGAGCAGGGTGCCGACGAGCACGAACTCGACCGGGGCCGAGCCGCGATCATCATCGAGTCGTCGAGAAAGCATGGGGTTGCTCGGGCGCGGATGCGGGTGGCGGTTGTGGCCGGAGGGCTAGAAGGTCGCGACCCGATCGATCGCCTGCTGGAAGACGCCAGACAGGGCGGCGCCGGCCAGCGCCCAGATCAAGATGACGAGACCCGCCGTCATGAGCGTGATGAGGACCCAGCCGGGCACATCCCCTCTATCGTCGTCGAGGTCGAAGCGAGCAGAGGTCATGAAGTCGAGGATTCGGCGCATGCGGGCGATTGTGGCTACATACGCCGTCTGCCGCAAACACTGTCCACAAGCGACTGCGAGACCTGATGAGTAATCCCCGCGTCGTCGTGTCACACTGAGCACATGACGAGGAACGGCCGCACGAGAGTCGCGATCACCGCGGCGGTTGTGGCAGCCTGCGCCGTCATCGCCGCCCCTGTCATCGTGATTGCCGACCACGTGATCACGCAGAGTGTTGGCGCCACCACGATCGCCACAGCAGCAGATGGCAGCGAGCGAACAATCTATTGGCGGGACTACCCGGGGGTCGCCGAGCTTGAGGTCGACGACATCCTGAGTGGGCCCACCGTCGACGAAGCGTACGCAGCAGGAGACGCCATGATCGGCGAGATTCGGGCTGCCCTCACGGCAGAATTCGGGCTCGAATGGGCAGCGGACCCGACCGCGAACGACGGCAACGGCCCGTTCTTCGATCACGTCAGAAACGGCTTCGGTGGCCAGTCACTGCTGACAACCATCAACGCCCCGACCTCGCAGAGCACATCCGTGCCCACATCGTGGAGTGACAAGGAACGTGTCATCGAGATCATCGGGGAGGTCACCGCTCGCTACGGATTCGATGCGCCCGTGCTCGACTACGAGAGAGACACGCTCTCAACCGACGAAGACTGGATGCGCGACGCTGGCGGCGCGACGCCGGAAACGATGGTTCTCGTCTCGGGCGGCGTCATGGGCCCAACCGGCCAGTGGGTGTTCTTCACCCTGCAAGACCTCACGAGAGACACCGATGGCCGGATCTCGGATCGCCTGGGAGTCGCGACAGATAGCGGCTGGGAGCCGAACACAGTGTCGTTGTCCTACGGGGCCAACGCGCTCCTTCGCGACGAGAACCGTGCCGAGTTCGAACGCCGATTGGCGCCCTTCCAGGGGTTAACGCCGCCTCCCCCGCTCGACAGCTGACGGCGCCCGTGTCGGGGGTCGGGCGTAGCGTGACCGCATGCAGATCGTCTTGATTCCCGGGTTCTGGCTCAATGGTGATTCGTGGCGCGACGTCGCCGACCCCCTACGTCAAGCTGGGCACACCGTCCACGCGGTGACGCTCCCCGGCCTCGAGTCGGTCGAGGCCGACCGTGCCGGCATCGGTCTCAGCCATCACGTGGATGCCGTCGTGCGGCTCATCGACGAGCTCGCGGGTGGTCCGGTGCTACTCGTCGGCCACAGCGGCGGGGCGGCAGTCGCCTACGCGGCGGTCGATGCGCGCCCTGATCGCGTTGCCGAGGTGGTGTACGTCGATGCGGGGCCGCTCGGCGACGGGCAGAGCGTGAACACCGAACTGCCCGTCGTCGGCGGCGAGATTCCGCTTCCCCCATGGGAGGCGTTCGAGCCGGACGACCTCGTTGACCTCACCGACGAGCTACGCGAGGCATTTCGCGCGCGGGCGATCCCCCAACCGGCACGGGTGGCGAGCGACCCGCAACGGCTCACCAACAACGCGCGCACCCGGGTACCGGCCACCATCGTGTGCTGCGAGTTCCCGTCCGCGATGCTGCAGCAGTGGGTTGCCGCCGGCGAGCCGATGGTGGCCGAGGTGGCCGCGATCGACGAGGTGCGCTACGTCGATCTGCCGACCGGTCACTGGCCGCAATTCACGAAACCCGCCGAGCTCGCAGAGGTCATCGCCGAGGTAGCCGACCGGCACAGCTAACTGACTTGGTCGGGTCCGGTGCGGGCAGCCTAGAAGCCGAACTGCAGCACGAGCAAGCCCGGGTACACGGCGAAGAGCACCGTCACCGGCAGGATGAGGAACACGAGCGGGATCAGCATCGCGACCTCGCGGGTGCCCGCCGCCTCCAGTAGCGAACGCTTGGCGTCGTCGCGAGCGTCCGCCGCCTGGGCTCGCAGCACCTCGGTCAAGGGCGTACCCCGTTCGATCGCCGCCAACACCTGATCGACGAGACGCGACACCGACGGGATCGCCAATTCGTCACGCAACTCGGCGAGACCCTCCGCGATCGGCTGGCCAGCCGCCTGCCGAGACACCACGCGGTCGAGCTCGCCGGCCAACTCTCCACTGCCCGTGCGGGCAACCCGACGCAGCGCCTCCACGATGGACTCCCCCGCCGCGACGCTCAAGGCAAGGAACTCCACGACGGTCGGGAATTCCTGGGCGATGCGCTGAGAGCGGCGCTTCGCCGCCCGCGCGAGCACAGCATCCACGAGGGCGATGCCGGCGATCGCGCCGGCGCCAATCCCGACAATGGCGACGGGGATGACGGCCAGCGACTCGCGGCCGGCGACGACTCCGAGCGCCGCGCCCGCAGCAGCACCGATGAGGGCGCCGGACAGCTGCCGGGTGCGGTGGCCGCCCACCGTTGCGGACGAGCCGGACTGCCGCAGGCGCGTACGAATGGTCGCCTCGCCGCCGAGCACGGACTCGAGAAGGCGCGTACCCCGCTCGGCAAGCGGGGCGAGCAACGCGCCGAGCACGGGCAACGGGTCGGAGCGCCGCGGGGCGACAAGCTGGGCCGCGACCGGGCTGACATCGACGAGGTAGGGCGCGAGGCGCTGGTCGAGCCGAGGGCGGCCGATACGTGGCACGGCGCTCGCGAGCAACCACAGCCCGAGGCCCAGGGTGCCGCCGGCGACAAGGGCGGCCGCGAGGGCGGGATTCACCGGAACCACCGTCCCTCTTCGGGCAGGCGCCCGATCGCGACCATCAGTCGGTACGCCACGAGGGTTGCCGCGAGGCCCGCGGCGACGAGCGCAACGCCACCCGGAGTGTTGTAAGCGGCCTGAGCCTCCGGGCGCGAGCCGAGCATGAGCAGCACCACCCAGGGCGCTGCGACGCCGAGCCGCGCGGCCGTGCGCACCCACGACTGGCGCGCCTCAACCTCGCCGCGCACCGCCACCTCGGCACGCAGGTAGTGCGACAGCGACCGCAGAACGGCGGGCAGTTCCGTGCCGCCCACCTCCCGCGCCATGCGGAGCGTCTCGACAATGCGGTCGGCGACCGGGTCGGCGAGGCTTCGCTTCAGGGCGTCGAGGCTCTCATCGAAACGGGCGGTGCGCATCCAGTCGCGGCGAAACGCGACGAATGCCGGGCGGACCGCGTCGGGCGCGCTGTCGCCCAGCGCGCTGATCGCGTCGGGAAGCCCACGCCCCGCACGGATGCTCGACAACAGCAGGTCAACGACATCAGGCCAGAGGGCGCGCAGCGCGCGGCGCCGGGCGGCGGCGCGAGCGCGCAGGAGCAGGATCGGAGCCACCGCGCACACGGCCGCCGCCGCCGGAGCGAGGGCGAGAACAGGGACCAGCAGGAGGACGAGGCCCGCGCCGATGACCGCGAGCACCACCATCACGGCCACGAGCACGGCGGGAGACACCGCGGCGAGGCCGGCGCGTGCGAGCAAATCGGCGAGACGTCCCGGGGAGCCGGGGCGAGCATCCGCCGGTTTCGGGGTTCGAGGCCAGAGCCAGGGCGAGGCGACCAGCAGCACTCCCGCGGCGAGGAGCAAGGCGACGACGACGGTCACGCGGCGTGGCCGATCACGGGGCGCGGGTCGAGCCCCGCGTCGGCGAACTTCTGGGGTCGGGGCGGAAGCGAGCCGGTGGCGACCAGATTCCCGAGAGCGTCGCGGACGAAGAGGGGCGCAACCGTGATTCCGTCGGCGGCGACCGCGCCGGTCGGGGCAACGATCTCTCGCACGCGACGGCCCCTGTCGGGAGAGAGCTCGAGGTGCACGACGATGTCGATCGCGCTGGCGACCGTCGGCACGACGAACGAGGAGTCGATGTTGCGGCCGGCCAAGAGGGGCAGCGTCGAGAGCTTGATGAGGGCATCCCGCGCGCTGTTGGCGTGCAGCGAGCACATTCCGGGCATTCCACTGTTCAGGGCGATGAGGAGGTCGAGCGACTCGGCCTCGCGCACCTCGCCGACGACGAGGCGGTCGGGGCGCATGCGCAGCGCCTCCTTGATGAGGCGGCGCAGGGTGATCTCGCCCGTGCCCTCGAGGTTCGCGCTCCGGCACTGCATCGCCACAACATCCGGGGCGTCGAGGTCGAGCTCGAAGGTCTCCTCCACGGTGATGATGCGCTCGCTCGGGCGGGCGCTCGCGAGCAGCGCGCCGAGCATCGTGGTCTTGCCGGTGTGGGTCGCGCCGCTGACGAGGATGTTGCAGCCCGCCAACACACTCATGCGCAGGAACTCGGCCGCCTGTGGGGTGAGCGAGCCGAGTTCGACGAGCCGCGACAGCGAGCGGATGCGCTGCGAGAACTTGCGCACATTCACCGCCCAGTGCCGGCGCGTCACGTCGGGGATCGCGACGTGCAGACGGGAGCCGTCGGGCAGGCTCGCGTCCACGAACGGTGAGCTCAAGTCGACCCGGCGACCCGTCGCCTGCAGCATGCGCTCGACGATCACGCGCACCTGGTCGTCGGTCAGCGTCAGCGGCACGCGCTCAGTGACACCGGAGCGGGCGACGAAGATCGCGTCGGGTGCGTTCAGCCAGATCTCCTCGACCTCGGCGTCGTCGAAGTAGGGCTGCAGGGCGCCGTACCCGGTGAGGCCGGCGAGCACCTCGCCGTGCGTGCGCACTTCATCGTGGATGCGCGGCAACGCCCCCGACAGTGACCGCTCGGCATACACGCGCAGCTCTTCGCGCACGAGGCGCTCGGCGGCGTCGGGATCGCGGTGCAGGTCGACGCGCTCGCTGCGCACGCGGGCCCGCACCCGGTCGGTGATGGTGGCGACGGGGGTGGACATGCGCGACATTGTGCGCGGGGGCGGGGCGAGCATCCGAGTTTCTGTCCACAAGCGCCCGGATGATGGCCAAAATTGCCTATCGTTTGTTTCCGAATGAATCGCTAGGCTGGGGCAATGGCTGACCTGACCGGCTTCATGGCCCCGCAGACCCCCACCGGCAAGAGCGCGATCATCCCCGACATGCCGTGGTACTACTCCGGAACGCTACTCACCGCCGAGTACCGCACCGACCCCGCCAACGTCGCCGCGCTCCTGCCCGAGGGCCTTGAACTCGCTGACGACGACCCCGGCGCCGTGGCCCTCATCTGGGCCGACTGGCAGTCGTGCTCGGCGTCGGGCGCGGAACTGCTCGACCCGCAGCGCTCGCAGTACCTCGAAACCTTCGCCGTCGTGCGCGTGAAGCACGACGGTCAGACGTACACGCGCTGCGTCGCCATCTGGGTGACGAAAGACTTCGCGATCGCCCGCGGCTGGTTCCAGGGCTACCCGAAGAAGCTTGGGAGCATGGCCGTCACCCGCGTCATGAACGTCGGCCGCGCCGCCCCGCGCCTCGCCCCGGGCGCGAAGATCGGCGCCTCGCTCGCCGCCTACGACCACCGCCTCGCCTCGCTCGTCGTCACCCTCGAAGCCGAGAGCGACACCAACGGCTTCGTCAACGGACACCCCATGCTCCACTCGCGCTGGATGCCCTCGATCACCCCGGGAGCCGGCAACAGCCTCGACCAGCTCATCACCATGGGCGGCGTCGACGCCGAGATCGGCGCCACCTGGCGCGGCGACTTCGAGCTTGAACTGCACGACTCCCCCTGGGACGAGCTCGCGTCGATCCTGCCCGTGCAGGAGAAGATCGGCGCCTACTACCGCGAGATCGGCGTGACCTTCAACGGGGGCACGCTCGTCGCCGACCGGTCGAACCCGAGCGTCTAGCGGCCATCAGGAAAACGCAACGAAGGGGATGCACGCGATGCGTGCATCCCCTTCTCGCGTTCGCAGCGGTGCGGGTGGTCAAAGGTCGAGACAGCATCCGCGCTTCCTCGACTCGCTGACGCCCTGCCCCTCACTGCTTGCGACACGTCGCACTCCCGGGAGCGTGCGAAGTGTCGCGAACAGCACGACTGGGGGCGAGCCGCCGTCGAGGAGCTCGACGGCGATCCCGACTGTCAGAGAGCACGCCGGAGAACGCCGCCGCGGTTCACAACGTGTCGGGGGAAGAACAACTAGAGGTCGAGGAAGTACTCCTTGACCTCCCACTCGGTGACCTCGTCGGGCATGTCGGAGCCGACCGCCTCCGTGAAGCGCTCGATCTCGTCGCGCTTCATGACCTCGAAGACGTCGACCAGCGGGCCGCCCATCAGCTCGATGAGGCGCTCGTCGGCGCGCAGGGCGTCGAGAGCGTCGCCGAGGGACATCGGCAGCACCGGGAACGACTCGTCCTCGTAGGCGTATCCGACGGCAGCGGGCGGCGGCTCCAACTCGCGGCGAATGCCGTCGAGACCTGCGGCGAGCAGCGCCGCCGTCATGAGGTAAGCGTTCGCGGCTCCGTCGCCGAGGCGGATCTCGAGACGGGTGCCTCCCCCGCGCTCCGGCGGGATGCGCACCATCGCGCTGCGGTTGTCGAGGCCCCAGTTGGCGCGATACGGCGCAAGAGTGTCGGGCCCGAGGCGGCGGAACGAGTTGATCGTCGGGTTGCAGATCGCGACCAAGGCGGGCGCGTGCTCCATGATGCCCGCGATCATGCGACGAGCGGTGACGCTGAGCCCGTCCTCCGCCGACGCGTCGTGCATGAGGTTTTCGCCCGTCGGGCTCTCGAGCGACAGGTGCAGGTGGAAACCGCTGCCGCCCTCGTCGCTCCACGGCTTCCCCGAGAAGGTGGCGGCCTGGCCGAGACGAGCGATGACGTCCTTGACGCCGGCCTTGAGCATCCAAATGCGGTCGCACGCGTCGAGCGCCTCGCCGTGCCAGATGTTGATCTCGTACTGGCTGGGACTGAACTCGTGGTTGCCGGCGAACACGCCGATACGCAGACGATCGAGCATGCGCAAAAGGTGCAGGAAGGTGCCCTTCGGGTCGACCGTCGCGCCCGACGTGTAGACGCGGCCAGACGGGTTGATCGCGCGGCGGTAGGTGCCGTCGTCGTTCTTGTCGGCAATGTAGAACTCGAGCTCGGGGCCGGCGACCGGCACGAGGCCGAGCTCTTTGTACTCGTTCACGATGCGCTCGAGCAGCGTGCGCGGGGCCAGCTCGTTCGGGGTCATGTCGGGGTTGTTCGCGCCGGCGACGACGTATGCGACGCCCGGCTCCCACGGCAGCGCCCGCCACGAGTCGGGAACGATCTGCGTGACGAAGTCCTCCAGCCCGTTCGAGAGCACGTCGGCGCCGTCGAGCACGCCACCCTGCGTCGTCGTGACCCACACGCCCTGACAGAAGGTCGGCCCCCCGTGGTGGATCTTGTCGAGCTCGCTCACGAGCAGATCCTTCGAGCGGATCGTGCCAATGATGTCGGCGTAGATCACGCGGAGCACGTCGATCTCGGCGGCGATGAGCTCGCTCTGCAGGTTGGCGAGGCTGTGCGTCATGGTGCGACTCCCTTGTGGCACTCGTGGCGTTTCTGGGCGACGCTACCGCTCGACTGGGGTGGTCGGTCGGGGCGCGCCCTGGCGAATCGTCACTGATTCGTTCGTAAACAAACGATACTGTAGTTGCGGCGGCGCGTCGATGGGCCGCCACGCCGATCCGAGCATCCCCCGCTCGCGTGAGGCGACCGCGATCTCGACGAGGAGTTCCCGCGATGCGCGCCCTGTTCATCCAGCACGACCATGTCTCGCCTCTCGGCCCCGTCGGCGACCGATTCGCCGATCACGGCTACGACATCGACACGGTGCTCGTCGTACCCGAAGAGCAATTCGGGTCGCCCAACGTTGCGTTCGAGTTTCCCGACGCGGGCGCCTACGACGTCATCGTGCCGCTCGGCTCGCCGTGGGGCGCGTGGGACGACGCCTGCATCGGCAACTGGCTACTGCCCGAAATCGAGTGGATGCGCGAAGCCGTCGCCGACGACATCCCCGTTCTCGGCATCTGCTTCGGCGGGCAGCTGATCGCCCGCGCGATGGGCGGCTCGGTGGCGCCCGCCCCCAAGGGCGAGATCGGCTGGACCGCCATCTGGAGCGACCGGCCGGCGCTCGTGGGGCCGGGGCCGTGGTTTCAGTTCCACTACGACCGGTGGGTCGTGCCGCCCGGCGCCGTCGAGATCGCGCGCAACCCGGTCGCCTCGCAGGCGTTCACCATTCGGCGATCACTGGCGGTGCAGTTCCACCCCGAGCTGGACGCGGCGGGGCTACAAGGCTGGCTCGACTGGGGAGGCGACGCGAAGGTCGCCGCCGACGGCCAAGACCCGGCCGTGATGCTCGCGCAGACGGTGGCCGAGCAGGCCGCTGCGCGCGAGCGCACGAACGCGCTCGTCGACGCGTTTCTCACCGAGGTGGCAGGCCTGCCGACCCGGGCGTGACGCGCCCGTGAGCCGAACGCGCTACGGCGCGATGCGCACGATGAGCTTGCCCCGCACGTGGCCGCTCTCGCTGTGCCGCACGGCGTCGGCGATGCGCTCCAGCGGGTAGACCTCGCCCACGACCACGCGGATCGCGCCCTCGCCGAGCAACGTCGCGAGCGTCGCCAGGTCGGCGGGGTCACGTCGAGCCAGGATGCTCGCAATCGTCTTCTTCGTGAACCGGTTCGCAACGGCCCGCTTCACGACGGCCGCGACCGGCGCAATCCAATCGCCGCGGGGCGCCCCGACGACGGCGAGCACACCGTCGGGGGTGAGTAGCCGCGCGAGCTCGCGAGTGGGACGGGCGCCGCTCGCCTCGACGACGATGTCGTACCGCGCGAGCCCGTCATCGAGGGTGTCGGCGGCGTAGTCGAGCACGGCCTCGGCGCCGAGGCGCAGCGCGAGCTCGCGGTTGCCGGCGCTCGTGACGGCCGTGACGTGGGCACCGAAGTGGGCGGCGAGCTGCGTGGCGATGCTGCCGACCCCGCCGGTGGCCCCGATGATCATGACGCGCGGCGGCATGGGTTCGACGCCCGCCCCGTCCCAGGTTCTTGGCGCGTCGAGTCCGCCGCGCCGGAGGGCCTGCAGGGCGGTGACGGCGGCGATGCCGAGGCCTGCGGCCTCCTCGACGCCCACGCTGTCGGGTCGGTGAGCGAGCCCCTTCTCGGCGACGACCGCGTGTTCGGCCCAGGCACCTTTGCCGTAGCCGAACACCTCGTCTCCGGCCGCAAAACGGGTCACTCCGGGGCCGACTGCCTCGACCGTGCCCGCAAGATCGCTGCCTAGTGACGGGTTTTTCGGTTGCGGCATGCCGCGCGCGAGCCGAACCAGGTACGGCGTGCCGCGCAACTCGTGCCAGTCGAGCGGGTTGACCGAGCTCGCGGCGATCCGCACGCGCACCTGACCCTCCCCGGGTTCCGGGAGGGGCGCATCCACGATCTGCACGGTTTCGGGACCGCCGTAGCGGCGCGCAACGACAGCCTTCATGCCCCCAGCATGGCGGGTTGTGGGGACGAGCGTGACGTTTCTCAGGAGTAGAGACGCGCCGGCGCCGAAACAGCGCGTGTTTTCGGGGCGAGCGGCGCTCTACTCCTGAGAAACGTCTCGCAGCACCGCGGCTCAGCGCGGCGCAGGAGCCCAGAGCGGCGGCGCGGCCCAGCGCGGCGGCGCGGCGCGGCAACGCGGCGGCGCGCCCCAGAGCGGCAACGCGGCGCGGCGGCGCGGCGGCGCGGCCCAGAGCGGCAACGCGGCGGCGCGGCGCGGCGGCGCGGCCGCACCACGCCGGCACGCGAGAGGGGACAGTGTCGCGCGCCCCCGACGGCGGGCCGCGCTCCGTCGATCAGACCACCCGCACCGGCATGCGCTTGATGCCGTGCACGAAGTTCGAGCGCAGGTAGTCGACGCTGCCGGTGCGCTCGAATGTCACGTCGCGGGTGAGCAGGTCTTCGAACATGATGCGCAGTTCGATGCGGGCGAGCGCGTTGCCGAGGCACATGTGCGGGCCGCCGCGTCCGAACGACATGTGCTCGTTCGGCGAGCGCCGCACGTCGAAGCGGTACGGCTCGTCGAAGACGGCGTCGTCGCGGTTGCCGGAGGCGAACCACACGACGACCTTGTCACCCTCGGCGATGTCGGTGCCGGCGAACTCGGTGTCGGTCGTCGCCGTGCGGCGGAAGTGGTACACGGGCGAGGCGAAGCGCAGGAACTCCTCGACGGCCCACGGAATGAGCGAGGGGTCATCACGGAGAATGTCCATCTGCTCGGGGTTCGCGAGCAAGTTGTTCATCGTGTGGGTGATGGTGTGGCGCGTGGTCTCGTTGCCGGCGACGACGAGCAACAGGAAGTTCGTGTTGAACTCGTCTTCCGTCAGCGGCTGACCGTCGGACGGTACGCCGTCGGCGAGCAGGGTGACCAGATCGGTGCCACCCTTGCCTCGCCGCTCTGCCGCCATGTGGCGCCCGTACTCGTACACCTCGATCGCGGCCGGCGAGCGGAACGGCACGTGCTTGTACTTCTCGCTGTCGGCCGAGCTGATGAGCAGATCGGCGTGTTCGGGGTCGGTGTTGCCGATCATGCGGTTGCCCCACTCGATGAGCTGCCCGGTGTCGCTGTCTGGCACGTCGAGCAAACGCGCGAGCACTCGGATCGGGAAGTCGGCACTCACCTCGTCGACGAAGTCGAATGACCCCTTCGCGATGGCCGCGTCGAGCGTCTTCGCGGTGATGCCGCGCAGGAACGTTTCGTACTTGGCGACCGCCTGCGGGGTGAACTGCCCCTGCAGCATGCGCCGCAGCGCTCGATGACGCAGTCCGTCGGTTTCGAGCAGCGAGCGCCGCTTGTCTTGCAGCTCGGGGTCGACCTCTTCGAGGTTCGTGAACTTCGTCGACGTGAAGGTTTCGGTGTCGCGTAGCACGCGCACGATGTCGTGGTATCGGGTCACCGACCAGAAGCCGTGGTTGGGCGCGTCCTCGCTTGACCAGTGCAGTCCGGGGGTCGCGCGCAGTTCGTCGAAGGTCGACCAGGGGGCGCCGTTCGCGAACAGGTCGAGGTCGGCGAGGTTCGGCTGGGTGAGGGTGTGCGTCATTGCAGCGCCTTTGCTCTGGGAAGGATTGTTTGGATGCTAACGAATCTGCGCGCATCCGTCGAGTCCCCCGCGCGACGGGCCTCGGATCGAACACCTTGCGGACAGTGCCGACGCAGCGAAACGCACCGCGCGGCGGGCCGCCCCGACGCGGCGCGAGAGCCGGAATCCCGGCCATTCGCCCCCGAATGGCGTTGAATGGTGCCTGACCAAACGGAAGGGTCAGCATGCCCAGTGCGCACACGCTCGCCGAGACCGAGCAGCAGGTCGCCGAGCGTCTCGGCGGTCTGCCGATCGACTTTGAGGCGATGGCGGTCATCTCGAACCTGTTCCGCGCGGCCAACGCGACCCGCAACTACTTCGAGCGCACGGTGCTCGCCCCGACGGACCTCAGCTGGACAGCTTTCGTCGTGCTCTGGGTCACCTGGATCTGGGAGCCGATCGAGACCCGCCAGATCGCGGAGGAGGGCGGCTTCTCGAAGGCGACCCTCACCGGCGTGCTCGGCACTCTCGAGGCGAAGGGATACGTGACGCGCGCCCGCAGCGCCAGCGACGGCCGGCTCGTCATCGTGTCGATGACCGACGCGGGGCGCGAGCTCATGCTCACCCTCTTCCCCACCTTCAACGCCCACGAGCAGCAGGCCACCTCGACGCTCGACCCCGAGCGCCGACGCGAGTTGGCCGAGATGCTGCGGCAGATCACGCGGCTCACCGAGCGCTAATCGTCGGGCAGGCCACGGGATGCTCGGGCCGCCTTTCTCGCCCCCATCCGGTCCGCGCCCTACCGCTCCCCCGAGCCCGTGGTCTACTATCGAAGCAATCGTTCGTACACGAATGACATACCACTGCAAGGGAGCAGCCACGTGCACCAGGTGACACTCGCCGGCCTCACCGTCGACACCCGCCACTTCATCGGCGGCGAGCGCGTCGCGTCGACCGAGACCTTCGAATCGGTCTCGCCCATCGACGGTGAGACCCTCGCCCACGTGGCCCGCGGCGGCTCGGCCGAGGTGAACCGCGCCGTGGAGGCGGCCCGCGCCGCGTTCCCCGCGTGGCGCGATCTCGGCGCCGAGGGGCGCCGCGAGATTCTGCACCGCCTCGCTGACCTCGTCGAGCGCGACCTCGAGCAGCTGGCAAATCTCGAGACACTCGACAACGGATCGCTCTTGCGCAGCCACCGCCGCGGCGTGATGCCGCGCGTCGCGATGAACCTGCGGTTTTTCGCCGACTGGGCCGTTGAGAAGCTGCACCATCCTGTGTGGCAGACCCGCGGGCACGACAACGTCGTGTCGTGGGATCCGTCAGGGGTCGCCGCGCTCATCACCCCGTGGAACGCGCCCCTCATGCTCGCCACCTGGAAGATCGGGCCCGCGCTCGCCGCGGGCGACACGGTCGTCTTGAAGCCCGCCGAGTGGACCCCGCTGAGCGCCAGCTACTTCGCCGACCTCGCCGCCGAGGCAGGTGTACCCGCGGGCGTCTTCAACGTCGTGCAGGGCTTCGGCGCGGAGGCCGGCGCCGCCCTCGTCGCCCACCCGGGCATCGCCCGCATCTCGTTCACCGGCAGCGTGCCGACCGCCAAGGCGATCGCGCGGTCCGCCGCCGACAACCTCACACCGGTCAGCTTCGAGCTCGGCGGGAAGAGCCCCTTGATCGTCACCGACGACGCCGACCTCGACCTCGCCGTCGAGTTGGCCGTCGAGCAGTACGACAACGCCGGGCAGGTGTGCCTCTCGGGCACGCGCCTGCTCGTGCACGAGAACATCGCGGAGGCCTTCCAGACGCGGTTCGCCGAGAAGGCGCAGCGGCTGCAGCAGGGCGACCCGCGCGAGGAGGCGACCCAGATCGGGCCGCAGATTCACCGGGTGCACCTGGATCGCATCCAGGGGTTCGTCGAGCGGGCGACCGCCGACGGCGCGCGCGTCGTCATCGGCGGCGGGCCGAACGACGAGCTCGGCGGCCTGTACTTCCGGCCGACGCTGATCGCGGACGCGAAGCCTGGCAGCGAGATCCTCACCGCCGAGGTATTCGGCCCGGTGCTCGCGATGCAGACGTTCGCGAGCGATGACGAGGCCGTCGAGCTTGCCAACAACACCGAGTTCGGGCTCGCGGCCGTCGTCGTGTGCGGCGACCGCGGCCGTGCCGAACGCCTCACGAAGAACCTCGTTGCCGGAACGATCTGGGTCAACTGCTTCTTCGTGCGCGACCTCGCCGCCCCCTTCGGCGGCTCAAAGAAGTCGGGAATCGGCCGCGAGGGCGGCACCTGGTCGTTCGACTTCTACGCCGACGTCAAGAACACCGTTTACGCACCGACCGGATGGAAGGACTAATCATGGGAAAAGTCGTTGGAGCAGCGCTGCTCGCGCACGTGCCCACAATCATGCTGCCGCAGGACGTGCGCTACGACCTCAATGAGGGCAAAGAGATCAGCCTCGTTCCGGGTCTGAAGCGCCTGCGTGAAGACGTCATGGAGACCCTCGACTACGACACGGTCGTCGTGCTCGACTCGCACTGGGCGACGACGGTCGAGTTCGTCATCACCTCGCACGCCGAGCGCTCCGGCCTGTTCACGAGCGAGGAGCTGCCGCGCGGCATGTCGCAGATCCCCTACGCCTTCAAGGGCGACCCCGAGCTCGCGAACGCCGTGGCGAACTACGACGAGAAGAACGGCACCTGGGTCACCCCGATCTCCGACCCGCACCTGCCGATCTTCTACGCGACCGTGAACCTATGGCACTACCTGGGCCGCGGACTCGACAAACGCTGGGTCAGCCTCTCGGTCTGCCAGACGGCCACGACGGAAGACTTCCTGCGCGCCGGCCGTGCCCTCGGCGAGGCGATTCGTGACAGCGACCGCAAGGTGCTGCTGCTCGCCTCCGGCGCCCTGTCCCACACCTTCTACAAGCTGCGTGACCTCCGCCGCCACGAGTCGAGCGACCCGAGCCACATTTTCAGCGCCGAGGCGCGCGAGGCCGATCTCGAGCGCATCGAGTGGATGAAGCAGGGAGACCACAAGCGCATCCTCGACACCATGCCCGAGTTCAAGAAGTACAAGCCCGAGGCGAACTTCAGTCACTGGTTGCAGATGGCGGGCGCCACCGGCGAGGAGGCGAACACGGCGAAGGGCGTCATGTACTCCGAGTACGAGAACTCGATCGGCACGGGCCAGGTGCACGTGTACTTCCCCGAGCCAGAGGGCGGCTTCCCGCTGCCGAAGGACGTGACGCTCTCGCGCGACGACTCGGTCGAGGCGGGCGCCGCGTGACCGAGTACCGCCGCATCCTGCTGGGCGGCGCGCCCGTTCAGGTGACCCGCGACGGTGACGTGCTGCGCGCATCCGACGGCCGCGAGGTCGCGATCGAGGATGCCGTTCACCTGCCCCCGACGGAGCCGCAGAAGATCATCGCGGTGCACCTGAACTACCAGAGCCGCACCGACGAGTTCATGACGAAGTTGCCGCCGGCGCCCACGTACTTCCACAAGCCCGTGACGGCACTCAACAGCCACGGCGGCGACATCGTGCGCCCCGTCGGCTGCCAGTGGCTCAACTACGAGGGCGAGATCGTCATCGTGATCGGCAAGACCTGTCGCAACGTCAGCCCTGCCGAGGCGGGCGAGTACATCGCCGGGTACACGGTCGGCAACGACTACGGGCTGCACGACTTCCGCGACACCGACGCCGGCTCGATGCTGCGGGTGAAGGGCAGCGATACGCTCGCCCCCGTCGGGCCGGGCCTCGTGACCGACTGGGACTTCCGCGACAAGACGATCCGCACGATCGTCAACGGCGAGGTCAAGCAGGAGGACTCGACCGCGAACATGGAGTGGGACATGCACTACCTGGTCGCCGACCTCGCCCGCACCATCACGCTCGTACCAGGCGACATGATCTTTTCGGGCACGCCGGCGAATTCGCGCCCCGTCTACCCGGGCGACGTCGTCGAGGTCGAGGTCGAGGGCCTCGGCCGCCTCACCAACACCATCGTCGAGGGCCCCACGCCCATTCGCACCGACGTGGGCGCCCAGCCGACCTCGAGCGAGGAGGTCGTGTCGACCGCGCTCGGCGGCGACTGGGAGTTCCGCGGCAAGCGCACCCCGTCGAAAGACCTCTACCCGTCCCGCATCGAGGAATCGACCCCCGAGGAGAAGAACTGATGATCAAGATCGACGTCGATATGAACAAGTGCCAGCACTACGGGCAGTGCGTTTTCGAGGCGCCCGAGGTGTTTCAGCTGAACGCCGACGACAAGCTCGAGTACCAGGCCGAGGCGCCCGACGAGATGCTCGGCGACCTCGAGGCCGCGGCCGACGTCTGCCCCATGCAGGCGATCACACTCACGCGCGAATAGGGCCCCTTCATGGATGCTGACGACCGCCCCGTACTAATCGTCGGCGCGTCGATCGCCGGGCTCCGCACGGCCGAGAACCTACGGCGCGCCGGCTACGCCGGCCCGATCACGTTTCTCGGCGCCGAACCGCACGCGCCCTACAACCGGCCGCCGCTGTCGAAAGAACTGCTGCAGACCGAGGGGCAGGGTCACGACGACGTGGCCTTCCCGATCCGCTCGGCACTGGAAGAGAACGTCGAGTGGGTGTTGGGGCGCGCGGCCGCCTCGCTCGATGTCGAGCGGCAGGTGGTGGTCGATGAGACCGGAGCCGAGCATCCGTATCGCGCGCTCGTAATCGCAACCGGGTTGCGACCGAAGCCGCTGCCAATCGACGATCACGGCCTCACCGGCATCCACGTGCTGCGGACCCTCGACGACGCGGTGGCGTTGCGCGAGGCCCTGCGCCCTGGCGCGAACGTGGTGATTCTCGGCTCGGGCTTCATCGGCTGCGAAATCGCGGCAACGGCCGCAAAGGCGGGCGCGGCGAGCGTGTCGGTCGTCTCGCAGTCGCGCATCCCGCTCGAGCGAGCGCTCGGGCCGCTGCTCGGCGCCGAGGTGCGTCGGCGCCACGAGGCCCACGGCGTGCGCTTCTTCTGCGAGAACGGACTCTTCGGCCTCGTCGGCGACCCGGGCGTCGAGCGCGTGATTCTCACGAGCGGCGTCATGCTCGAGTGCGACGTGCTCGTCGTCGCGATCGGTTCGGACGCGAACACCGAGTGGCTCGAGGGCTCCGGGCTCGACGCGAGCGACGGCGTGCTCGTCAACGGCGGCCTGCAGGCCGTGCGCGCCGACGGCCAGGTGCTCGAGAACGTGTACGCGGTGGGTGACGTCGCCCGATATCCGAACCCGTTGTTCGACGAGGTGGCGCGCCGGGTCGAGCACTGGAACCTGCCGACCGAGACAGGCAAGCGGGCCGGCCAGGTCTTGGCGGCGCACCTGCGCGGCGACGACTGCGCGCCGATCGTCGCTGCCCCGTTCTCGCCGCTGCCGTCGTTCTGGTCCGACCAGTACGACATGCACCTGCTCGCCTTCGGCATGACGTACCTGGCCGACCGCAGCGAGGTCGTCGCCGGGGAACTGGGCGACGAGTGTGTGGTCGAGTACTTCCGGGATGGCGAGCTCGTCGGGGTCTGCGGCATCGGGATGCGCGGGGCAGTTCAGAGCTACCGCTCGCGGTTCGCGGCGCCGGTCGCCGCGCACTGATTCGTCAACTCAGGGGCCGCCGCGGAGCGCTGACACTGGCTCGATACGCGATGCGCGGCGAGCGGGTAGCCAGCCCGCCGCGAGCCCGACGATCGAGCCGAGCAGCACGCCGCCGATCGTGACCCAGCCGTCGATAATGGGAGTCCACCCTCGGGCCATCGAAAGGGCAACGAGGGATATCACGGCGAGCGCGGCGCCCATCAGACCGCCGAGCAGGCCGATCACGGCCGACTCGATGACGAACTGGGCACCGATATGGCGGCGCGTCGCCCCGAGGGCGCGGCGCAGGCCGATCTCGGGGACGCGTTCCGAGACGTTCAACATCGTCACATTGGCGATACCGAGCGCGCCCGCGAGCAAGACGATCCCCCCGAGAATGAGGAAGACAACATTGACGTCGGATTGCACGCTCTGTCGCAGGTTCGAACTCGCGCTGGGAGCCGAGACGGTGAGGGTGTCGGGCGTGTTGGGCAACAATGCGAGTGACGCCTGTTCGCCGACCTGCTGCCCGGCGCCCGGGGCGATGCGGATCTGAAGCTCCGCGGGGGCTCTGAGCGCGCGGTCCCCGCGCGCCGTGGCCGTCGGCATGATGATCGCGTCCGCCAACTCTCCGCGCGCCTCAGCCTCGCCGTAGATGCCGATGACGGCGTAGGGCCGATCACCGATGAACACCGCCGGCTGACGGTCGATGCGGTTGAGCCCCAGCCTCTCAGCGGCTCGCTCGCCGATCACAACGACGCGGTCCGCGCGCTCGGCGTGGCCGGCGTCGAACATCCGGCCGGTCACGATCGATGAGCCGATGACGTCAAGCAGATCGGGGTCGGCGGCGATGAGGCGAGGCGGCGCCACGGAGGGGGCGGACGGATCGTTCACCGGCACGGTCGTAACGTCCTCCCCATCGAGCGACAACTCGGTGATCGTCGCGGCCGCTTCGACGCCGGCGAGTCGCTCGACCCGCTCGACCGAGTCCCATGGCAAGCGGGCGGTCGCAACCGATCCTCCCGACTGCGTCTGCGTGCTCCCGGGAGTCACGACGACCTGCGTTGACCGCACTGCGTCGAACTGTCGGGCGATTTGATATTCGGCGGTCTGTGCGAAGCCGAGGGTCGCAACCAGAGCGCCGACACCGAGCACCGTGCCCGCGAGCGTCATGACCAAACGCGCAGGGCGCGACCCGACGTCGGCGATCGCCTCGACCACGAGGTCCTGGGCCGTTAAACGATCGGCGCGCGAGATGGGCGCGACGAGCGACACCATTGCGCGGGCTTCCGCATCGGGGGTATGAGGCTCTGTAGCGATGTTCGGAGCCGAAGAGCGCCTATCAGGGCCTCGCCACGGCGAACGAATGCGAAGGCGGCGCATCATCGCAGCTCCTCGAGACGCCCATCGGTAATGCGCACCACGCGATCCGCTCGATCCGCTACCTCGCGGTCGTGCGTGATGACGACGAGAGTGAGCCCATCGTTGCGCAGCTCGTCGAACAACGACATGACCTCGCCGCTCGTGGCCTGGTCGAGGTTGCCCGTCGGTTCGTCGGCGAGGACGATCGAGGGCATGCTGACGACCGCGCGCGCGACGGCCACACGCTGTCGCTCCCCGCCCGAGAGAGTCGTCGGAAGGAAATCGACTCGATGCCCGAGACCGACCCGCTGGAGCGTGTGCCTGGCGCGATCGCTTCGCTCGGCGCGCGGCACGCCGCTGTACATCATCGGCATCACGACGTTCTCGAAGACGGTGCGGCGCGGCATCAGGTGAAACGACTGGAACACGAATCCGATGCGTTGCGCGCGTATTGCCGCGCGTGCATCCTCGCTGAGACCGCCCGTGAGCACGCCATCGATGCGATATTCACCGACGGTCGCTCGGTCAAGCAAGCCGAGGATGTTGAGCATCGTCGACTTGCCTGAACCACTGGGTCCGACGATCGACAGGTAATCGCCGCGCTCGATCGTCAGGTTGACGGCTTTGAGAGCTTGCACTTCTGGTGGCCCCGGGAACGAGCGCGTGAGGTCACGCAGCTCGATGAGCGTCACCGGCCGACCACCACGAGGTCTCCCTCGGCGAACACCCCATCGATAGGCGTGACCTCGACCTGGCCTCCCGCGGCCAGCCCCGTCTCGACGACCACGAGTCGCGTCTCGGCTCGCTCGCCGTCGCGCGGATCGCCGTCTACGATCTCGACACGCGCTTCTCCTCCGGGACCTGCCGTGAGGGCCGCTACCGGCACGTGCATGACGTCACCCGCGGTCGCCCCCACGGCGACCGTGACGCGGACGTTGCGTCCCTGCAGTTGCGCCGATTGCTCACTCGTGAGGGCGTCGGGCTCGAGGGTCACCGACCAGCGTTCGGTCGAGCTGCTTCCCGGCTCGAGAGCGGTGATTGTCGCCCCGTGCGACGCCCCGTCCGCGAGGTCGAACTGCGCGCGGTCGCCGACCGATAGCAGCTCCGCATCGATCGCTGCGACGCTGCCGATGATCGTGAGCGTGGCGCCCGATACGACGAGCGCAGCGCCCTGCAACACCTGTCCCCGTGTTACGTTCACCGCGTCGACCCGGCGGGGAAGATCGGTGAGGTACAGGATCTCCCCCGACGGCAGTTGTGGGAGCGTCGCCTCTTGCGCCCGGCTCAGCTGCACCTGCGCGTCGGACAGGAACTGCTGCGCTGAACTCACTGCTGCGCGCTCGGCGCTGGTGTCTACAGCGGCACCCAATTGGTCGCGCTGCAGCTGCGCGAGCGCCAGTTGATCGCGCGCGTCGCCGACACCGGCATTCCACTGCGCGAGAGCCGCCGCCGTGTCGTCGGGCGGCAGCGGACGAGCCGCGATCGCCGCGTCGAGGGCGCGTTGCGCGCTCGAGACGGCGTTGTCGGCTTGGCGCACGTCGACGGGCGACGGGCCACCGGAGGCACGCGTCAGTTCCGCGCGCGCCGCATCGAGTTGCTGCTGAGCGGATCGCACCGCCTCCTGGGCCGCTTGCAGGCCCTCGCCCGCCCCGTCTTTTCCCGCGGGCGCGGCATAGCCGACACGCTCGTACAGCGCGCTGACCGCGTTGGCCGCCGTCGCATCGAAGAGATCGGATGCGGAGTCGCCAGCTGCGATGCCGACCGCGGCCATCGCCTCCTTGAATTGCACGACGTCGGGGCCGCGCATCCCGAATTCCAGAGTGCGGTACGCGGGCAACTCCCCCGGCAACACGATGACCGGACGCCCGGTGACGGCGAGCGCGACGGAGAGCGGGTCAAGCGTGGAGTCGACGCTGGGCACTGCGCCCGTCACCACGGGTGCTCCGCCGAAGGAAGCGACGTCGATCGTGACGTCGACAGAGTCGACGAATCCGACGTCGCCGCGCAGGGTAAGGTCGTTGGAGAGCACCCCGAACTCGACGGGCACCGTCACGAGACCGGGTTCTGGCGCGTCAGACGACGCGAGCGCGTCGGCGGGAGAGATCACGAAGCGTCCGACCAGCACGCCCGCAACGAGTGCGACGAGTGCGATCGCCGCCGTCACCCACAGGGCGCGGTTGGCGCTGAACACACGCCTCCAGCCGGCGACCGCCAGTTCTGCCACCGCTACCGGCCCTGCTCGGCGTCCGCGATGAGCGCATCCAGTGCCGCCTTGTTGTCGGCGATGAACTGCTCCTCGATCTCGATGGATAGCGTCTGGCGGCGATCGCGGTAGTCGGTCGATTCACGACACTCGAGGTCTACGAGCGCCAGCTCGATCTCGCGCTCTGCCAGCGCGTCAAGTGCCGGATCGTCCTCGACCCATTCGGTCATGCTCTCGTAGTACGCGTTGAGTTCTTCGTAGATCGAGTTTTGCGCGTCGTACTGGACGCGCAAGCCCGCGTAACCGGCATCCGCCATGCACTCCGCCCACGCCGCATCGAGTTCCGCGAACGTGGGGTTCTTCTCCATCGCCATGTACAGGTCGTTGATGGCGTCCATCAAGGGCTTGTGCTCTTCCGAATCCATCGGGTTGGTCTGTTGCGTCTCGTGTTCGGCGAAACCCTGGCAGCCGGCGGTCTCCCAGTTGTAGTCCCATGAGCCGTCCTCGTTGAGTTCGTCCTCGGCCGGCTGAGGCCCATACAGCGCATCGTAGAACGCCATCATCTCTGACTCAGTGAGGCTTTCGATGTACGCCTGATTCGGGTCGACGAACTGCTGGTCGGGGTCGGGAGCAGCGTCCATCCCGGGGTAGCGCACAGCCCCGTAACCGTATTGCGAGACCCACTCGCGGTCATCTGGCTTCCATTCATCGCCCGTGTGCGACACGCGTCCCACATCGACGACCGGTATGTAATCGAAACCCTGTTCCGCCATGCAGGCGGCCACGATCTCCTCACGGATGCGCTGCTCTTCCTCCGCGCGTAGCATCCACTCCTCGTCCGCAACATCGCCACCCCACAGCACAGAGAGGTAGTCGCCGAGTGGGGAGTAGTAAACGTCTTGACTTGTCCCGTCGGTACCGGGCGCACAACTCGCGAGCATGAGGACGAGGGCGGAGGCGCTCAGCGCTGCCGTGAAGCGGGGGGTAGTCATGGTTCACACTCCGTAGGGGGTCGATCACTGGATGGCACAGCGGGAGGTGCCCGCCGAGCAGATTGCACGGTGGGAAGTGATCGTGAGTCCGAGTCTTCGGTGATTCCTAACCCTGCGAAGACCCCGCTGAAGAGGGAAAAGGCACGGGAATTGCCGCGAATACCTGAGCTCGATGCCATACGCACCGTTCTACGGGCTGACGCTAGCGACGATGCTGGACTTAGTCAAGCATTCCTCCTGAATGTCGCATTAATGTTCTGGCATCGTCGCAGAGTGGCTCGCTCCGACTTCGGGAATGATCACCAGCGCATCGCCGCTACGACTCCTACGGACGCACCTCACTGCGGGCCACATCGGTCGTCGCCGCTCGCCACAGGCACACGAGCTCCGACTCGTCGGGCAAGCGCTCGGGCCGCAGCACGAGGTCGTCGGCGACGAAGTACAGCGCGACGGTGATCTCGTCGAGGGGGCGACCCGTGCGGCGGGCGTAGGCGAGGCGGTACAGGGCGAGCTGTAGTTCTTTCTGCGCGCGATCCTCGTCGGTGGTTGGGGCGCGCCCGGTCTTCCAGTCGACGATTTCGACCCCGTCGACGAATCGGCCGTCGGGTCGGCGCAGGCGGGCCGGGTAGACGGCGTCGAGCTTGCAGACGACCAGGTGGCCGGCGAGCGGCAGGTGGATCTCGCACTCGACCTCGAGCGGCTCGCGGTCGCCCCACTCGGAGGCCGCGAAGCGTTGCTGCAGCTCGGCGAGCACCTCCGGGTCGAAACCGTCGCCGTCGACGTCGCGGTCGTCGAGACCGACGTCCACGCGGTCGACGATCGCGCCGAGCCCAAAGCGCTCCTCCACCCAGCGGTGGAACACCGTGCCGAGTCTCGTCTGCCGGTAGGGGCGTTGCGGCATGGGCCGGCGCAGCCGCTCGGCCACGCCGTCGGGCTCGTTCACGTACTGCTGGAACGCCGAGGCGGGCACCCGATACGGCACCGCCACCTCGCCGGCGCGTCGCTCGCGCTCGGCGCGTTCTGCCAGCAGCAGGTCGATGTCGCGTTGCCAGCCGAGAGCATCCCGTTCGCCGCTCGCATCGTCACCGCTCTGACGGATGCGCGCGGCCGCGTTCTCGAGCGCCGCGCGCCGTCCTCCGAGCGGGTCGGCCGGCCACCAGGGTTCATCGCTCTCGTCGACGACGCGGGGGTTCTCGTCGTGCGCGGGATCGGTCGGAACCGCCGGAAGGAGGCCACGCTCGATGAGCGGGGCGAGGAAGGGACTGAGCGCGCGCGGCTTCGCCTGACCGGCCCAGAACGAGGCGGTGAGCAGCAGTCGGTGCCGGGCTCGCGTGACGGCGACGTAGGCGAGGCGACGCTCCTCCCGCTCGAGGTGCTCGCCGACCTCCTGCTGGAACATCTTCTGTCGGTCGAGCAGATCTTTGCGGCTCTCGGCGCCGCGCCAGCCGAAGACGGGAAGCTCGGCGGCGTCGCCGCGCAGCTCGAACGGCAGCACGCCGAGGGAGAGCCAGCCGCGGGTTGACCGGGGCTTCGACGGCAGCTCGTCGGCGACGACGCGGGGCACGGCGACGTTGTCCCACTCGAGCCCCTTCGCCCCGTGAATGGTCAACACCTGCACTGTCCCGGGCTCCGCATCCTCGGTGCGGGGCGACAGGTTGTCGCGCCATTCGGCTTCGCGCAGCCAGCGCAGGAAGCCGCCGAGGCTCGCGTCGTCGGCGAGCCCGAGGTAGTCGTCGAGGGCGTCGAGGAACGCGTCGCGGGGCGACTCACCGAGCACGCGGTAGGGGTTCGCGGCGACCTCGATGTCGAGCATCAACTCGTGCTCGACGACGCCCACGAGGTCGGGGAGGTCGAGGGAGGTGCGGCGCCGCAACGCGGCGAATAGCTGGCCTGCTTCGCGCAGGCGCACACGGCCGAACTCGCTGAACGCCTCCAGTTGACCGTGGCCGTCGGGGGCATGGGCGACGAAGTCGAGCGCGTCCACGATCGACGCCGACTCCGACCCGGCGACGCTCGCCCTCAGAGCCTCCCGCACCTCATCGCTGAAGCGCTGCTGCGCGAGATCGCGCTCACGCAGCCAACTCGCCACGCCGCGCAGGGCGTCGAGGTCGGCGAGGCCGATTGACCAGCGCGGGCCGGCGAGCAGGCGCACGAGCTCGGTGCCGGCGCTTGGGTCGTCGATGACGTGCAGCGCGGCGACGAGGTCGGCGATCTCGGGCTGGGTGAGGAGCCCGCCGATGCCGAGCACGTGGAAGGGCACTCCGCGTCGCCGGAGGGCGTCGAGAAAGATGGGCTGCGTCGAGCGGCTTCGCATCAGCAGTGCGGCGGTCGGTGGCCGGGTTTCCGCGGTGTCGCCCGTCGCTTCCGCGCGCGTCGCCGCGTCTCGCCCCGATGCGTCACGTGCCGCCGCCCCGCCCGCGGGGATGCCGAGCCGCTCGGCGAACCACGCGGCGACGTGGTCGGCCTCGGACTCGACCGTTTCGAGCTGCGCGAGTTCGACGTCGTGGTTGCTGGCGAAGGGCGCGGGCTCGAGCGTGCTGACGGTGACGCCTCCGCGCGCGGTGAGTGGCTCGACGAGCGCGTTGGCGACGTCGAGGATGCGCCGACCGTTGCGCCACGACGTGCTCAGCGAGTATCGGTCGACGCGGTCGCTTCCCGGCTCGACGAAGCGGGTGGCGAAGTCGTCGAGATTGGTGGCGCTCGCGCCACGCCAGCCGTAGATCGACTGGTGCGGGTCGCCGACCGCCATGACGGGGGTGCCGGCAAACAGGCCGGAGAGGAGCCGCGTCTGGGCGACATTCGTATCTTGGTATTCGTCGAGCAACACGACGCGGAACCGCTGCCGCAGCGCCTCCCCGACCTCGGGGTGCCGGTCGAGGAGGTCGAGTGCGAGCGCGACCTGGTCGGAGAACTCGATGAGCCCGTCGCGGCGCTTGCGCTCGGCGTACTGCTCGGCGAGGTCGAGCAGCGGCAGGGTGGGGGCGAGGGTGGCGACGAGAGCGTCGACGTCGGCGTACGCCCCGCGCCCGCCCGGCGGCAGGTCGGCCACCGACGCGAACTCGCCGAGGGCCGCCCGCACCGAGTTGGGCTCGACGAGGTGCTCGGTGAGCGCGTGAGCGAGGTCGAGCAGGCCGGTGGTGACCCGGTCGACGGTGAGGTCGTGGTCGGCGAGCCGCTCGTCGGTGGCGCGAGAAACGAGCCCCCGCGCGAGCTGCCACGCGGCGGCCGCGCCGAGCACGACTCCGTCGGGATCGCGGCCGATGAGCACGGCGTTGTCGCGGTAGAGGCTCGAGGCGAAGGCGTTATAGGTGGCGACGGTCGGCTGCGTGAACGCGTCGACCACGGGCGGTGCATCGCGGCCGTCGAACAGTGAACTCGAGCCGAGGGCGACGAGGCGCTCGCGGATGCGGTGGGCCAATTCCGACGCCGCCTTGCGCGTGAACGTGAGACCGAGCACCTGCTCGGGTGCGACGAGCCCGTTGGCGACGAGCCACAGCACGCGCGCGGCCATCGTCTCGGTCTTGCCCGAGCCGGCGCCGGCGACGACGAGCGCGGGGCCGAGCGGCGCCTCGATGACGGACCGCTGCTCGACGGTGGGCGGCGGCTGCCCGAGCGCCTCGGCGATCTGCAGGGCGGTGTACCGCGGCGCGCTCATCGCTCGCCCGTCACGGGGGGAACCCGGTGGATGCTGTGCCGCCGCTGACCGGGCGGACCGAACGGATCGATGACCCGCGCCCCGGTGAGCTGGGCGACCGCAACGGCCGCCACTGCCTGCCGCAGGCGCTCGCGGAACGCGTCGAGCGCATCGGCGTCCAGAACCGGCTGCGTGGCCTCGCGGTACGACTCCCCCGCGCGTCCCTCCCGCACGAACAGCAAGCGTGCGCCGTCAGCGGTGTGCTCGCCGAGGGCGTCGAGCACCTCGTCGAAAGCGCCCTCGGCATAGGCCAACTGGTAGGCGCCGAGCTGCGCGTTGTCGCGCGCCTTCGCGTCGGTGACGGGCGTGCCGGTCTTCACGTCGATGATGCGCACCCTGCCCTCGGCGTCGCGCTCGATGCGGTCGACGATGCCCGACACGACCGCGCGGCCCTCCTCGACTTCGAAACGCTGCTCGGCGGCAGCGACGACCCGGCCGGCGGTCGCCGCGTCGCGCAGGTAGTCGGCGACGCCGCGGGCGTAGCGCCGGGCGAGCCGCTTCTGCTGCGCGGCGAGCCACGGCGCGTCGAACACGAGCTCGCTCCAGCGCGCCTCGATCGCCGCCCACACCTCGTCGACGCTGGGGTCGCTGAGCGTCTCGACGGCGGCGTGCACGATCGTGCCAATGCCCATGACGGCGTTGCCCTCCTCGGGGGCGACGCGGTCGAGGAACCAGTCAAGCGGCGACACCTCGATGGCCTCGAGCTTCGACGGGGAGAGGCGCACAGGGTCGTCGCCGAAGAGCGGCGTCGTGGTGGACAGCGCTCCGAGCCCCCACCAGTCGTCGGGTGAGGCGCCGGGGACGCCCTCGGCCGCGAGGCGCCGCAGGGCCGCGGCGGCCTCCCGCCGCACCGTCTCGCCCGACGTGGGGTCGGTGAGGCGGCGGCGCAGCTCGCCGACGAGCCGACGCAACGAGCGCGCGTGGGGTCGGCGGGGACGCACCGTCTCGGCGGCCGGACCGGAGCCGGCGAGGTCGGCCAGAGCATCCCACAGGGCGCTCGGGCGGTCGTCGTCGCCCGCGACGGACGTGGCGATCAGCTGTCGACGGGCGCGGGAGGCGGCGAGCGCGGCGAGTCGTAGCTCGTCGTCGAGCACGAGGCGGCGCTCGTCGAGCGTCTCGGTAGCGATGCCGCGGTGCACGCGGCTGATCGTGGGGGCGTGCAGGAGCGACCCGCGCAGGCGCTGGTTCGGCCACAGCCCGTCGGTGAGGCCGGCGATGATCGCGACGTCGACCTCGACGCCGGCGGCCGCCGCGGGGCTTGCCACGAGAACGGCCTCGTCGAGCCGGGTGGGCGCGAGCAGGTCGTCGGCGACGTCACTGTCGAGCATGCGGGTGAGGAACGTGTCGACTGTCGCGTCGGGCACCGTGTCGACGATGGTCGTGGCGGCGGCGAATACGGCGGTGACGGCGTCGAGGGCGCGGTCGGCCTCAGCGGCGGTCGTTCCCGACCCGCGAGCCTCCGCGCTCCACGCGTCGGCGACGCGGGCGTCGCTCCATGCCGTCCAGAGCAACTCATCGACGGTAGCGCCCGCGTCATGCTGCTCGCGCAGCGTCGCGAGGGTGCGCGCGACGCGGGCGGCCTGCCGGGCCGTGCGGTGGTCGATCGTGACGAGCCGGTCGGGGGCGGCGAGCGCCTCCACCAGCAACTCATCTGCCGGCCGCGCACCGTCGCCGGCGACCTCTTCGGCACGCAGTGCCCGGCGCAGCCGGCGCAGTGCGACGCGGTCTAGCCCGCCGAGCGGCCCAAGCAGCAGTTCGGTGGCCGCGTCGGCGTCGAGCGGCGAGCGCCACACCCCCACATCGACGAACCGCACCAGGGCGCGCGCCGCAGGATGCTCGCGCAAGGGCCGCCCGGCGGTCGTCGACCGCACGGGAATCTCGGCGGCCGCGAGCGCCCGCACGATCGGCGGCACCAGCGCGCCGCTGCGGACCAGCACCGCCATGCGCGACCACGGCACCCCGTCGATCAGGTGTCGCTCGCGCAGCAGGTCGGCGATGAGCGTGCGTTCCCGTGCGGGGCTCGACGCGGTCAGCGCGATGAGCGCCCCGCCGAGCGGCGCCGCGTCGTCGTCGTGGCCGGCCGCGGCGCGACGTTGCCGCCCCGCACCGGCGGTTCCGACACGCTGCGTGTAGAGCGCGGTGAGCGCCCGCAACGGCGCCGACTGCCGGTGGGCGGTGTCGAGAACATAGGGATGCGCGTCACCGCCTGCGAGGGCGCTCGCGAGCCGTCCGAGCGCTTCGGGCTCCGCCCCGCGAAACCCGGTGGTGGCGACGTCCGGGTCGCCCACGACCAGCACCCGGGAGCCCGCCGCGGCGAGTGCGAGCACGAGGTCGATGCCGGCCGCGGTGAGGTCGTGGGCGTCGTCGACGAGCACGAGCTGCGGCAGCACCACGCCGGGCACATCGCGCAGACGGGGCACGGCACCCGCCGCTGCCCGCACGAGCTCGGCCGGATCGAGCTGGCCGGCACGAGCGCCACCCAGCACGCGCCGATACTCGTCGACAAAGTCGGCAACCGCAGGCCACTCGGGCCGCTCGTGTGTGGCTGCCTCGGCGCGCAACCGCTCGGTCGTCCAGTCGTGTTCCGACAGCCGCGCGATCGCGTCGCGGAGTTCGGTTCGGAACGCCTCGAGCCGTCGCACCTCGGGCCCGAGGTGCTCGGGCCACGCGGGCCCCGTGCCGTCTTCGTCGTGCCCGGCGAGCAGCTCGGCGATGTCGGCATCCTGATCGGAGCCGCTCAACAGCCGAGGCTCCTCCTCGCCGCGGGCGCGGGCCTCGGCCGACAACATGGCGTGGGCGAACGCCGCGACGCTGCGCGCGAGCGGCCCCGGTAGCGCGATGTCGGGCTGCGCCGCGGCCAGCTGCTCGGCGAGCACGTCGCGCAGCGCCGTCGCCGACCGCCGCGAGGGAGTGAGCGCCAGCACGCGGTCGACGGCGAACCCCCGCGCCGTGACCGCCTCCGCAACGGCCGCGACGATCAGCGCGGTCTTGCCCGTGCCGGGTGCACCGAGCACGGCAACGCCCTGCGCCGCGCCGTCGAACAGCGCGTCGAGGGGGGCGCGCTGGGAGGCGTCGAGCGCGATGGACGCCGGGCGGGCATCCGGATCACGGGCGATCAGGCGGGGCATAGCTGCCACGCTAACGGCAACCCCCGACGCGCACCGTGCGCCCCCGCTGCTCCGCTCACGGTGAACAGCGAGCATCCGCCCGCCCGCGCCGACTACGCTTCAGAACGTGGATATTCGTATCGGAATTCTGAACAGCCCGCGTGAGGTCGCCTTCGAGTCGTCGCAGAGCGCCGACGAGATCGAGAAGGCCGTCAGCAGCGCGATCGAGAAGGGTGCGCCGCTCGTCACGTTCAGCGACGACAAGGGCAAGCGCTACGTGATCCCGACGGCCACGATCGGCTACGTCGAGATCGGCACCGACTCCGCCCGCCGCATCGGCTTCGTGGGCTAACGATGGGCCTCGCGCTCATCCCCGCTGCCGTCATCGGCGCGCTCATCGGCCTCGGCCTGCGCTACCTGATCGCCGGCCGCCAGCAGTACGGCCTGCTCCTCCTGCCTGCCGTGGGCGCCGCCGCCGTGTGCGTCACCTGGGTCATCGGCATCTGGTCGGGGCTCAGCCACGAAGCGCTGTGGATCTGGCTGATCAGCTTCTCGATCGCCTCGATCGTGTGCATCGCCCTCGCGAAGGCGCTGCCGCCGAAGCGCGAACAGGCTGACGCCGACCTTCTCGCCGAGCTGATGCGGCCGGCCGCTCGCTAACACCCGCACCGGATGCTCGGGGCCACGCCCCGCGCATCCGTCACGGCCACCCGGGCGGTTACGCCGTCAGCCCGAGCCGGTCCATGCGGCGCGTGTGCCGCCCGATCAGCTCGGTGAACACCGGCTCGATCTGCGCCTCGTCGCGGGCGTGGTCGTCGTGCATGACGAGTGCCGTGCGCGCTTGCAGCAGAGTGTCGCCCACGAGACGACGGCACCAGAGCGCCAGGCGCGAGGCGAGCCGCGGGTTCGCGGCAATCGAGCGCTCGACGATCGCGTGCAGGGTGTCTTCGACATCGTCGTTTCCGAGCGCCTGCTCGACCGCCTCGCGGTCGTCGCGCTCGAGGCCGGCGGCGAGGTTCAGCCAAAAGTCGGTCAGGAATCCGATCGTCACGTGGGCGCTCGCGACCTGCTCGTGCCAGTCGGCACCCATGACGCGGCGCTCGAACTCGCCGACTGCCGCGAGGTGGGGCTGCATGGTCGCCGAGCGGTCGAGCCGATGCTGGTCGATGCGGGCGACCAGTGCGCGGTAACGATCGAGCATGAGGCCGGCGGCCCGCGCGAGGGCGTCTTTGTCGGCGACGAGCGGGGCGTTCGCGGCGGCGTGACTGAGCTGTTCGAAGAAGGTCAGATGCAACGCGGCGCACTGGCCGAGAAAGTGGTCGGCCGGGGGTGTCAACTCGTGCAGGTCGATCTTGAGCGCGGCAACGGCGGCGTCGCGCGGCCGAAGCGTCGGAGCTTGGGCACGCGGGCGGGAGCGTCGGAACCACAGAGCCACGGGTCAAGAGTAGGCGATGCGCGAAGCCCCGCCGGAACCCGGCGGCTAAACTGAGGACTTCCGATAACAAGACAGGGTGCACAGACACGTGACTTTCACCGACCTGGGCGTCGAGGCAGACATCGCCGACGCCCTCGCAGCAAAGGGCATCACCGAGCCCTTCCCCATTCAGCAGCAGACCATCCCGCTCGCGCTCACCGGCCAAGACATCATCGGCCAGGCGAAGACCGGCACCGGCAAGACCTTCGGTTTCGGCCTGCCCCTCATCCAGAAGCTCGGCACGAACCCGGGCCCCGGCGTCAAGGCGCTCATCGTCGTGCCCACCCGCGAGCTCTGCGTGCAGGTGACCGAAGACATCGAGTTGGCCGCGTCGAACCGGCCGACGACCGTCGTGTCGATCTACGGCGGCAAGGCCTACGAAGGTCAGATCGACCAGCTCAAGGCTGGCGCGCAGATCGTCGTCGGTACGCCCGGTCGCTTGCTCGACCTCGCTGGCCAGCGCCTGCTGAGCCTCGCCGACGTCGAGGTGATGGTGCTCGACGAGGCCGACAAGATGCTCGACCTCGGCTTCCTCCCCGACATCGAGAAGCTGTTCGCACAGACGAAGCCGACCCGTCACACGATGCTGTTCTCGGCGACCATGCCGGGGCCGATCGTGGCGCTCGCGCGCCGCTTCATGACGCGACCGATCCACATTCGCGCGACGGACCCCGATGAGGGCCTGACGCAGGCGAACATCAAGCACATCGTCTACCGCGCTCACGCGCTCGACAAAGACGAGGTCATCGGCCGCATCCTGCAGGCGGAGGGTCGCGGCAAGACCGTCGTCTTCACCCGCACGAAGCGCGCAGCGGCGAAGCTCGTCGAAGAGCTGAACGATCGCGGCTACAACGCCGGCGCCGTGCACGGCGACATGAGCCAGGAGGCGCGCGAACGCTCGATGGCGGCGTTCAAGGCGGGCAAGAAGGACATCCTGATCGCCACCGACGTGGCCGCCCGCGGCATCGACGTGAACGACGTCACGCACGTCATCAACCACACGGTGCCCGACGACCACGACACGTACCTGCACCGCGCGGGCCGCACGGGTCGCGCCGGCAAGACCGGCATCGCGGTCACGTTCGTCGACTGGGCCGACATGCACAAGTGGGCGCTCATCAACCGCGCGCTCGAGATGGGCATCCCCGAGCCGGTCGAGACCTACTCGTCGTCGCCCCACCTGTACACCGACCTCGACATCCCCGAGGGTTCGAAGGGGCGCCTGAAGGCGACCCCGATCCCGAAGGCTGAGAAGGAAGCGTCGCGTCCGCCCCGCGAGCGCAGCCGACGCCGCTCCGGCGGCGCGGGCGGCGGCTCCGGCTCGTCCAGCACGCAAGATGCTCGCGGCGGCGACCGCGTCGAGAACGCACGCTCCGAGGGCGACGCGCCCCGCGCATCCGGCGAGGGTGGTGCGCCGCGGAAGCGTCGTCGCCGCCGTCGTGGCGGAGGCGGCGGAACCGGTGGCCAGGGTGCGAGCGGCGCGGCGGGGAATGCCGCGGCGGGCGCCTAGGTTTCCGTCCTGGTGACCACCACGAACAGTCCTGCCCCGCCCGCGTCAGCGCCGGTGACCGCCGCTCAGCGTCGCATCGTGCTGGGCGTCCTCATCGGCTCAGCCTTCGTCGTCATCCTGAACGAGACACTAATGGGCGTCGCGATACCGCGGTTCATCCAGGTATTCGGCATCACGGCGACAACGGCGCAGTGGCTGACCACCGCGTTCATGCTGACCCTCGCGGTCGTCATTCCGATCACCGGCTGGCTGTTGCAGCGCTTCAGCACGCGTGCGCTGTTCGTGACGGCGATGTCGCTGTTCACGTCGGGCACCCTGCTCGGCGCCGTGGCCCCGTTCTTCGAGCTGCTGATCGTCGCGCGCGTCATTCAGGCGAGCGGCACGGCGATCGTGATGCCCATGCTGTTCACGACCGTGTTCGCGCTGGTCGCCCCGGGACGCCGCGGGCAGGTCATCGGAACCGTGTCGACCGTGATCGCGGTCGCCCCGGCCGTCGGCCCCAGCCTGTCGGGCTTCATTCTGAGCATCGCCGACTGGCACTGGCTGTTCATCACGATGCTGCCGCTGACGACGACGGCGCTCGTGATCGGCGCGCTGCGCATGGTCGACGTCGGCCAGCGTCGCGGCTCACGCCTCGACCTCGTCAGCATCATGCTGTCTGTTCCGGGATTCGGTGGCCTCGTGTTCGGGCTCGCCCAGCTGGGCGAGGGCGGTCACGCCGAGGGTGGACCGGGCTCCGACTCGGTCGTGACGGGCACTATCTCGCTCGGGGTCGGCGTCGTTGCCCTGACCGTCTTCGTTCTGCGTCAGCTGCGCCTGCAGCGCACCGACGACGCGCTGCTCGACATGCGCACGTTTGCCGAGCGCCAGTTCGCGCTCTCGATCGGCATCATCACGGTGGCCTCGATGTCACTGTTCGGCGCGATCATCATCATTCCGCTGTACGTCCAAGAGGTGCTCGGAGCCTCGCCCCTCGTCTCGGGTCTGGTGATTCTGCCGGGTGCGCTGCTGCAGGGGCTTATGGCCCCGCTCATCGGTCGCCGTTACGACAAGGTCGGCCCGCGCTCGCTCGTGATTCCCGGCATCGTGTTGATGGCAAGCACGCTCTGGGGCATGTCGATGTTCACCGCGGCCACCCCCATCTGGCTCGTGGCCGTCGCCAACATCGGCATCGGGCTGGGTCTCGCCCTGCTGTTCACCCCGCTACTGACGAACGGGCTCGCGGCTCTGCGGCCTCAGCTCAACCCCTACGGCTCGGCGATCGTGGGCACCGTGCAGCAGGTCGCCGGTGCCGCCGGCATTGCCCTGTTCCTGTCGGTCGCGGCGTTCGTCGCCCCGGCAACGGGCGAGGCGTCGATCTCGGCCGATGGCGTTCGCGCCGCCTTCACGGTGGCCGCGGCTCTCGCCACCGCGGTGATTCCGCTGGTGCTGCTCGTGCGCTGGCAGCGCGGCACCGGGGGTCCCGACGTGACGACCGAGACCGGGTCGACTCGCGTTGTCGAGTCGGCGTAAGACTCACGACCGCGTCGCGGCGGCCTAACCTCCCACGGGCTCCACGCCGCGGGCGGCGGCGATGATGCGCTCGAGCGCGTCGGGGCTTGTCGTGTTCTCGGCGAGCCGGTTCGGCTTGCCCTCGCCGTGGTAGTCGCTCGAGCCCGTCGCCACGAGGTCGTACTTCTGAACCCACCGCTCGAGCGTTGCCCGCCCCGCGTCGGTGTTTTCGCGGTGGCCGATTTCGAGACCGACGAGGCCGGCGTCGATGAGTGTCACGAGCATCCGTTCGTCGATGACGGCATCGGTGCCGCGGGTGGCTGGGTGCGCGATGACGGGGGCGCCGCCGGCGTTCGCGATGAGGCGCACGCCGTCGAGCACGGTGGGGGCGGCGTGCGGCAGGTAGTAGCCGCCGCGGAAGTGCAGGATCGAGGCGAACGCCTCGCTGCGGGTGCGCACGATGCCGCGGGCGACGAGCGCGTCGGCGATGTGGGGCCGGCCGATCGAGACGCCACCCGACTGGGCGAGCACGTCCTCCCAGGAGACGTCGAAGTCTTCGCTCAACCGTCCGACCATGCGCTCGGCGCGGGTCAACCGGTCATCGCGGATGCGCGCCGTCTCGGCCACGAGATCGCCATCGTTCGGATTGAACAGGTAGCCGAGCACATGGACGCTCCGCCACTCGTCGCGGGTCGACAACTCCATTCCGCGGATCACCTGCAGGCCCGTGCCGGCGGCGGCGGCCACTGCCTCGTCCCAGCCGGCGGTCGAGTCGTGGTCGGTGATCGCGATCGTGTCGAGGCCCGCCTCGAGCGCGGCGCGAATCAGCTGGGTCGGCGTCTCGGTGCCGTCGCTGACGCTCGAGTGCGCGTGCAGATCGATCAGCGGATGCGCCATAGCGCCATCGTAGGACGCACGGGCTGGCAAGGTGCCCGCGTTAGGCTCGACCCATCATGGTTGTGAAGGTGATCTCAGCGGCAACGCTCGTGATCATCGGGATCGTTCTTCTCGTCGTCGCCTGGCCCAGCCTCTTCGGGCTCACGCTCTCGCCGTACATCGCCCAGATGGTCGCCCTGCGATCGGCGGCGGCGGCAGCAGCCCTCATCGCCGCCCTCGTGGTCGTGATTCTGGCGCTCATCGTCGCGCCAGCCCGACGCTTCTTCGCCGCGATCGCGCTCATGCTCATGGTGTTCGCCGGGCTCAACGTCGCCGTGCAGTCGGTGCGCGGATTCGGCAACGAGACCTTCCCGCTGCGGGCCCCCGCCGAGCTGAGCGTGCTCGCCTGGAACACCCTCGGCAACGCACCCGGCGCCGAGCGCATCGCGGCGCTCGCGCTCGACGAGCAGGCCGACATCGTCGTCCTGCCCGAGACCACGGCCGAAGTCGCCGAACAGACTGCCGTGCTGATGCGCGAAGCGGGCAGCCCCATGTGGGTCTACACGGTCGCGTTCGACCAGATCGCCGCGGCTCGCTCGACGAGCGTGCTCGTGTCGGCCTCGATCGGGCAGTACCGCATCGACGACACGGTCGGAAACACGCGCGTGTTGCCGAGCATCGTGCTGCGCCCGCTCGATCACGATGGGCCGACCATCATCGGCGTGCATCCGGTCGCGCCGATCCCGCAGCAGCTCGACAACTGGCGGGCCGACCTCGCCTGGGTCGACGAGGTCTGCCGCGGTGACCGTGTGATTCTCGCCGGCGACCTCAACGCCACGCCCGACCACTTCACGGCCCTCGGTGACCCCGACGGCCTCGGCACCTGCGACTCGGCGAACATCGTCACCGGCAACGGCGCCGTCGGCACATGGCCGACCAGGCTGCCGCCACTTCTCGGCGCGCCCATCGACCACATCATGACAACCGACGACGTCGCCGTGACCGGGTTCCGGGTCATCACCACCGAGGACGGTACGGGCAGCGACCACCGCCCGATCGTCGCGCGCGTCATTCTGAACTGAGCCCCGCGCATCCGGAGCGGTCGGCGCACGCCGGGGCGCACGGTGGAACAATGGTCGGCATGGCTGAGACCGACAAGGCGACCACTGAGGCTCCTCGCGCGACCGAAAACCGATCCACCACCCCCGGGTCGGAGAAGTTCCGCGACTTCATCTCGAGCGGCTGGGCCGAGCGCCCGGCGGGCGTGGGTGAGGCCCGCGAGCAGGCTGCGTACGCGGCGGCGCGGCGCGCGCGCATCTCGTCGCTGTTCCCCGGCCAGCGGCTCATCATTCCGGCGGGCCCGGCGAAGCAGCGCTCGAACGACACCGACTACCCGTACCGCGCCCACTCGGCCTTCGCGCACCTCACCGGCTGGGGCAGCGACACCGTGCCGGGGAGCGTGCTCGTGCTCGAGCCGACGGCTGACGGCCACGAGGCGGTGCTGTTCTTCCGCGAGGCGGCGGGGCGCGACTCCGACGAGTTCTACGCGAACCCCGAAATCGGCGAGTTCTGGACGGGCCCGCGGCCGAGCCGCGACGACGTCGCCGTCGACCTCGCGCTCGAGGCCCGCGGTCTCGGCGAGCTCGACGCCGTGCTCGACGCCGTCGACGAGGAAACGCTCGTGGTACGCGAGGCGGATGCTCGCCTCACCGACCGCGTCGATTCCGCGCGACTGGTCGGCGGCTTCCGCACCGCGGCCGAGGGCGCCGGGGTCGACACGGCGGGCGACGACGAGCTCGCCCGCGACGTGAGCGAACTGCGGCTCGTGAAGGACGAGTACGAGGTCGACGAGATGCGCCGCGCCGTTGCCGCGACCGCGCAGGGCTTCGACGACGTCGTGCGCGACCTGCCGCAGATCATCGAGCACCCCCGCGGCGAGCGCCTGGTCGAGGGCACCTTCAACCGGCGGGCCCGCGCCGAAGGCAACACGGTCGGCTACGACACGATCGCCGCCTCGGGCCCGCACGCCTGCATCCTGCACTGGACCCGCAACGACGGGCCCGTGCTGCCCGGCGACCTAATACTCATCGACGCCGGCGTCGAGCTCGACAGCTACTACACGGCCGACATCACCCGCACGCTGCCCGTAGCGGGCACCTTCAGCCCCGTTCAGCGCATGGTCTACGAGGCGGTGCGCGAGGCCGCCGACGCGGCGTTCGCGATCGTGAAGCCCGGCATCCGGTTCCGCGAGGTGCACGCCGCTGCCATGGCGGTCATCGCCGCGAAGACCGCCGAGTGGGGCTTCCTGCCGGTCAGTGCGGAGGAGTCGCTCAAGCCCGACGCTGGCTACCACCGCCGCTACATGGTGCACGGCACCTCGCACCACCTGGGGATCGACGTGCACGACTGCGCGCAGGCCCGCCGCGACCTGTACCTCGACGGCGAACTGCAGGCCGGCATGGTGTTCACGATCGAGCCGGGGCTGTACTTCCAGCCCGACGACCTGACGGTGCCGGAAGAGTTCCGCGGCATCGGCGTGCGCATCGAAGACGACATCCTCGTCACGGAGGACGGCGCCGAGAACCTGTCGGCGTTCATCCCGCGCACCGCCGACGAGGTCGAAGAGTGGATCGCCGGCCGCGCCCCTGAGTGGGGCGACGAGGAGGAGTAGCGCTCCCTACAGCCCGAGCACGGCCCCCGCGACGAGGAAGTAGATGATGAGACCCGTCGCGTCGACGAGGGTCGTGACCATGGGGGCCGAGATGACGGCCGGGTCGATGCGCACCGCGCGGGCGAGCAGTGGCATGGATGCGCCGACGGTTGCCGCCCACGCGCAGATCAGCACGACCGAGATGCCGACGACGGTCGCGACGGGGAAGTCGACGACGATCGTGCCGATGCCGAGGGCGACGATGCCCAATGTCATGCCGAGAAGCAGGCCGACGCGACACTCGCGCCAGGCGACGCGCAACACGTCGCTCGGGCGCACCTCGCCGAGCGCGAGGGCGCGCACGGCCGCGGTCGCCGCCTGGGCACCGACATTTCCGCCCGTTCCAACGAGCAGCGGGATGAACAGCGCGAGGGCCGTGACCTCTTCGAGCGAATCCTCGAAGATCTGCAGCACCGTCACGGTGAGCGCGGCCGCAACGATGAGGATGAACAGCCACACGACGCGCAGGCCTGCGAGCCGCCAGACGCTCGACGAGAAATAGTGGCCAGCGCTCGGCAGCGCACCGGCCTGGCGCGCAATGTCCTCCGAGTCGGCCTCCTCGATGATCTCGAGCGCATCGTCGACCGTCAGGATGCCCACGACCCGGTCTTCGCGGTCGACGATGACGAGCCCGGTGAGGTTGTACTCCTGCAGCAGACGCGCCGAGGCTTCCGCCTCGTCGTCAACGTGCGCGATCGGGTGGTCGTCGTCGGCAATGTCGATGACGGCCTGCTCGGGGTCGGCGAGGACGAGCTGCTTGAGCGCGACCGTTCCCCGGTACGCGCGCGACGCATCCACGACCGCGACGAGGTCGATCGTCTCGGCGTGTTCGGCGCGCGCCCGCAGCCGGGCAAGCGCCTGGCCGACGGTCGTCGTGTCGTGCACCGAGATGATCTCGGGGCTCATGACGCGGCCGACCGAGCCGGCCGGATAGCCGAGCAGTTCGGCGGTCATGCGCCGCTCGCGCGGGCTGAGCCCCGCCAGCACCTTCTGCACGAAACCGGCGGGGGCCTCACCGAGGAGTCGGGCGCGGTCGTCCGGGTCCATGTTTTCGATGAGCTCGGCGAACAGGTGGTCGCGCATGCCCCCGAGCAGCTCTTGCTGCTGGGTCGAGTCGAGCTCCTCGAACACCTCGAGCGCGCGGCCCTTCGGCAACAGCCGCCAGGCGAGGGCCGAGTCGACGGCGCGCAGACGCGTCAGCTCGTCGGCGATCTCGTGGGGGGCGTGGTCGGCCAGCCACTGCGCCGCCGCGCGCACGTCGCGCTCCTCGATCAGGTCCTGCAGGTCCTCGGTCATTCCACACCTCCCGGAAATCGCGCCCCGCGGGGCGCACGTGTCGGTAGTGCTCGCGGCGTCTGGTGGCGCCGCGAGCGGGGTCGGGGGCGGCTCAGGGTTTAGGAGGCGCGGGATCCGCGTCGGCGGACCCCTCGGCCAATAGGTGCTGCGCCCGGGTCACGAACCCGGGCTCAACCACGATCTCGTAGCGGGATGCGACGACGCGGCTCGTCGAGGTGAAGTCGCGTCGGCGACGCTGCAGTGCGTACTGCACGACCGACAGCACGAGGCCGAAGCCCGCGCCGATGAGAGCGGCCGCGGCGAGGAACTCGAACTGCGGGTCGGGCGAGAACAGCACGAGCAGGAGGCCGATGAACAGGCCGAACCACGCGCCCGTGGCGGCACCACCGAAGGCGACGCGGCCGTAGCTGAGCTTGCCGGTGACGTTCTCGACCATGGTGAGGTCGTGGCCGACGATCGCGAGGCGCTTCACGTCGAAATCGGCCTTCGAGAGCCGGTCGACGACCTGCATGGCGTCGGCGTACGTGTCGTAGGTGCCCAGCACGTCGCCGCGCGGCACCCGCTGGGTGGCCGCGCCGGCGCGACGAAAGAGTCCGGGCGCGTTGCTCATGGCTCCCATTCTGTCAGGCGTCGCTAGCCTGTGGGTGTGCCCGCCGCATCCGACACCTCTGACTCGAGTGACCGTTCGGTGAATGTTTCTCTCGAGGACGCTGTGCGCGCATCCCTGTCGCGGGTGATCGACCCCGAATTGCGGCGCCCCGTCACCGAGCTCGACATGATTCCGGGCATTCGAGTCGTCGCAGGCTCCGGCGGAGCCGTGCGCGCGGAAGTCGACCTGCAGCTGACCATCGTCGGCTGCCCCGCCGCCGACCGCATCGAACGCGATGTGCGCGAGGCGGCCGCCGCTGTCTCCGGCATCGACGAGGTCGCCGTTGACGTCGGCGTCATGGATCGGCAGACCCGGGATGCTCTCATCGCCCGACTGCGCGGCGGTAAGGCCCGCATGCCCTTCACCCCCGACTCGACCACCCGCGTGATCGCGGTGACGAGCGGCAAGGGCGGTGTCGGCAAGTCGACCATCACCGCGAACCTCGCCGTGGCCCTCGCGGCGCAGGGTTTGCGGGTCGGGCTGATCGACGCCGATGTGTTCGGCTTCTCGATCCCTGGGCTGCTCGGCATCGAGGGCGCGAAGCCCACCCGCGTCGGCGAGGCGATCATGCCGCCGCGCGCCCACAACGTTGCGGTCATCTCGATCGGCATGTTCGTCGACCCCGGTGCCGCCGTGTCGTGGCGTGGGCCGATGTTGCACCGCACGGTCGAACAGTTCCTCACTGACGTGTACTTCGGCGACCTCGACGTGCTCGTCATCGATATGCCGCCCGGCACGGGTGACGTCGCCATCTCGGTGGGGCAACTGTTGCCGCACGCCGAGGTCATCGTCGTCACCACGCCGCAGAAAGCCGCGGCCGATGTGGCCGAGCGCTCGGCGATCGTGGCCCGGCAGACGGGGCAGACCGTCATCGGGGTCGTCGAGAACATGGCGGGACTCCCCCAGCCCGACGGCTCGGTGCTCGAGCTGTTCGGCTCGGGAGGCGGCGACGACACAGCAGCCCGCCTCGACGTGCCGCTGCTCGCGCGCGTGCCCCTGTCGGTGGGCTTGCGTGAAGGAGGCGATCAGGGCATCCCGATCGTGACCGATGACAGCGATGCGGCCGGCGCCGCGATTCGCGAGCTGGCCGCCGCTGTGGCGCGGCGCGGTCGAGGGCTCGCCGGGCGGCCGCTCGGCGTCACGCCGCGCTGACCCCTCGGTCGCCAGCGACGCCCGACAACGACGAAAGCCGCCTGGGCCCGACCCCACCCCTGGAATGGTGGGCTCGAGCACAGACGGCTCTCGCGGTGATCACGCCCGCGAGGGCGCGATACGGGATGCCCCTTAGGCAGCGAGCGTCGGAACGCGGCGGTAGCCATCGCGCACAGCGACGACCACGCTCGCGACGACGGCCCACGCGCCCAGCGCTGCGATGACGATGATTCCGGCGGTCATAACGTTCTGCTCCTTCGAGGTGTGTACTGCGTCCTGAACACCTCTAGTGAAGCGCGATCAACGCTGAAGAACAAGCTATTGTTTCTGAACTAATCATGTAGCGTTACTACATGGATGTGCGCCGGCTCGAACTGCTGAGGGAACTCGCCGACCGTGGGTCTGTCGCGGCCGTCGCCGCCGCCACGCACCGCACGCCGTCCGCCGTGTCGCAGCAGCTGAAGGTGCTGGAACGCGAGGCCGGCGTGCCGCTGACCGAGCGCGTGGGCCGCGGCATCCAGCTCACTGGAGCGGGCGAGGCACTCGCCGCGACCGCACGGCAGATCGCCACCGCCATTGAAGCCGCGGAGGCGCTGTGGAGCGAGTTCACGAAGTTGCCGCAGGGCACCGTGAGCCTCAGCACCTTCCCCACGGCCGGCCAAATGTTGCTGCCCGGCCTGCTCACGATGCTCGACGACGAGCCCGGCCTCGAGGTCGTCGTCACCGACCACGACCTCGACCGGCCCGACTTCGCAAGCCTCACCCCCGACTACGACATCGTGCTGGCGGATTCGCAAGGGATTCCCGAGCACTGGACCCGCGACGGGCTGCGCGCCGTCACCCTCATGACCGAACCGTTCGACATCGCGATGCCACTCGACCACCCGCTGGCCGAGCGTGCCGTGCTGAAACCCACCGACCTCGTCAGCGAGCAGTGGATCGGGGCGCCCGTTGGCTACCCCTACGACAAAGTGCTCGACGGGCTGGCCGCGGCGACGGGCCGCGCACCGCGGGTCGTGCAACGCATCATGGACAACCTGCTCGTCGAACGCCTCGTCGCCGCCGGAATCGGCTTGGCGATCCTGCCGCGGTACACGACGCGCATCCACGACAGCGGCATCGTGACCCGGCCCATCACGGGTATCCCCGCCGAACGACAGATCACGGCCCTGCTGCGCGCTGACCGGGCGGAGCGGCCCAGTGTGCGGCGCGTCATCGAGCTGCTCGAGCTTGAGGGGCGACGCGTCTCCGCCCGGTACGCGCACCCCGCGCACCGGCGCTAACCGCCTCGGCAGCGCCCGGGCACCACGGTGCCAGGCTGCTAGGTCGCCTCGGAGTCGAAGGGCGCGGGCCGGCCCTCCCTCTGCAACCGCTGACGCTGGGCGTACGCCGACTCGCGCTTCGGCGCGGTGACCGTTGCCGCCCCGGCCGCGGCACCCGGCCGCACGGGCTGAGCCTCGTCTTCGAGCAGCGCTTCGCGGATGATGCGGCGAGGGTCGTACTGCCGCGGGTCGAGCTTCTTCCAGTCGACGTCGTCGTAGTCGGGCCCCATCTCCTCGCGCATGCGCTCTTTCGCACCGTTCGCCATATCGCGGAGGCTGCGAATGAGCCGGGCGAACTGCGCGGCAAGCGCCGGCAAACGGTCGGGGCCGATGATGAGCACGGCAATGAGTCCGATGAGCAGAAGCTTCTCGAACGTCAGGCCGAAGGACACGTCCCCAGAATAGCCAGGGAAACCGAGGGGTTCCCCCTAGGCTGGGCCGACGAGGAGGCCCGAGGTGCCGAGCAAAGATCTGTCCTGGAAGTACGTCGAGGGTTCCGTCGTCGAACCCGACGTGATCGCCGCTGCGCGCGTCACCGCCGACGAGCTAGGCACCGATCCGGTGAGCCCCGCGACGGGTGCGCACCTCGCCTTCACGACCGCCGCCGTGGGCGCGAAGACCATCATCGAGATCGGCACCGGCGTCGGCGTCAGCGGACTCTGGATGCTTCGGGGCGCGCCCGACGCGCACCTCACCTCGATCGACATCGAAGCCGACCACCAGCAGGCCGCGCGCCGCTTCTTCAGCGACGCCGGGCATCCCGCCTCGCGCGTGCGCCTCATCACGGGCGCCGCGACCGAGGTGCTGCCGCGCATGAACGAGTCGAGCTACGACGTGGTGCTTGTCGACGCCGACCCGAAAGGCTTGCTCGACCTGCTCGAGCACGCACTGCGTCTCGTGCGGGTTGGAGGCGTCGTGCTGGTGCCGCACGCTCTCTGGCGCGACACGGTCGCCGACCCGGCGAAGCGCGAGCAGGTCACCACCGACCGCCGCGGCATCATCGCCGAACTGTCGCAGTCGCCCGCCGTGCACGTGGCGCTCTCGCCCGTGGGCGACGGCCTGCTGCAGCTCGTCAAGCGCTCGGCGTAGGCCACACGGCGGCACACCCCCGAGACGAGAAAACCCCCGGCCAGTTGGCCGGGGGTGCACTCGGTCTAGGAGATCGCCGCGCTCAGCGCGTCACGCAGTTCGGTGGCCTCCGCGTCGTTGACGGAGACGACCAGTCGACCGCCGCCCTCGAGCGGCACTCGAACGATGATGAGGCGACCCTCCTTGACAGCCTCCATGGGTCCGTCGCCGGTCCTGGGCTTCATGGCTGCCATAGTGTGGTTCCCCTTTCGAGACGAAAATTCCGCTTCCTATTATCCCCGGTTATCGCTCCGTCGCTAAATCGACGCCGAGAGCCATGCCGTCAATCCGCGCTCCACGTCGCGGATCTGCGCGATCGGCACCCGCTCGTCGTCGGCGTGGGCGAGCGATGGATTGCCGGGGCCGTAATTCACGGCCGGAATTCCCAACTCACTAAAGCGCGCGACATCGGTCCAGCCGTATTTCGGAGCGGGGGCGCCGCCGACCGCCGCCATGAAGCGCTCGGCGAGCGGGGCATCCAAACCGGGGCGAGCGCCGGAGGCGGAGTCTGTCACCGTGACCTCGACGTCGAGTCCGTCGACGAGCGCCCGCACGTGCGCTTCGGCGTCGGCGACCGTGCGGGAGGGGGCGAAGCGGTAGTTGACGGTGACGGTGCACTCGTCGGGGATGACGTTGCCCGCCACTCCCCCGGTGATGCCGACCGCGTTCAACCCTTCGCGGTAGTCGAGGCCGTCGACCGTCACCGTCTGCGGCTCGTAGCCGGCAAGCCGCTCAAGGATCGGTGCGGCGGCGTGAATCGCGTTGATGCCCATCCAGGCGCGGGCCGAGTGGGCGCGGCGACCGCGGGTCGTGATATCGGCGCGCAGAGTGCCGTTGCAGCCGCCCTCCACGGCGCCGTTCGACGGCTCGCCGAGGACGGCGAAGTCGGCGGTGAGCAGCTCGGGGCGGGTGCGCGCGAGGCGTCCGAGGCCGTTCAGGCTCGCCTCCACCTCCTCGTGGTCGTACCAGACGAAGGTCACGTCGACGGCGGGTTCGGGGAGGCGACAGGCGAGAGCGAGGGCGACGGCGCATCCGCCCTTCATGTCGACGGTCCCGCGGCCGACGAGAATGTCGCCGTCCTCGGGGTCGGTGACGCGGGTCGTCGGCAGGTTGCCGTTCACCGGCACGGTGTCGATGTGCCCGGCGATGATGACGCGCTGCTCGCGGCCGAGCTGCGTGCGGGCGACGATGGCGTCGCCGTCGCGCGTCACCTCCAGGTGCGGGGCGTGCGCGGCAAGCGTCGCCTCAATCGTGTCGGCGAGCTGCGTCTCGTTCCCGGAGACGCTCTCGATGTCGCACATCGCAGCGGTCAGGGCGACGACGTCGGCAAGCAGCTCGGGGGCGAAGGGGCGCGTCAGGGTCACCGCCCCAGCCTAGTTCCGGGGTGCGCGCCACTAGCCTTGAAGGCATGAGCGACAGCGGCACACGAACGCACGACGATTCCGCCACCCACGCCTGGGGCTACGGCCTCGCCACCGTCCGCACGGCGACCGGGGAGGTGCTCGACACCTGGTTCCCGCACCCTGCGCTGGGCACGCTGCCCAGCGGCCGCGACCCGCACATCGTGCCGGCGGAGGTCGAGCACCTCGAGGGCGAGGATGAGCGGCGAGGCGTGCGACTCGAGGCGCGCACCGTCGAGGTCGAGCTGGATGCTCCCCCCGCCTCGACCGCGGACGCCTACCTCCGCCTCCACCTCCTTTCGCACCGCCTCGTGCAGCCGAACGGGTTGAACCTGGACGGAATCTTTGGGCACCTGCCGATCGTGACGTGGACGACGGCGGGCCCCGTGCATCCCGACGATTTCGACGCGCGGAGGCCCGCCTTGCAGCGAGCCGGCATCTCGGCGCTCGGGGTCGACAAGTTTCCGCGGATGCTCGACTACGTCACCCCGCCGCGGGTGCGCATCGCGGACGCGTCGCGCGTGCGCCTCGGCGCCTACCTGTCGCCCGGCACGACCGTCATGCACGAGGGATTCGTGAACTTCAACGCGGGAACCCTTGGCGCCTCGATGGTCGAGGGGCGCATCAGCCAGGGCGTCGTGGTCGGCGACGGCAGCGACATCGGCGGTGGAGCGTCCATCATGGGAACGCTGTCCGGGGGAGGCACGCACCGCGTCTCGATCGGCGAGCGCGCGCTGCTCGGCGCGAACTCGGGCATCGGGATTTCGATCGGCGACGACTCGGTGGTTGAGGCGGGGCTCTACGTCACGGCAGGCACGAAGGTCGCGGTTATCGACGGCGGGATGGACGCCTATGGTCAGCCGCGCACCGTCAAGGCCGCGGAACTCAGCGGGGTGCCGGGACTGTTGTTCCGCCGCAACTCTGTCACCGGTGGAGTCGAGGTGCTGCCGCGCACCGGCGCGGGCGTGCAGCTCAACACGGCCCTCCACGCATAGGGCGGGCGACGCCGCGCGTCGGTGTCGCTTCCACCCGGAGATGTGCGCAACCCGCCGCGCATCGCAGCCACCCACCGGCGTGTCAGCCCGATCACCGGGTGCGACCGACACAACCCTGAGGGCGATCGCTCGAGTGGGCTCTGGCGAAGGCGACGGTGCGTCCGCCTGCAGTGCCCCGCCAACACTCATGACCACCTACCCGACTTCCACAACAGCGGAAAGGCGACCGCCGTTCGGCGTCCCGCTGTTGTGGAAGGTGCTGGGGAGGCAGGCAGTCGGACCGGTGGCAGTGGGAACGCAGGCGGTCGGAACGCAGGCAGCCACACGCAACGGCGTGTTGCGGGCGGCGCCATCTCGCGGGCCGGGCACGGAAGTGTCCGCCAGCTCAGCTGACGAGGCCGACACGCCGACCCAGCCGCGCAACGCGCGGCGTGTGCTGCGGCACAGCTGATCCCACGGACACGCGAAAGGCGATCACGCAATCACCAGCCCTCGAAGCCGGCACTGTCGCCGACGGTTAGCGCGAGGGGGTGCCCTGGTGGAAGCGCAGTTGCGCCCTCCCGCCCGCGACACTCCACAGCGATGAACGACGGCTCGTTCGCCCGCCGAATTCGAGGCGATAGGTCAGCAAGACGAGGTTGCTCGCGAGTACGACGCTGTGCATCTCCGACATCTCGGGATGCTCGTCACCGTCTCCGGACATCACGTCACCAATGACCGACTCACGATCGAACATGCGCCCGGAGGCCCCGATCTCGCGAAAGTCGTCCGCAAGCAGCGCGCGCATCCGAGATGCATCGCGTCGGGTGTCGGACCGCAAGAGCTCACGCTCGGCGGCTTCCGCCGCCGCCACGAGAGCCGACGCGTCTGCGCCGCTGACATCCATGTCGCTCACGCGGGCCGCGCCGGCGTCACGCGCAGCAGCCCTACCGCCCCTGCGGCCAGTCGCGCGCGCCCGAGCCGATGTACAGCTGCTGCGGGCGGCCGATCTTCGTCTGCGGGTCGGCGTTCATCTCGCGCCAGTGCGCGATCCAGCCGGGCAGTCGGCCGATCGCGAAGAGCACGGTGAACATGCGGGTCGGGAAGCCCATCGCCTTGTAGATGACGCCCGTGTAGAAGTCGACGTTCGGGTAGAGCTTGCGCTCCTTGAAGTAGTCGTCGTCGAGCGCGATCTGCTCGAGCTCGCGGGCGATGTCGAGGAGCGGGTCGCTGATGCCGAGGTCGGCGAGCACCGCATCCGCGCTCTCCTTCACGAGCTTCGCGCGCGGGTCGTACGACTTGTAGACCCGGTGGCCGAAGCCCATGAGCTTGATGCCGTCTTCCTTGTTCTTCACCCGCTCCACGAAGCGCTCGACGCTCTCGCCCGAGTTGCGAATGCGCGCCAGCATCTCGAGCACCGACTCGTTGGCGCCGCCGTGCAGCGGGCCAGACAGTGCGTTGATGCCAGCCGAGATGGAGGCGAACATGTTGGCCTCGGTCGAGCCGACGAGACGCACGGTCGAGGTTGACGCGTTCTGCTCGTGGTCCTCGTGCAGGATCAGCAGGCGCTCGAGCGCCTGCGACAGCACCGGGTTGACCTCGTACGGCTCGGCCATGGTGCCGAAGTTGAGGCGCAGGAAGTTGTCGACGAAGCTCAGCGAGTTGTCGGGGTACAGGAACGCCTGGCCGACCGACTTCTTGTGCGCGTAGGCGGCGATGACGGGGAGCTTCGCGAGCAGGCGGATCGTCGAAATCTCGACCTGCTCGGGGTCGTGCGGGTTGAGCGAGTCGCCGTAGTAGGTCGACAGCGCCGACACGGCACTCGAGAGCACCGACATGGGGTGCGCCTGGTGCGGCAGGGCGTCGAAGAAGCGCTTCAGGTCTTCGTGCAGCAGCGTGTGGCGGCGTACCCGCTCGTCGAACGTCGCCAACTCGTCAGCCGTCGGCAGCTCGCCGTAGATGAGCAGCCATGCCACCTCGAGGAAGCTGGCGTTCGCCGCGACGTCCTCGATTGCGTAGCCGCGGTAGCGCAGCACGCCGTTCGCGCCGTCGATATAGGTGATCGCGCTCTTCGTCGAGGCGGTGTTGACGAAGCCGTAGTCGAGGCCGGTGTACCCGGTCTGCTTCGTCAGCGTCGACAGGTCGATGCTGGATGCACCGTCGACGCTGTCAAGAATCGGGAACTCTGCGGTTCCGCCGGGATAGTGCAGCGTGGCCTTCTTCTCGGCGTCGCTCACATCGCCTCCTCGCGTTGGTTGGACTCGGTGGGGGGCGGGATCCCGGCTCGCGCCAAAGGGTGGTGGCGGCGCGGGTGACCCGGGTTACAGCCTAGGCGTAAACCCTGACCAGTAGCGCATCGACCAATGACCGGGCCGATCCGTTGTGGATGAGCGCCTAACGCAGGCGCGCAACGGCCGCCGCCACCCGCTCATCGGTGGCGGTCAGGGCGATGCGGACGTGCCGCGACGACTCCCCCTCGTAGAAGGTCCCCGGCGCCGCGAGAATGCCCCGCTCCGCGAGCCACGCGATCGTCTCGAGGGCGGGCTCCCCGCGCGTCGCCCACAGGTAGAGCCCGGCCTCGGAGTGATCGATTCGGAAGCCGGCCTCCGTGAGGGCGGCAACGAGCATCCCCCGCCGGTGCGCGTAGCGCGCTTTTTGCCCTGCGACGTGTGCGTCGTCGTCGAGCGCGGCCACCATGGCGGCCTGCACGGGAGCCGGCGGAATCAGCCCGGCATGCTTGCGGACCGCGAGAATGCGCCCGACAAGCGCCGGGTCGCCCGCGACGAACGCCGCCCGGTAGCCGGCGAGGTTCGACTGCTTCGACAGCGAGTACACGCTGAGCACGCCGTCGAGCGCGCCGTCCGCGCTCGCGTCGCCGATGACGTCGTGATCGAGGATGCTCGTCACCGGCCGGTCGGCGAACGGCGCCTCCCAGCCGAGCTCGGCATAGCACTCGTCGTTCACGATGACGGCCCCGAGCGCACGGGCGGCATTGACCCGAGCGCGCAGGGCGCCGGCGTCGAGGACCGACCCGGTCGGGTTGCCGGGCGAATTCAGCCAGACCAGCGTCGTGTTGTCTGGCCAGGCGTCGGGGTCGTCGGCCGCCACCGCCCGTGCGCCCACGATCGCCGCGCCGACGGCATATGTCGGATACGCGGTCTCGGGGTGCACCACGGTGTCGCCCGCGCCCACGTCGAGCAGGAGCGGCAGCAGGCCGACGAGCTCTTTCGAACCAATGGTCGGTAGCACGGCGTCGACGCTCGGCAGGGTGACGCCGCGACGGCGCGCGTACCAGCGCACGATCGCCTCGCGGAGCGCCGGCGTGCCCATGGTTTGGGGGTAGGCGTGCGCGTCCGTCGCGGCGATGAGAGCGTCTCGCACGACGTCGGGGGTGGGGTCGACGGGAGAACCGACCGAGAGGTCGACGATGCCGTCGGCGTGTTCGCGGGCCCGTGTGGCGAAGGGGGCGAGCGAGTCCCAGGGGAAGTCGGGTAGCGCCGGCACGGCGGCGTCGCCTAGTTCTGGGGCGGAAGGGCTGCGACGATCGGGTGGTCCGAGTGGATCACGCCGACCTTTGCCGCCCCACCGGGCGAGCCGATCTCGGTGAAGAACTCGACGTTCGCGGTGTAGTACTCGGCCCACTGCTCGGGCACGTCGTCTTCGTAGTAGATGGCCTCGACGGGGCACACCGGCTCGCACGCACCGCAGTCGACGCACTCGTCGGGGTGGATGTAGAGCATGCGGTCGCCCTCGTAGATGCAGTCGACGGGGCACTCGTCGATGCAGGCACGGTCTTTCACATCGACGCAGGGCAGGGCGATCACGTAGGTCACGGTGCGACGGTTTCCTTCTCGTTGAGGGACTCGTTCATGCTATCCGCCCGCCGCCGGGGAGCGCGCTGTATGCGGGGCCACGACACGACGACGGCGCTCACCGCCATCACGCCGATGAGCCAGGCGTAGCCGACGGTGTTTCCGGGGACGACCAGGCTGCCGCCGGCGGCCGCGGGCGCGGCGAGGAGCGTGGTGACTCCCAGCAGGCCCGCTGCGGCGCCGATCACGCCCGCGCGACTCGGTGCGGCGAGGCGCGCGCCCACCAGGAACACGGTCGAGGTCACCAGCGCGAGGCTGATCCCGAGCGGCGGCATGGACTGGTGGGCGAAGGTGGCAACGAGCCCGACCAGCGCGCCGAGTACCGCACCGGCGACGACCAGGCCGCCCCGCAGCAGCCAGCGCGCACCGGCGCCGGGGTGAGAGGCCATTAGGAGTCCAGGCGGAGCATCCACCCGTGGGGGTCGTCCGCCCGGCCGTACTGGATGTCGGTGAGGGCCTGGCGCAGCTCCATCGTGAGGGCTCCGGGGGCGGCGTCGGGGCTACCGATCGTGAAGCCCTCGCCCTTCAGCTGGCCGATCGGCGTCACGACCGCGGCGGTGCCGCAGGCGAATGCCTCGACGATGTCGCCCGACTCGTAGCCGGTTTTCCACTCGTCGAGCTCAACGGCGCGTCGCTCGACGCGGTGGCCGCGGTCTTCGGCGAGCTGCAGGATCGAGTCGCGCGTGATGCCCTCGAGGATCGAGTCACTGTGCGGCGTCACAAGCGTGCCGTCCTTATAGACGAGCACGATGTTCATGCCGCCGAGCTCTTCGAGGTACTTCTGCTCGACCGAGTCGAGGAACAGCACCTGCTGGCAGCCGTGGTCGGCGGCCTCCGCCTGCGCGACGAGCGAGGCCGCGTAGTTGCCGCCGGTCTTCGCAGCCCCGGTGCCGCCGCGGCCGGCGCGCGAGTACTGGGTCGACAGCCAGATCGACACGGGGGCAGGGCCCGAGGTGAAGTAGGCGCCGGCGGGCGACGCGATGACGTAGTAGTTGACCTTCTTTGCCGGACGCACGCCGAGGAAGGCCTCCTTGGCGAACATGAACGGGCGCAGGTAGAGGCTCGTCTCGGGAGCGCTCGGCACCCAGTCGCCGTCGACGGCGATGAGCTGCTTGAGCGACTCGATGAAGTAGTCGACGGGCAGCTCGGGGAGCGCCAGACGCTTCGCCGATCGCTGCAGGCGCCGCGCATTCGCGTCGGGGCGGAACGACCAAATCGACCCGTCGGCGTGGCGGTAGGCCTTCAGCCCCTCGAAGATTTCCTGCCCGTAGTGCAGCACGGCGGCAGACGGGTCGAGCGAGATCGGGCCGTAGGGCTGCACGCGCGGGCGGTGCCAGCCGCCCCACTCGCTCCAGCAGATGTCGACCATGTGGTCGGTGAAGTTCTGCCCGAAGCCGGGGTTCGCGAGTACTTCCGCACGCTTCTCGTCGCTCGCCGCGTTGTCGTTACGGGTGACAGCGAACTCCAGGTTCTTCGGAGCCAGGGGCAGAAGGTTCGTCATGGCGGTCCTCGTCGATCGAGCGGTGTTGCTCAAGAGTACTGCCGCTGCTGTCGTCGCGGGTGCGGCCGATCAGGTCGACGACGCGACAAAGGCGGCGATGGATGCTCCGATCTCGCCGGTCGTGCGCGTCGCGTCTCCGCGCCCCGCGAGATCGTGCTCTACGGCGCGCTCGATGCGGGCCGCGGCCTCGTCGAACCCCGACTGCCGCAGCAAGAGAGCGGCCGAGAGGATCGCCGCCGTTGGGTCGGCTTTCTGCTGCCCGGCGATGTCGGGCGCAGAACCGTGCACGGGCTCGAACATGGAGGGGTGAGCGCCCGACGGGTCGAGGTTGCCGGAGGCTGCGATGCCGATGCCGCCGCCGACGGCGCCGGCGAGGTCGGTCACGATGTCGCCGAACAGGTTGTCCGTGACGATGACGTCGAAGCGCGCCGGATCGGTGACGAGGAAGATCATGGTCGCATCCACGTGCAGGTAGTCGACCGTGACGTCGGGGTGCTCGGCCGCGACCCGGTCGACGGTGCGCTGCCAGAGCGACCCGGCGTGAACGAGAACGTTCGTCTTGTGCACGAGCGTCACGCGATGGCGGCGCTTCTCGGCCTCGGCGAAGGCGAAGCGCACGACCCGCTCGACACCGTAGGCGGTGTTGACGCTCGTTTCGTTCGCGACTTCGTGCGGCGTGCCCACCCGAATCGCCCCGCCGTTGCCGACGTAGGGCCCTTCCGTGCCCTCGCGCACGACCACGAAGTCGATGTCTCCGGGCGATGAGAGTGGCGACGTCACGCCCGGGTACAGGCGGGTCGGGCGGAGGTTGACGTGGTGGTCGAAGGCGAACCGGAGCTTCAGCAGCAGGCCGCGCTCGATGATGCCGCCGGCAAGCTTCGGGTCGCGTGGGTCTCCGCCCACCGCTCCCAGCAGGATCGCGTCGTGCTGCCGCAGCGCATCAAGCGTTGCGTCATCGAGGATCTCGCCGGTCGCCAGGTAATGCCCCGCTCCGAGCGGGTACCGCGTCTCGCGCACGTCCACGCTGTCACCGACCGCGGCCCGCAGGACGGTGAGCGCCTCGGCGATGACCTCCGGTCCGATGCCGTCTCCGGGGATCACAGCCAGGTCGAGTGTGCGGGTCACGGGTCCTCCTTGAGTGTTCGGAACGCGCTTCCTGCCCCCGAACGGGGGACATGTCAGGCGATTCCCAGCATGGCGCTACTTCCCCGGAAATCCGGGCCAGATCGCGTTTCAGGCTACCGCCTGGAAGCGGCCGGATGCCCGCGGGGGCTTTCGCGAAACGTCCAGGCAGCGCTAATTTTTTTCCCGGCCCACATCCGGGTCAGGCCCGATCACGGGTCAACCGAGAAAGGAAACAGTGTCATGAGCATTGGTTTCGGCATCTTCCTGTTCGCCGTCGGCGCGATTCTTGCGTTCGCTGTGAACGTCGCCGTCGAGGGCATTGAGCTCGTCACGATCGGCTACATCCTGATGGGCGCCGGCATTGTGACCGTCATCATCGGCATCGCGCTGATGATGCGCCGCCGTTCGGCGGTAACCACCGAGCGCACGGGTGTCGACCCGGCGAGCGGTGAGCGCGTGACGCGCCGCGAGGCGTCGGTCGACGACCCGCCCGTCGCGTAACCAGAGACCTCCGGTCGCGGACCCGATCCCGCGATCCGAGCATCCCGATCAGGCGAATGGCGCTGGCCCTCTGGGGCCGGCGCCATTTGTCTTGTGCGCGACGTCGCGTCAGCGCGCCATTGCGCTGATGAGTTCGTAGGCGACGTGTGAGGCGGCGACGGCCGTGAGCTGGGCGTGGTCGTACGCCGGGGCGACCTCGACGACGTCGGCACCCACAATGCGGTGCTCGCCGAGCGCGCGCAGCATGGCCAGCAGCTCGCGGCTCGTCAGGCCTCCCGCCTCCGGCGTGCCGGTGCCGGGCGCGTGCGCGGGATCAAGAACGTCGATGTCAATCGAGACGTACACGGGGCGGTCGCCGAGGCGCGCATGCATGCGCTCGATGGCACGCGCGAGGCCTTCGGTCTCGAGCTCGACGGAGCTGATGATCGCGAAGCCGAGGCGTTCGTCGTCGCGCAGGTCCTCCTTGCCGTACAGCGGCCCGCGAATGCCGACGTGCAGGCTCGCCTCCTGATCGATGAGCCCCTCCTCGCTCGCGCGACGGAAGGGTGTGCCGTGCGTGACGGGTGCCCCGAAGTAGGTGTCCCAGGTGTCGAGGTGTGCGTCGAAGTGCACGACGGCGACAGGGCCACCCTCGCGTTCGGCGGCGACGCGAAGAAGCGGCAGGGCGATCGTGTGGTCGCCACCGATCGTGACGAGGCGGGTGCCCCCCTCGGTCAGATCGCGCGCGGCGGCCTCGATGGCGGCAACAGCTTCGGTGATGTCGAAGGGGTTCGCGGCGATGTCTCCGGCGTCGACGACCTGCTGCACGGCGAACGGGTGCACGTCCTGTGCAGGGTTGTACGGTCGCAGCAACCGGCTCGCCTCGCGCACGTGCGCCGGGCCGAAGCGCGCCCCGGGGCGATAGCTCACTCCTGAGTCGAACGGCACGCCCACGACGGCGATGTCGGCCCGCTCAACCTGGTCGAGGCGCGGCAGCCGGGCGAAGGTCGCAATGTCGGCGAACCGCGGGCGGGTGCTCGCGTCGACGGGTCCGATCGGGTCGGGGCTCATGTCACAAGAGTAATCAGTTGGTGTCTGTGGGTAAACACACAGACCAGGAAGTCTGCTGTCGCCACTACAGTAAAGGTGAGGAGGTCGCAGATGAAGCCCGTGCATCCCCGCGCCAGCCGTGAACCCGTGCGTATCGGCGCGAAACTGCGGGCATCGCGCCTTGCTCAAGGCCTCACCGTCGCGCAGGTTGCCGAAGCATCGGGCCTCACCCGGGGGTTTCTCAGCCGCGTCGAACGCGACGAGACCTCCCCCAGCGTCTCCACGCTCATCACGATCTGCCAGGTGCTTTCCCTCCCCGTCGGCGACCTGTTCGAGACGGTCGAGAGCGACCTGATTCGCCTCGACGACGCCCCGCTCATCAACATGGGCGGCAGCGACGTCGTCGAGCGAATGCTGACCCCGCGCGGGCAGGGCCGGGTGCAGATTCTCCGCTCGGTGATGCAGCCGGGAGCGACGGGCGGCGACGATCCCTACACCGTCAACTGCGACGTCGAAGTGCTGCACATCGTGTCGGGCGAACTGCGTCTGCGCCTCGGCAACGAGTGGCACGAGCTGGCCGCGGGCGACACGATGACCTTCCCCGGGCGCGAGCCGCACACGTGGCGTAACGAGTCCGCGAGCGAGACGGTCGCGTTGTGGATGCTCGTACCCGCCCCGTGGAGCGGCTCCCAGTAACGCTCCGCGCGCGCCGCTACTGCTCGATGATGGTGATGGCTCGCACGAGGTCGGCGTCGATCGCCTCGCGCACCCGGTCGAGCAGATCGTCGGGCACCCGCGAGTCGACGGTCAACACACTGAGCGCGGGTCCACCCGCGGTGTGCCGCGCGATCTGCATGCCCGCGATGTTGATCTCGGCCTCGCCGAACTCCTTGCCGTAGACCGCGACGATGCCGGGCCGGTCGGTGTAGAGCATGACGATGAGGTTCTCCGCCATGGGCACCTCGACGTCGTAGCCGTTGATCTCGACGATTTTCTGCACCTGCTTCGCACCCACCAGCGTTCCCGAGACCGACAACTGCGTGCCGTCGGCAAGGGTGCCGCGAATGGTGAGCAGGTTGCGGTACTCGTCGCTCTTCGCGTCGGTCACGAGCCGCACCGTCACCCCGCGCTGCTCGGCGAACAGCGGCGCATTGACGTAGCTGACCTGCTCGCTCGAGATGCGGCTGAAGACGCCCTTCAGGGCGGCAAGCTTCAGCACCCCGACGTCGTGGGCGACGATTTCGCCGCGCACCTCGACGTCGATCGCGGCGAACGAGTGGTCGGCGAGGGTCGCGAAGACCTGGCCCAGCTTCTCCATGAGCGGGATGCCTGGGCGAACGCTCGGATCGATGACACCGCCGGCAACGTTGACCGCGTCGGGCACGAGCTCGCCGTCGAGGGCGAGGCGCACCGACTTCGCGACCGAGACACCCGCCTTCTCTTGCGCCTCGTCCGTTGAGGCGCCGAGGTGCGGCGTGAGCTGGATGCGCGGGGCGTCGAGCAGCGGAGACCCCGTCGGAGGCTCGTTGACGAAGACGTCGAGGCCAGCGCCCGCGATCTGGCCCTCCGTGAGGGCGGTGACTAGAGCATCCTCGTCGATGATGCCGCCGCGGCTCGCGTTCACGATGCGCAGGGTGGGCTTCGCGAGGGCGAACTGCTCGGCGCCGATGAGGTTCGTCGTTTCGGGCGTCTTCGGAATGTGAATCGTGATGAAGTCACTGCGCTGCATGAGCTCGTCGAGGCCGACGAGCTGCACGCCGAGCTGCTGCGCGCGGGCGGGCGGCACGAACGGGTCGTAGCCGATCAGCTCGACCCCGAAGCCGGCGAGGCGCTCGGCGACGAGGGTGCCGATGCGGCCGAGACCCACGATGCCGATCGTTTTCTCGTACAGCTCGACGCCGGTGAAGGCGCTGCGCTTCCAGGCGCCCTCCTTCATGGAGGCGTCGGCGGCCGGCAGGTGACGGGCGAGCGACAGCAGGTGGGTGATGGCGAGCTCGGCGGCCGAGATCACGTTCGAGGTGGGGGCGTTGACGACCATGACGCCGGCGGTCGTCGCGGCCTTCACGTCGACGTTGTCGAGGCCGACGCCCGCGCGGGCGATGACCTTGAGGCGGCGGCCGGCGGCGATCGCCTCGGAGTCCATCTGAGTGGCCGAGCGGATCAGCACCGCGTGGGCCTCGGCGAGCGCCTCGAGCAGCGCCGGACGGTCGGTGCCGTCGACGTGGCGAATCTCGAAGTCGGGGCCGAGGGCGTCGACAGTGGCGGGGGACAGCGTTTCGGCGATGAGCACGACCGGCTTGGGCACAGAGAATCCTTATGACGCGGGGCGACGCGGGCGAGGCGCGACAGGGGTGACGTCGTCGCCGCACACCATCGGGGGGCGACCGGTGCTCCCAGGCTATCGCAGGCAGAATGGCCCGCATGACGCCCGTCGACCTTGCCCGCTGGATCACCGCGATCGTGTTCATCGCGATTGGCGTGACCCACTTCATCCGGCCGGTCGTGCGCGGCATGGCCGCGATGGTGCCCGCGGTCTTCCACGGCCGTCCGTTCTCGGCCGTGGGCTGGGTGTGGGTGACGGGGGTCGCCGAGATCGCCGGCGGGCTGGGGCTGCTGTGGGAGCCGACGCGGGCGGCGGCCGGCATCGCGCTGGCGGTGTTCCTCGTGTGCGTGTTCCCAGCGAACGCCTACGCGGCGGGCAAGCGGGACAAATTCGGCGTGTTTGCGGTGCCGTTCTGGCCTCGGCTCGCGATGCAGCTCGCGCTGATCGCGCTCGTGCTGTGGGTGGGGCTCGCGCCGTAGTCTTCGCCCGCCCGCGGTCGGGGACCGGCTCAGCCGGCCGGGAAGAACGTGATGACGCCGGTGGCCACGGCGATCAGGCTGAGCCGGACGGCGGCGATGACCCCGAGCGTGGCGATCAACACCAGCGCGTACCGGCCGACGGGCTGTCGGGCCGCGACGACCGCTGCCGCCGCGAAGAGCACGGGAGCCTGCACCGCGCCGAGCCACAGGGCCGCCCACGGCGTCTCGTCGGCGAGGCCGAGCTGGTCGAACAATTGCGGCAGGTTCACGAGGCTGCCAATGCCGTCGTAGAGGAACCAGGCCGCGATCACCCCGAACACGACGACCACCAGGATGCGCGCGGCACCGAACCGCACGGGCTCCGTCTGCGTCGCCTCGCCGGTCGTCGCCTCGTCGTTCATCGGATCACCCCCAACAGGAAGGGCCACGGCACGAGCACGAGGGTGCCGACAGCCAGCCAGCCGAGGCGGCGCACGGCGCCGCGCCCGCGCGACACCACCATCGTGGCCACAAACCACATGGGTGCCGCGATGATCGCCAGGAACTCGGCGAATTGGTACGTGATCTCTTGCAGCAGGTCGGTTCCCGACAGGGGTAGCTGCGCGACGCCGATGATCCAGCCGACCGTGTACATCAGGTAGACGCCGCCGAAGACGCTCGTGGCCACGAGCAGTGCGCTGCGGCCCCGCTCCCCCGCGGCTCGACCCGCATCACCCGTCTCGGCAGCCGCATCCGCCGCGGCGGTCTCCGGCTCATCACCGGGAGCCGGCCCGAGGTCGTAGCTCGCATCGTCAACGTCGTCCCAGCGGAGGGCGGCATCATCATCCGGGTCGTCGGGGCGCGCCATGGGATAACCCTAGCCGCCGTGTCCGCGCGAGCGCCTAGGGTCGACGTGCCCCCACCGAAGGAGTCGCGTATGCCATTCGAGACGCTCGACGGCCGGCCGCTCGACCGCCTTGCGCTGCTGTATCGGCGCGGCCGCGACTTCCAGGTGGTCGAGCCGTTTCAGTACCGCGAGCGGGCCTCGGGAGCGGTCACGCGCATCCCCGCTCACGATCTGACTCTGCCGCCCGGCCCCGGCAACAGCACCGACTTCGCGTCCGTTCCCCCGTTCCTGTGGGGCCTGATCGCGAATTACGGGCCGCAGACGCTGCCCGCCGTCATGCACGACGCCGAGGTGGCGGCCGCCGTCGCCGCGCCCGCGCCCGAGCGACTGGCGCTGCGCCGCGCCGCCGACGAGCGCTTCCGCCTCGCACTGATCGACGAGGGCGTGCACCTGCTGCGTGCCCGCACGATGTGGGCGGCGGTCGGTCTCGAAAGTTGGTGGCGGCACGGAGGGCGGGCTGGGCGCGTGCTCATCGCGCAGGTCGCGCTCGGCACGCTCGCGCTGACCGCGATGGTCCCGCTCGCCGTCCTGCTGTCCCCCTGGTGGATGCTCGTGGCCGTCGCTCCCGCGGCGCTCGCGCCGCTGTGGCGAGAAGACATCGCGCTCGTCATCGCCGCCAGCTACCTCGGTGCGCTCTACCTGCCGCTCGCGCTCGGCGCCTACGCCGCCGCGCACGTCGAAAATGCGATCGCCATGGTGGTCTGGCTGGTCACCGGCAGGCGGGGCCCCCGACCGTCGGCCGAGCCGAACCCGGCGTGGCGCGACGAGTACCGACACGAACGGCCCGCCCCGCGCTGAGCGCGAGACGGGCCGTCTGTGGGGTGAACGCGATTGTCTAGCGCGCGGCCGAACCCTCGGTGTAGTCGGCGTCCTGCTGCTTCCACGCGAAGAGGGCGCGCAGGCCGCGGCCGGTCTCCTCGATCGGGTGCTGGGCGGCCTTCTCGCGCAGCTGCTGGAACTCGACGGCCCCGGCGTCCTGGTCGTCGATGAAGCGCTTCGCGAACGCCCCCGACTGGATGTCGGCGAGCACGGCCTTCATGTTCTCCTTGACGCGTGCGTCAATGACGCGCGGGCCCGAGACGTAGTCGCCGTACTCGGCGGTGTCCGACACACTCCAGCGCTGCTTGGCGATGCCGCCCTCCCACATGAGGTCGACGATGAGCTTGAGTTCGTGGAGAACCTCGAAGTAAGCGATCTCGGGCTGGTAGCCGGCCTCGGTGAGCACCTCGAAGCCGTACTGCACGAGCTGCGAGGTGCCGCCACACAGCACGGCCTGCTCGCCGAACAGGTCGGTCTCGGTCTCTTCCGTGAAGGTCGTCTTGATGACGCCGGCGCGCGTGCCGCCGATCGCCTTCGCGTACGACAGGGCGGTGTCCCACGCGGTGCCCGACGCGTCGCGCTCGACGGCGACGATGTCGGGGATACCGCGGCCGGCGACGAACTCGCGACGCACGGTGTGGCCGGGGGCCTTCGGCGCGACGAGGATCACGTCGACGCCCTCGGGCGCCTCGATGTAGCCGAAGCGAATGTTGAAGCCGTGCGCGAAGGCGAGCGTCTTGCCCTCGGTCAGCTTGTCCTTGATCGAGTCGGCGAAGATCGCCCGCTGGTGCTGGTCGGGCGCGAGGATCATGATGAGGTCGGCCCACTCGGCCGCGTCGGCGACACTCAGCACGCGGAAGCCGTCGTTCTCAGCCTTCGGCTGCGACTTCGAGCCCTCCTTCAGCGCGATGACGACCTCGACGCCCGAGTCGCGCAGATTCTGCGCGTGGGCGTGGCCCTGCGAGCCGTAGCCGACGATCGCGACCTTCTTGCTCTGGATGATCGACAGGTCGGCGTCCTTGTCGGTGATGACGGAAGTCATGCGGGGATCTTCTCCTTTGGGATTTTCTGTGCGGAATCGGGCGGATGTTCGGGGCTGGCCCCGCGCATCCGGTTCAGTTCTTGAGAACGCGCTCGCTGATGCTCTTGCCGCCACGGCCGATCGCGAGAAGGCCCGACTGGGCGATCTCCTTGATGCCGTACGGCTCGAGCACGCGCAAGAGCGCCTCGACCTTCTGGGTGTCGCCGGTGACCTCGATGACGAGGGCGTCGGTGGCGACGTCGACGACGCGGGCCCGGAACAGGTTCGCGGCCTCGAGAATCTGCGAGCGCGTGGAGTTGTCGACGCGCACCTTGATCAGCATGTGCTCGCGCTGCACCGACTGGCTGGGGTCGAGCTCGACGATCTTCAGAACGTTGATGAGCTTGTTCAGCTGCTTCGTGATCTGCTCGAGCGGCAGGCCCTCGACCTCCACCACGACGGTGATGCGCGAGAGCCCCTCAATCTCGGTCGTGCCGACCGCGAGCGAGCGGATGTTGAAGCCGCGGCGGGCGAACAGGCCAGCGACGCGGGTGAGCAGGCCGGGCTTGTCCTCGACGAGCAGGGAGAGCACGTGATAGGTCATGACGGTTACTCCCTGTCCCACTCGGGGGCGTGATCGCGGGCGTACTGCACCGACGAGTTGCCGACACCCTGCGGCACCATCGGCCACACCATCGCGTCGCGGCTCACGATGAAGTCGATGACGACCGGGCGGTCGTTCGTCTCCATGGCGAGCTTGATGGCGGGCTCGACCTCCTCCTTCGTCGTGACGCGAATGCCGAGCGCGCCATAGGCGTCGGCCATCTTCACGAAGTCGGGAACCATGACGGTGTCGTGGCCCGTGTTGAGGTCGGTGAACGAGTGCCGTCCGTCGTAGAACAGCGTCTGCCACTGGCGCACCATGCCGAGCGACGAGTTGTTGATCACGGCCACCTTGATCGGAATGTCGTTGATCGTGCAGGTGGCGAGCTCTTGGTTCGTCATCTGGAAGCAGCCGTCGCCGTCGATCGCCCACACGAGACGATCGGGCTCGGCGACCTTCGCCCCCATGGCGGCGGGAACGGCGTAGCCCATCGTGCCCGCACCACCCGAGTTCAGCCACGAGCCGGGTCGCTCGTACTTGATGAACTGGGCGGCCCACATCTGGTGCTGGCCGACGCCCGCGGCGTAGACCGCCTCGGGGCCCGACATTTCGCCGATCTTCTCGATGATCCACTGCGGCGACAGCAGACCGTCGTCCGGCTCGGTGTAGCCGAGGGGGTACTGCTGCTTGAGCGTCGAGAGGCGCTTCCACCAGTCGGCGTAGTCGGGCGTGGTGTCGACCGCAGCCTTCTGGAAGGCGGAGAGGAGGTCGGCCAAAACCTCACGCGCGTCGCCCACGATGGGCACATCGGCGGCGCGGATCTTGCCGATCTCGGCCGGATCGATGTCGATGTGGACGATCTTTGCGTGCGGGGCGAACTCGCTGACCTTGCCGGTCACCCGGTCATCGAAACGAGCACCGATGGCGACGAGCAGGTCGGCCTCCTGCAGTCCGAGCACCGCGGGCACCGTGCCGTGCATGCCCGGCATGCCGAGGTGGTGCGGGTGCGAGTCGGGGAACGCCCCGCGCGCCATCAGCGTCGTGACGACGGGGGCACCGGTCGCCTCCGCGAAGGCCAGCAGTTCGGCGTGGGCTCCGGCGCGGATGACGCCGCCGCCGACGTACAGCACCGGCTTGCGGCTTTCGACCATCAGCTGGGCGGCGGCCTGGATCTGCTTTCCGTGCGCCTTCGTCACCGGGCGGTAACCGGGCAGTTCGATCTTCGGCGGCCAGAGGAACGGTGCCGTCTTCTGCTGGGCGTCCTTCGTGATGTCGACGAGGACGGGGCCGGGCCGGCCGGTCGTCGCGATGTGCACGGCGGCGGCGAGCACGCCGGGCACGTCGGCCGGGTCGGTGACGAGGAACGAGTGCTTCGTGATCGGCATCGTGATGCCGGTGATGTCGACCTCCTGGAACGCGTCCGTTCCCATCGAGGTCGAGAAGACCTGGCCGGTGATCGCGAGCAGCGGCACCGAGTCCATGTGGGCATCCGCGATCGCGGTGACGAGGTTCGTCGCGCCGGGGCCCGAGGTGGCGATGCAGACGCCGAGTTTGCCGCTCGCGGCGGCGTAGCCCTCGGCGGCGTGGCCGGCGCCCTGCTCGTGACGGACGAGGATGTGGCGAATCGAGGTCGACGCCATGAGTTCGTCGTAGAACGGCATGATGGCGCCGCCCGGCAGACCGAACACGTCGGTGATGCCGAGCTTTTCGAGGCTCGCGAGAATCGCGCCAGACCCGGTGAGCAGTGGCGGCTCGCTCGAGGCGGGGCGCGCCGGAGGAGTAGGAGTCGGCACGGGGGTCGAATCCGTTGGCATGGGTATCAGCTTCCCTGTTGGCTTGGTGATCGGGCGATGAACGGCCCGCGAGCTACCCGGTGACAGCCCCCTGCGCGGCAGAGCGCACGAGCTTCGAGTACTTGGCGAGAACGCCACGGGTATAGCGCGGTGGCAGGGGCGCCCAGTCGGTGCGGCGCGCCTCCAGCTCGGCTTCGTCGACCAGTAGATCGAGGGAGCGAGCAGCGATATCGACCCGTATGAGATCACCATCGCGCACGAAGGCAATAGGACCAGCGTCTACTGCTTCGGGAGCTATGTGGCCGATGCACAGTCCGGTTGTGCCGCCTGAGAATCGACCGTCGGTCAAGAGTAGTACATCTTTTCCGAGCCCAGCGCCCTTGATGGCGGCCGTGATGGCCAGCATCTCGCGCATGCCCGGCCCACCCTTCGGCCCCTCGTAACGGATGACCACGACGTCGCCCGCCACGATCTCGCCATTGGTGAGGGCATCCATTGCTTCGCGCTCACGCTCGAAGACGCGCGCCGGGCCCTCGAAGACCGCCGCATCGAAGCCCGCCGTCTTCACCACCGCCCCCTCGGGGGCCAGCGACCCGTGCAGGATCGTGATGCCACCGGTGGCGTGGATGGGGTTGTCGAGCGTGCGCAGCACGTCGCCGTCGAGCGGATCGGGGTTCAGCTCGGCGAGGTTCTCGGCCATCGTCTTGCCCGTGACCGTGAGGGCGTCGCCGTGCAGGAGACCCTCGTCAAGCAGGGCCTTCAGCAGCACGGGAAGCCCGCCCTGGCGGTCGACGTCGTTCATGACGTAGCGGCCGAACGGCTTCAGGTCGCCGATGTGGGGAACCCGGTTGCCGATGGTGTTGAAGTCGTCGAGCGTGAACGGCACCTCGGCCTCGTTCGCAATCGCGAGCAAGTGCAGGACGACGTTGGTCGAGCCGCCCAGCGCCATCGCGACCGTCACCGCGTTCTCGAGTGCCTCGCGTGTCACGATGTCTCGGGCGGTGATGCCCTTATTGAGGAGGTTGACGACCGCCTCCCCGGAGCGGTGGGCGTACATGTCGCGGCGGCGGTCGTAGCTGGCCGGGCTTGCCGAACCGGGCAGGCTGAGCCCGAGAGCTTCGGCCACCGACGCCATCGTGTTGGCCGTGTACATGCCGCCACAGGCACCCTCACCGGGGGCGAAGGCGCACTCGATGCGGTGGGCATCCTCGGCGCTCATCTTGCCCGCCTTGACCGCCCCGACGGCCTCGAAGCTGTCGATGATCGTGATCTCTTTCTCGGTGCCGTCCGAGAGCTTGACCCAGCCGGGCGCGATCGAACCGGCGTAGAGGAAGACGCTCGCGAGGTCGAGGCGCACGGCCGCCATGAGCATCCCCGGAATTGATTTGTCGCAGCCCGCGAGCAGAACGCTGCCATCGAGACGCTCGGCCTGCATGACCGTCTCGACGCTGTCGGCGATGACCTCACGGCTGACCAGGGAAAAGTGCATGCCCTCGTGGCCCATCGAGATGCCGTCTGAGACGCTGACGGTGCCGAACTGCAGAGGGTAGCCACCACCGCCGTGCACGCCCTCCTTCGCGGCCTGCGCGAGGCGGCTCAGCGACAAGTTGCAGGGCGTGATTTCGTTCCACGAGCTGGCGATGCCGACCTGCGGCTTGTCCCAGTCGTCGTCACCCATGCCGACGGCGCGCAGCATGCCCCGCGAGGTCGTGGCTTCGATGCCGTCAGTGACGACGCGGGAACGGGGCTTGCGATCGACTTCGGCCATAGGCCGATTCTAGAGTGAGCCGCGACCCTCGTCGTCGCGCCGAGAACTGGCCTGATCGTCGCGGGACGGCAGGCGTCGGCCGCCGAGTTCGGGCGGGGGTTCGCGGAAGGCGCGCTGGGCCGCCGTGAGGTCGGGGGCGAGCGCATCGTCGATCAGAGTGTTCGGGTCGAAGGTGCCCGTGCGGTACCCGGCGCGGCCCACCATGTGGGCCGCGATGGGCGCGGTCAGCATCTGCAGCACCACGACGGGGATGAGCAACAGCAGCGCCTGCCAACTGCGCGCGGTCAGGGCGATGGCGAGCACAACCGAGATCAACCCCAGAATCTGCGGCTTGGTGGCGGCGTGCAATCGTGCCAGCGCGTCGGGGAAGCGCAGGAGGCCGATCGCCGCGGCGAGGGACAGGAACGCGCCCAAGACGAGCAGCAACGCGGTGACCAAATCGAGCACGCCGTCGAGCGGCTCGGCCACGGTCGTGCCGATGACCCCGGTGACGATGAGTCCGCTCATCGGCGCTCCTCCGCTCCGGTCACGCCGGGCGCCTCCGACGCCTCGGTTGGCCGAGTCACGAACCGGCTGACCGCGACGGTGCCGAAGATGGCGGTCGCGGCGAGGATCACCATGAGCGGCACGGTGCGCGTGTGGCCGTTGATCGCCATCTCGGCCCCGACGACCAACACGAGGGTCGTGAGAATCACATCGGAGGCGATCATCCGGTCGAGGATGCTCGGCCCGACGACGACCCGCCAGAGGCAGATGACTCCCGTGGCAGACAGCATCGCGCCGGCGCTCCAGAGCAGCACGGTGGTGACGAGTTCCATCAGCGCACCGCCTCCCACTCGTCGCGCGAGCCGAGCGCTCGCAGCAGTCGCCGCTCGGTGGCGAGGATGTTGGTCTTCGCCCTCTCGATGTCGTCCGGGCTGTCGGCGCCCAGCACGTGCACGTACAGGATCGCGTGCTCGCGGTCGACCTCGAGGATGACCGATCCCGGTACCAGCGAAATCGCAATCGACGTGCCGGTCAGGATGAAGTCCGACCGGGTGCGCAGCTGCACCTTCACGATCGCGTTGCGCTGGATGCGCCGGGCGAAGACCGCCTGAAACGCAACCTGGAACGAGGCCGCCACCAGCTGGCCAAAGAAGACCACCAGGAAGACAAGGAACCAGAACGGATTGAACCGCGGGGCGAGCACGACGCGCGGCAGGTAGAGCGCGCGCGTGACGACGACGGCGACGACGATGCCCGTGAGGATCGTGAGCGGCGTGATGGAGCCCCACAGCAGCATCCAGAAGGCGACGAGGGCGATCAGCAGCGGCGAGAGCTGCAGGAAGGTGATCGGGCTCTTTGGCTCAGCGGGCGGTTCGGGGGCAGACGCCGGCGACGCCACGGGGTCGAGGTTCGTCATCGCTCCACCACCTCCTCGATTACGGCACCGATGTCGGGTTCGTCGCCCGTGGGGAAGACGCTGAGGATGTACCGCTCGGGCCCATCAAGGTTCTCGCCCGCCCGCTCGGCGATGCCGTAGAGGGGCCCGGCGAACACCGTCAATGCCACGCTGACTGCGACCATGGCGGTGGTCGATGCCGTCATGAGGAACGGCGTGGTGCGCGCTTCGGAGATGGTGGAGGTGCTGAGCGGCGCCTCGTTCACGTGCTTCAAGAGGCGGGAGGATCCGCGCTCGACCTCGTCGGCGCCGCGCCAGAAGGCGAGGTTCCAGATGCGCACGAGGGCATACAGGGTGAGGAGCGAGACGAACGCTCCCCCGCCGATCAGCACGTAGGCGAGCGCGTCACCCTGATCTGCGGTGGCTTGGAACAGCGCAAGCTTGCCGATGAACCCCGAGAACGGCGGGATACCCCCCAGGTTCAGGGCGGGAACGAAGAACAACAGAGCCACCATGGGAGCGCTCGCGAGCAACCCACCGATGCGGCTGATAGACGTCGAGCCTGCCTCGCGCTCGATCAAGCCCGCGGCGAGGAACAGGGTCGTCTGCACGATGATGTGGTGCGCGATGTAGTAGACGGCGGCGGCGGTGCCCGCGGCCGTGCCGAGTGCGACGCCCAGAATCATGTAGCCGATGTGGCTGACCAGGGTGAACGACAGAACACGCTTGATGTCGGCTTGTGCGACGGCGCCCAGTGCTCCGACCACCATCGTCAAGAGGGCGAGCACCATGAGCGCTGGGTTGAGATCGGGCCCGGGGAAGATCACCGTCTCGACGCGGATGATCGCGTACACACCGATCTTCGTGAGCAGGCCCGCGAAGGCGGCGGTGACGGGGGCCGGCGCGCTCGGGTAGCTGTCGGGCAGCCAGAACGACAGGGGGAAGACGGCCGCCTTGATGCCGAACGCGACGAGCAGCATGACGTGCAAGACGATCTGGGTGTCGAGGGGGATATCGACGATGCGGATGGCGATCTGCGCGAGGTTCACGGTGCCGAGAGCCCCGTACACCATGGCGATCGCGGCGAGGAAGAGCGTCGATGAGACGAGGCTCACGACGACGTACGTGACACCAGCGCGGATACGCGACTCGGTGCCGCCGAGGGTGATGAGCACATAGCTCGCGACGAGCAGCACCTCGAAGCCGACGTAAAGGTTGAACAGGTCGCCCGAGATGAAGGCGATCATGACGCCGGTCGTCAGGATCAGGTAGGTCGGGTAGTAGATCGAGACGGGTGTCTCTTGGTCACCGTCGGCGAGACCCTGGCCGATCGAGAACACCAGAACGGCCAGGAGCACGATCGTCGAGACGACGACCATGAGGGCGCTCAGTCGGTCGACGACGAGCACGATGCCGAACGGTGCCTGCCAGCCGCCGACCTCGACGACGACGGTGCCGCCGCCGTCGACGCCGAGCAGGAGCACGATGCCGACCGCGAGCACGGTCACGAGGGTGGCGAGCGCGATCAGTCGCTGGGCCCGCGCGCGGCGACCAACCACGAGGGTGAGCCCCGCCCCGATGAGCGGGATGAGTACGACGAGGGGCGCAAAGGAGGGAAGAAGTTCCGTCACGGCGTCTCCTCCCGGTCGGTGCGGGCGTTCTGCGCGGGGAACTCGGTCGTGGAGTCGTCGGGCGAGGTCTCTTCCAGCGGCACCGTCTCGAGGCCCGATCGCAGAGCGACGTCGTCGACGTCGTCGCTCACGTCGTCCGCGTTCGCGAGCCGCCAACTGCGATAGATCAGCGCGAGCATGAAGGCCGACACGCCGAATGTGATCACGATGGCGGTGAGCAGGAGGGCCTGTGGCAGCGGATCGGTGTACTGCGCAGGATCCGCGGCGGGGTCATCGACGATCGGCGCAATGCCCTGGGGCCCCGCCATGATGATGATGAGCAGGTTGACGGCGTTCCCGACGAGCAGGAACCCGAGCACGACGCGGGTCAGGCTGCGCTCCAACATGAGATAGATGCCGCAGGCGAACAGGGCCGCCATGACGATGACGAGGGTGAGCGACAGGCTCATCGGCCACCGCCGATCTGGGGCAGCGACGCGGTCGTGGCGTCGCCACTCGCCGTGAGGCCACTGCCGCTTCCCTGCCGGTCGACCTCGGCGCCGAGGCTGCGCAGCACGTCGAGCACGAGACCGACGACGACGAGGTAGACGCCGATGTCGAAGATGGTCGACGTGACGAACTCGACCTCGCCGAGCAGCCAGAGTTCGCCCTCGAAGTACGTGGTCGTCATCGCTTCGACGCCGAAGAACAGTGGCGCTAGGGCCGACACGGCGGCGATCAGGATGCCCGAGCCGAGCAGCGCGCCGGCGCTGAACGGGGCGGCGCCTCCCAGCTCATAGCGGCCGCCCGCGAGGTACCGGGCGACGAGCGCGAGGCCCGCCACGAGGCCGCCGGCAAAGCCCCCACCGGGGAGGTTGTGGCCGGCAAACAGCAGGTAGATCGACAGCACGATGACCGCGTGGAAGATCAGTCGCACGACCACCTCGAGCAGGATCGAGCGGTTGCGGGGGTCGAGGGTGAGGCCGGCGAGAATCCAGGCGCTGCGCTGGGGGGCGTCGCCGCCGCGATCCAGCCGGTCGCGCACCGTACGTTCGAGCTGGGCCCGGGGAACGCGCGGAAGGACGTCGGTGCGGCCGCGCAAGAACAGCAGGCTCGCGACGCCAGTTGCTGCCGCGATCACGACGGCGAGCTCGCCCATCGTGTCCCACGCGCGGAGGTCGACGAGGGCGACATTGACGACGTTCGACCCGTGACCGATGACACGCGCGAGTGCCGGCCACGCGAGCGACACCGGCTCTTCTGTGCGGCTGGCCGCGGCGACGAGCGCGACAACCGCCATGACGGCACCGACCGAGATGCCGATGACCGCGCGAAGTACCTTGTGGCTGCTGCCGTGCCGGTCGCCGAGCCTGGCTGGCAGTCGACGCAACACGAGCACGAAGGCGATCAGCGTGACGATCTCGACGAGCGCCTGGGTGATGGCAAGATCGGGTGCGCCGCCCATCGCGAAGAGGGCGGTCATCCCGAAGCCCGTAACGCCGACCACGATCAGGGCGGCGAATCGCTTCTCGGCGCGCGTGGCCGCGATGGCGGCACCGATCATGACCACGCCGACAGCGACCTGGGCCGGGGTGTCCCACCAGCGGAATTCGGTCGGCCACGTGCGTGCAGCGAACAGCGCCGCGACGGTGCTCGCGACGAACACCGAGAGGATCACCGCGAGGTAGAAAGGCAGCGATCCGCGCTGGGTCAGCGTCGTGACGCGGTTCGCGATGCGGTCGATTCCGCCCATCGAGCGCCAGTACGTTTCGGAGGCGTCGATCGGGCTTCGCACTCGGCCCTGGATGCGCGCGACGAGTGGGCGGGCGGCGAACAGCGCCAGACCGATCACGATGGACACGATCGTGAGGTACAGATCAGCGCCGAATCCGTGCCAGATCGCCAGCGTGTACTCGTACGAGCCCCCCACGCGGGGGTACGGCTCAGCGACCTCGCGCAGGCCGAGGTAGGCCAGGCCCGCGAGCGGCCCGAGGGCGAGTGACACGGTGGCGAGAACCGCAGGCGCGACGTAGGCGAGCGGCACGGCGCGAACGCTCGATGCGACGTCGTCGACCTCCGGCTTGCGCGCGAACGCCCCCCAGAGGAAGCGGGCGGAATACGCGACGGTGAGCGCTGATCCCACGACCACGCCAACGACCGCCACGAGCGCAACGGGGTCGCCCACTTCTGCGGCGCCGAGCAAGCCGTGCAGCGTCGCCTCCTTGGCGACGAAACCGAACAGGGGCGGGATGCCCGCCATCGATGCCGCTGCGATGGTCGCGATCGCGGCCAACCATGGCAGACGCCGCCCGAGCCCCGACAGTTCGCGGAGGTCGCGGGTCTTCGTCGCCCGGTCGATGATGCCCACGACCAGGAACAGACTCGACTTGAACAGCGCGTGGGCGAGCAGCAGCGCGGCGGCGCCGAGGGCGGTGTCGCGGGTTCCGTAGCCGGTGATGACGACGAGCAGGCCCAGCTGACTCACGGTGCCGTAGGCGAGGAGCAGCTTGAGGTCGGTCTGCCGAAGCGCCGCCCACCCGCCGAGCAGCATGGTGGCGATGCCGAGACTCACGAGCACGATCCGCCAGCCGGGCACCTCGGCGAATGCGGGGGCGAACCGGGCGATGAGGAACACACCCGCCTTCACCATGGCGGCGGCGTGCAGGTAGGCGCTGACCGGGGTGGGTGCGGCCATGGCGCCCGGCAGCCAGAAGTGCAGGGGGAAGATGGCCGACTTCGACAGGGCGCCCGCCAGCACGAGGAACACGGCCGTGGTCGTCAGTGCTCCGGAGGGTGTTTCCGCGAGGATCACGGGGATGCTCGAAGAGCCCGCCTGCACCGCCAGCAGAACAAGACCCACCAGCATGATCAGCCCACCGAAGGTCGTCACGATGAGAGCCTCGAGGGCTGCCCCGCGGCTGGCCCGCCGACCGGTGTAGTGCCCGATCAAGAGGTACGAGAAGACGCTCGTGGCCTCCCACATGACGAAGAGCAGGTACACGTCGTCAGCGATGACGAGTCCGTACATCGCGCCGACGAAGGCGAGCAGGACGGCGGCGAATCGACCGACGGTGGGGTCTCCCCGCCGGAAGTAGCTGGCGCAGTACAGCAGGACGAGCGCGCCGATTCCGGTGACGATCAGGGTGAGTAGCCACGACAGCGTGTCCATGCGCAGGTCGAGAGTGAGCTGCAGCTGAGGAATCCACGGCACGCGCTCGACCGGCACGGCGTCGCCGCCGGCGAGCACGGCCGGCGACAGGGTGAGGGCGTGGATGAACGCGGCGAGGGCGACCGCGGAGGCGAGGTAGAAGACCCGTGACCCGATATGCCGCGCCACGTATGCGATGGCGATCGGGCTGAGGGCGAGCGTCAGGAGGACGACGATCATGCATCCTCCTGAGTGCTCGATGTGGGCGCGATCAGGAGGCGCCAGGAGCACCGACCCTGAGAGTGCAGTTTACCGGTCGGCGGCGCCGTCACTCTGCGATCGCACCCCGCTGTGCCACCAACAGTTCGAGGACGGCGGCCATTCCTTCCGGGTCATGGACGCGGTGCTCGCCGATCGTCTCCGCAGCGCCGACCTTGATGCCGACGTCGTTCGAGTCGAGGACGGCAAGGGCGTCTTCGTCGGTGACGTCGTCGCCGGCGAAGAGCACCGCGTCGGGCCGTAGTTCATCGCGCAGGAGGTGAAGCCCGTCACCCTTCGTCGCGTCGCGCACCGAGAACTCGATGAGGTTCTTGCCGTCGCGAACGGTCAGCTCGGGGTCGGCTTCCCCCGCCCTCATCCGGACGGTCTCGATGAGCTCATGGGCGGCGCGCTGCTCGACGGTTCGCGTGTGTACGGCGAATCCGGCGGGCTTGTCCTCGATCCAGGCACCGTCGACGGCCGCGACGAGCGGAGCGAGTGCGGCGCGTAGCGCGTCGACCCGGGCGCGGTCGGCCGGCGTTGCGGCGGGGCGAACATCGTCGGGCGCGAGACGTACCTCGAGTCCGTGCGAACCGATCAGCGGAACGGTATCGGGCAACTGGCCGACGTGCGCGAGACTCTCGAGCGCGCGACCCGACACGAGAGCGACTGTCGTGTTCGGCATCGCCGCCAACGCGAGCAGCGCGGTGTGCGCCTGGGGTAGCGCGCGCGCCTCGTCAGGCACGTCGACCTCCGGAGCCAGGGTGCCGTCGAAGTCGAGCGCGACGAGCACGCGCGGGAGGCTCGCGAACCGGGTGACCGCCTCGATGAGGGCGGGGTCGAGGGTGGCGCTCATCGCGCATCCCGGATGGCGTCGAGTTCAGTGAGGAACGAAGCCGACCAGCGCGCGACGTCGTTCTCGCGGACCCGCTTGCGCAGCGCCCGCATCCGGCTCGCGCGTTCCCTCTGTGGCATGGAAGCGGCGACGAGCATCGTCTCCTTCAGCCCGTCGATGTCGTGCGGGTTGACGAGCAGCGCGTTCTTGAGCTCGTCGGCCGCTCCCGCGAACTCGCTCAGGATCAGCACCCCGTCGTTGTCGTGGCGGCAGGCCACGTACTCTTTCGCGACCAGGTTCATGCCGTCCCGCAGCGCGGTCACGAGCATGACGTCGGCGGCGAGGTACAGCGCGACCATCTCCTCGCGCGGATAACCGTGGTGCAGGTAGGCGATCACCGAGTTGCTGATCGTCGCGTAGTCGCCGTTGATGCGGCCGACGGTCAGCTCGATCTCGTCCCGCAGCTGCATGTACGCCTCGACGCGCTCGCGGCTGGGGCTCGCGACCTGCACGAGCACGCTCTCTCCGGCGCGGGTGCGTCCGTCGCGCAGGAGCTCGCCGAACGCCTTCAAGCGGTGGCGGATGCCCTTCGTGTAGTCGAGACGGTCGACGCCGAGGTAGATGGTGTCGGGGTTTCCCAGTTCGTCGCGAATCTCGGCCGCACGCGCCTGGATGTCGGGGCGCCGCGCCATCTCCTCGAACATGGTCGCGTCGATGGAGATGGGGAAGGCCTTTGCGATCGCCGTGCGGGGCGCGGCGCCCTCGGCGACGGGCACGCGCACCTCGTTGCCCTTCGTGCTGGTCGCACCGAACAGTCGGCGAACGGCCCGCGTGAAGTTGCCGGCGTCGGCGACGCGCTGGAAGCCGATCACGTCGGCGCCGAGCAATCCCTCGACGATCTGCTTGCGCCAGGGCAGCTGCGCGTAGATGCCGTAGGGCGGGAACGGGATGTGATTGAAGAACCCGATCACGAGGTCGGGGCGCAGCTCTCGCAGCATCTTCGGCACGAGCTGCAGTTGGTAGTCCTGCACCCAGACGGTCGCGCCCTCGGCGGCGATCGCCGCGCTCGCCTCCGCGAAGCGTCGATTGACGCGCACATAGGCATCCCACCACTCACGGTGGAAACTCGGGGGCGCGATCACGTCGTGGTACAGCGGCCACAGGGTGTCATTGCTGAAACCCTCGTAGTAGTCGGCCACCTCGTCGGCGCTGAGCGTGACGGGTACGAGATACGTGTCGTCGGCGCTGAACGGCTCGAGTTCCAGGTCGGGCTTGCCCGCCCACCCGACCCAGGCACCGTCGGATGCGCGCATCACCGGCTCGAGGGCTGTCACGAGGCCACCGGGAGATCGCTGCCAGCGCTCCGTGCCGTCCGGGTCGACAACCCGGTCGACGGGGAGTCGGTTCGAAACGACGACGAAGTCGTAGTGGTGGCGATCGGTCATGCGCTGGCTCGTTCCTGCCGCATCGGCGGCGGTGTTCGGGGACTGCTCGTGAATCCGATGCGACCGTATCAGCCGAGATTCAGAGTTCTCTCAGAGACCAGGTGCGGGGCGAGGTGTTGCCCGCCGTTCATCCCCGCGTTCACCGACGCGGCATACGATCAGCCCGATGAGTCTCATCGCGTTGGGAACCACGAGCGTCTTGCCGCAGCGCTTGGACGCCGCGTTTCGACTCGCCGCCGAATGCGGCTACGACGGCGTCGAGGTGATGATCACCAGTGACCGGGCGACGCAGTCTGCGCGAAGCCTCACCCAGGTGAGCGAGCGCTACGCGATGCCGATCGTGAGCGTGCACGCCCCGGTGCTGCTGTTCAGCAGTTACGTGTGGGGTCGCGACCCCCTCGTGAAAATCGCCAGAAGCGCGGCGCTCGCAGCCGACGTCGGGGCCAGAACCGTCGTCGCGCACCCCCCATACGCCTGGCAGCGCCGCAGCGCTGCACGATTCGTCGACCACGTGCGCCACGTGTCCGAGACCTACGGCGTCACCGTCGCGGTCGAGAACATGTTCCCCGTGCGCACTGGTTCAGCGCGCGATGTCTTCGCTCCGAGTTGGAATCCCGGTGAGCTCGACATCGACGCGCTCACGCTCGACTTCTCCCACGCAGGCATGAGCGGCAGGCCCGCGAGCGAGCTCGCCGCGGCCTGGGGCGATCGGCTTCGGCACGTTCACCTGTGCGACTCGAGCAGGGATATTCCCGGAGGTCCGCTGGTGGACGAGCACCTGCCCCCGGGCCACGGAGTGCAACCCGTCGACGACGTCCTGCGGGCGCTGGCCGATCACCATTTCGACGGCCTCGTCGTCGCCGAGATCAACACGCGGCACTGCGGCCGCGATGAGGAGAAGCGCGCGACGGTGCTCACGGAGACCCTGCAGTTCGCTCGCACCCATCTGCGCGTGGACGCCTCCTGACGGCGTCGGCTCACCCGGCCGCGTAGGCGGTGCGCACGGCCTGCGAGCGCCGACGCCGCGCTGCGAGCATGCTCAGCAGCACCGCTGCGACGGTGAGCAGCACGCTCACGACGAGGGCGGCGATCACACGGCCGGCGTCTCCCCCGGCGAGTGCCGCGAGCATCCCATCGGCGACGATCGGGATTGGCAGCGCCGCAGCGAGCGCGGGGAACGGCGCGACGAGGGCGTCGACGGGAATGACGACTCCCACGACCACCGCCTGTACGCCGAGCAGCACGACCGAGCCGATCACGGTCGCCGTCCTGCCGAGCGCGAGGGACGCGGCCAGGTGCAGGGCGGCGAATGCAAGCGACGCGACGAGCGCGAGGCCGAGCAGCGCGGGCAGCGTCGACCATGCTGCCCCGGCGAGCAGCGGAGCGAGAAGCGCGACGAGCATCCCCTGCGCCACCGCGACCCCGGCCATGGCGGTGACCCGTCGTCGCAACTGGGCACGAGCACCGAGGGCCGAGCCGACGAGGGCAGCGCCGCCCCGCGGCGCCGCGACGGCGGCGGCGAGCGCTCCGAGCCATAGGGCGATCGGGGCGAGCACCGCGACGATGACGCCCCCGATGCCGTCGACCGCGTTTACCCGCTGGTTCTCGAGCGCCACCGGGCTGAGAAGCACTGCCGGGTCAAGGTCGTCGGCGCTCGGAACCTCCGCGGCACCCTCCGTGAGCCCCGACCCTAGCTCGTCGGCACCGTCGGCGAGCTGGCTCGCCCCGTCGGCCGCCTCCGCGGCACCGTCGGCGATGAGCGTCGCGCCGTCGGCGAGCGCCGTGGCGCCCGACGCGGTCTGGCCGACACCGCCCGCCAGCTGGTCGAGGCCGCCGGCCAGCTCGCCCAGACCGTCGGTGAGCCCGTCCAAGCCCCCGACAAGCGGGGCGCCGCCTGCGGCAAGCTGGGATGCGCCGTCGGCGAGCGGCGCCCCGTTATCGGCGAGCACTCGCGCACCAGCGGCCGACTCGGCAACCCCGCCCGGCAGGGCGACGAGTGCGGACTCGGCCTGCGACGCGACCTGACCGGACGCCGTGGACAGCTGAGTAGCTCCGGCGGCGAGTTCCCCGAGGGCGAGGATCAGACCCTGCTGCTGCTCCTCCGGAAGGCCGGGGGTCGCCAGCGCGCTCGCGATCACGCTCAGGTTGTCGGCCAGCAGGCCCCACTGCTCGTCGATTCCGACGACGGCGGCGCCGAGCGTGGGCAGTGGCTCCACCTCGGCAGCGAAGGTCTCAAGACCCGCGGCAAGCTGGTCAACCCCGCCGACGTAGGCCGTCACGCCGTCGGAGACTCCTTCGACGCCGCCGACGTAGTTCGCGAGACCGTCGGCCAGCTGACGAGCGCCGTCGCTCGATTGCGCGGCACCGCCCGCCGCCTCGCGCGTGCCGTCGGCGAGAGCGCCCAACCCGACACCGAGTTCTCGAGCACCGGAGCCGATTCCGGCCGCACCGTCCCCCAGCGCCGCGACGCCGTCACCCAGCTCGCGCGTGCCGTCGGCGAGCTGACTCGCACCGTCTCCCGCCTCGGCGAGGGCCGTTCCGAGATCGCCAAGCCCGCCGACGACCCCAGCGAGCACCTGCTCGGTGATCTCCGCACCGAACTGCGCGACGAGCCCTTCGCCGAGCGCCTGCGTGACACTGCCGGCGAGGTAACTGTGGGCGTCATCGGTCTGGATGCGAATGGTGGCGATGCGGGCATCCGGTTCACCGAGCGTCGCGATTGAGGCCGAGAAGTCAGACGGAATGGTGACGACCGCGTACACGTCGCCGGCGGCGAGCGCACGTTCGGCTTCCTCGGCGCTCGTGGGTCGCCAGTCGAAGCCCGGCGCGTCGGGGCCCGTGAGCTCGGTGACGAGCAGACGCCCGGCGAGAATCAGTTGCTCCTCGCCGTCGGGCCCGACCGTTGTGACGAACTCGTCGTCGTTCACCACGGCGGCGGGGATGCGCGCGAGCGGGTCGTCGCTGCCGCTTCCGAGAGCGGCGAGCGCGACCCCGACGATCGCGGCGGGAACGAGGGCCGCGGCGGTGAGGGCCGCGACGACGCGGGAGGGTCGGCGGGTCATGAGGAGATCGCCTCCGAGTCGAGAATGCGAGTGGTCGGTGTGGGGCGCAGGCGGCCGGCCGCGCGGCCGTCCGCGGGAAGCGCAGCGATGTGGTCGCCGACGAGGATGCGCGCCGCTGTCGGCGCCGCGACCTCCAGCAGCCGGTCGGCGGCCGTGACGGTCGAGGGCGGCAGGTGACCCGCATCGACGAGCACGATCGGCGCCTCGTCGATGGCGCCGAGGGCGGCTGCGACGAGCGCGCGCGTGTCGGGGTCGAGCGCGGCGAGTGGAGCACCGGGGTCGACGCGCTCGATGACGCGCGCAAGCTCGGGCTCGTCGGCCGCACGCAGTCGAGACCCGAGCGACGACAGCCAGCTGTCGACGGTGCGCCGCGAGCGGGCTGCCGCCAGTCGCTCGCCGGCGAGGGTCGCCAGCGTGACTCCGGCGGGCAGCCTCACGGGGTCGAGGTCAACGAGGGTCACGCGACGCGCGACGCGGGAGGGCTGTGACGGCAGGAGCCCGTCGGCGACGCGCGCACGGCCACCGGCGACGGGCACGTAGCCGGCGAGCGCGGCAAGCAGCGGGCGGCGCGATGCGGCGTCCATCGTGAGCGCCAGGCGCGCCCCGGCGGGCACGTCGGCATCGAGTACACCATCGACGCCCTCGGCCGCGAGCCCGTCGACGACGAGAATCGACGATGCGTGTTCGGCCGCCCAAACTTCGGCTTCGCGGTGCGCTCCGAGCGCCTCCCCCTCGATGTCGAGGTTCGGCAGGGCGCGATCGAGCGGCCGCGGGAACCACCAGCCGGCCTTTCCGAACAGCGTCATGAGGGCGGGCCCGAGCGTCATGCGCACGACGAAGGCGTCGACGGCGATACCGACGGCAAGGCCGAGCGCGACGGGCTTGATGAGGTTGAGCCCCTCGGGCACGAAGGCCGCGAAGACGAGGAACATGATGAGGGCGGCGGCCGTCACGACGCGGGCGCCGTTCGTGAAGCCCTCCTCGATGGCCTCGCGGGGACCCGCGCCGTGCACGTGCTGCTCGCGCATACCCGAGACGAGGAACACTTCGTAGTCCATCGCGAGGCCGAACAAGACGGCCATGAGGATGATCGGCATGAAGCTCAGAATCGGGCCGGGCTCGACGTGCAGCAGCTCGGCTCCGTATCCCCACTGGAAGACGACGACCGTGACCCCGAGCGCCGTGCCGACCGACAGCAGGAAGCCGAGCGCCGCCTTGACGGGCACGAGCACCGAGCGGAACACGGCCATCAGCAGCACGATCGACAGCCCGACCACGATAAGGGCGAATGGCACGAGCGCGTTGGTGAGCCGGTCGGAGATGTCGATGCCGATCGCGGTGACGCCGGTGACGGCGATCGGGGTGCCGTAGCGAGCATCCAGTTCGACGCCGAGGGCGCGAATGTCGGCGACGACCTGCTTCGTCTCGGCCGCATCGGGCGCGGTCTCGGGCGCGACCCGGAAGATGGCGCGCTCGGTTCCCGGCGACGGGATGCCCTGGCTGACGTTCGCGACGCCCGGCACTCCTGCCAATTCGGAACGGATCGCGTCGAGGTCGTCGAGAATCTCAGTGGTCTGGGTGATGTCGACGGTGACGAGCAGCGGCCCCGCGGTGCCCGGGCCGAACGCGTCCGCGATGATGTCGTACGCCTCGCGCTGGGTCGTGCCCGTCGGCTCCTTGCCGCCATCGGGCAGGTTGAGGTCGAGGCTGAACGCCGGCAGCGACACGGCGCCCAACACGGCGACGACGCCGAAGGTCGTCAGCAGCGGCCGGCGCATAACCCCGCGCACCCAGCGGCGACCCATGGTCGGCTTTCCCCCCGCGATGGGATGCGCGCGGCGCCACGCCCGCGACCCCTCGCGCGGGATCAGGCGGTCGCCCGCAAGCCCCATGAGGGCGGGCAGCAGGGTCAACGCGGCGACGACCGCCACGGCCACGGCAGCGGCGCCGCCGATGCCCATGATCGAGAGGAACGGGACACCGACGACGAGCAGCCCCGTGAGGGCGATGATGACCGTGCCGCCGGCGAAGACGACGGCGCTGCCCGCGGTGCCCGCCGCAACGCCGGCCGACTCGTACGGCGACATGCCCGTCGCCAGCTGCGTTCGGTGCCGCGACAGGATGAACAGGGCGTAGTCGATGCCGACTGCGAGCCCGATCATGAGCGCCAGCAGAGGGGCCGCGCTCGACACGGGCACGAGTGAGGCGATGAAGAAGATGCCGCCCATCGAGACGCCGACCCCGAGCAGAGCGCTCACGATGGGCATGCCGGCGGCGCGCAGCGAGCCGAAGGTGACGAGCAGGACGATGCCGGCGATGCCGACGCCGATCGCCTCGATAATCGAGATGCCGGGCACCTGGTCGGCGAAAATCTGCCCCGCGAACTCGACCCGGGCATCCCGCCCGTCGCCCGTCGCGACGACCGCCTCCAGCGTCTCGTCGGTGATTTCGGCCTGCTGGCCGACCAGGGTGGTCTGGATGATCGCGACCGAGCCGTCGTCGCTCACCTGGTTGTCGGCGAACTCGTCGAACGGGCCGAGCACCTGATCGACGCCGTCGATGGCCGAGAGGTCGGCGGCGATGTCGGCGATCTCGGCCCGCACACTCGCGTCGTCGACGCGCTGACCCTCGGGCGCGACGACCACCGCCTGGATCGTGGCGCCCGACACCTGCGGGAAGAGTTCGCCGAGCTCGTCGAGGGCATCCTGCGACTCGGTGCCGGGGATGGTGAAGGTGTCATCGGTCGAGCCCCCGAGCCCGAAGCCGAGGCCGAGCAGGCCGATGGCGGCGAGCAGCCAGATGGCGAGGACTGTGCGGGCTCGCCGGTACGCGGCGCGGGCAAGACGGTAGAGCAGGGTCGACACGGCTTAGTCCTCGGATTCGGGGGCGAGCAGTTCGCGCAGGACGGTGTTGAGGGCGGGGCGAATCTCGTCGACGGGAGGGCTGTCGAGCCCGAGCAGGTCGCTGGCAGCGAGCGTGTAGGCGGCGCCGGCGAGCGCAATGCCGTACCGCAGCTTCTCGAGGGTGCTGCCGGCGGCCAGCTCGAACGCCTCGGAGAGCTCGCGCATCAGCGCTTGGGCTCGCGCGAAGGCGGGCACGTCCTGCTGGGTCGCCGACTGGTTGACGATGAGGTGCACGACTTCGCGGTGCGCGAGCAGGGCGTCGACGAATCGCTCGAGGAAGGCGATGCGCTGCGCACGGTCGGCGGCGACGTCGCCGATGCCGCTCACGATGGCGGTCAGCTCGTCAAGGGCGGGGGCCATCGCGTCGGCGAGCAGTTGCTCTTTGGAGGCGTAGTGGTAGAGCACGCTCGCCTTCGAGGTGCCGGCGAGGTCGGCGATGCGCTGCAGGCTCGTCGCCGCGTAACCGGCGGACGCGAATTCGGTCAGCGCGATCTCGCGCAACTGGTCGTGGAGGCTCACGAGCCACCAGCGTATGTGACCGATTGGTCAGATTCTGACCGATCGGTCAAAATCCGGGGATGCCCGGGGCCGATTCCCAGCCACGCCCGCGAATCTGGGCGCGCGCTGAGCGGAACGTGCATCCCGTCGGAGCGTCGCGATAGCGTGAAGGTTCCGATCACGCGAAGGGGATCCGATGCGCAAGTACCTGACCAACGGGGCCGTGCTGAGTTCGGTGTTCGGCGCCGTCGGCGTACTGAAGGCCACGAAGCAGGGGCCCCGCGACTGGCGGCTCGCCCTGATGTGGGTCAGCTGGGGCATTAGCGTCGCGATCGCGGTCGGCACCGTGATCGAGGACAACAAGGAGCAGGGCGCGATCGAGCGCTAGGTGTAACGACCCGTGAGGTTGTGAACGCGGCAAGCGGGCGTGTGACCGCCGAGGGC
>VFQQ010000330.1_pt1 | contig 104354 bp, 173 predicted proteins | sample 3512341 | NCBI WGS metagenome assembly VFQQ01 (sample SAMN10412373, study PRJNA504923) | tailings metagenome | isolation source: Relicate 2 Philex TSF1 revegetated site | place: Philippines: Tuba, Benguet | collected 2017-08-29 | reverse complement strand
GGGTTGGCATCCATGAAGGCGCCAAATCCGCCCAAATCCATGTACTCTGGAAGCGCAAGAGTATGCAGGCAGATCTGAAGATGTGGGTCGCTTGATGCAGCAGGGGGGGCGGGCGGTCTACCAAAGGCATGCACCGCCCACTGTCCTCGCCACACGCACATGCAGCCTACCTGTGGCCTGCGGCATTTTCAGCAGGGCGGGGATGGCTTTCTCAGTCACAACATTGGCGCTGTTGAAGACAGCGAGATACTCGACGTCGCCGCAGGTGGGGTTGATGGCAGAATGCAGCAGGCCTGCGGTTTTGCAAAGTGTGCAACACATGCAGACATGTCATCGGGGCATGTGAGTGTGCAGCCGGGGCAATGGCAGTCGGGGCAATGGCAGTGCATGATGCAAACCGGCTGGCACGCACTCATTTAGAGTGCTTGAAACACAAACCCACCCACCTTGGGGCGTGGCATGCAGGTCGCCCTCCTTCAGCGTGCTCGTGTGCAGGCTGCCGTTCCACACCACGTTCCGCTGCAGCCCATCCCCTGCACACGGGCAGCACGTTTTGACGTGCGGGGGTGTGGCCACGCACCGGCTGGGTATGCAGCGTCTGAAGGTTCATGCAGGGCACCGAGGTCGGCTCTAAAGCACCCAAATCCGCTCTAGAGCGCAAATGGCTTGGAATGCGAGCGGACAAGAGACAAGCAGCTTCTATTCCTACCTTTGACGATGTACATGAATTCGTCTGCGTTGGGGTGCCAGTTGGGCGCCTGCGCCGTGCATGCCTTCAGAGTCACGAACACCAGGGTTGCGCCGATGCGCTGCAGCCCCGTTACCTCAGCTGCATGGAGTGGGCGCGGGGGTCGCCATGCTTCAGAGGGCAAGCAAGCAGCAAGCAGCACGCAACAAGACAGCACACACCAAGCAACTCGCATAAGAGGGCAGGCAGCTCAAGATGACATGGTAACATATAGCAAGCAGCTCACACGAGTTGACGGTGCGCACTGAGCCAAGACCTGCGTCCTCAAAAGTGGCGGGCGCCTGCCGCCACGAGCCCATCATTTCATTGAACACCGCCGACGGCACAACAGCCACTCCATGCGCCACTGCCGCGCCCAGCAGGAGCAGCAGCAAGACAGCAGGCCGTGTTGACATGGTCTGGTCTATGAATCGATATGAGTAGCTGTGATGGTCCAATCACAGATAAAACCACCTGCGGAGTGGAGAGAGACAGCAGGGCATTCGGGCATGGCCGCGGCGAGCGGCGGCGCCGCCGCCTCGAGCGCGACCGGCGGCGCCCGCCCAGAAACGCCGCTCGGCACTGCGCCGTTGCCTGCCACTGATTCTATAGCCCTCTCCGGTGCGCTAGAAGGCGGGTGCAAGGGCCTAAGCACCAGGACGGGCTGGGCCGTGTCGAGGCCGCGACTCACCCGAAGCGTTTGCGGTCGGACTTTGCTGGCGTGGCTTATGCCGATATCACAAGTAGAAAATGCGAAGAACCGCCGGGGAACTGCGATGCCGGCCGATCTGAGGAAGAGCGGCGGCGCCACATGGGAGCTTGACGCGGGTACCGTGCCAAAAATCTGCTCTCCTGCTCCTCCCTGTGAGCACTCTGCTTGCGTTCACGGCTGTAAAGGAAGGGACCTTGAGCGTGGAGTTTACAGTGGTTGGAGGACAACGTTAGGGCTCGAGGGACGGGCGCATGGTCGGCGCCCCCACTGGGTGAAACCTCAAAGTGCATGCGACAAGGGGTCCCGAGAGACGACAGGCAAATGCCTTGGTAACAGGGCGCCTGAGGTCGGCAGACCGGACGAAGGGGCTGTACACGCCTGCCAGCGCCCAGAGAGCTGAGCGGCTGCACGGCAGTCGCTTTGCTGGCAATGACGGGATGCATCGAATCTAGAACGCGGGCCTCTCACTGTACATGGTTTGGGCTGATGATCAGGGTCCCAGCACGGACCAGCCCTGCTCCCTGGCAAACTCGACTGCGCGCTCGTGCTCCCGCACCAGCAGGCTGCGGCAGTGGGACAAGCAGCCACACCAGTGAGGGCCCTCCCTCGGAGGCAGCCGCTTTGGCAGCAGCAAGGCATGTGCGTCAGCGGTAGCGGCAGCAGCCACACTACGGTTGAGCGTGCACCCTCGCCTTTACCTGAAACAAGCTGGCGCCTCGCTGTCCACGTCCGCGCCGCCCACAAGGACAATGTCGTACAGGGAGGTGGCATCCAGCCTGCATGCACGCCAGAGGGCAAGCAGCGCATGTTGGCCGCGATCGAGTTCCTCGCGGGGCGCATGCTGCCACTGTTTTTGTGGGCACCCTGAGCTCCGCAGCTAGATGCACAGCCTGTGGATGGCGCTTTCTCCTTTCCATACCCAGCCCGGGCGCAAGAGGCCTGCTTTTCGGTGCACAAGGAGTCGGCAGTTTCCACACGGAGCAACCCGCGCACCTGCCTCCAGCCACAATTGCCACCACATCTGAGGGCGCCGCCATTCCGGCTTCAGGCCACCTCCAAGGAATCTGCATCTCCGGAATGCTGCAGGGGATGGCGAGTGTGCGTGGCAGCTGGGTAGTTAGCTCTGAAACTTGCAGGAGGGGAACGGTCAGCCAGCTAACCGCACACTGAGCATGCATAGAGGCCATTGTACCTCAGCGGCAAGAGGGCAGCCCTGGCGGTCGCACTGCCCAGGCTGCCGCTCACTTGGCATCGATGAAAAAGAGCTTGATGTGGCGAGCCGCCAGCTGCGCCAGCTCGCGCTGCAGTTGCTGCGGCGACTGAGGCTCCAACTCCAGCCTATACTTGGTGCCTGCGGGGGGTGGGGCAGGGTCCGGGCAGGCAGGCTGTCGCGCACTCCAGCGTAGCAGCTGAGCCCAGGCCAAAGGCCCAAGTTCAACAGGTTCAGCAGGGAAAGAACACAGTCAGTCGCTGCCGCTGAAGTCTGGGCTTTGTGTTGAACTTGCAGCAGGCCACCCACCAAACTGCTGCGGCAGCGAACAGCGGTGTGGACGGAACAGGGTATGGTTTGCACAGGCAGCATGGAATCGAGGCAGGGGTGGTCATGACCTTACCAGGGCCATCATCCATGTCGACAGCATTGGTGGGGAGGAAGAGGTGGGTCAGTGCCGGCAGCTGCGGCAGGGGGGAGGGGGAAAGGGCAGGGAGAAGCGTGGGCAGCTGCTGATCGTCAGGGCCAGGCTTGCAAAGCATGCCATGCATGCGTCATGTCGTGCCCATGCATGTCCCTGATACCAGAGCCTCAGCGGCAAAGTGCGGCATGCATGCCGCCCCACAGAGCAGCTGAGCCGAGCTGCACTCAACTCCTCACAGCCGCCCTCCAGCACTGCCCCCAGACACTTCAAAAAGCTGGCCTTTGACAGCAAGTCAGAGATCCTGATGCTCATGGTGGTATGGTTCAGCGTGCGGTCTGAGGCAATGCCCAGAGCACGCAGCGCGGGCAGCGTGGGCAGGCGGGCTAGCGGCTGGTAGCGGCCAAAGTATCCCAGGTCCTGCGTTCGAGTGCCGCCATCAGGGCATGGGGGGCGGGGCGGAAAGTATGGGAGGCTTGGATCGGAGGAGGGCTCCACACTATGCTGTGCATCAAACCCGCTCACACGCTAGCACTCATCCCGACAAGCAGGCCTGTCAAACTGCAAGTGCCAGCTGGGGCGCGCCGCACCGTGACAAACATCAGCGTCTGCAAAGAAGCTTCCAGGCCAGCCAGCCTCAGCGGGCAGGCGGGCAGCTGTGGGTACGGGTCGTCCACACCAGGCAGCAGCACAGCCGCGCCCGCCGCACGCAGGTGGCGCAGCCTGGGCGGCAGCCATGCTGTGGTGCCAGCTTGGCGCAGCGCCAAGTCCCCGCAGCCCTCCAAGTCTGCCCATCCAAATGCGTCGTCCTGCCTAAACCAGTCTGCATAGGCAATCTCCAGCTCCTGTGCCAGGGCAGCGGGGGAACGATCCACAGTTGGGCGTAGGCAAACTTCACTGCGTCCTTTCCCTCATGCCGGAAGTAAGCTAGCCAGCCTGCTGCAGCGGCAGCCCTGGGCCTCGCCTGCAGGTGCGCCAGCGGGGCCAGGGACGGCATCTGGAAAGCTGGCGTGTGCCGCCGGCGGGGGCTGTCCGGGTCGAAAGCGATGCCCAGGCACAGCCGCGTCAGATGGCTGCACAGGCCGGGTGAGGCCACAATTGCAGCCCAGGCCTGCACGAATGTGAGCAGCGGGCGGTCGGCAGAGACGTGGGATACTAGCCATGTCATGTGCAGTTGGCTCCGTGCACTGCGATTGCGGCACCAGAGCCGATGAGGAACATGCAAGCACTGCTTGTTCTAACACTCCACAGCACATCACCCTGCTAGGACTTCAGTTGTGTGGGCAGCCCTGCTGCAGGCAATCATGGCGAGTGTCCACCACTTCACCCACCTCCTGCGTCCCCAGCAGCTGCCGCCACTCCAGAGAGCGCAATTCTGGGAAGCAGTGCGCCAAGAATGCACTGCCGCCAATCGTTTCGTGCACAAAGGGGCAGCTAACGCCCAGGTGCTGCAGGCGCGGCCACGGCTCGCCACGCTGCAGAACCTGCATCCATGCACAGGGCAATCGCGTTGTGTTTTGAGGCATTGGCAGGTCATGCAGACTGCCACGTAGCAGCAAAGATGAGGAAATGACCACCACAGCGGGCCTGCTGAGCTGGTTTGGGAGGCAGCGACAGGGACCGCAGCGCATACGAGGGCGCTTACCATGTGCAGCGAGCGCAGGAGGATGCTGGGTGTGACGTCCCAGTCCTGCTTTGTTGGGGGGCGGCCGCAGTGCAGGCTGAGCTCCACAATGGTTCCCTGCAGTGCAGGACCGTGTACCGTAGCACAGCGTGTGTGGGTGATCGCTCAATGCACAGTAGCCTTCGCTCTTGGGAGGCAATGGGGATGCAAAGTGGTAGCAGCTAAGGTCTGCTGCACGCTCGACCCTGCCACCCGTACCAGCGGCGCCCCAAGCAACTATCTTTGCCACGCTGCTAGCTGCTACATATCATACGTGCAATAAGTAACTTTGAAGCTTGCCTGGGCGCGCTGCAGGCCCAGCTCGCTCCACAGAGCCTGGTACATCTCTTGCTGCCGCAGGGCGCCCACGGCCAAGCCAGCCACCCCCACTCCCCCCAGCACATCCTGTGCCAGTTGGGGCGAGCCGCTTACGGCCAGACGGCGCAGGGCGGTGGCGCGTGCGTCAGTAGCCAGCACCTGTGGAGGAATGCTGGGGCAGCAAGTTGGCACATCCGGAAAGAAAGGAAGAGGCTGCCGGAGGTGCCGACGGCAGGAGCGCAGCCTGCGCAAGCATGCGGTCGGCATCACGCCAGCTGCGGCTACAAACGGCTTGCGGCAGTGGGTGGCTGCAGCAGCGAGGGCTTGCCTGGGCAGCAAAGCGGCGCAGCTGGGCCCAGTTGAGCTCCGCATCAAAAGGTGCATCCAAGGTGGCGGCGCGCCAGCGGCGGCACACCCCACCCACTGCCAGCAGCTGTCGCAGGTAGGCATCCGCATCAGGCGCAGCACCGGGCTCCTGAGAGGCTGCCAGATGCACGATGTGCAGCAGGCACTCGGCAGGAAGGCTGGGCAGCGGCGGCGCCATTCTGCACAAGGCAAGGCCTACGGGGGCGTGAGCGGCGGCGGCGGGGGTGGGCTGCGGCGGGGATTGAGCGTCGGGCGGCAAGTCGCCTTGGCCAGCTTGCCTGTGACAGCGAGCTTGACGCACGTGAAGCCTCGAGGGGCCTTGGCGAGCGCGCGGGTGGGTTGCCGAAGCAAACCCTGGACGAGGAGGTGCCTGGCCAACTTCTTTCCCCAACGGGGTGCTCCTAGGATGGTACAGGAAGTGCTCACGGCTGCACAGGCAAGACACCACCTGCCCAAGCTGCCGCCAGATGCGCCATGCCAGCTTGCTCCCTTGCCTTCCCTGTCCCCTCTCTTTATTTGCGTTTCCAATTGTTACAACAGTGGGGGTACTCTGGGCCTGGAATCTACAGTGGCTGAAGGACAAAATGGGGCTCGAGGGGCGGGCGCATGGTCCGCGCCCCCCACTGGGGAAAACTCGAGTGCGTGCGACAAAGCCCCCGGAGAGACTGAGCGGTCAGAGAGCGGAGCGGCAGGGAAACGGAAACAGGCAAAGGCATTGGGTTCAGGGTGCATGAGGTTAGGGGTGGCTCGTTCAACCGCCGCCCGTTCGTGGGGGGCCGGCTCTGTGTATCGCTGTTGGGCGGGCGGGCAGCCGGGCTGCCGGTGTCACTCGCGTAAGTGCATACTATCGCAGTTTACTTGCCGCGCAGCTCCAGCAGCACCTGCACCACGCCGGGGTCGGCCAGGGTGGACGTGTCGCCCAGCTGGTCCTCCTCCTTGCTGGCAATCTTGCGCAGCACTGCGGGCAGGAATGATGAAGCGGAGGGGGTGGGGCTGGGGTCAGTGTGGTGGACAAGCGAGAACAGCAGGGGCGCTGCGCTTGGAACAACTTGCAGCACCATGCAGGCAAGCGAGGCGCTACGCACAATACAGCTTGCATGCCTACAGCCCATAAAAGTTGCACTCACCGCGGCGCATGATCTTGCCGGAGCGGGTCTTGGGGAGGCCAGGCGCCCAGTGGATGACATCGGGGGTGGCAATGGGGCCAATGGCCTTGCGCACCTGCAGCAGGGCCGAGGTAGGGGCAGGGCAGGTGAGCAGGGGTGAGCGGCAGGGCAGGAGGCTCGCACACAAGCCACCAAGCCCGCTTGCAAGCCAAGCCAACCACTGGTGACACCTCCTGCTGCGCTGCGCTGCGCTGCGCACCTGGGCCACCAGCTCCTTGCGCACAGTCTCATCGGGCGGGTACTCAATGCCGTTCATGAGCGTCACAAAGGCGTAGATGGCCTGGCCCTTGATGGGGCTGCAGAGGAAACAAAGGGGCGGGGTGGGGCGGGTTTAGAGAAGCACAAACCACGTGCGCATGTTCAGCAGCAGGGCATGCAGCGCAGGGCAGCTTGCCAGCACCGCACGCCGCCAGGCCGGCGGGCAAACCCCAGGCCACAACAGCTTGCCCCAACAGCCAGCGCCCTCTTGTCAAGTCGACCAACAACCCGAAAGAAAGACTCACTGGTCCACGGGCACCACGGCCGCCTCGGCGCACAGGTGGTGGCCCACCAGCGCGCTCTCCACCTCGGCGGTGCCGATGCGGTGGCCGCTCACGTTGATCACATCGTCCACACGGCCCAGAATCCAGTAGTAGCTGAAAGCAGCAAGGGAGCGGGGCAGCAGGGTGAGCAGAGTGAGGGAGGAGGCAGGTGGAGGAGGCAGGTGCTGGTGGGCGCAGCGGGCAGGAGGGATATCCGCTTGCAGCAACCCTGCACATGCGCTGCGCTCCGCCCACAGCTGCAAGCCGGCCTGCACGCCAGCTAGCCTGCACATGCAACAACGCAGCTGAAAGGCTCACCCGTCCTCGTCGCGGCGGGCACCATCGCCGGTGAAGTAGTAGCCCTTGTAGTGCGAGAAGTAGGTCTGCTCAAAGCGGGGGTGGTCGCCCGCCACGGTGCGCATCATGGACGGCCACGGCCGCTTGATCACCAGGTAGCTGCGGGGCAGGTGGGGAGGGAGCAGGACGCGTGCCGGTGAGCGCAGTGCGGCAGCAGGGCGGAGGGCTGGAAAGGCGGAGCAGGGCGGGCGCAGGAGGGTGGGGGCAGCAGGTCAGCAGCAGAGGCTGCACAGCTGCAGGTCTGGCTCCGAACAGCCAACCAACCGGGCAGTAATGCAGCGGAAGGGAGGGGCTCACCCCTGGCAGGGCCCCTCCAACTCGTTGCCCTTGTCGTCCAGGATGGCGGGCTCCACGCCAAAGAAGGGAAGCGTGGCTGCATGAAGAGGGGAAGGAGGAGAGCGGGTGTGGTCAGGTGGGCGAAGGCTGAGCAAGGGTGGGATCCAGCAGCAGCATGGAAGCTGCCCACAAAGCTGCGCAGCCAGGCGTTGGCTGCAAAGCACAATCACCCTGCTTGCCACCTACCACCCCCCGCTTGCTACCCCACTCGGCCTGCCTTGCTATTGACTCACCAGAGCCGGGCTTCATGGGGGTGGCGCCGGGCAGGGGCGTGATCATGTGCGCCCCCGTCTCCGTCTGCCACCACGTGTCCACCACAGACACGTTGCCGTTGCCAACCACCTCGTGGTACCAGCGCCAGGCCTCGGGGTTGATGGGCTCGCCCACAGTGCCCAGGATGCGCAGCGAGGTGCGCCTGCGGCGGCAGGGGAGCGAAGGAGCGGAGCAGGTGAGGGCCGGGTTTGGGTTTGCACAGCAGCAGGCAGGTGCTGAACGGCTGACCGACTTGCAGCTGCTCAGCTGCTGGACAGGCTGCCCACCACCCTCCTGTCAACCTGCTGATATCAACCATGTGCAAGTCCGCCTACCACCCACGCACTTGTGCTTGGTCACGTGCTGGTCGCCGCAGGCCATCAGGGTGCGGATGGCGGTGGGGGCGGTGTAGAACAGAGTCACGCCGTACTTGTCGCACACCTCCCAGCAGCGGCCGGCATCGGGATAGGTGGGCACGCCCTCAAACAGGACCTGCTTGGCGCCCATCAGCAGCGGGCCAAAGGTCACGTAAGAGTGGCCTGCGAGACGGGGGTGGGTGGGACAGGAGGTCAGCAGACAGGAGATGAACACGCCAGCGCAGCCCACATCACACCTGAGCAGATGTCAACGCCCCTTCACAAGCCCCACGCCAGCGCATGCGCCTCACAACCTGCCAGCCCCTGCAGCCCATGCTGAGAAAGGAGAGAGAGGAAACCTTGCTCACCAGTGATCCAGCCGCAGTCGGCGGTGCACCAGTAAATGTCGTCGGGCTTGTAGTCAAAGACGTACTTGAAGGTGGACGCGGCGCCAATCATGTAGCCGGCGGTGGTGTGCAGCACGCCCTTGGGCTTGCCGGTGGAGCCAGAGGTGTACAGCTGCGGGGAAGGAAAGCACAGTTGGGGCAGGGCGTGGTAAGTTGCATGGTGGCGTGCGCTGAGCGCAAAGGCGCTGGGCTGGTCAGGACGGTGGCGCCTCGCACAGGGCCGGCCGGGAAAACAGGCTCCACCAGTCCAAATCAGATTCAGAAAATCAGGGGTTAACACTCACCTTGAACAGCGGGTCCTCGGCGCCCACCCAGGTGACCTCGCACTCGGTGGGCTGGTCGCCAATCACGTCCTGCAAGAGCGGTGGTGAGCAGCACAGGGTTGGAAGGGCAGTTGGGATAAGCAGGCAAGGCAGCGCGCATGCTCGATCGGCACTTGGCGGCCAGGTCTACCGACCCGCAGGCAAGCCGCCACACTCCCCCATGCAAGCCGACCCTCAAACAAGCTATGCAGGCTGCAACCTCAGAACCGGTTCTCCACTTAAGCGGTTCTCAAACCCAGACTGCACCCCAACCCAGCGCACCTGCCACCACACGTCGCGGCCCTCCACCTGGGAGACGTGGATGGCGTCGCGGCTCACGCCGGAAGCCACGTGGTCGTACACCAGCACGCGCGGCACGTGCACCTCCTCCTCGTTGTCCAGGATCTGGAGGGCCTGCGGCAGCGCGGTGGAGGGGGGAGGGGAGGGGCAGGTGAGGGCAGGGCGGGTGGGGTGGGGGAGAGCGGGCTTGGCGCAGCAGGCGGTGCGCAGGCACAGCACAGCCTGCAAGCGAGGTGCACAGGCTGCCAGCCAGCTGATCTTGAGCCAAAAGTTGCATTGCAGCAGCGGCAGCACCAAGTGCGCACCTCGTCCACAATCTTCTTCAGCTCAATGTGCTTGGGGCCGCGCTTGACGGCGGAGCAGGTCACCACCTGCGGTGGGCAAGAAGGGCGGGCATCCGTGGGGTGAGTGGCTTGCAAAGTGGCTGGATGCGAGGCAGGCGCAGGGCGAGCCCAGCAAAGCTGGGTGCAGCTCCCATGCAGGGTGCAGTTGAAGTGCGCAGCTATTGCCTTGCTCAAGCTATTTCAATGGAAAGCGCACCATCTTGGGGCTGGAGTCGGAGATGCGGCCCGCCAGCGACTCGGCGGAGAAGCCGGCAAACACGACCGAGAAGACGGCGCCGATGCGCGCGCACGCCAGCATGACGGCGGGCAGCTGCGCACAGGGGTGTTGGGCAGGATGGTTGGGCTGAGCACGGGGTGGGAGAGCGAGGGGGCAGGCAGGGGCGGCACGAGTGCAGCGGGGGCGGCAGGCAGCGCACGATGTCCGGCAAGCTAGCTGCAGGCCAAGGCACACCTCCAGAAACACAAATAAATTTCATGCGGCGCACCTCGGGGATCATGGGCATGTAGATGGTGACGTCGTCACCCTTGCCCACGCCCTGGCTCTTCATGTAGTTGGCAATCTGCGGGGGGCGGTCGGGAGGAGGCCGCGGGGCGGGTGAGCCAGGGTTGAGTTAGAGATGCGCCAAGAAGATGGAGGACCTTGCAAGCCTGCCCTGGTTGCAGGCATGGCTGGCGTGCAAGCCTGCACGCAAGTGCAGCAACCCATGCGCACGTGCCCTGCAGGTGGCCTGGTCGTGGCTCCATGTGGGCGGGCAGCCGCACCCGCCTGTGCACAGCTTGAGCACGCGCCCGCCCGCCCCAACACAGCCGTGCCCCCACTCGCAAGCGCCTCGCAAGCGCGCACCTGGCAGACCATGTCCTGCAGCTGCTTGTAGGTGGTGGTGGTGGCCTGGCCCACATCGTTGCCCTCCCAGAAGAAAGCCACGCGGTCGCCGTTGCCCTCCTTCACGTGGCGGTCCACGCAGTTGTAGCACACGTTGGTCTCCGCGCCGTTGAACCAGGACAGGCTGATGCCGCCCTTGTTCAGGTCGAAGTTGTACCTGGGGCGGAGGGTGTGAGAAAGTGCGGGAGGGTGAGGCGGCGGCAAAACGGGGGCGCGGCGGTTGCGGCAGGCGGTAGCGGCGGCGGGCAGGCAGGGGCGGCGGCGGCTGCACTCACTTGTGGAAGTCGGCGCCGGACGTCCACTTCTTGTTCCAGTGGAACTGGGAGGCAAACTCGCCCCAGAAGCCCTGCAGAGAGGCAGGAGAGGCGGTGAGTCAGGGCAGGGGTTCTGCTGAGGTCAGCGACAGCCAGCCCAGCCGGCGCCCGGCAGCGCCCCGCACCTCGGGATCACTCAGGGAGCGGGCATACATGTCCTTGTACTTGGCCAGGGAGTCCACATGCGCTCCCTTCACGACGTGCTCGGGGGGCTGGTGAACGGTGGCCGCCATCGTGTGTTCTGCGGGCAGCGACGTCATGGCGGGTGGTGTGGCAGGCGGTCAGGCACCCGGCGGGTTTGGGTTGGTGCCGGCAGCGGGGGGCAGTGTCGGCGGGAGGCCTGCGCGGCGGCCTGGCGTGTCGCAGGGGCACGGGCAGCGTTGCAAAGCGTTTGTGAGGTTGCCACCAGGCTGTCATGGCGGCGGACCCACCTGCTTGCGTCACCAGGCGCAGGGCCGGGGCAGGGGTGCGAAGCTGCTGTGGGGTTGAGCTGCCGGCCGTGCCAGAACACTTGCACGGGCCCAGGCGGTGCTGTGGTGAAGCGCAGAATGCGGAACGGGACCCCAGGGCGCGGCTATCTGGACCTGCAAGTCATGACAGCACAGCATGGTTGGGCACCGTCAGCAAGGGTGACTGAAGGCGGCTCGCTGATCAGCCTGCAGTGCATGTACACACTCAGCAAGCATTGTGAGCACGGGCCAGCCGGGTTTGCCGCCGCTGACACACCGGCCGCTGAGCGGCACTTACCTGTGGGGCCTGGGCCGCGCCTCACGCCCGGTTTTCAGGCGAAGTATGATACGTGTGGGCCAATTGGGGACGCTGCGGACCCAGCGCTGCACCACGCAGGATGCGGGGCACCCCCTTGCGCAGTCCCGCCGGTGCGGCGAGGGTTGAGTCGTTGCCTCCCGGACCTGCCATCTTTGCCCCCAGCTGCCACTGCCTGCACTAGGCAACCTGGAGACCACGTGGGAGCTGCTGCAGCAAGCTGGGAGCAGCTGCAATTTGCGGCGCCTGCGCAGCGCTGCTGATGCTGTTTGTTGGGCGCCGGCGCCGCTGGATATTTGCCTGGCAAATCTGCAGCATGCCTCGTTCACTTCTCGCAAGCGAGCAGCAAGTTACAGGTTGCGTGCACATAGCCAGGCAAGCAGGTCATTCAACAGATACAGCTGCGCTGCCGCCGGCTGACTCAGGCAGCGCCAATGGACACGCATCAATCAACTGCTGCCGCTCAGGCGGGCGGCGGCGGTGGCCCCGCCTCGTCCTCCGGCCCTCCCAGCGTTCGGTCCACCTGCAGGCAGTGATACATGGGTGCAGCCACTCAGCTGTGGAGAAGACTAGAGCATCCCCACATCAGCCAGCATTGGCGCGGTTGCCCTCAGCGCTGTGTGCATTGCTGCACTTGCAAAACACAAGCCCCCGGAGATGATCCCAAAATGGCATGCAGCTCCTCCGGCCTCCTAGCAGCAAATGAGACACATGTCGCTTGCCAGCCCAAACCGTACAGAAACCGCTGCAGCAACAGCTGCTAAAAAGTCACCGCATCTCTCCAGAACCTTGGCCTCCATCGACCAAACACGCCACCATTTGCAGGCGGCAACCAATTACGCCCCGAGCTCACCAAGAGACGCATCTCCTCCAGGATCTTTAGTCGTACACTCACCCACCGCTACCCACATCTCAATCAAACCAGTGCTCAGCCACTGATCAACGCCAAATGATGCCCAGCTCACCAGGCGCCGCATCTCCTCCAGAATCTTGGCCTCCTTGCGCTTGTTCTCCTCAAAGTTGAACATGGCCAGCGCCGCCTTCTCCTCAGCCGTGTACACCTGGTTCTCCTTCCTGCGCGGAAAAGAAAGTGAGGCAAAGAAAGTGGGAGTCAACAATCAGCAAGCTTCCAGTGGCAGCGAATGCATGTACGCCTGGTGCTCCTTCCTGCCGGGGGGGGGGACAATAAACAAAGGAATCAAGGGTGGGCGGAGCACGGTGCATCAGCACTGCACGCTGTCTTGCAGGCAGTGGCACATGTCGCAAGCGGGCACAGCAGGGGAGCTGCGGCACCCATGCAACGTGGCAGCCAGACCCCAGCCAGACCCTCTGCAGTGGTGCCCCCGCCTAGGCTCAGGCCGCACCTGATGCGCACGGCATTCATGCGCGAGTGCCGGCTGCCGCTCATCACGTATCCGATGTCCTCAAACTTCTCAATCTGCTCCGAGTCGAGCCCCACCTCACCACGGCGAGGGATACGCTTGCCCGCCTGCACAACAGGGGCAGAGGTTGGGGCAGCACAGAGGGGTGCTCACGAGTGGGGGTGAGCGAGGAGAGAGAGAGGGAGTTGCGAGCAGGGCCATGCAGGCGGGTGTGTGCTGGCTGGCTGGCAGCACAGCGTCCGCGTGCGCATGATGTGCCAGAGCAGCAGCATGGCGTTGCGCGAGTGCATTCACCAGGCAGACCCAGGCGTGGCCAGAGGCAGGCACCTGGCGGAGCTCCCTCGGCTGCCGGGCAGCATCCGCAAGCCCTCTCTGCCTGCAGCACCGCTGCGCTGCACTCTTCAAACCTTGGCCCCAGCCCCCAACCTGCGCGCCCCCTGCCCACCTGCACATAGGCCGCCATGGCCTGCCCCTCTCCCGGCAGCAGGTGTGTGCCATAGTCGGCCTGGAACGCGTCCCCGCCAACGTTGAGCGGCGCGGCAGGACCGACAAGCTTCTCCTCCTCCTCTGCCGCCGCACGCGCTGCCGCCTCCTCTGCCGCATGCCGCCGCGCCTCCTCCAGCCAGTTGGTGAACAGCTGCGCCTCGCGCCGGTTGATGTCCGCCTCCACCTGCACGGCAGGCAGGCCGGGTGCACAGGGTGGTTGGTGAGCAGCAGCGCAGAGCCAGCCTTTGGACAGCTGCCACCTGGCACAGTGCATTCTGCACAGACCACTGCAGCGGCTGGTGAGCAGGTGGCAGCAGGCGTGCGCAGCTGCCGCCCCCTTTGCAGCTGCACGTCTCAGCGCACCACATCCAGCCCAGCAGCAGCTGCCCGCACACCTCATCCTCCTCTCGTGCAGTCGCTGCCGCCACGCCCGTGCCGTCTGCCGGCACGTTGCCCGCCGCCAGCGCCGCAAGCTCCGGATCAAGGCCCTCAGCTGCCCCTGCTGCTGCCGCCTCCCGAGCCTTCTTCAGCTCAGCGTCTCGCTGAGTCATGTGCTGCCGCCGCAGCTGCTCCTGGTGCTGCCGCTCCACCTGAGAGGGAAGAGAGAGGGGAGGGGGTTGGACAGACTTGGGACAGTGCCCAGCAGCAGTTGCAAAATTTCCCCAAAAATTGTGCCGAGCACCTCTGCTCTGACGTGCGCACCCGCCCATCGCAGTTGTCCTTGCAGAGACACAGACTGTGCAGCAACCAGGATCACGCCAGCCCTGTGCAGCTCGCCTCTGCCCTGTGCTAATGGCGCTGCTCGGCCACCGGAGCAACAAACAGCCACACCAGCTACACTCCTGAACATGACCCCTCACCTCTGCCTTGTGCTCCCGCACCAGCCGCTCGCGCTCCTCGGGCGGCGGCGAGGGCGTGACGCGCCAGATCGACTTGACGCCCCGCTCCATCATTTTGACGCGCTTCAGCCGCCGGCTGCGGCAGGGTGAAATGGTGGAAGTGTTCTAGGTGTTGCGATCCAGCAAGGCCGCCAGGCAGGGGAGGGGCAGCCGGCATGCAGTGCAGCCCCGCAAAGTGCAGCAAGATACCGGCACATGAGCTGGGCACAACAATACGACAGCAAGGCACCAGCAGGAAGGGTGTCACAACCCGTGGGGAAGTTCTTGGCTTTCAACAATGCGCACCAGCTGGACAAAACAGTTCAGCAGGGCACCAGCAGGAAGATGCTCACAACTCCTGGAAGTTCTCGGCTTTGATGTCGTCCTCGCTGACGTCCCCGTCCTCGCGCTGCCGCCGCGGGCCGCCGCCGCTGCGAAAAGGGCGCAGGCAGGAGCGTGGTCAGGCGATCAGGCATGGCGGGTCGCAGCACAGGGGGGTGAGGACGCGCTGTGCTTGCTTTATGTCGCAGGCGAGCCCTACAATGATCAAGCATGCGACATTCATGCACCTTTCCGTAGCCCAGCACAAGCGCAACCACCCAGCGGCTTTTGGTGGCAAGCTGAAAAGGGAGATGCAGGGAAAGCTCAAGCAGCCGGCTCACCCACGCCCGCGGAACTCCCCAGGCAGCCCCTCCTCCCGCCGGTGGCCGTCCCCATTCTGCCAGCGCTCGCCACGGCCGCGGTCGTCATAGACAGGGCTGCCGCGGCGCGGCGGCGACCTGCCGCCGCGGCGTGGTGATGGCGAGCGCCGCCGCCGATAATCCGGGCTGCGGCTGCGGCGCTTGTAAGGCTCTGGGCTGCGGCTTCGACGCCTGTAGGGCTCTGGACTGCGGCTGCGGCGTCGGGGGCTCAGCGAGCGACGCCGCGGGCTGCGGCTGCGAGCCATCCTGCAGCAGCAACAGGGAATGTGCAGACGTTGTGGCGCGCAAGTCGGGCGGTGGCGGCGGCAGCGGCGGCTGTGCACTGCGGGCCTGCGGGCCTCACGTGACGGCATACAAGCTGTGCACATGCTGCTGCCTTTGCCAGCGGCAGCAGGAAGCCGGAGAACGTGCGGGCGGCGCTCTCGAGCAGCTAGACAGCGCTGGACGCCCTCTCAGCCTGCGCGGTATGCTTTGCTCTCCCCAGACACGCACCTGCTGCTGCTGGCCCGCCCGGCGGGGCCGCCGACGCTGCGAGAGGCTCTCGGCGGCTCGCAGTGCTTGCGCACGCTGTCTGTAAGGGAATCGGCGGCGCTTGATCGCAAAGGCAGGATGCCGGAGTCGAATGAGACGAGCGAATGGGCTGCAGAGTGCCTTGAGCATGCCGAGGCACGGAGCGGCGGCGGTGGCCAAGTGGTTTAACGGGTGGGTGGGAAGCTTGCTTCTGGTCTGTTCAGTATCAGCACAGCTCTTCCCTGAATCAAGTTGGGGTGCGCAGAGTGCAATAACCCATGCTGCAGCGAGAGTGGCGGCGGTGGCCAAGTGGTCTAAGCGGTGCGCTGCTGGGCGGTGGCCGAGTGGTCTAAGGGGTGGGTTGGAAGCTTGCTGCTGGTGTGTTCAGCATCAGCGCAGATCTGCCCTGAATCAAGTTAGAGTGCACAGCATGCCATCGCCCATGCCGCGGCACGGGGCTGCAACAATGGCCAAGTGGTCTGAGCAGTGCTTTGCCGGGCGGTGGCCGAGTGGTCTCAGGGGTGGGTGGGAAGCTTGCTTCTGGCTGGCTAGTGAAATTTAGACACAGCCGTAGATATCCATCAGAAAACCTCAATGAACTGCACTGGCGGCCATCACAGTTTGAGTTAAGTGGGTGATTGATGGTGGGCTCTCAGTGTTGATGGGCATGCACACGTCCGCTGGGGCTCTGGCTCAAGCTTGCTCAACCAGTCTTCCTCAGCACTGAACAGACAGGCACCTGACCACGCCCTGCACGCCCAGGCCACGTGCAAACAGCGGCTGCGACTCGCCGCATGGCTGGCAGATCGGGCGGCCCCAGTCTGGGCAGGCTACACATGCCAAGCCCGCGCCGCACGTCACGTTGCCGGTCCACTCGAAATCGTGGTAGCAGCACTGCTCGCCCGGGCCTCCGCAGGGCAAGTTTGGCTCGCTGTACACCTCAGGCTCCTCCTGCTTGAAACTTTCAGCGCCAGACAGCGCAACCTCCAGGCGCAGTTCCTGCAGGCACCCAGGCCAGGAAGACTGGCAGGTGGGCTGAGTGGAGTGCTGGATGAGTATGAGTGGCCGCCAAGCGTTCATGGAATGCACAGCAGAGCTTACGGCAAGGCTCCGCTGCCCTTGCCAGCCAGCCACGCTCACCTGGGTGGGGGGGCTGCTGCCCTCCCAGGCCACAATCGCCTCCACAAAGACCCAGCCCTCCTCCTGGAGCGGGCACGTCTCATTCATGGACAGCCACCAAGTCGAGCCCTGCACTCAGGCAGCAGGTGGATGGAAGGTGTGGGCAGCGTTTCAGGGCTGTTGAGGCATATGCCAGCGTCTTGTTGTGAGCTTGGTCACACCGTTCCCCGACTTCTACCGAGCAGGGGGAAAGCAAGTAGCACTGCCTCAAACCGCCGCTCCCCACTGCAATGCGCACATTGCGGCAGCCCTCGGCGGCCAGCTGCAGCTCGCTGAAGTGGCTGCAGTTGCGCCAGCGGCCGTAAACGCCGTACAGTTCGCCCAGGTAGCCCCAGCCATGCTCCATGGTCAGCCTCAGCAGCGGCTCTGGCAGGTCAGATGGGTCCACGGGTGTCCACCCTTCACAAAAGGGACCCGGATCGGGCATGTCGGGTGGCGGTGCGCCTGTCGCAAGCTGGCACAGCAATGCCGTCGCTGCCAACGTTGCCAGCAGGGTCACGCCACGGAGTAGCATGGTGCTGGGCTACAACTGCGGTCAGCATGGGGTGTGCATGCATGTCGTTGCCCTCACTGTGCAGGGCGGTGCAAGGGCGGCGGCATGCGGGAGGCGGGCTGCAACGGTGCAGGACTGCTCCGATATGCTGCACTCACCTTGCAGGCCGCGAGAAGCGTCACACGTGCGTTTCACCGCGGAAATGCAAAGGACCGAGCAAGTTCAGGGTGTGCGCAAGGGGCAGGAGCGCCCCAACCCGAGTGGAGGGACGCAAAACGAAAACAAAAGGGTCGACTCAATGATAACAGAAGCGTGAATAAGGCGCCGATAGCCTGAGCGAAGCGCCAGCCCATGCTATCACGCTGTGCTGCGGCCCAGCCGCAGGCGCATTGTTGAAGCTCTTTGCCCGCCTATCCTTTCGCTTGGCTGCTCTGCTGTGCGCAATTGACATGCAATTGAGAGAGAGAGAGCTTGGCCTGGACCCCTCCGGCCTGGTTGACGTGCCGCAGCAGGGCTGCGCCTACGCCTGCGGCCCCAGCAGCGGGCACTGCGACTAGGCGGCGACTGCCCCAGTGGCCTTCCGACAGCCAGCTTAGATGCGGCGCGTGCACGGAAGCATTGACAAGGCGGCATCGCATTCATTCAAACTGAGATGCACTGATTTCATGCACCACAATGCACACACACGTGCTGTTCCTCTGCGCCTGTAGAGCTCGATGCCTTTGCAGAGAGTGTTGGGGCCACTGCATCAAGCAGCCTCGCGGTTGGGAGCAGAGCTGGGCATTACCACGGGAGTGTTCCCCCTAGATACCGCATAGCTGCCCCCGATAGTTATGATGCTGACACCAGGGAGGGGTTGCATGCCGGCAGACTGGCCGGCAGGGGCCACAAGCGGCGGGCAGACGGCGGCGGGCAGAGTGTGTTGGCTCCAGAGCGGGGCTTGACCGGCCATACTCCAGAGTTTCGCAACTGCCTTTGAAGCTGCACACGCGTGGCGGTAGCCACCCTCCGCGGCCCGGCCGGCCTTTGAGTCAGACTTGGCCCGGCGGCGCCCCATTTCTACATTTTTTTCTTTTCAACACTCTGGGACCCTCCGCCCAGCAGCCCCGATTAAACAGCTGGACTGCAGGGTGGACCGGCGTCTAAAGCCCCACAGCCTCCCCCCGTCCACGCCCACCGCATTCACCCCTGAAATCAACCAATGGTCCGCTTAGCCATCGCTCTCGCGCTCCTGGGCGTGCTGGCCCTGGCGCCGCCAGCGGCAGCTCGCCTGCTGCTGGATGAGCAGCAGTGCCCTCCTCCTGGCTTTGACGCCCTGCAGAGCTTCGATGTGAAACAGTGAGCATGGGCATGCGCCAGCAACCGTTCCCTGGGCCTGCAGCGAGCACGCAGCGGCCCTGATTCGGATTCGCTGCCGCCGGTGCTCTGGCTGCGCTGCCGCCGGTGCTCTGGCTGGCGTAACAGAGCCTTTCCGCTCTTGCCTCTCCTGTCCAGGTACATCGCGCAGCGGTGGTACGTCCAGAAGCAGGTGAGTCGGGCTGCGCAGCTTGATACCAGCTGCCCAGCCCAACAGCCGGCCCCCTGCACGTGCTGAGCATGCTGCTGCCTGCCCGCTGAGCCCGCTGAGCCACATGGTGCGGCCACCTGCCGCCGCAGCGGCATGCACCACCCATTCTGCCCTCAAACCGCCCCTCACTCTGCAACCTTCCTGCTCCCACCGCAGGAGCCGCTCGTGTACCAGCCCGAGTACCGCCTGTTCTGCGTGTTTGCCGAGTACAAGCCACTGGAGGAGGACCCGCTGGATGGCCTGCTGGTGAGCTCCAGGGAATTGGCCAGGTGGACAGCGAACAACAGGCGGTTCAGCCAAGTTGGCCAGGTGGATAGCAAACAACAGGCGGTTGGCAGGTGCGGCAGAATGGATGTCAGCCGGGCTGCAGAAGAGCGGCAGAGCAGAACCGTGGGTGCACCGCCCCTCCCACACACTGCACTGTCACCCCACAACGCACTCCCAGCAACCAACACCGCTCCCCGCTCCTTCCCTGTTCGACCTACCTCCCCCCAGGTGAACAACTACGCCAACCAGGGGGGCATCAACGGCACCGTCGTCGGAACCAGCCAGGTCAACGGCGGCCCCTGGACCACCGCCACCATCCCCGACGAGCGCCGCCCCTCCAAGCTGCGTGTGGGCATCGCTCTGGGTGGCAGCGAATCCTCCCCTGGCATTCGCCTGGGCAGGGGAGGCGACTACTGGGTGGTGGCGGCCGGCCAGTCTGAGGACCTGGCAAACCGCTCCGGCAACCTGTATGGTCAGTGGGCGGGAAAGGCTGGGTTGGGTTGGGTTGGGTTGGGTGGTAGGGCGAGTTTGACTTGCAGTGCGCCAGCATCACACCCGAGAGAGAAGCAGCAGGGGCGGAAAGGTTACTGCATTGCCGCTGCGCCGTCCTGCCCGTGATGCTCCCAGCTCACACCCCTCCTTACCGCTGCAGACTGGGCGATCGTGACGGGCGGGAGCCCCGACCGCCGCTCAAACGGCGCGTGCGCCGCTGGCTCGTCTTCGGACCTGGTCCGCAGCCTCCAGACCAACGACGTGGGCCTGTGGCTGTTCACTCGCAAGCCTGTGGACCCCACCAACACACAGGTGGATGGGAGGGGGTTTGCCAGGTGGCGGGTGGGAGTGGCGGTGTTTTGGGGGCAAACAGGCGCTGCCCGGCCACTGGCCCTGCTGGCGCCATGGCCACCCCGTGCCGCCTGCAGCCCACCAACCACAGCTCAAACATCCGCTGCGCCTTCCTCACTGCTCAACTGTGCAGCTGATGATGAGCAAGCTGGCCGAGCTTGGCCTGGACCCTTCAGGCCTGGTTGATGTGCCGCAGCAGGGCTGTGCCTACGCCTGCGGCCCCGGCAGCGGCAGCTGCGACTAGGCGGCGACGCTCACGTAGCCCACCGGCAGCCAGCTTGACTGCAGGGACCCACTTTTGCACTCGGCATGACATTCATTCAAACTGACTCGGAGATGCACTGATTTCATGCACCACATTTAATTATTATTATTATCATAGGCCCAGCCACGCTCCATGGCCAGCCTCAGCAGCTGCTCTGGCAGGTCAGACGGTTCAACGGTCGTCCAAACGCCGCCCTCGCAAAAGGGACCTGGCTTGAATAAGGCGCCGATACCGGGAGCCAAGCCAGCCAGCCCATGCGAGCACGCTGTGCTGCAGCCCAGGCCAGGCCAGGCTGCAGACGCATCGTTGAAGCTCTTTGCCCGCCTATCCTTTCGCTTGGCTGCTCTGCTGTGCGCAATTGACGTGCAAGAGAGAGGCTGGTAGGCATGTAAACCCTGCCATGCATCCACTGCAGGTCGAACAGCTACCAAATTCTGCCCGATTCAACGGCTGTGATGCTCTGGTGCTGCTGCGCATGGCCTCCCCAGCTGCAGGCAGGCAGGCAGCGTTGCCCTTATTTACACTGGCAGGGCAGCGTTGGTCGCAGGCAGGACCAAAGGAATGGGACAAATGAAGTCTTGCAGCTGCTCACAAAGTCTTGCCGCTGCTCACAGGTTGGCCTTTGCACTGGTGCCACCCGCTGCTGCGCTCCCGCTCACTGGCCCGTTGCCCGCTGCGCTTGCTGTGCCCGCTGCGCCTGCCAACGCCTCCACCAGCGAGCCCAGGATGGCGTTGTTGTGGCGGTAGGGCAGCGACAGGTGCGCCTCATTCTCCAGCAAGTGCAGCTGCGCCCCGGGGATGACAGACGCGTAATGGCGGGCCATGGCGGGTGGTGTGGTGGCGTCCTGCCCGCCCTGCCAGATGCGGGTGGGCTGGCGGATGGAAGCCAGGTCGATGGTGGGCGGATCCACGTAGTAAATCTGCAGGGGGATGGAGTGAAAGGAGGGATGGAGGCAGGCGGGGTGAGCAGGAAGGGGCTGGCACACGCACGGGGGAGGTCACCGTGCAAAAGGCAGTGAAAACGAAGACGTAGGCAGCCAGGGGTGGCAAAGATGGAATGCCAAAGGCGATTTGTTGGTTTGAAACATGCTCCGACCCTCCACTCATGCTGCACGGCACGTGCCGCCCTGCTGTGCGCAGCCCAGCCCACCTGCAGGTCTCGAACGGCGCCGGCCACACCTTGCCGCATGCCCTCCCTCACCGAAGCCTTCATCTGACCTGCCATGGCAGGCAGCTCCTGCGTAGCATGGGTGACAAGCAGGTGTGCCGGAAAGATGGTTTTGTTCACTGTGCCATCAGAGGTTGCATGTCTGCCATGTGCACATGCAGCAGCTGCGGCAAGCCTGCCTGCGTTGCCAAAGCCAAGCTGGCATGACAAGGCAGCCCAGCGCTGCTCTTCTTGCTCTGTTGACCAGCGGAGCTCACCAGTGTGACTCGCTGGTCCTCTTCTGCAAAGCCGCTCACTCGCAGCAGCAGGTTGCCGTGCGGCACCTTCTGCAGCCAGATGGCAGCCCAGGTGCAACGTGAAACGCACACTCAACCCTTCTGGCCAGCCCGGACGCAGCTGGTTGCGACGGAGCTACCCTGGTTGCAGCTCTTCGCATGGCAGTGCACCCAATAAATCTGTGTGTGGCCCTGCAGTGGCGATGCTGGAGCAGGCAGTGCTCCGATAATTTGCTCAGAAATCAACCCAAGCAAACCTGGATGAGACGCAGCACATGCAGGGTGGCCCACAGGCGCCACGGCTGCTCCCGCACAGCATGGAACAGGCGGAGCGTGGTCGGGCTGTGCCCTGCAGAGTGGGCAGGGCGGCAGCTGGGTGGGCGGCAGACCAAGCAAGGTACAGTAGCGCTGCTCCAGTTTCCAGGCAGACCAACTGCCCCGGCGCACTGTATCGGCACACGGATTCACGAGCAGTGACCAGCAGCGGTGGACAGTCCACAGCGCATGCCCACCCCACCTGGCAGCAGCTGCTCCTCCCGCCCAGCCGTGGGCATGAGCGGGCAGACAAGCACCAGCGCCTGCACTCGGTCGGGCAGCAGCGCGGCGCAGGCGCAGGCAAACGGCGAGCCGCCTGCGAGCACAAGTCAGGGACCGAGGGAGTTGCGGGAGGGCCAGCAGCGCTGCGCCAGGCATAAGCGGGGCATGGCTGGGGCCCAGCGCTGGGCAGAGATGGTCCTTGCAGTTCCCCGCTACCACTGCGCATCCACACGCCGGCCAGCATGAGCAAAGCATGAGCAAGAATGAGCTGAACCGGCCCCGTCCAGCCCAGCTTACCTGATGCACCCATGACCGCCACCCGCTCCAGGCCCAGGTGGTCCAGCAGCTGTCGTGCGTCCTCAACCATGCTCTCCACGGTCTGCGAATGGCAGAAGAGCAGTAGCATGATGCTGGATGGCATGTGACCATGCTGTTCCCGGCCAACAGCGGCAAAGCAAAGGTTGGCAAGGCATGCAGGGCACTCGCCTGCTTGTCGTTCAGTGTGCTGTGCCCCGCGCCAGGCCGGTCCACCGCAATCACGCTCAGCCCGTGGTGCAGCGCGTCGGCATGAAGCAGGCCGGCCTCCAGGCTGCTGCTGCAGAATCCATGGAAGTAAATAACGGTCCCCCGTGCATGTGGCTTGAGCATTGACGCGCCGCCTCTGTGTTGAGGTTGGTAGCGAGGGGCAGCGGCAGCGGCAGCGCCGGCGCCGCCGGCAGAGCTGGTTGGCCCGTGGGTCTCAGCATCGCCGTCACAGTGCAGCGGCACGCCAAAGTAGGAGTATGCCAGGCTGCGGCCGTCTCGCAGCGTGAACAGCCGGGGTTGCGGCACCAGTGGAGCGCCGGGCAGGGGCGCAGCTGGCAGGGTCATCGCGCAGGGGTGTGCCGACACGGAGGGAAAGCGATCGGGGCAAGAAGATCACGGCTGACGAGGACATGTCTCCTGCTGGCGGGCGCCGGCTGCGGTCATGTCGTGCGCACTGAGCATCAACATTCAACCAACAGACTTACACTTTGTGTTGTTCACAGAAGCGCGGGAAGTTCAATCATAGCGGCAGTGCGCTGGATCAGGGTTCAGAGCGTTGGGTGCAGATGGATGGGGGCGAGGCAGCAAAAAGGCAGCGCGCTACGGCTGTGCACAGCGTAAAATCAAGCGCACTAGCCAGCAACACAACAGGATAGGCAACTAGAGCTGACCGCATGGGCTAAAAGGCGCCTTGGAGGAGAGAGGCACGGGCTGCAACGGGAGGTAGGGGGCCTGAATGGAGGGTGCAGCAGGCTCGGCAACGCAGCCGAGGGTGCAGCAAGCCGCAGCAGAGGGTGCAGCAAGCCGGCCCTGCCCATCACTCCATCTGGGAGCCAAACTGGGAGCCAGACCCCGAGGCCTGCGGCTTGCCCACGTGGCGCGGCTCCAGCACCACCAGCGGCCGCGTGCAGCTGCAGGGGGCAGGGTTGCAGCGGCGGGCATTCTGGGTGGGATGTGGGTGCTAGCCGCTTGGGCAGCCTGTCACTGCAAACCATTGTGCCTGTCCAACCAGCCTCCCATCCCTGAACATATGACCCTCCACACCCCGCAGCCGCTCACAACTTGGTGCAGTGCATGGTGAGGTGGCCCCACATCAGCTCCCGCATCATGCTGGCCCCGTGGTGGCTCAGCACCACAGCACGCGGGCTCAAGTCCGCTGCGGTGGTTGCAACAACAGAGTGGTGCCTGGTTAGTTGTGAGCAAGTGGGCACAGAACCAACGACAAGGCATGTTGCACATGTGCAGTGCTGGGCATGCGAGGCCAGAAGACCGTGAGAGAGTCCCAGCCAGCCTGCCGGAGCGGGTCGGAGCGCATGCAGCACTTGTAGAGCTGGTTGGCTGACCATCAGCCCCGTGTCTAGAGCCACCACCGAGGCTCATGCAAGCACGGTGATTGCAACAGACAGAGTGCAGCACCCACCCGCCATGTTGCAGAGGAGCGCGCCCGCCCCGCTCTCGCCCTCCGGCTCCGCCATGCTCTCATCAGGCACTGGAAACAGGACGTGTCGTGAGAGGTTTGCGATTGAATGCATTTCAATCGAGATTTGATTGCTCTTGGGCATTGGGGCATGGGAGGCAGCACAGTGCATGTCAGCTGCGCTGGCTACCAGCTGGGCAGAGCAGCAGCAGCAGCAGCAGCAGCAGCAGCGTTGCGCCTGTGAGCAAGCTCCCGCTGCAAAAGCCGGCACCCACCTGACGTGCCGAAGATGACGTCACACACAATGTTGACCGCCGGCGCCGCGGCTGCGCTGCTGTGCTGCTGCCAGCTGAACACCTCCTGCACAGCGGCAAACGAGCAGCAGCAACTGATCACTTGGGTGCAGGCAGAAAGCACGAGCAGGAGGTGAACTGCGGTGTTGGAGGCTCCGCACAGCAGGGCAGCCGCATAGCGTCCTGATAGGCAGCAACAAGCCCGGCATGCCCGCACAAATTGAGGTAAGGTGCAAGCAAGGGCGCGGCCTCGAACCTGCACCAGCCGCTTGCGTGACTCCACCGCATCATCCTCGCTGGCCAGCTGCTCGGCATGCAGCACATACACCTCATCGCCTGCAAGGGGGTAAGTGTGGAGCAGAGGGCCGCTGATGAACGGATGGCAGCACCGCATGCATGCACCAGTGCAACGCAACCCTAGCTGCTTCATTCCACGCTCTCAGCCCCCTTCTGAGCTGCGCCCAAGATTCAAGTGCACCCAGCAGCGCACCTGGCCGCGCCATCTTCTGCAGCGCCCACTCAAAGGCATCGCGGAGCGACTCCAGGTTGTCAGCACCCGCCACCACCAGGGCGGGAGCCGCCAGCTGGGCCGCAGACTGTGGGCGGGGTGGCAGGGGAGGTGGGAGGGGTTGGCAAGTGTTGCATTTGATGCATAACAAACCGCACGGAAAAGGAAAGAATGGCAGGGGAGGTGGCAGGAGCTTGCAGGCATGGGCCATCACACTTGATGCGGCAAAGGCAGTACAGAGGAAGCCGCTTGCAGGCATGGGCCATCACACTTGATGCGGCAAAGGCAGTACAGAGGAAGCCGCATGCAGGCAGCCGCACACACTAGCTGTTGGCTCATGACATGCATACAGCAGCAGTGCACATGGACGCACGCAAGGCGGCTGGCACGTACGTGTGGCAGGGCAATCGACACATGCGGATGCCCACCTGTGGGTCCATACAGGAGGGCGGCAGCAGCAGCGCGGGCACCTTGCTGTTCTCAGACGCCCAGCTGCACCTCGACGCAGGGCACAGCGACACTTGGTAAATGCACGTGGGCGCGCCAGGGGGGGATAGCAACCGCAGCCAAAGATGGCCAGCACACCGCGGCGCATACGATGCCATGCCCAGCAAGCAAAGCACACCGCGCGACCAAGCAGCAAGCTCAGCAAGCAAGGCACACAGCGTGACGAAGCGACAGCACGATGATGCAACCAGCGTGACGAAGCAGCAAGCATAGCCAGCAAAGCACGCAGTGTGACGAAGCGGCAGCGCACCGAGCCACGGATCCAAAGTCGGCCAGCACGCCGGCGCCCAGGCTGCCGATGATGACTGCATCAGCGCCCAGGTCTGAAGCCTTGGAGCAGATGGCCTCTGCAATGCCGGCCGCCGAGCGGTGCACCTTCAGGCGCAGCAGCAGCTCCTCGTGCGCGATGCCTGCACAGACAGGTGGAGAGACTGGCAACTTAGTCAGGAGAGACCTTCGCACGTTGCCACAGCAGCAGCGCCTCGTGCTCGATGCCTGCAGGGCAAGAGGTGATCATATCAGCAACGTCCACCAGTCAGCTTAGAAGCTTTCTCAGAAGAAGGGGTGGCAACGCTTCAAAGGCAGCGTCAGCTCCTCATGCTCGCTGCCTGCACACCGGTGCTCGGTGGTGGCTCCGCAGCAAGAAGTTGAGACAACTGTGCACACCACGGCCACACGGCGCCTCTGCGGCATTCAGTGCTGCAAGGCATGCTGGCAAGCGTGGTCTCAGGTGCGATGTCGGCGCTGCCCGCCACCAGCCAGACTACAAGCTAGCATCCTCTGCAGGTGGCTGCAGCGCTAGCAGCAGCGGTGCCTGCCCTTTGCAGCACAGAGTATCGGGAGCAACGGGCGCACCCTTGAACTGCAGCAGGGGCACGTAGCGGCCCTGCAGCATGGCGCTGCTCTCGTGCTCCAGCCGCAGGAAGTACTCCTTGGCATAGCTGCAGGGGGGTGGATGAACGAGCCACAAGGAGGCGAGAAGTGAGCTTGCTACACCCGCCTTGTGTGCGCAGCACGCTTCGGCGTTCCTCAGCGTGAGGGTGCAAACCCAGCCACCCCAGATGCCACGCAGCCAGCTGCGCAACCAGCTGGCAATGAGCCAGCGCAGCAGGCGTGTCACGGCAAGGAGCCAGCACGCGCACCGCTGCTCGTCGCGGGCGGGGGACCATTGCGTGGCTGCCGAAGACGAGCCGACGGCGGTGGAAGGAGTGCGTGGGTCGGAGAGGCAGTGCGCCAGGTACACCTTGTCGCCTGCAAGACAGCAGCAGCAGTTAAACAATGCCATGATGCTAATGTTGTTGGTAAAAGTAAGCCCGGCGGCTGCAATTCTGAGGCTGGCTGACGGGCGTGCTGCAGGGCTCGTGCATTCGCAGCCAGGCCGGTCCTGAACCCACCCTTGCTGAACAGGTTGGTGGAGGCCCAGAGGAGCGCCTGCTCGTTCTCCGGCTTGCCGTCCACCGCAAACACAAACTTGCGGGCAGTAGAGGCGGGCGTGGGGGGCGCCACGGGTGCCGCAGAGCCCGCCGCTCCGCCATCGCCGGGCGCTGCTGCCGCTAGTGTGAAGGTGCGCCGCGAGCGACATTGGCGTGGCACGGCGCGCGCCTCCGCTGCGCCCACATGCTGCTGCTGCCGACGGCTGCCGGTGCTGGGTGCAGCGGGGCACCAGGCCGCCGCAGTAGGGCGCTGGCAGCCCGTCAGCATGGTGAGAGCAGCCAACCCAGCCAGGCGTGTGACGACGACAATTGTCGCCGTGATCCAGGGCGGCAGCAGCAGATCTGCGGGCGCAAGAGCCGTTTGGGCGGCATGAAGCGCGCTGCATTGGCCTCCTTCTGCAAGCTTTCACCTTTGGCGCAATCGGCCTTGTAATTATTGCCGCCTGCCTCGACCTGATCATCCCGGTCAGTCGCCGGCCCGCCTTCAACACAGGCGCCGCCGCTCCAGAGCACGTTCAGTAGACTCCCTTCAAAGCTCTCCCCCACCCGCCATGGCTTGCACGGTCCTCTGCTGCGTCAATGCAGCCAGCGAGGCGTCCTGCCGGGTGAGGCAGGCGCGGCCGGCGGCAGCGGCGGCGGCGCGCCCCTCCGCTCGACTGCGCTGGCCGACGCCGCAGCCCCCTCAGCCGCGCCGCAGCCCCGGCCAGCGGCAGAGCGCGGTGCTGGACCGTGGCAGCGGCAGCGGCGGCGCTGGCGTACTTGATCGGCCTGGCTTTGAGACGCTGGGGCCCGGCGGCGGGCCGGCAACGGACAGTGCGGGTGCCAAGCTGGACTCCAATGGCGGGCGCGGCCTGGGCGGAGGCTCCTGGCGGGTGCTGCTCATCGACTCGGACAAGCACACCGAGGAGCGCTGCGTAGATGCCATCACCACGGGTAAGCAGGCAGGCTGCAGGCTGCACACAAACGCCTCGGTCTGCGCTGGCGAAGCACACCCGTGCCGCAGCACTGGAGCGAAGCAGCCAGCCCCAAGCAAGTTTTGCAGCAGCAAGCTGACCGCCCCGTGCCTGGTTTATCATTCTCGCCTGCAGTAGTGCCGGGGACGGATGAGGCGCATGCCGCCAACTGCTTCTACACGGCGAGTCGGCTGAGGGGAGCGTGCTGAGCTCCTGTTGAGGCGCATGCAGTTGGTTGCCGGGCAACCGTGGTCGCAACCGTGCGCTTTTTCACCCGCTCGATGTGCCTTGTGAATCGATGTGCCTTGTGAGTGACAGGCTGCTCAGGCCCCTCCCCTTCCCTGCCGCAGGCGCGCTCCCTGGGCATGGCCATTGTTGTGTCGGTGGCCAAGGAGCATGCCGAGCACTTTTGCCAGCAGCTGTGGCAGCGCGGCCTGCGAGTTAACATGGAGCCTGACGCCACCACCGTCTGAGGCAGGCATTCTGTGGCCAACTGTCCCATATGCGCGCCAGCCATGGAGACGGATCAACTTGCGCTGACATGTGCCCGCTCTGTGCTCTGCACTCCCGAGAGCATGTTGTCCGCGCCTCGCTCCCCCGTGCCACAAACCTTGCTTGCCTGGGCAACCCTTGCCCGCCTTGCCACCGAGCTGATTCACGGCTCGGTCCTTTCACGAATGAACCTGTCACGCTACCCCCTGCCACTTCTTCATTTTATATCCAGCACTACCGCTCTGTTCGTCTCGCCCCAACCCATCAGTCCCCAAGCGCTTGGTGTGGCCCTCTGCCCATTTCATGCCTATCAGGCCATTTCATGTCCCATCCAGATCCGAAACATGTAAGCAGTGCATCTGAAGTCAGGGAAGATGAGTGCGGCGCTTCGGCACGGCGGGAGGAGCGCCGCGTGAAACGCCCTCTCTCGGTGTTTGCAGCGTGATCGTTTGCGGCCAACCATGTCTGGCGACGCCCTCGTCTTCACGCTGGCCCGTCTGGGCCCGCCGGCCCTCTCCTCGGCCGAGCACACCCGGTTTCTGCCAAGAGACCTGCTGCCGGACCGAGATGCGCTGGCAGCCGAGTCCTTGGGCCCGCCAGATGCGGCTGGCTTTGCGGGCCGGGTGCTGGGCGACGTAGGCAGGGGCGGCGGCCTGGGCGGCGGCACCAGCGGCGTGCTCAAACTGCCGCAGTCGTTTGGGGCCGTCTACCTGGGCCAGGTGCGCGGCTGGAGCTGATAAATTGTCACTGTTCCATGCAGTAATTGCCTGGCAGTTGAAGACAAGCCGTTGCCACACATGGCCCAGCACCCACCTGCCACCCGCCGCCTTGCCTACCTCCACCCTCCCTGCAGTCGTTTGCGGGGCTGATCACCGCCTCCAACGTGTCGGCCGGCCCCATCACAGCTGTGGGCATCAAAGTGGAGCTGTCCACGGAGCGGGGGCGTGCAGCGCTGCTGTACGACTCCACCTCACAGGCCCTGCCCAAGCTGGAGGCGGGGCAGCGCCACGACTTTGCCGTCAAGCACGATGTGAAGGAGCTGGTGAGCCGCGGCTGCTGTGGGGGTATGAACAGCTGCAGCGTGTGCCAAACGGACTTTGCTGTCAAGCACGATGTCAAGGAGCTGGTGAGAGATCGCTTTTCATCTGCCTCTCTTTGCTGTGGGGTTTGAGGGTCAGGCGAGGCTTGTGCAAGCTGGTATTCGCCGTGCATCCCATGGGCAAGGTCACTGGCTGGATCCTCGCACTTCAACGCTGCCCTACATGACAAAACTCACCCACCCAACTTGCGCCGCCCCCGCACTTCCGCAGGGCACGCACTCACTGGTGTGCTCCGCCACCTATGTGACTCCCGACGGCGAGCGGCGGGTGCAGGGCCAGGCCTTTTCCTTCACGGCTGCCAACCCGCTGGTCGTGAGGACAAAGGTGTGCATCAATGCCAGTTTGACGGCCGTTGGAACCCCTAGCATGTCCCAGCAAGTGCAGCAGAGAAGTTGTCGGTGGCTGGGTTGCCACAAGGCTTGTGAGCTGTGCATGCCGATTTCAGGACACCCACCTTGCACCCCGCTGGCCTGCCTACCCACGCTTCCTGCTCACCCCGCCCGCTGGTGCCGCAGCAACGCACAGTGGGCGATGCCGTGCTGCTGGAAGCCAGCCTGGAGAATGCCACCCGGGCGCCCATGCTGCTGGATGCCATCTCCTTCTTCCCCTCGCCGCCCTGGGCTGCTGAGCGCATCGGCGGCGGCGGCGCGGCCACGCTGCCGCCCCCGGCCCAAACCACCGGCGGCAGTGCAGCAGCGCAAGCTGGGCCCTTGAGGTGTGTTGCGACCTCTGCAGCCGCAGTTTTCTGGGACCCCGCATGCAAGCTGCACCTGAGCTGCCGTTCCAATTGACAGCCACCTCCCTTCCCGATCTCCCTTCTTGCGTGTAGCGCCTACATTGCTGCGCTGCCCATCCTTCCTGAAGGCGGCTCCTCAGCTTTCCTCTTCCGCCTGACGCGACCTCCCGGCAGGGCGGCAGGCAGCCCAAGGGGCAGGGGGGCAGCGGGCAGCCCAACCAGCAGCGGCACAACAGCAGCCGGGGCGGCAGGGGCAGCAGCAGGAGCAGCCAGCGACCCACCAGCAGGGCCGCTAGGCCGCATGGAGATCAAGTGGAGGGGCCCCATGGGAGAGGTGGCTCGCCTGCAGACGCAGCAGATCAGCCTGCCCCCACAGGTGCGATTTGGGGCCTGGAGGTTGTTCCGCATATCGCCCTGGAGTGCATGATTTGTGCCCCCAAGCGTACTGCCCCAGCTGGTGTGCCTCGTGCTGCTTGCATGCCGAGACACACGGGCATCACAGCTGCAAAGCTGCATGCAGCTAATGGCCGACTTTGCAGCCCCAACAAAGCGCTGCCTTCACCGCCCACCTGCCGCAGCCAACACGCGAGGCCAGCCTGGCCCTGGCGCGCCTGCCGCCTTGCGCGGTGCTGGGCGAGCCGTTTTCCGCTGTGCTGCGGGTGCAGAGCCACGTGGACCGGCGGTTGGGGCCTCTCAAGATTGCAGCAGCACACGAGGGGCAGGGACCCGGCAGCACAAGCAGCAGCCCCTCGCGACCCTCGCACTTGCGGCGCAGCGGCAGCTCTGGCGCAGAGGCGGCGGCCAGCGCAAGCCGCGAGAGCTCCCTGCACGCAGGCGGTGCGCTTCCGAGGAGCGCCTCCTCTGCAAGCACACCGGGCGCAGCAGCAGGCGGTGCGGCGGCAGGCCCGCCCCCGCTGCCCGGCAGCCCTCCGGCGGTGCTGCCGCCGCTTGTGGGCGTGTGCCTGGACGGTGCGCAAGCAGCAATAGTGGATGAGCTGGGCCCCAGGGCAGCAGTGGAAGTGCGGCTTCAGCTGCGGGCGCTGTCGGCGGGCCAGCTTGCACTGCCGGCGCTGGCTTTGAGCAACGAGCGAGATGGGCGGCTGTACGCCACGCTGCCGCCAGCAGAGCTGTTTGTGTATTCGTGCTAAGCATGCCATAGCAAGAGCACTTGCACATGCTGTGTAAACCCCAGCAGCAGCTGTTGCCTGCCATCCCTGCCCCAGGAACCGGCTTGGTTTTCTCGTCTTACAGCTGAGTGGTGGGATGGTTTGCACATGCGAACCCGGGTGAAACAACGCGCGGAGGATGTGCAACAACCAAGGAGGGGGATGGGCGGGCGGCCGGCATGCAATAGTGCCAGGCACGGGTGCATAGCATAATGGATGGGAGTGCGATATGGGCAGGCAGGAACGAATACGCCTTGCAGAGGATGGTATAAGCATGAGAGGGGCAGAGGGGTCGAGAACAAAACTGCCACGGGCGCGGCGCAGGGCGGCAGGCCCGCACGGCGCTGGCAATATGATGGTACAGGGCGCCCACGAGCGGCGGCCCACAAAGCTACAAAAAAGGCAGGGGGAGGGTCAACGGCCGCCGGCCGGCGGCGCGGCATGGTGGTGGGCAGGTGCGGTCGGTCAGCGCTGGTCAAACGCAGGTAGCCCCGGCATGATGGAGGGAGAGGTACAACAGCACAGAAAGAAGACGGGAGCAGGGAGGTCGACGGCAAGGGCTGGGCGCAATGGCGCGGCAGCCCTGCCACGGTTTGGGCGAGCGGCGGGGCGAAGGGGTGGGTGGGTATGTGCGGGGCGGGTGGGTGAGGGCGTTGGGTCGGCAGAAGGGGGCAGACAATCCCGGAACGAGGCAGTTTGGAGAGACCCGGGGCGGCACAGCAGCAGGCTTGCAGGCGCACCAAATGCCATGCAGGCTGCGGTGCCGCCCCGCACCAACACACGGGCGGGCGGGCGCGGCGGATGCATTTTCGTCAAGCGCGGGGCAGCTAGCCCAGAGTAAGTCAACCAGACAAGAGAGGGATGGATGGTGGGGCATTCAGCTTGGGAGCCACTGCGGCGCGGGTTTCATTCGTAGGTCCAGACGGCTGCTGGTAAGCCGTCACAATGGGCAGCGGCACAGCCATCAGCGCGGCAGGCCCATGCGGTGCCGCTTGATGGCTTGGAGGAAGCAGGAAATCACCTCGGTTTCCTCCACCTGCAACACAGCGGTGGTGGCAGCAGAGCAAGTTGTGGCACAAGCACCGGTAGCTGATGCACACATGCCGTAGTTGTGCTGCACCTGATGCAAAAGCATGCCCTCCACCTAAGCTTGCCCGCAATATTTGTTTGCAACAGCCGTCATGCCAGAAATAGGGCCTGCCACCGCCACCGCTAACCATGCATTGATCCCTGCCGTGGCCGCCCCACTGCAAAACAAGCTTCTCACCTCCTGCGCAGCAAAGTGCTCTGCCACAGCGTCCAGCAGCTGCTCGCGAGTGGTGGCTGCCTGCTCCGCCGCCGGCTGCAACGCCAGGAGAGTTGCAGTGGCGTCATGAGATGAGAACACAAACGTTGCAACAAAAGCAACCTTGCAGCAGCAGCCCCGAACTGGGCAACAGCAAGCAAGCAACCCAGGGGAAAGCACGAGCCAGTGGGGAGCATGATGTTCAGCGCACCAGGTGGTATGCTGCACCGTAGCGCTTGAGGCTGGCGGTCTGCAGCTTGCTCAGGTTGATGCGAGGGCCGCCGCCGCCTGCAGGCCAGGTGGAAAACAAGCAGCAAAATAAGCCACATCCGAATGAGCACACGCAGGGCAGTACCACAGCCCAGCAAGTGCAGGCAGGCCGATCCGTCCAGCAGCACAGCAGTACCCAAGTGCAAGAGCATGCACCCCCTGCTGCGGCCACAACAGGCATTGCTGCTGCTGCTGCTGCTGCTGCTGCTGCTGCTGGCACCCACGCACCGCGCGAGCTGTGCACGCGCGCCCGCCCCTGGCTGAAGTCGTCCAGGAAGCTGCGCTGCTGCGGCGGCACCGAGGAGGGGCGGCGCGGCGGGCGCGGCCGGTCTGCAGCAGAGCAGCGGGATCCCAGGGGCAACTGAGCATATGAACAACTGTGTGTAGAGAACATGTACAGCAGCATGCAGCAGTGCATGCAAGGCGGCTCACACAGAGCAAGCACACAACAGCCAAACGTACTGGCTCTGCATGCAAAAGTCTTGCCCCAAAAGGCTGCCACCCACCCTCTGCATGCGGCTCCGCCGGCTCGTACACGTAGCCGCGCGCCGCCGACTGCTGCTGCTCCCGCCGCCGCTCCTCCTCCTCCTCCTCCGACAAATCCTGTGAAGGCGGGAGAAAGCACAGTAGTGGGAGGGGGTGAATTAGGTATCAGTGGGACGGTATCAAAGGGAAGGGATCAGCAACAACATGACCTGCCTTGCAGGGTGGTTGCCTGGCTATTGCTATTGTTGGTTGCGTTAGTTAACAAGTGCTGCGACCGGAATCCTGCAGCAGCAACAGCAGGCCAGAAAGCCAGGGCACTGGGCCGCAGCTCCCCGAGGTGCTGCCGCCTCACCATCTCGCCGCCTGTGGGCCGCTCCAGCACCTCCAGTGCGTTGCGCTGCAGCTTCACCTCCTCCCCAGACGGCAGCACCTGCAGGGGGCATGGTGGATAAAGTATGGAGTGAGATGCCATTGGAGATGTGCCAAGTGCCCCGTGGGCAGCAAAGCGCCGGCGAGGCGCCGGCGCGGGCGCAGCTGCGGCGGCCCCCGCCCAACTCACCAGCCAGTGCCAGCCGCCCAGGCCCACCGCCCGCCGCACTACGGCGCGCTGGCCGATAAGTGACTGCCGCGTGCGGGCATTGCCGCGGATGAGCACGACTGCACAACGGGGGAGGGGAGGGAGGGCGGGCGCCGGTGAGGCGGGGCCAGCAGTACAGGGCGCGAGGGGGCGGGCGATCCCAATCTGGCCTGCCACGGCACGGGGTGCGGGGAGCGAGCGAGGGGGCCAGGCCCGGGCTGGGCGCCGCGAGCAACAACGTCCCGTGGCGGTGGGTGCCGTCCTGGGCGCCCGTTCGCCCCTGCTCGCCGACCCACTGCCCCAAGTGGGCCGTGGGAGCGGGCCCCGGCGCTGCGACCGTGCGGGTCGCCCGTCATGGTTGGGACGGGCGGGGTGGCCGCCTAGGCGCTTGCAGGCCCTCAACGCCAATGCCCACTACCCCGTGCAGCGATCGAGCCCGCATTCCAGGTCGCGCAGCGCCGCTGGCGCTCTCGGCTGGGCGCCCCGCCCCGGGCTTGCCTGCTCCGCGCGGTAAAAGGGCTTGCGTCTCGTCCTCCGACGATAGCTCCACATTGTGGGTAACGGGCAGGGGCGGGAGCGGCGCCACGGGCACTGCCGCGGCCCAGGCCTGAACCAGCTCCATATGGGGCCCGTCAATGGCTGTATAGGCTCCAGGCGATCACGACACGGGAAAGGAGCAATGAATTGATGACTGCGGGGCGCTGGGGGGCTGGGCACCCACATGCGCGCGCCCCCGCATGAGTGGGTGATTCACCCCGCTTGCAGCCCCACAACCTGGCTGCCCGGCGCTCACAATGTCACGTGATTACACCAGCAGGGCCACGGGAGCGGGGCGGGGACGGCTGCAGCAAGCCCGCCCACACCGCCCCGGCGGCCGGCGGGCCGGCGCCCCCTCACGCCGGGCCGGGCGGCGAGGCAAACACCAGGGCTGCATTGGTGCCCCCAAACCCAAAGCTGTTGGACAGCACGGCACTGGGGCCTTGGGGCAAGGTGGCAGGGGAACCGGCCACCAGGCCGGCCAGCAGCGGCGGGTCAGGTGCCGTCAGGTTGGCGGTGGGGGGCGCCACACCATGCCGCAGCGCCAGCAGCGCAAAGATGGCCTCCACAGCGCCGGCTGCCCCCAGCAGGTGCCCCGTGGCGCCCTTGGTGGAGGAGACGGCCAGGGGAGGGCCGCCGCCGGCTGGTGCCGCGCTCGTGGCCACCTCTCCAAACACCGCCGCGATGGCCCGCTGCTCAATGTCGTCGCCTGCGGGGGCGGGGCGGGGGAGCGCAGCAGGTTCAGGTTATAGAGTGCCGATGCATCCAGGCAGCATATCAGCAGCCTCAGGGCACAGGTGGGTTGCTGGTGGAGGGGTGGCCTGGGCCAGCAGCGCCCCCTAACTGACTCCCACATGCACAGCAATGCAGCACTACCACGCATGCCCGGCAGCTGGACCGAAGCCCACGGTACCTTGCGGCGTGGACGTCGCATGCGCGTTGATGTAGCAGACCTGCTGGGGCGCCAGCCCCGCCTGCCGCAGCGCACGCTGCATTGCCAACTGCGCGCCGATGCCGTCGGGGGGCGGCTGTGTGATGTGGTGCGCATCTCCCGACAGGCCATAGCCACGCACCTGCGGCAGTGATCGAGGAGTCGCGAGTGATCAGCGTGAGCAGGTGTGGAGGACAGCTGCACGAATGCGCCCGGCTGCATTCTCCTTTTGGCCTGAACAGCATCATACCTGCATTTTAGCAGTAGCGGCCCGCTGGCAAGCGGGTCCCGCCCTTCCCGGCGCCGGCGCCCCCAACAACCCTAGCACCCAGTGAAACCCTACTGCCTGCCCGCTGCTCTCCAGGCGCCCAGCCACGCTTCGCCTACACCCATGGCCCCGCAAACCTCCAGCTGCCCTTGCAAGCGCGCACCTCGGCGTAAATGGGGGCTCCTCGCTGCAGGGCATGCTCCAGCTCTTCTAGCACCAGCACCCCCGCTCCTTCGCCCATCACAAAGCCATCTCGCCCCGCATCAAATGGCCGCGACGCCGCCGCTGGATCTTCGTTGTATCGTGTGGCCAGCGCTTTGAGGCGGCTGAAGCCCGCCAGCGATACCGCGTCTATGCACGATTCGGTGCCGCCGGCCAGCATGACGCTGGCATCGCCGCGCCGGATCATGCTGCAGCAGGAGGAGGGTGACCAGCAACAGCCAACGGTGTCCTGTTTGCGGCGCACCTGCAGAGCTGCCAAGCACGGCTGCTTGCCACAGAGAGGCTGGTGTGCGGCGCAATGTGTGCACGCAGCACTCAGCTGGCCAGGCAATCGCCCGCCGCAGGCCAGCCTGGAGCTTCTGCAGAGGCAACCCCCAGCAACAGGCGGAACAAGCCAACAACCCCGCCCACCTGAATGCATCGCCTATTGCGTGCGCCCCTGTGGCGCAGGCAGTGGCCACCGCATGGTTGGGCCCCTGCAGGCCGTGTGCTATGCTGACTGCCCCTGCCGCCATGTTGACCAGGGTCTTGGGAACAAAAAAGGGGCTCAGCCGCCGCACCTTGCCCTCAGCCTGCGCAGCGAGCGCAGCAGAGTACCATACAGAATAGGAGGGCGTGGCACAGGCAAGCGCCGCGTCCAGCAGACGTGCACAAGCAGCCAGGGTGGCAGCTGCCCCTGCAACAGAAACGGCCTCAGAGGGCCTCACCAGCAGCACCCCTGCGTCTGCCATGTCTGTTGTACAGCTCATGCCAGCGCCTATCGCCACCCCGGTGGCCTGCCGCTGCTCTGGCATCTCAGGCCGCCAGCCCGCATCTTGCAAAGCCTGTGAGAAGGCAGGGTGGCAGGGAATCTCAGATGGCTTGCTTTGGTTTGGCAGGCACGTGGTGCTGGCATTGTGTGTGTCTGCATGCAGTGAAAGAGGCCAGGAATCCCACGAGCAGCTACAGTCTGGCCACAGCACGCTGCTGGAAAGCCGCTTTGTCCCCTACTTGTGAGAATCAGGCACAATAACAACTGCAGCCCGTTACGCTTGCCTCAGCTGCTGCGGTCAGAGCATAGCTCATGAACTTGGCTGTCCGCCGGGGGTCTTCCTGGCAGGCCCAGGGCACCGCTGCCAGCTCCTCTTGCGGCACTGCCGCAATCACGCGGCACGGCAGCTGCGGCAGCACGGCGCGATGTGCCTGCAGGTGGCAGAAACAGGCAGAGGGCCGGACAGCTGGTCACCACACGGTGTGGTGCACATCAGTGCCAGCCACGGCGCCTGGCGGCATGCATCTTGCGCCCTGGCTGCCACCGGAAGCTTGCCCTGACGTGTCCAGCACTCCACTGATCATGCCACAATGCATGCACGCTGCAGCATAAGCAGGCGCGCCCCCCACCCACCTCTGGCAGATCCTCGGCCTCCAGCCGCCGCACACCGGTGGTGCCCGCCAGCAGGCGCTCCCACACCGTGGGCACTCCGATGCCCAGCGGCGTGACCAGCCCCAGCCCCGTGACCACCACTCGCCGCGCCAGGAGCGGTGGCAGGTCGCCAAAGGCGTCCACGAGCGGGCGCGAGAACCGACCCGCCGCCATAGCGCTGCTGCGGCCTCTTGAGCCTGGTTTTATAACAGGTTAGACAGATAAGATGCCAAATTGCTTCACGGTTTGGCCTTGGGCCCCCCAATGCCATGATGCCAGCCGGCGTCAGCAAGGGCCCTTGCTGCCTCTGCAAGCGGCGTTTCCTCGCAATTAGACCTGCAACAGGCATCTCCAGCTTCCTCCCGTCATCCAACCTTCGCCCTCGGAGTCAGCCCAACCTCGGAAGCCCAGTCTAGACGCCGCAGGATGTCCTGGGTGCCGCCGTCTAGCTCCCTCTACGAGCCCACCAGTGCGCAAAAGCCGCCGCCGCTGCCCAGCCCGGCCCCTGCCAACCACCGCCGCCGCCGCCGCCTCGCCGCCGCCCTGCCATTGCTTTCTCGACACAGCCCCACATTTCGTCCCTCACTCTGCGGGCCGCACAGCGCCGCGCCCTGGGGCGGCCGCAGAGACCTTCACGTTTGGGCGGCTGCCGGAGCAGGGCGGCGCGGCGCCGCCCGCAGCGGCAGCGGCCGAGCGCAACCGCGCCAACTTTGACCCGGATCCCGAGCAGCTGCGCTGGTGGCAGCAGCCGCGCAACGCTGTGACGGTGTCGGGCAGCAGCAACAAGGACATCGAGGCGTGGTGGGGCAGCGCCGGCGCCGGCGCTGTGCAGGAGCTCGTCAACGCGGGCGCTCGCGTCACCAACAGTGCGTGTGTGCCAATGCGAACGGCTGTCCAGACAGGACAGGGGGCCGGCAAACTTCTGTGGTTATTGTATGCCTGCCTTCCAGTTTTGCACCAGGTACTGACAGCAGCTCATACTCAGCTGCGCTCCCATCCATCCCTGCTGCAGAGGCGCAGGGGCTGGGCAGCTCCATCAAGGCCAGCCTGGGCGACCCCGATGAGTTTCCCCTGGCGCAGGTGCGCACACACTGCACTGCAGCTCGCATTGTCTGCTGCGTTTGTAGCTTGCTACAATTGCCACGCGCAGCATCCAGCAGCCGATGGGCGGGTCCTTGGCTAGCATGCCTTGCTGTGACCACTGGCTGCCACGTGCAGTGAATGGCCATGTCGGCTTGCACAGCATGCTGTCCCCTGCCATGCCCGTCACCAACCCCTGCCGCCACCCCAACCACCACTCCTCCGTCTGCAGGCTCAGAGCATGTACAAGAGCGACATGACAGCTGGGCACGTGCGGGTGGGCAAGCGCGGCGTGTGCCTGCCGCCCGAGGCCATGCAAGCCGTGAGCGAGAGGGATCAGCAGCGCCAATTGAGCGGTGCAGTGGTTGAACGCACTTGCATTGTACACATGCCTGCAGCATGCCAAGTTGCGAACAGCTCTTGGCTTTGCTGCTACAAACGGAGGCCTGCCGTGCCCTGCCCTGCAGTACGAGGAGAGCCGCAAGCAGGCAGAGCGGAACAAGCAGATCGGCAAGGCCACCAACAGTGAGGCGGGGCAGGGCAGCTGTATGCATGGTGCTGGATGACATTGGCACGGTGGCTGCGGTGCCTTGATGCCTCCACACATGAAGAGCAGCAGGCTGACTCTGCTGCCCCTGCACTCTGTGCTGCCTTGGCCCTGCAGTGAAGCTGGGCATCTTTTAAGGCCACAGGCAGCAGCAGCAGCCCAGCAGCCTTCCAGGAGCAACTGAGCAGCTTGAAATTACAGCAGGCTGGGAGGGATACAGGGCGGGGCACAACAGGACAGTGCGGGCAGCAAAAGTAGTACAGCAGCAGTGTAAACTCAGCAAAAGGTGGAACACAGGTCGGGGGCCCGGCAGGCTTGCTACAGCGGTGTCATAGGGCCGTGGGGCTCGAAATGCGTGCAGCCGCCGGCCTTGCAGTAGGGGCAACTGGCTGCTCAGGCAGAAGCTGCCAGGAAGTCGGACTGCACAGGGAGAGGGTGAATGGTGGAAGGGTGGAGGGCGGGTCAACGTATTTGTCGCCTGCATCCAGCACAACGCGGCCCCCGCATAATCTTGAGGGATACTTGGGCTGGCACAGAGCACGCATGGCATAGGCGATGGCCACATGGGAAGGCAACCGATCGAATCACAGCCCTAGGCGCACCTTGTCCTTGCTGAGCAGCACCTTCTGCACGCACTTGAGCGCCTGGGACTGCAGCAGAAGGACACAGGCATCCACGCCACAGCGAGTTTGGTTGAGCATAAGTGTGTCCTGCAAGCCGCAGCTGGCATTCCCGCTACATTGGCAGGCTGGGCAGGCTGCAGGATGTTCGCATTCACATGATGGCAACACCACCGCAAGCAACATGCACGCATGTCGCAGCGGGCCTAAGCCTGTCGGTCATGCAGAGCTGCACACGGGCTGCACACACCCATATCAGCCCCCACCTGCACATCCGGGTCTGGGTGCATCATGAGGCGCATGACCAGCTCCTTGCCGCGCAGCTCAGTCACAATGCCGCGCCCTGTGGGAGGGTGGCGGGAGGGGAGCCTGGTTGGGTGCGTGGCGCATGTTGAAAGACGGCTTTGGACAGGTGCGGCAGGTGTGAGGCCCGCAGCTCAGTCACGATGCCGCGCCCTGTCAGAAGGTGGCGGGAGGCAACCACAAGGGAGCTGGTTGCGGCATGAACGGTGCTGTGTTGTGGCGCACGTTGGCCTCCGCAGGCCTTCGCAAGCTTGCACCACAGCCAAGCGCAGCACGCTCATTGCACTGGGACACAGCTAAGTGCAGCTTGCTTGATGCAACAAGGCAGCTGCGCAGCCCACCATGGGGGATGTGGGACACAAACTGGGCCAGGTCGTAGCAGCCAACCGCCAGGGTGGTGGAGTCCCTGCGGGCGCGGCGAGGCGGGCAGACGAGCGCGAATGCAAGCAGAGTGCAGCACTTGAGAGCGGAAGACCTAGTGGTTGGCAAAGCAGCCCTGGTTGCTACCAAGATCCTGCCCGTCGCTGCATGCATGCAGTACGCAAAAGCTCAAAGTTGGTTCGCTCTGGGCAGCCACCCTTCGCCTATGCACTGCATAAGTACTCTCTCACCTGCTTGCCTCCAGCCTGAGCAGCACGTCTTCAAAGGAAACGCTCAATGCAATACCTTGCTAGCCCACGCCCACCTGCTTGTCTCCAGCAGCTTGAGCAGCACGCGCAGCAGCTGGCAGTTGTTCTCCACCAACTTCTCGGCGTTCTCCCGCCAAAATGCGTCTGCAGGGCAGCAAGCCAATGCAAACATTGAAGCATCTGCGCAGCAGCACACCGTCGCAAACATTAGCGAATCGGTGCACGCACGCAACAACCTGCTTGCCCGTCAAGACAACGGCAGCGGGCAGGGCATACATCTGTCCAGCACCAACAATGTAACGCGGCCATCCGTCCAGCAGCAATGCCCAGGCGGGCTCCATGCGCACCCGACTCGTGCATGGACACCCAGGTGAGCTCTGCCACAGCACAGCACAGCACAGCAAAGCACAGCACAGCACAGCACAGCACAGCACAGCGCACCCAACTCGTGCATGGGCGCCCAGGTGAGCTGCCCCGCCAGCAGCTCCTTCTTGTAGCGCTCAAACGAGGACAGGGTGGCGATGCCCTCCTACGGTAGAGGCATGTGGCAAAGCCAACTAGGGCATAAACCAGCAGCAGGTGCACAGCAGGAATTGTTTCGTAGCGCTCAAAGGAGGAGGGCAGTGGCGCCTTCCTGTGGCGATAACATTGGAGGCACAGCATGGACCAGCAGGGCAGCCGCTGCTTGTGTGCATATCAACATGCACGGCTGCCCCAAACTGGCCATAGGTGCAGCAGGAACCGCAGCCCCACCTGCAGGTGCTCCTCCATCCACTCCAGCAGCTCGGGGATGTCCTGGTCGTCCCAGTTCTGCACAGCAGGCACAGCAGGCGCAGCAGGACTGGTCAGCTGCGGAGCTGCACTTGCCAGGCCTAGCGAGCTGCGCCTGGAGTTGATGGTGTGCAGTGACTGCTGGACCCAGCAGTGGACAGCCACTCAACGAGCAACACAAGTTGACACAGCGCGGGTTGCCACAGGATTGAAACAACACACCCCCATGTGCGCACCTGTAGCGCACGGTTGGCCACGGCCTTGGGCAGCCCCTTCTCCACCACAGCATACTCCAGCGACATGGGGCCCACCTGTGGGGAAAGGGTGACCAGGAATGTGGAGTTTTGTGTTAGCATGAGCAGCAAGCATGGCATGTTCACAGCGTATTCAAGCGACATGGGTCCCACCTGCAGGACAGTACCATGGCATGGCAGGGCACGGCATGGCGTGGCATGGCATGGCGTGGCATGGCTGGCATGGCATGGCATGGCACAACATGCAGAGTGTGGTTCGGGTGGGCCATGACGTGGCATGTCGGCGGCCCACGAGCAAGTGCAGGTCAGAGGAGCTCACGTGCACCCCAGCAGACTCCGCCCCAAAGCCCTCTGGAGCGTTAGTGGTCACTGCAAGCAGGCAGAATCAAGCGGCCTGCCCCACAGGAGCGCACCGCAATCAGGTTCTTCAGAGCCATGAGCGCCACGCGCACCAGCTTCTCCTTCTGCAGGGCCAAAGAAAGGTGCATGCGAGGTGAGCATGCATGAGAGGCAAGCGGCATGAACACACTGCTCGGCCACGTGCGTCCATAACAACAAGCTGGCATGCCCTTAGCAGCGACTGCCCTACCAAGCAGCTCACAGTCGCAGCTGTGCCACTCAACAGATCACCCAGCCCTGCCCCAGCTCCACCCAACTGCAGCAGAGCCCCAACTTGAAGCAGAGGGCACCAAATCCAGATCCGCCCCCTCGGCCTGCACCTGCCCAAGGCGGACCATGTCGACCAGCTGCCTCCCATGCTACGCTGAGCAAACACTCAAGAGCAAAGCAGTCCAGCTACTCCTCACCTGCGCGAGGCGGACCATGTCCACCAGGGCCCCCACCACGTTTGTGGAGCCGCACAGCACGTCAGCGGCAGGGCGATAGAAGGACAGCTCCCAGCAGCACAGCGTGGCCTCGTACAGCAGCTGCAGGGGGGAGGAGACAGGGTGGCCAGTAGGTTGGCAGGAAGCAGGCAACACATGCTTGGTGCTTATGCCACCAGCAGTGCAGCAACCGCACCAAGCGGCCTCGTACAGCAGCTGCAGAGGACAGGGGCGGGTGGCCAGTAGGTTGGCAGGCAGCATGAGTAGGAAAACATGGCAGCTTGGTACTTCTCATCATTGCATTGCAGCAGCACTACATGCCAGCCAGCAATTTAGCTGGTCTGCGCACCTGGATGTTGAGCTGGCCGGACCCAGGCGCCGGCATCGTCACGAGCGGCGCCAGCAGCTGCACGCCGCCCGCACGGTGCAGCATGACGCGCATGGGAGGCTCACGCAGCAGCTGGCTCAGCGCGTGCACGGCAGTGGGCACGCTGCGAGCGGGGTCACTGGGCCGCCGCAGCTGCGCGCACAGCCAGTCAATAAACGAGGCCGCCGCTTTGGCAACCTCGTCCGCCGCAGCCGGCCCGGCAGACGTGCTGGGCGCGCCTGCAGCCGCTGCAGCGGAGGTGCCGGGCCCAGGGGCCACCAGGGCCGCCTTATCTGGCCGGCTGGCCAGCACTGCCGTCAGCAGCAGGCAGGCCTTCTCCTGCAGAGCAGCGGAACGATGGAGAGGACACGAGGGTGGGTGTGCACGGGCCGTGGGGGCATGCTGCGCATGAGTGTCTGCACATGATATGCGTGTGGATGCACGCAGGGCCATGCAGGGTTGTGCCTCTGCCCTCAATGCAGATCCATTCAATCCGCACAGCAATCGACTCAGCAGGACAAGACCAGAGCAGCAACGCGCAGCACCGTCTCGCTGCAGCTGTTAATAGATGGCGTCAAGCTGTAATACTAACTATACTAGACTAACGCCCAGCACCCACCTGCGTGAACCAGTCGTTGCGGTGCAGCAGGCGCAGCAGGATTTGGTAGGCATCCAGCGGGCCCCCCGGTCCCGTGGAGCTCAGCACATGGAACAGGCGGGCGCGGCTGGAGTCCTCTGCAGATGGTGAGGATTGACAGGAGAGACAGGGCGTTGTGTGGGCAGGATGCAGGCCGTGAATGGCATGCGGCCCAGCAGGCAGGAACAGTCAGCAAGCGTTCAGCTGTGCTTGCTCACATGCAACAGCAGCAACCAGCACCACGTGCATGCAGTTTGCCCTACTCGACACAACCGCCAAACCAGCAGGCACCCCACCAGCATCTGCAGCTATCTCACCCATTCCCCTGCAAACATGCACATTACACCATTCAATTAAGGCCCTCACCCGCCAGCAGCTGCTCCACCAGGGCCAGCACATACTCACTACCCCCTAACAAACAGCGACGATTGCCATTCCCAACTAGATGGATGGTAACCACTCACCCGCCAGCAGCTGCTCCACCAGCGCCAGCACATACTGCACCGTTTCGTCCTTGGTCACGTTCTTCAACACCGTGAGGAAGGCCTCCACGTACGAGGAGCCCGACTGCAGAACGAGGGGCAAAGAGGCTCTGGTCTAGCGCACGGCTGCAGCTCGTCGAATGATCGCTCTGCTGTGCTGCACCACACTTGCAACAAGTGTGCACAAAGGCATTGAAAAGCCCCAAACCCAGCGCACCTCCTCCAGCAGCTTGGCCTGGTAGGCTGGGTCCTTCTTGTCAATGCGCCGCAGCAGCTGCAGGTCGCGGTCGCTGATCAGGCGGGCCGTCTGCAGCCGGCAGGTGGGCGGTGTGATGGTCGGCATCAGCAGTGGCTACAGCAGCAAGGCCAGCAGCATGGGTGGCAGCTCAGGGCTGCAGGTGCGCAGGCTGGCACTCCTGGCTCAAGCTTTGCACCACCGTGCCAGTGCACCGCTCGACTGCACGCCACGTCGGCCGTCCCATGGGAGCAGCAGGCTGTCGCACCATGCACAACACACGAATTCACCAAAGCCGGGTCATCAAAGCGGCAACCATGGCTAGCCCACCAGCTTCCGACAAAGCCCGCCTGCCCACACCTGGTAGATGTCCCAGGGGATGTCCCGCCGCAGCACCGCCATGCTGTCGGCCAGCTGGAAGTCCGGCTCATCGCTGTACAGCATGGCTGCTGGTCAACACTGACGGCCCGAGTGCTGGGTGCCGCGAGCGCTCCGAGTTGACCGCAGGTTGCAGTGCCGTCAAATGGACGCGGGCTGCTCAGGCGGGCCGGCAGGCGCTGCTTCCAACTGTACCAACCGCTGCTCCTGCAAATGCCACACAGCTGGATGCACTGGTTGGCCTCCCCGCAGGCATGGCAGCTGCACGCGAACAAGTGCCGACTGCTCGGTGGGCGGCGGTCAAGGGCGGGAGCGCCCTGGGCGTGCCACCGTTTGCAAGGCGCGGACCCATGGCGTTGATCAAGCGCCTGCTCACCGGTAGGGGCGCCACGGGCTGCTGCCGCCCTCCCTGCGCGCGGGTCGGGAAACGCGAGGGCTCTGGAAGCGCTGTCGGCTGCTTCGCTCCCCTCCAGCAGTGTCGTTGTCAGGGATCAAGCACTGCCAGCCGCGGGATCGGGCGAGACGCCAAGCGTTGGCAGCGGGCTTCCGCCAAAGCAGCTCCTGGGCGCTCGGGAGCGGTCGGCAAGCGCACGCAGCGATCCGAGCCGATGATCAGCTGTCGGGAAGCGCGCCACAGCGCCGAAAGCCCCATGCTGAGCAGGTCATGCTGAGGGCGCGCGGGGCAAAGGGGGCGTCTGGGGACCCGGCGGGCCTCGCGCTCGGTGGATAAAGCAGGGTCGGCTGGTCTGGAGGCTGTCCGAGGAGTCGGGGGTGGAAACATGGCTGGTGAGGCGCTCTGCGGCGCGTGCGGGGCCAAATTGCGGCTCGGCCGGGTCCCTGCAGCCGCTGGGCAGCCGCGCCCCTGACCCAGCCGGATAGGGCACCATGCACCCCTGGGCTGCTGCCTGGGCCCCGCGCGGCCGCCCTGCGCGCCCAATCCTGCGCCGGATGCCAGCGGCAGCGTCAAGCCGGCAGTGCCCCGCGCGCCAGGGGTGCCGCAGGCCCGCTGCCGCCCACCGTGCCGTCGACCCTTCGGCCCGAGCGCCCGTGGCATCTGCTGCCCTTCCCCGCCCCTGCTGCAGACGAGGAGGTGATGCATGTGGGCCGCCGGGTCTATGTCTCCAACCTGGCCTGGCGCACGTCCTGGCAGGACCTGAAGGACAAGTGAGGCGGGCGGTCGGGTCCGCTCGGCAGCACTCTGAAGCTGCACTGATCAGTGCAGCTCTTGGCTGGCACTCGTGCATATGCTAGGCTTCTGCACGCCGTGCTGCTGTCCTGCTGAGGCTGGGGCTGCTTCCGCCTGCCTGCTGCAGGTTCCGCGAGTGCGGCAACGTGGTCTATGCCAACGTGATCAAGGATGAGGCCGGTGAGCGCACAAGGGGAGAGCTCAACTGGCATTGATGAACCGCCCTGGCAGTATGGTTCAGTGGTTTTAAGGTCGTGGTGCAGCACGAGCACAGGGTGGCAGTGCTGTGGGAGCACTGCAAAAGCAGCAGAGCACAATGTGCGCGGCAGCAGCAGCAGCGTGCAGCGGCGGCAGCAGCCTGGCTATTGGACTTCGCTCCCGGGCAGAAGCACGGCTGGTGATGAGCAGCTGTTTTGGAGAGCAGACAGCAGCACAGCATTGGCTCAAAACGCATCTGCAGCGGGCTGGAAGCTGTATAACAGGCGCAGCAGCCACAGGCAGCTGGAGTGGGCCTGTGCAGCCGCCGGGCACAGAGGGCCAAAGTTGCTGGGAAGTTCAGTGAATTTTTTGAAGCTCTCCATTTGCTGAAAGCTTTTGCCGTTGCAGCTCCATGCTAATTGTTACCATTCCGCAACCCACCCCTCTCCTTGCAGGCCGCTCCAAGGGCTGGGGCATTGTGGAGTTTGAGACGCCCGAGGAGGCGCTGGCCGCCATCAACACGTGAGCGGCCGCTGCCTCGTTTCACTCTGCCTAGTTCCGACTCTGGTTTGTACGTTCTGTGCCTTGTTACGAGGAGGCGCTGGCCGCCATCAACACGTGAGCGGCCGCTGCCCCTGCTTTGTGTTGAGCTTGCTTTGCTGGCAACTCTGCTGGGTTGGAATCGTGGGCGCAGTGCCCAGCACAATTGAGCAGCTGCTGCCCGTGCTGTGTCTGCGCTCCGCTTGTGCATTGTTGCGGCCCTGCATCGTTGGAAAGGTGGACCACAGTGGACATATTTGAGCACCCACTGCCTTGCCTGGCTCTGTTGGCTCGTGTTGCATTTGCTGCCGGGCAACACATGCCACGCACCGGCTGTTTGCACATTCTGCCTCTTGGCTTCATCTCACCCGCTGGCTGCGCCTTGGCCTGTTGTGCAGCTTCAACGGCACGGACATGGGCGGCCGCAACATCCTGGTGCGCGAGGACCGCGAGGACCGGGACGTGAAGCAGGTGGGGCACGCCTAGGTTGCCTAGGGGTTGCACGAAGGGGCACACACTCACGTTCAGCTGCGGGCAAGGCTGCTGCTGCTGCTGCTGCTGCTGCTGTTGTGGCCAAGCATGGGTTGTTGATGCTCGTCCAGCTGTAATCTAACCTCTCGCCCTCCCCCTCCCTGCCCACTGTGCCGCAGTACAACGAGGAGAACGGCATCACGCCCCCCGCCCGCCCGCCCCGCGAGCCGCGCGCCCCCGGCCGGGGCCGCGGCCGCGGCCGTGGCGCACCTCCCGCCGAGGGCGCCGAGGGCGAGCAGGTCAACCAGAGCAGCGGCCTGCAGGTGGGGCGGCAGTGTAGTGCAGGGCAGGACAAGGGGGTGGTCCGCTTGACACGTTCAGGAGGAATGCAGGCCTCCATTTGCTGCACTGCACCGCCTGCCCCAGCGATGCCGTTGGCTCGGCACATTCGCTTGTCGCTCGGCCACCAACCGGCTCCTGCCTGCCGCAACCCACCCTGCACCTCAGATCGTGGTCAACGGCCTGCCCTGGGCCTACACCTGGAAGGAGCTCAAGGAGCTGCTGGCCGGTGAGGCTGGCTTGCTTGTGCGGCTGATCAGGGAGGGCAGATGATGCTCACTGCTGCTGCGTCGTTGTGGTGTGGCTGAGCTGCCGAGGCTGCCGCTGGTACTGTACTGCCCATGGATCCTGCTGGCTCATAGATTGCCAGGGGTCGTACACACCTCACCAAGCCGCCCACAGCCGCCGCACGCACACACGCCAGCCGCCTGACCCCGTCCTCCCTGCCGCAGGCACCGGCAACATTGAGCGCGCCGACATTGTGTACGGCCGCGACGGCCGCTCCCGCGGCTACGGCACCGTGCGCTACGAGACTGCGGAGGAGGCCCAGGCCGCCATTGAGCAGTTCAACGGTGCGCGGGGCGCTCCATTCCACCCCCCTTGGCACTGCATCCCGTTGGCTGGGAATCACGCACACGGAGCCGACGCCCGCAGGCTGCAGCAGGGCGCGGCGGCAGAGCATGCCCGTCGTCCGCGGCCCTGCCCGTCGCTGCAGTGTTCTGCCGCTGCTGCTGCCTACTTACCTGCCGTTGCTGCGGTACTACCTGCCTGCTGTGCCAGCTGTTTGCGGGGTGCTGATGTGTGGTGCCGCCCTGCTGTCCCTGCCGCAGGCACCGAGCTGGAGGGCCGCACCCTGTCTGTGCGCCTGGACAAGTACGCTTAAATGCCGCGCTGAGCTGGCGCCTCGTGTCAGCCAGCCAGCAGCCGTCGTGCCGCAGCCAGCGCGCCGCCGCCAGGGTGTGGGGCGGCGGTGCGAGCCGCACGGTGGTACCAAGGGGCACGGCCTGGCCTTGCCCCGCCCACCCATCCCTGACGCAACAGCCGTGCCCGGCGGGGCGGCAGCCGCAGCGTGCTTGCCCCACAGCAGCCGCTCCCCTGCTGGGCAGACCTGCCTGCCGATGTGATTCGTCCCATTATTTGGTCGTCCCATGCTGCCCGTTGCGGACAGTCCGCCACGCGCGGGCTCTCTCCCTCGCCTATACTTCTTGTTCATTTGCTGCCCGTTCTCTGGCTCTGCAAACTCTCTGTCCGCAGCAAACGCGCAGTAGGGTGTACAGGCAGGCACGGTGGAAGGGAAGCCGCGTTGATCGCCCAGTTTGCACTATGCCGCTGCCGCTGCCGCGCTGGCGCCTCCTACAAAGTGCCCGCTGCGCTTGCGAGCCCTGATCCGCAGCTTGTGCAAGGCTGGCGAGCTGTGTGGAAGCCCTACGCTTGAAACCGGTTGCAGCTGAGCACGATGGCCGAGCTTCCGCACTCGTGCCTGGCCAAAGTGTTCAGGTGAGCAGCTGGCTGAACACCGCTGCAGGGCATCAGCTCGTAGCGCGGCTGCGCCCGCCGGCCGACCGCTGGACAGCCCAGCCCTGCCGCCGCCGTCGACCCACCGCCACACCGCTTCCCCTGCCGCCGCAGCTTCCTGGGCCCCACCGACCTGGCGGCCGTGGCCTGCACCCACCGCGCCTGGCGCAAGGCGGTGGAAGGGGAGGAGCCGCTGTGGCGTGCCTTGTGCGAGGCCGAGTTCTGCCTGGCGGCCCCGCTCACGCCCGAGCGCCAGCCGCTGCCGGGCTTCAAAGCCGCCTATGCCGCATGGCGCACCTCGTTCGGCAAGTATGGGCCGCTGGCCACAAGGGCGCTGCGGGCCTGGACGAAGGTGGAGGAGTGGACGGCACAGCACTTCCCCGCAGTGGCGGCCTCGCTGAGGTGGGGTGGGCAGGAGCTGCCACACAGCTGCTGAATGTGTTTGCAGCGAGCTTCGTGCCTTCCTCGGCAGTCATCAGCCTTGAACTGTTGTGGTTTCTTGCAGCAACAAGTCACAGGCACAGCGACTGCGCAGCCACAGCTTGGTACTCTCACACAGCGGTCAGCGCTGGCCAGCTTGTCGAATCTGGCTGACCGGCCGCAGCAACGTTCTGTACTGCCGGCTTCAGGTGCCAGTGAGAGGCGCTGGACGGTGCCAGCTGGGCATTTGCTCTTACACAAATTTCGTTCCTTTTTTCCTGTTTCGGGCAGGCCGGGCGCCAGCGAGGAGGCGCTGGATGATGCGGAGCGCCAGCTGGGCACCCGGCTGTGCCCCGCGCTGCGGGTGCTGTACCGCGTGCACGACGGCCAGGAGCTGGAGTTTGACCGCCAGGTGGGCGCTGCATCACTGTTTGACCTGTGGCGCTGCTGTAGAGTTGGTGTGTGAGCCGGAGTGATGGCCACATGCTCAGGGTTGGTAGGTTTGCCCATAACAGCTGGAGGAGCCGACTGGTGTCAAAAGGCTGGTTGGTAGGTCTGCCCATTGCAGCTGGAGGAGCTGCCCAAGCTGAGCGCGCTGCGCCGCCGCCACGCTGCCGCAGGTGGACAAGCAGCGCACCGCCATGCACGACTCCATTTTCCACGGCATGTTTGGGGGTGAGGCATGAAAGGACCCGCCGAGATGGAGGGCACTATTGATGCTTGCGCCAAAGTTGTAATAGGAACAGGAGCCTTGCCCAGCAACCCAGCCCCTGCGCATCAATGCTCTTCAAGCGAGCGGAGCGATCACCCACATCTGCCAACGTCTGCCTGCCCACATTAACAATAGAACTCCGCCGCTCACCCGCAGGCTACAGCTTCTACTCGCACCTGGTGTCCACCCGCATGCTGCCCACTGCTGCTTCAACACCACACACACTGTTTCCACTTTCCTCACAGGCTACAGCTTCTACTCGCACCTGGTGTCCACCCGCATGCTGCCGCTGCGCCGCCTGGTCCGCTGGACGCGCACCGCACACAGCCAGCTGGGGTTTGATGCCGGGGACCGACGGGTGCTGTTTGCGGCCAGCCACAAGTGAGGGTAGTAGCTGTGGGGTGCTGTGTGCGGCCAGCCACAAGTGGGGGCGGTGGCTGTGTGGTGGTCAACGGGGCACAGTGGCATGCCATGCGCTGGGAACGGATGGTCTGCCATGAAAGCACGTTGCAACTGAACGGCCTGCTGCCTACTGGGGCGGAAGCTGGCGAGCGTTTTCATTGCTGCGTGTCATCGGGCACACTCCTGCCCCGCTGCTGCCCACAACTTAAAAAACGATGGTGCAGGAACAGCCCACACACACACACTCACTATGCAAATCGATGTCCCTCCTGTTTCCATTCCAGCTTCAACAAGATGGTGCAGGAACAGCCCCCACACACACTCACTTTGCAATATCGATGTCCCTCCTGTCTCCATTCCAGCTTCAACAAGATGGTTTACTGCGACGGCGCCGACGGCAGCGTGCGCATCGCCACGGTGGACAAAGTGACGTGCCTGCAGGCGGTGCCGGCCGGGGACCCAGGTGGGCTGTTGACGCACCTCTTTCCTCAGTCCTGCACATGGCAAAGTCGGTCTTTCTCAGGGGCAGCTGCTCCTTCTCAGGGCCACAAGCAAGCTGTGAAAGTGCTGTGCGGTCCTGCTGCGTCAAATGCTGGACCCGTGGAGCCATGCGTTCAGCCGGAAGGATGACCGGCAGTCTTGGCGCGTTATCCCGATGCAATACCCGCTTCCTGCCTCTTTCCTTTACTGGCTGCAGGCGTGAACGATGGCGTGCTGCGCTGGTTTGAGGCATTTGCAGACGCACTGTCGTCTGGGCGCTTTGCTGTTGAGGTAAAAGTGGGCTGCACAGGGCTTGGAAGTCTAGAACGCATCCCATGCAAGAACCACTCCTCCCAACCCAGCTTACTGCATTCCTTGGGGCGCAGCCTCCATGCTGCCGTACCATGCCTTCTTTTGTTCACTCTTGTGTTTCTTTGGTGATTTATTTACAGGCCCTGGAGGGTGAGTACCCTGAAAGCATGGGCATCTCGCTCTTCCCGCACCTGCCGCCCTGGCGCTCGGAGGCGGTCACAGAGGTGCGGCGGGTCTGAGTGGGTGCAGGGCAGGGAGGGCCAGCGACTGCGACTGAGCTGCAGGCAGGCAGGCTCTCGCCAACTCTGTTTCCATGAGCAGACCGCTCGCAATTCATTCACGCCCTTTGGCTTGCTCTCTTCGTGTTTGTAAAACTGCTGCCCTCAACCCCCGAAACAATGCCATGCGCAGGGCGTGCGGGTGCGGGCCGCGCCTCTGTTCATTCCGGAGCTCACTCAGCTGAGCCAGGGCGAGCGGCAGTACTTCTTTGCTTACAGGTGAGCACTCCTTGCCAGACTTAGTTTGTGACCAGCACCCGCTTTTCCATCGGTTCGTCGGCAGTTGCATGGAGGTTCGGCCCAGGGGGGTTGGCCCATCACCGTACACGCAATCTCGCTGATGCAGCCACTGGCTGTGCAAGCGTGTGCTTCCACCAGATCCCTCCAAGCTGCTGGCGCTGCCCTTTCCACTAGCGCTGCCCTTTCCACCCGCCCGTTGCTCCCCGCAGCGTGCGCTTTGGGCTGCTGCCAGAAGAGGAGCAGGCCTCCCTGGCGGGCAGTCTGGCGGGGCCTCGCGGCGGCGCTCCGTTGGACAGCGTGCAGCTGCGCAGCCGGCACTGGCTGATCAAGGACGCTCGGGGGGCGGTGGAGAGCGAGGTGGGTGCACCGCTGATGGGTGGCGCTGCATAGACGTGTGCATGGCCGGGCGTGCTTCTGTTGTGGGGGTGCTTTTGAGGGGTGCAATGTGTGTTGGGGAGGTGCTTTCAAGTGCTCCTGGGCTCAACATCAGTGGAGGGTGCAGGCTGGAAGGCTGCCTGTGATGCAGGTACCAGCCGCCGGCTGCCCAGCATCCCCACATCTCATTTGCTGCGCCTGCAGGTGCGCGGCGAGGCTGTGGTGGGCCACTACCCGCTGCTGAGGCCAGGTGGGTTAGCTTCCCAGCCCGCTGTGTGATGGCCGGGCTGGAGGCTGCTAAGCCTGCATCCCTCCTGTGCAGCTTCACAACGTGTTGAGCGAACAAGCCGCCGGTGTCACAGTTCGCCCACACAGCACACCACACACACACACACCAGCCATGTCCTTGTGTTCTCCCCTGTCTCATTCCTGCCCGCCTGCCGCTTTTTGTTACATCTCCAGGCGCGGCCGACTTTGTGTACCAGTCGTGCTCTTGTGGCTTCCTCCTGTCCTAATGAAAACCCAGCACTGTGTGCTGCTGCACCCCACATGCTTGTGCTGCGGTTCACTATAACAAGCTTGCCTGCTCCTCTGCACCGCAGGCGCGGCCGACTTTGTGTACCAGTCGTGCACACACCAGCGCGAGCCGGCGGGCAGCATGGAGGGCTCCTTCAAATTTGTGGAGGGCACCCTGCAGGTGGGTGGCTGCCCAAAAATCCGGGATGCTCAGCTGCAATGTGCGCCGGCAAGCCGCATGCAAGCTCAGTCTGGTCCCGAGCAAGCGCTCACCATTCACACCCTGTGCACCCCTTCCGCCCCGCTCCTTGCTGCAGGCGCCGCGGCGCGAGTTTGATGTGGCGTGCGCCCCCTTCCGCCTGGACGTGCCAGACATTGTGTTTTGAGGTGGAGAAAGAGCAGGCTCAAGGGGATCGAGTCCTCTGGCAGTTGTTGCGGAGCGCAGCAAGCATGCCCTGCGGCACCGGTTTGTACTGGGCGCCGTACACAGGAGCGGCTGCAGGGCAGGCCTGTGTACTGAGGTCCCTGCAACCAGGGAATGTTCCCTGGTAACGCCCTGCTGGTCTGCTGCCAACCGCACTGTTGAGTTGCACTGTGTGCATGTCAATGCAGTTGCCCTGGCCATACGCCTGGCCAACCTTTGCCCTGGCCGTACGCCTGGCCAACCCGAGCGTGTAAATTGGGTGAGCAAGGTTACACAAGGGAGCGCAAAGTAAGGGTCAAAACGCAATGAAATGGGTGTTTCAGTTGCATGCAACGTGCTATCATTTGGGTGACTAGTGTCCAGCCAACTGTCAACATGCGCTGGTTTATTGACTGTGTGGCGCGCAGCTTGGGTTGGGCCAGGCGTTTAGCCGTACAGTTGCGATTTCTGCTGCCATGCTGCCGGCTCGGCGGCACGGCCGTCGCACGCCAGGCTACACTTCGCCGGAGCCGTCGGATCAGTAAGTCTGCCCTCTCAAGGTGCCAGGTCAGCCCTCTCGTCCCGGCTGCCGTCCTTGCTGCTGGGCCGGGAGGGGCTGCGGCTCGGCGACCGGCTGGGAGACCTGCGGTAAGACAAAGGAGGGCAGGAAAGCAAGGCAGCAGTTGGCAGGAGAAGAAAGATGCTCAGGGTTTGCTGGGTGGGCTTGGAGGTGGCAGCGTGCAGCCCGGCTTGCCGCAGGGTGTGAGTGGGCAACCAGAGGCCTTCCTGGCTGCATGCTGAGCAGAAGTTGGCAGGGGCGGGCAGCTGGGAAGGAACACGCAACAGAAGGAAGAGAAAGAAGCAGGAGAAGCAGCAGCAGGAGGTCGCTCTCACGCTCAGCTCCTCCAGCTCATTTCGCGTGGCCTGCAAGCTCACGGCAGCCGGCGCAGTGCAGGCGCAGGTGTGACCGACCCACCAGCCGCGGCATGTGCAGCACAAGCTGCCCCGCAAACAAACGCTTGGCACGCACTCTTGCTTGGCTGCACGCCGCCAGCAGACACCGGCCCCCAGTATTGAGCTCAACAAAGCAGGTGGTGGCAGAGAGGGCGCAACCACTCTTGCGGACGCTGAGACTCGTGCGCCACAAGCGCTCACCTGCTGGGGCTGCCGCTGGGGCTCCGGTCGTAGCCACCCTCTGTCCACTTCCAACCAAAGAAGGAGAAGTCCTGCAGGATGAGAGGCAGGCAAGCAGGGTGGCATGTTAGGCGAGGTCAGGGGGGATAGCAGGTGCAGCGGGGCGGGGCTGGGCACCCAGCGGGGCGATTCACCCACGATATGTACAGGCGGTGCCTGGCCGATGCGGCTGCACTTGCTGTTCGCCATCCAGGCGGCGCTCACCTTCTTGGTTGCATAATCAACTTTCCAGCGAGCGCCATCCACACGCAGCCCATCCATCTTCTCCCATGCGCGGTCGGCGTCACGAGAGCTGCACAGCGGAACAGCGCGGAGCGCAGAGGCAGCAGAGACACAGGGGGTGAGTGGCGTGGGCATTGGCAGCGCGGTGCAGGTACCAGCAGCACGGCAGGGCAAGCGCAAATGGCGCAGCGCGGCCGCGGACCAGCGCCGTTGGAGCGTTGGCGGTGAGGGTGGATGCTGGTGGGGCGGCTCTTAGGCTGGGACGGGGCAGTCTGGCAGCTGAGGGTGTGTGCTGCTGCGGCCAGGGTGCCAACAAGTAAGGGGGGCCGCGGCCTTCGGCGCAGCGCACAAGCAACGCCCACTGCCCGCAGTTTCAGGCGCTACAATACCCCGCAGCTGTTTGCCCTCGCAAGCACCAAATTATGGCAAGCCAAATCCATTCTCCAGTGCTTGGACTGCAGACTGCCAGAGGCAGTAGGAAACCCAGGCGGGGCCCCACATACCAAGCGCGGCAACAGGACCCCAAGCAGAGCAACACGCAACAGCAGCAGCACACACCTGGTGAACTCCACCAGTGCGCACCGCGCCCGGGCGTCGCGCTCCACAGCCTCCACCTTGCCAAACCTGCGCTTTTGAGAGCCATTGCAGCGTTACTGTTGACCAAAGGATACATAATGGTGGGCGGTGAGGCAGGCACGGCTGGTAGAATTGAGAGCAGCTGGGCAGGCTAATGCTGCCACTGCTGACGATTGATCCAAGTGGCGCCAGATTGGGCGTGGCGAGCCCGGCGTTGCGGTAATGCAGCCACTCACCGCTCGCATTCGTACTTGATGTCGCGGCTGCGCGTGTAGCTGCAGGCAGGAGGGCGGGGGCAGGCAACAGGGTTGGCGCACGGGGGTTGCAGGCAGCTGCCCCGCGGCTAGAAGCTGAGCGGCGCGGGCGGCGGCGGCGGCACCAACGGCGGCGCTCTGGAGTGTGCTATAGCGCGCGATCAGCGCTGCCACATGCTGGCGCACCTCGACAGCCCGTCGATCACGATGGTGTAGCGCGATTTGAGGGACATCTTGCGACCTTCCAGAAACTGGCGTCTGTAAGCGGTCTGCAGCAGAGCTGTGGCTGTAGCTGAACTGCAACGGTGCTGATGGTTGTGAGAATGCGTGACAGAGGGGCGCTCCAAGGCTTGTCAGGCGCCACCGGCATTTGGCCAGCTCGGCAGCCTCCATGCATGCCTTGCAGCAGTGTGGCGGCATTTCATGCACTTGCAAGAACTTGAATGCTTGATCCAGAATGCGGAGGAACCTGCAGCGGCCTCCCCCAGTGCAAGCTGACGCTTGGGGCTCTGAAAGCGACTCGGAGCAGGGTGAGTTGCATTTGAAGTCAATTGTATGAATATCAAAAGCGTCGTCAGCTCTCGCAAAGCCTCCAGCGGCACCGCTTCTGCCCCTGCCACCGCTGCCGCCGCCGCTGTTCAGCCCGAGTCCTCCTCGCTTGCTTCCGCAGACCCCAGCAGCAGCAGCAAGCATGCCCCGCTAAGGGCAGCACCATCCAAGACGGCAGCTCCCGGTGGCAGGCCAGCCGCAGCCACAGCCGTCCCACTTCGGCCACTGGCCTCCGCAGCGGCGGCGGCGGCGCCAGCGGCGAGCGCTAGGGGGGCAGCTGGGAGCAGAGCGCCAGACTCTCTGCGCTCCATCTGCCTGGGCGTGCTAGCTGAACATCTGGAAGACCTACTAGAAGACCCCTATTGCTGCGAGCACATCCTGCCCTACCTGCCCTCTGAGGCCAAGGCGTGCCTGCTAGCAGTGGCCCGCCTGCGGCGCCTGCTGTGCGACGCCGCGCTGCTCCTGCTGGCAGATGAGTGCCAGACTACCCTGGACCTGCACGGCTGCGGCGAGGCGGTCAGCAGTGGTGGCATCGAGACAGCGCTGCGCCGCATGCCGCACTTGCGGCAGGTGGGCTGCGAGCTGTGCGGGCGTCCGTTGCTGTGCTGCTGTGCTGGGGCAACAGTTTATGGAGTCATGGGAGCTGATGTCGGCATTGCCATGTGCTGCCCAGGCAGTAGTAGCTGCAAACGACTCTTGCTCTCCTCAGCAAAGCCATGTCTGCATTGATTGTCTGTGTCCGCTCCAAGCCCCTGCGCTCTTCCATCTTCAAGTTGTGATTTCTGCTCCCCTGCCCAGGTGGACCTCAGCAGCTGCCCGGTGAGCGCCGCCACACTGCGCGTGCTGGGCGAGTGCTGCCCCGCTGTGGAGCAGCTGCGGCTGGGCAGCCGTGTCAGCGATGAGACGGCCGGCAGGTGGGCTGGCCATGCTTTGCGGTGCTTTGCAAGGGTGGGTCGGCGCAGCTGATGCTTCGCATGCTTGCCTCGCAGCTTGCTTCCTGCAAGCGATGCGTCAAACGCACGGTGCTCCAGGATATCACAATCTTCCCGCAATCTGCCAGCGGTGCTTACCCACCTCTCTGGTCCCGGTGCTCTGCAGAGGGCTGAAGGACATCCTGCCGGCGTTGGAGCAGCGGCACCAGGCGCCTGCAGCAGAGTCCTGGGATGCCTTGCTAGAGGTGGACGATGCGGCCCAGCTCACCGCAGCGGTGGCCGGCGCTGGCCGGCTGATGCAGCTGCAGTGCGTGCACTGGCCCAACGTGCCCTTCCGGCTGGCGGAGCATTGCAAGACGGCCTGCCCGCAAGTTTCGCTCAACCCCAGCGCTGAGGAAGTGGCGCGGCGCAGGCTGCCGGCAGCGTGTGACCCTGCAGCAGAGCTGGATGTGCCGCTGCTTGCAGGCAAGGCATGGGTAGAGGTTGGGCGGTGGGGTGGACCTGGCTTGTCCTTGCAGGTGTTGCTGCTGTGGTGGGGACTGGACCTGTGCCTTGCAGGGTGTACCAGGTGGCGCCGCCTGGTCATGAAACAGTCGACTGCTGCGGCTTGCTTTTGGACCACACGTGTGTACACCATCCTGCCGTCTCATCTCGCGCCAGCACTGCTCCTTCAACATGCCAACCCCCACACAAAGGCAAAGGCATGCCATTCCCCCGCCCGCTTTTGCAGAGGTGTCGCGCAGTGCCCGGTGGGCTGCAGCGGCAGAGGAGCCGCCCCGAGAGCCTGTGCTGCACATCGCCGAGCGGTTCCGCCTGGCCTATGTGTCGAGGCAGAACCGGGTGCGGGCTGTGATGGCGCGCAACCGAGCGCGGGAGCAGCGGGCGGAGAAGCGGGCCATGGGCCAGGGCGAGCGGCTGATTGCGGCATGGGAAAGCGAGGTCTAGCCGCTGAGACTGACTTGTATAAATGCATTGAGTGAGTGAGTCATAATCTCGCCTTGTCAATTGACAGCATCGCTCACTTGACTGGCATGTGAGCAGACCGAGCGGAGTTGCGGCGCTGCGTGCGAGGCGGCGGCAGGGAGGGTTCATCGCGCAGAGCGTCGCGGAGTCCGATCACACAGCCGTGGATCACCCATCAAAGCCATGCTAGCGGCCGTGCGCCTTCAAAGCCTCTGCCGCACCTTTGCCACCGCGAACCAAGCCCGCCAGCTCCTGCCGCTGCTCCCCCGCGTTTCGGCGGCTTTCCGCACGCCACCGCAGCCCCGAAAGTTTGGTTTTTTCAGCGCCCTACCCCGGAACGGGTTGCTGCTGCCCCACGCACGCGGAATGGCGGCGGCGGTGAGCGGTGCCGGTGGGAAGCAGTGAAGTTTTCTTAGACGGTTTGGGAGTTATCCTGCATGCCAGAGCCCTGTCACAAGCAGCACATTCGATGTTGCGTCAGGAGCAGTGCTTCTGGCTCTCACAGCCGCACATGCCATCCACCGCATGCACCACCTTTTGCCCACCGATGCCAGCTGTGCATGTCTCCCATTGGCGCGCAGGCTGCGAGCGGCGGGCTGCAGATGGAGATGGTGGAGGTGGACAACGGCGGTGCCGAGGAGTTGAATTTCATCTTGGGTGCGCTGTGCAGAACTTGAACTTTGGGTGCGCAATGCTGTTTGAACGCCAGAGCGCATCCCATACCCTGTCGGAGGAAGGACCCACATGCCTGGCACTCCTGCGATTGCTGCCGTGCACCCACCCCATGCCAACTTGCTGTTTCGACTTGTGTCTGGGTTGCAGGCCAGGCGCACTTCATCAAGACGGTAGAGGACATTGCCGAAGCCCTGTTCCAGAGTGGCACCGCAATCAAGTTTGGGGTGAGCAGCGCTGCTTCACCGCTCCGTCTTGCACACCCGTGCTGGTTGCGCCTTGATGCATGCAAGCAGCAGCCGCGGCACTGGCGGGCACCTTGACACAAGTCCGGGCTTCTTGTGCATGTGCGCTGAGCTGCCATTTTTGCTTATTCAAGTGTGTTGCCTAGTGGCCCGCCCCATGCCTGCCTTGTGTAGGTGGCCTTCTGTGAGGCCTCTGGGGACCGCAAGATTCGGTGAGGGGGCAGAGTGGCTTGCGGAGCAGGCCCGACAGCTGTCAGCAGGCCTGTGTGTGTAAGCAATGAGTGACGGCGTCTCATGCTGCACGTCTCAGCGGCCGGCCAGCCAGCAGGCTCCACCAACGACTCTTCCATGTTCAAATGTGCCCGCAGGTTTGATGGCAACGATGAAGGCCTGATCGAGCTGGCCAAGAAGAACGCTCTGGCCATTGGCGCCGGACACTCCTTCATCATCTTCCTCAAAGATGCCTATCCCGGTGAGTGCAGTTGCTGTCCAGGCTGGCAGTTGTTGGACTGAGCATGCTCTTATGCGAGATGCCGGCAGTGCATGGCGGTTGCGTGCTCTCAGCGCTGCCCCGCTTGCTGCCTCTCTCAGTATGCTGTGCCACCCACCCCAGTGAAACTCCACTGCCTCCCCACTTATACGCAGTCAATGTGCTCAAGGCGATCCAGGGTTGCCCCACGGTGTGCCGCATCTACTGCGCCACAGCCAACCCCACAGCGGTGGTCATTGGCAAGGACGGCAGCGAGCGGCGGGGCATCCTTGGTGAGGTCTGGGGGTGAGGTTGTGAGCCAGCAGCAATGGCCTGAGTTGGGCTGGCCTGGGCATGGCCTAGGTGTGGCATGGCACGGAACGGCAGGCGTGTTGGCATGTGCAGGCACGTGTGACTGAGCGCTTGATGCAGAGCCAGGAGGCCTGCACATGCGCTGCGGTATCGGCTGATGATTGACCAGGGGCACTGCATGTTGCGATGGCTTGAAAATACCATGGCCTGCCATGCTGTGCCCCTCTGTGCTGCAGGGGTGCTGGACGGCTTCTGCCCGCTTGGTGTGGAGAATGAGGCTGGTGAGAGGTGCAGCTCTGAGCGGAGGGGCGCTGCTTCAGCTGCACGACTTGCTGTGTTCATTCGACTGCAATACGTGCAGTGTTCAGCTTGTATGCATGCAGCAATGCTCTCAGTGACCTCAGCAGTGCAATGCCCTCTCACTTCCTGTAGACATCACGGCGCGGAAGGACTTGTTGCGGATGATTGGTTATAAGCGGTAGTTCAGTCTGACAGCAGAGCAAAGCTGCTGGTGCGGCATGGGCAGCACTCAACCTGGCGCCGAGTCGATTAGTGGCGATTAGGAGGGGCAGTGGTGCACTTTTTTCGGCTGCTGCGAGCTTACGACCCCTTGCGTTGCCGGGCATTTACCAGATTGCCGCTGCCATCTGTGCTGTTATCTTTCACAAGGACTTCACTGTGCATCTTGTTAACCTTCAACCAAATGGGATAGAGCGCGAGACTGTGGCCCCGTGCGGGGGAGCAGCGGGCCTTTTGGCGGCGCCGCGCCGGGGAGTTGGTGGGACGGCGTGCAGCAGCCAACGCTTGCTTTCGATCATGATCAGAGCGAGTCAGGCCGCGAAAAAGGATGACGGGAAGCGGGAGGGGTGGCTGCCCGGGCGAGGGAGTTTCCAAGTTTGGCCAACAGGCCGCGCTGCTGCGCTGCGGCACGCGCCAACGCCCAATTGGCAACGGTAGATGCAGTGGCATGTCCATGGGAGGCTCATCAGAAGGCCAGGCGCCATGAGCGCGCGCTTCATGAGCAACGCACAGCGCCTGCTTTGTTCGTCTCCCCGGGCAGCTGCCAGGCACCACAGCATCGTCTCGTTGTGTTGAACCCGGCAGTTCGCGGGTGTGTGCCACGGTGAGGGGCCTGAGGAACCGAGGGCGACACACCCTGTCCCGCAGGCCCCCCAGGGCGCTGTGGACCGTCGGCATCGCCTGCGCTGGCTGCCAGCGTCCTGGCCGGCCCGGTGCTGCAGCCCTGACCCTCTGCGCACCTGCCGCCGCCGCTGCTTTTGCCGCGAGTACGCAGAGGGCTGAAGCCGCCTAGCGCACATGGGTGACACCCCTTGCCCTTTCCAATTCTTAAATCCCGTTCCACGCGCCGCAGAATCCCACCCACAAGCAGTCCAGCAGGCAGAGCCATGCAGGAGGTGGCGGCGGCGCAGGCGCCGCCGGCGGGTCCCAAGGCGGAGCACCCAGCTTTGAGCGAGGGCCCTGCAGCTTCCAGCTCCGGCTCAGAAGAGGGGCGCATCGAGGCGCAGCACGCCGTTGAGGAGCAGCAGCAGGAGCAGGAGCAGCAACACCTGGCAGAGCAGCTGGAGATTAGTGTGGAGCGGCGGGTGGTGCCGCTGCTAGAGTACAGCGACGACACGTGCCCCATCTGTCTGGAGGACTACACACCAGAGGACCCGGGGGCCCCCACCGTCTGCAAGTGAGTGGCTTGCTCGGGGAAGGTGGCAGGCGTGGGGATTTGAGGCCCCCCAGCTTCTAGGGCACATGTGGGGCACCACCGGAGGCATTGCATCCTGCCACTGCGCCACTGTGACCCCTCCGCCCTGCCGCTGACTCCATTGGCTTCCGCCCGATGCCTCGCCCCTGCTGCAGGCACCACTTCCACCTGCAGGCAAGCAGTGCTAGGGAGGGCTGGGAACGGTGCCAGCGTTGTGCCCTGGCGGTTGCATGCAAGCCAAAGCTCCCTGCCCACCCAGCGCCCCAGCTTCTGGCCGTCCAACCGGCACGCTGCGGCTGCCATTCGCCAATCGGCAGCAGCGCCTTGATTGGCACGCATTTCAACTCACGCTGTGCACTCTCCCCTTGGTCCACGCTGCAGTGCATCATGCAGTGGGCGCAGCGCAGCCGCGAATGCCCTCTGTGCTTCAAGAGCCTGCAGCTCGAGGTGCGGTTGCGCTGCGTGCGTGGCCTTTGCTCCGCCTGCTGCACGGAGCCCACTTGCCAGATGCCAAGTCCCACCGCACAACAGCCATTGCAGCGCCAGGCTTGGTTGCCGCTGCACTGCACTGTGATGCGCGTGCCTGCGTGCCTCCTAATGCATGGAGCTGCCTTTGCCATCACCGAGTGCGGCAGCTGTCATTATGTGGGCAACTGCCTCCCCAACTACACAACTACACAGCACATCAACCACCAGTATCCTCACCGCCTGCGCCCTGCCCCTCCACAGGACGAGGACATGAACACGCTGCTGCCGTTTGGGGAGTACATTTCGCCTGAGCAGCGGGCGGCCGAGGCGGCCTCCTTTGAGACCTGGGAGCTCGAGCGCCTGCTGCTGCGCCTGGCGGCGGCCAGCCAGCGGGAGCAGCAGCGGCAGCACCGCTCGTCATGGCGCGCCACCACTGGCAGCAGCGCCGGCGGCGGCGGCGGCAGCCGGCACCGGCGGCAGGGGTCGCGAGGGGAGGCGTCCGCGCCGCAGCCCATCCGCGGCAGCGAAGCTGCTGCTGCGGCGGCGGCTGCTGAGGGTGGCAGCTCTGGCCACTGGGCAATCGCCGGGGAGGGCAGCAGCAGCAGTGCGTTGGGCGGGAGGCCAAGCAGCGCACCCGGCCCTTCCTTCCACGGCAGCTGGCCGCCGCCGGCGGGGCTGCAGGCCAGCAGCAGCAGCGGGCATGTGGATGAGGGGCACGTGGTCAGCCCTGGCAGCAGCCGCAGCAGTTCACTGTCCCTCAAGAGCCGGTTGGCCTCGCTGCGCCTCAGGTAGGGGTGCAACACAGGGATTGAGCCCAGGCTTCCTTGCCATGCTGGGTTGTGAAGAGTGCTGGCCGGCGGGAGAGTGTGGCTTGCTAAGCATGCTCGCCATTGCCCTGAGCTGTCGCTCGGCACGTCACATGCTTGGATGCCACTCAAATGTCGCCTGTCGCGCCTGCCGCAGGACCACCAAGGAGCTGAGAAGCCTGTTCTCACCGGGCAGCAGCGGCGGCGGCGGCAGCGGCGCGGCGGCGCAGCGTTAGGCGGCGCCCGGTGCGGCGAGGCGCGCTGGCTGCAGTCAGGGCTGGCAGCCTGCTGCTGCCCCACCCCAGCCCATGTCACACTACTTCTGCTCCCGTCTGATTCGCACAGTCTGAATGTCTCAATTTGTTGAGTGTTGGCCTGCCCGGCGCGGCCTGCCGACGGCGGACCGCTGTACCATCCTCCAGTCCTGCCCGCTCCCATCAGCATCGCTGCTCAGGCAGAGCGCGGCTGGCCCTGTTGTTCTTGAGGCTCTGATCGCAGCTGTGGGAGTTGCAACCTGATTTAAAATTCAACGGCAATAGCAAGAATTGATGAAAGCATTGCAGAAAAAAGCAAATGGGTAGCCGCCGAAGGGTCGAGCCGGCCACCAGCCCCAGGCCGACACCGGGGCTGGCTCCAGGCAAAGAGGTGCGTGTCATGGCCAGCCACCTGTCACAGACGGGAAAGGAGGAAGGAAGCATGAGTTGGGGCGGCCACATTGGCAGCCCACCAGGGCAGGCTGTCATCAGCCCCAAGGGGCAGTGCTACACATGCACCACATCAGGGCCCGTCCGTTCAGTTCCGAGATGCCACACTCACAGTAAATACAAAACAGCAGGGGCCTCGTAGGAACAGGTAAGCATGAGCCGACGATGCACACCTGCGCCAGCGTTGCAATCTGCTGTCCGGTCAAAGCAGAGCATGGGGCAAGGTCACATGAGCACAGGCTGGTGCAACTGGGGAGGCAAGCATCCACAGAGGCCGGCATGACAGTCAGTTTTGCCGCATCTCAAGCCCACAATCCCAGCCCGCAGCCCAATCAAGGCCTCACAATGAGCGGCTTGTCGCAGCTAGCCTGGGACCAACGGCCTATCAGCAGCCAGAACTCACGTTGCATGCTGAAGGCAAACTGCTCGCAGGGGTAGGGGGGAGGCGGGAGCTGGGTGCATTCTGAGCAGCCGCTGACCGGCTGCCATGTGCTCAGGAGCTTCCTGGCACATGAAGCACGAAACCGAGTGCTCATGTCAAATGCCCTGTGCCTTCTCGCCTGGATCCCGTAGGCAGAGATGGAGCGGAAGCCTCGGCTGCATGGCCACCTGTTCGCCAGCCCTGCTAAGGCAGCGGAGGGCGTCAAGTGAGCAGGCAGTTTGTGTCACCTTGCTCGCATTCCCAGCTTGGTGCTCCTGCTGCCCCCTGCCGGCCCCCACTCTGTGGACATGCACCCACCCGAAATGCAGACCGCACCGCAAAAGTTCTAGAGGTGCCTGCTGGTGCAACACGCTGGGGACAGGCAGCCTGCCAGTACAGCCTGTGCAATAGGGTGGCAGAGGGGCGGGGTGCGATTACTGGCAATCGGTGCGTGCAGTGTACCATGCAGGCTTGCTTCAAGCTATGCAGTTAGGTAGTCACGTGGAGCCCTAATCCAAGGGGAGGTGAGAAGGTGGCAGGGCCTGGTTGAGCAGTGTCGTTGGTGGCTGAAAGCACATTGGGGGGGCGGCAGCTTGGTTCTGACACACCAGGGGCAGCAGCTGGTTTATACGCCGCAGCAGCAGATGCAGATACCCCCTGGCAGTAACCTACAGGGACGCAGGGCAGCAAAATGTGGGGCAGCCAGCCAAAAAGCAGCTGCCCATATGGGCAACATATGAAGCGCACCTGCCACCTGCCTCAGCTGAGGTAAAGGCATGTGGCTACACATTGTAGCCCGTGATGCCATTCGCGGCCGCGCGGTTCAGCGCAGCGGCGCCCGCAGGTGGCTGCAGGGCGATGTTGCCCTGCTCCAAGAAAGTAGGCGGGGGGCGGGGGACGCCGGCAGCGGTATACGCGCCGTTCGTGGCCCAGTAGGACGTGGCGCGGCCGGGGGGCCACACGGTGGGAGGAGCGCCAGGGACAAGGGCTGCGGGCTGCAGCTGCGCAGTGTGAGCATTCAACATGTTCAGAGCTGCAATGTGCTGCTGCTGGTTGTAGCCTGCCATGAAAGCGGCGGAAGGGAAGTCGGGCATGTCGGGGTGCTCAAGGTCAAGAGGCGGTGGGACAGCGGGGCCTCCCTGCGCCGCGCGTGCCCGCTCCAGGCAGACCATGTAGGCCAGCCAGAATGCCCTGCGCCCATGATTGATATTGCCTGCGAGCAACATGACAAGGGCGCAGCAATGGGCTGGGGTCAAGCCTGCACAGCATGCGCTGTGCATGTCACTGCGCTGATTGCCCAACGGGCACAGCATGACTTGCGCTCACGCCGCCACTCCGGCCGAGGCCCAAGACCACAACTCCAGCTGTCGTGCAATCCATTCCAGCTGCTGTGCAACACAGTTTCCATCAGCAATGCACTCACGGCGCTCAACTCCCATGTCGTTGACGTTCGTGTCGCGCCGCGTGCCGCCTCGCGCCAGCCCGTTTGCGTCCGCACCCCACACGATGGGAAGGTGGCTCGACTGAAGGTGCAGGAGTTATAAACAGGGCAGGGTGAGCATGAGCGCCGGGCGCAGGATGCGGCAAACATACATCGAATGCAACAGCCTTGCTATCACTGGCGCAGCCTTGTGAGGTCCAACCATGCTGCACAAGTTTCTCTTCGCTAACTGCGGCAGCTCACCTCCCAGAGAGGATGCAGCATGGCCGTCTGGAAGTTGTTGTACATGGCAGCGACGCGGCTGATGCGGACACCGTGGAACAGCCCATAGCCATCGGCGTCATTGGGCTCTGGCCAGAAAATTGGAACGCCTGCGAGGCAGTGGACGGAGCATGCAGAAGCGCACACACTTAGATGGCACGCTGTCGATGCAATCAAGCTGCGCTAGCTGCACATTCCCTGAGTTCCACTGCTTTATATGCAGGCTGTTAAACACACTGGAGCCAAGAAAAACGCGTCCCCTCGCCCTGGGCGGCCCTCACCGCGCGGTGGCCAGATGCCCAGCCGAAGCAGCAACCACTGCACCTGCGTCAGGTGCCGGTTTGCGTCGATAAACCGGCAGTAGCTGCACGTCACAAGACAGAGGGTGCGGAGGGGTGGGGGACAACGGATGTAGTGTGAAAAGCAGCCGCCTCGGCATGGCGCGCGGGCGCAGCAGCAGCAGTGCAGCGGGCACGGGGGCGGCGGCACGGCGGCGGCACGGCGGCAGTGGCCCACCGAGTAAGCCGCGGGTCGTTGGCGGCCAACACAGCCGGCCACCCAATGCCCAGGACGTAGCGCTGGATGAAGCGATTGAACTCCAGGCGAAAAAACCAGCCTGCGAACGCGAGCCCCGCCTGCAGTGCCACCCCCGCAGGGCCAGCGGGGATCAGTCCGTTGTTGGCGTCTGCGGCGGCGAGCAGAGGCCCCAGGGCGATGATAAGCAGACGAGTGTTTGGGAAGATAAGGGGCAGCGTCTGTGTGATGATCAGGCGGAAGCTGGCCGCCTGAGGGAGCACGATAGGCGGAGGGAGAGCCATGGAACCGCACAGAATGCGCGGAGCGGGTCAGGTGCCTGGCCTGCAGCGGCCGGCGTGCTGTGCTTTGCCTGCAGCGCCAGTTTGCCCCAGGGCGAGCCAGCTGGCCCACTGCCACAGCGCATCTGGCCTCAATCTGAAATGCTGACATGTCCTGAGCATGAGCGCAACGCACACGCATGCAAACAAAGTGCTCCCGCCGCAATCGCCCCGCTGCCTCAGTCCAAGCCCGGCGCCGGCGGGGGCGGCGGCGGCTCCACGCCCGCATCCTCCAGCGCCTTCCGCATGGCCGCCGCTGCCATGCCGTACTGTTTACGTCGCAGCAGGCGGCGCAGGTAGGCGTCCTGCAATGGTTTGAAGCAGGAACAGAGTGTTGCTCAGCGGCCCGCACGACAGCCCAGCTTGCGCTGCCCAGACAGGTAGCAGGACTGCTACTGCTCAGCACCATGCATGCTTCTGACAGGTAAACCAACCAGCATGGCAGTGCGTGCATCGCAGATCGCACTACCTGGTGGTCTGGCGCGGGGGTCACCACAACAAATGCCGCCACCAGCGCAGGCGTCAGGCCGTAGTTGACCGCCGCCTGCAACTGCGCCGTCTGCTGGAGCAGGGGTAAAATGTGCAAGTCTGCTATAGCCTGCTGCTGCTCCTGCTCCTGCTCCTGCTCCTGCTGCTGCTGCTGCTGCTGCTGCTGCTGCTGCTGCTGCTGCTGCTGCTGCTGCCCCGCCACCCCCTGCAGGTTGTGCGAGCAAGACACAGGGAGAGGGGTCAGAGGTCGGTCAGCAGACGTGATGCCCCAGTCTGCCGGCCAGCCATTTATAGTGTGACCCAATGCACCTGTATCAACTGCTCAGCAGCCTGCTGCGCCGCCAGCTGCGAGGTGATGGGGAAGACAGAGCAAAATCTGGCAGCCTTGCAGCGATGGGTAGCAGTGCAGACTGTGAGAAGGTGGTACCGAAGAAGAGCTGGGAGCCACAAAGGCAGCGAGCATGCTGCACAGTGCACAGTTCAAGTTCATCAAGCTGAAGCTTCCAGTGAATCGCACCTGTTCTTCCAGGCGCCCGAGCGTGAAGGTTCTCTGCTGGGTCTCTCGCTTGGCGCCGGCTGTGGTCACTGCGCGGCGCTGAACAGACCTAGGAACGCGGCTGGGCCTCATTGCTGCTCCGCCGCCCGCTGCTGCTGCCAAAGCAGCACCGCCATGTGCGGGTGCCTGGCCGCCGCCAGCCGCCTGGCCATTGCCCAGCGGCAGCGCCTGCTGTGCCTGCTGCGCCTGCTGCTGCTGGTTGGGCCAGCCAAAGCCCCCTCCCATGCCTGCAGGCGGGGCAAAGGAACAGCGGTTGTTCGGCATGCCACCGGCTGCAAGTGCCTCGCATCAGGACTGTATAGCGCCGGCAGCTGGGATGGCTCAGGGCAACCAGCAAAGCAAGCACCTCCACTCCGAGCAAGCAGTGCAAGGCGGCGCACGGACAGCAAGCTCGCTGCTGGGCTCTCACCAAAAGGCAGCATGCCGGGGAATGGCGGCGGCGGCGGCAGCGCCTGCTGTGCCTGCTGCGCCTGCTGCTGCTGGTTGGGCCAGCCAAAGCCCCCTCCCGTGCCTGCAGGCGGGGCAAAAGAACAGCGGGTTGTTCGGCACACTTGTCAACCGCAAGCACCAGGTATCCTGCTGTGGCAGCGGCAGCTATGAGGAGAGCAGGGCCGCATGGGGACAAACAAGCAGCGCAGCGCAAGCAGCGTTGGTTTGGGCAGTGCACAGACAGCATCCTCAGGCTCACCAGGCGGCATCGCCGGCTGCCGTGGCTGCTGCATCAGCAGCTGCGCCTGCTGCGCAAGCTGCTGAGGGTTGGGAAAGCCAAAGCCCCCTCCCATACCTGCGGGCGGGGCAGAGGTGCGTTGGTGCAGCAGTGGGCCCGGCAGCACGCTGGTTGGCAGCCGCAAGCCCCGGGAATCCCCTGATGTGGCACCGGCAGCTGGGACGGGAGCAGGGCGGCATGGGAGCAAGCAGGGCAGCGTTGGTAGTTTTGGTTCAGGCAGCGTACAGGCAGCCCGCTCGCTGCAGGCTCACCAGGAGGCATCGCCGGTAGCTGCTGGTGCAGCAGCTGCTGCAGCTGCTGCGCCTGCTGCTGCGCCTGCTGCTGCTGGCCGGGCCAGACAAGGCCCCCTCCCATGCCTGCAGGCAGGGCAGAGGGGCAGTGGGTTGTTGGGCACACTTGTCAGCCGCAAGGAATCCTGATATCACCGCTTTGTACCGGTACGGCACCAGCAGCTGGGATGAGAGCAGGGCAGCACGGAAGCAAGCAGGCAAAGCAACACAAGCAGCTTTGTTCTTGGCAGTGTACGAACAGAACGCTTGCAGGGCTCACCGAACGGCATCGCCGGCTGCTGCGCCAGCAGGGGCGGCAGCTGCGCCGCAAACGGCGAGGGCGCCAGGCTGGCGCCCATCCCCGCAGGAGCGGCCTCAGCGGCCCCCTCATCGTCGTTGGTCAGGTCCACCACATCGGCGTCCTGCTGCTGCGGCGGCGGCGGCGGCGGGCCGCCGCCAACGGCGCCAACGGCGGCAGCCCCCTCCGCGTCCCGATCACCAGGCTGTGCCGCACGCCACTGCCGGTTGCGCCCCTGCTGCTGCTGCCGCCGCCGCCGCTTGCCTCCTCCCCGCCCAGCGGAGCCCTGACCGTCGTCACCCGAACCCTCGCCCCCTGGCCTTGCCTGGGGGCTGTTCATTGGTCTGAGATGTTCGATCGCACGTGCAGATTGAAGGGAGTCGAAGGAAGGCGCTGAATGTCCAGCCCCAGGCCAGAAGGCGCGAGGGCACGCCCATGCATCGCCACGGGTGGCTGCCACATCTGGCCCAGCGATGAGAAGACACCCGTGAGAGCAGTAGGCGGCTCGCAGGCACTTTGCGCTCCCAACCCAGCCACCGCCGCCGCCGCCGCCGCCGCCGCCACCGCCACCGCCGGCGCTTTTTAGCTGCACGGCACGGTGTCCTGAGCCCCCACTGCTGCCGCTGCTGGCACGCAAAAGTACACTGCTCACACTCCAGCGCTCAGGAGATGTTCCTGTGCAGGTCTAACGACAGCAAGGGCTACCTGTGCTCCCAGCTTGCTGGGAAGGGGCGCGGCCCGAGGCGCCGCGCGCTAGTGCGGCTGCAAGTGCCACTTCTCGCCAGAAATCCGGCAGCCCAAGCCTACATTGGTGCACATGGCATATGCCATTTATCACCGTTCCAGTGCCGCTCAGCAGTGCAAATGGTCTGACGCCATCGCCGCCGCACCTGCCCCCGCTGCGCCTGCTACCGCACAGTGGGCGGGCGAGCCTTCGTGGACGCTGCGTTTACGCACACAATACGCTTCAAGGCACTTTGTAACACACTCTGCATCGCGCCAGCACCCCCGGGCCGCACTGCAGGCGTCCACCTTCGACTTCGCCCCTCTCGCGCCTTGGGCGGCCAGCGTTCTGCGCCCCGAGTGTCATGTGAAGACGACATGCTACCGACCGCGTGCGGCGGGGCAGGTCGGCAGCTCCCAGGGCAGAGGGCTCTGCGGCTCCGCTCGCCCCCCGCCGGCGGGCGCGCTGGCGGGCACCCCTCCCACTTCTGCTTAGTCTGCTCCCATGCAGCCCTGCTCCCGCCCCAGCTGCCGCTGCCGCCACAAGGGATTCAATCCCAGTGCTTGCGGCTGCTGGCGTGCTTGATGATGGTCCCTCCGCTCCCCTCTGCCCCGCCTGCAGGCATGGGCGGCGGCGGCCTTGGCTGGCCCGACCTGCAGCAGCAGGTGCAGCAGTGGATGCCGCAGGCACAGCCGCCAGCGGTGCCGGGTGAGCTCTGCAAGCGTGCTCTGCATGCGCCGCCGCATACTGCTTGCTTGGAGCGGGACTGCCCGCTTTGCTGGCTGTCCTGCTCCACCCCAGCTGCCGGTGTTGTAGCAGAATGCCTGGCGCTTGCACCCACCGGCATGCCGAATGGCCCACTGCCCCTCTGCCCTGCCTGCAGGCATGGAAGGGGGCTTTGGCTGGCCTGACCTGCAGCAGCTGCTGCAGCAGTCGCAGCAGTCCATGCAGCTGGGCAGCGGCCAGGCGCAACAGCAGGAGCAGTTGGTGGGCACTCCCATCAAGCAGGAGGGCGGCGGAGACCGGGAGCAGGGCCAGTATCCGGTGCAGTCATGCCTGCCGCAGCAGTACAGCACTGCAGCCCTGGCCGCCGCTGCTACGGGGCAGCCGCCCCCGCTGCCGCTGCCGCTGCCGCCGCCGCAGCTGGAGGCGAAGGCGCAGCAGCAGCAGCAGGGGCAGCTGGCCGACACGCCCATCAAGCAGGAGGGCAGCAGCGAGCAGGCTGCACTCAGTCCTGCAGAGCAGATGCAGGCGATGCTGGCGCAGCAGCAGAGCCAGGACCAGGCACAGTACGCATGGATGCTGCAGCAGTACAGCATGGCAGCCCTGGCCGCGGCCGCTGTGGGGCAGCCGCCCCCGCTGCCGCCCCCGCCGCCGCCGCCCCTCGGCAGCTTACTGGGATGGATGCCGCAGCCGCCCATGCCCGGGCAGCAGGCAATCCCTCCGGGCCTGCAGTTCCTGCAACCTGGCGCCAGCGCCGCACAGCTGCAGGGCTCGACGGCGCAGCCCTGGGCGGCCGTGGGACAAACAGCACAGCCTGCAATATTGGCCGGGCTGCAGCTGCCGTTCCTGCCCACCGGTAGCGAGGAGGCCTTTGCCAAGAAGGAGGCCCGCCGCCAGGCAAGTAGAGTCTCAGTAGTTTCGACTCGTCCGTGTTGCAGCTGTGGATCACGGCTAGTATGCATTGAGACGCACGGTTGCAGCCCAGCTGTGTGTGGGCTGGCAGATGCAGCCGAGCTGACAATCCAGTCAATCCTTGCGAGGGGCCTGCCTGTTGGGCTGTCTGCCGGGCGGGTTGCACCTCTGGTGTGCACCTGGCCTGTACCCCTACCAGGCACCCAACTCTCATTCCTGTTGCAGGCGTACGACCGCTACAAGGAGAAGCGCAAGCACCTGGTGTTTGGCAAGACAATCCGCTACCCGAGACGCAAGGTAAAAGCTGCAATTTCCTGCTGCAAGCAAGCTTAGCCGAAGGCTGGCTTGCATCTACACTATTTGCACAGCATCCACAATCCCACCCCAACCCCAATTGCCCACGCATGCAACCCTACATAATGCCTATTGCAGGAGCTTGCTGACCAGTGGCCGCGAGCGGGTGGCATGTTTGCTCGCCTGCACGGCGAGAGTGAGCCATTTTGCAGTCTGGGAGTTCCGTTCAACTTATGTTGCAGGTTGTTGCCCACGGCATCCAGCCCGTGCATGATTGTACACCTGTGCCCTGCCGATCTGCTGCGGCTTACTGTTCTGCTGCTGCCTCCCACCCCTAACTGCAGAGGCGGCTTCGGCCAGTGCTGACGTAGTCACCATCACTGGCGGCACATATGCAGAGCAGACAATGGCGGCAGCCGAGCGTGAGGCGGCTGAGATTGCTGCGGCAGCCACAGCCACAGCGGGTGCCACCGCAGGCCCCAGGCCCGCATATGCAGCAGGCACTGGACAGGCGGCAGCCGAAGCGCCGAGCCAGGTGTGTCCCCTTGAGAGCTACTGCATCTACACAACTAGCCGGCTGCTTCCAAGAATTGCTGCTGTAGCGCGCCTGCACACCAGCAGTGCCTCAGGGCTGCGTGCCCGTATCACCAGCAGCTGTTGTTTCGTGTGGAGGGCAGCAGTGCGCCCTCCAAAGCAGTTGGCGTGCATGCACCCACCCTTCCTTTTACCACCGCCCACCGACGCCATTCGCTGGCTGCCACCGTCCTAACATACATTTCCTCACAGGAAGAGAGCGCCAGCGCCACCCCGCCGCCAAGCGGCAGCGGCCTCTGTCGCACCGGCGCGCCCGCACACTCGCCACAGCAGCCGGCTTCGGAGCCGCACCCCGCACCCAGCGCGACGTTTGGTGCTGCAGGCGTATCTGCGGATGCACAACAGCGATTGCGTGCTACGATTGCCAGGTGCGCCCTCTTGCGTGGCAGCTGTGTGTGTGGAAGCAGGGTGGGCGACGAGCTTGCACCCCTGCTTCTGCTTGGGGTGCTGCTGTAACACAACGCGCCTTTGGACGAGCAGCCCTGAATGTTTGCAGAGTCTCGCGGTCCTTCCTCCAGGTTGGAGCCAGCACGCGTGTTCGGTGGCCAAGCTGGTCTCAATTCACTGGTGTTGGCTGTGCTGCACTTTGCCGGCCTGCTGCCGCTTGACCAGCACACCCTTCCTGTGTACAGCGTAATCGTAATGCCAGGGTGGGCGCTGCGGGGCGTGCATTATGCTGGGGTCCAGCTAGGACGCGAGCGGCGCTGGCAGCCCTTCCATTATAAGCTCAAGACATGCGGCAGCGGCCAGCGCGACCAAGCCTCCACCCTTAAAGGCTGCCACATGAAGTTCCACAAGGCGAGTCATTTGCGCGCTGCATTTGCCACATAGGCAGCCCCTTGTCAAACTGCTCAATGCGAGATCCACCGAGTGCGCTGAGCATTGCACTCGGCGGGGGCGGGGGCGGGGGCGGGGGCCAATAGCTCTCCATTGACAAATGCCACGTACCCCAATCTCCGCTTATCTTCATTGCAGACTGACATACTGTACATGCTGACTAACAGCTTGGGCGCCCGGGTCGCTCACGGCCCCATCTACCACCTCACAGCCCCGGAGCATGCGACCGTTGAGTGCAGCGTGGGCTCGCGGGCCAGGACGGCCATCCTCCTGAGACTGCCGCGGGACGACAACGACCCAAGCAAGTACGACCTGACGCGGGTGGTGGGCTGGTGCCTGCTGACCCCCGCTGAGCAGGCAAGCGGTGTTTTGTGGTTGGTGTGCTTTGTGGTGAGTTAAAACGACGTTTTCATTGACTCGCTAGCGCTCCTGCGCCTGCGCCACTAGCTGACTGCATGCTTGCTAGCCTGCTGCGCAATGCTTGGCGGTCGCCGCTGCCAGCACACTGGCGCAGACATGCCCTGGCTGTCGTCGCTAATTGCAATGCAGGAGGAGGCGAAGAAGGCCCTGAGGTGGGGGGAAGGGCGGATGAGGACGAGCCACCGAGCGCTCTGAATTAGCTGCCTGCAGCTGCAGCGCTCAGCATACAGCATGCAGCATTGTACAGCACAGCACAGCAGCACCCCATCCCTCTGTGTGATTTCTCTGAGTGATTTCCCTGCTTGCTGCCTTGTGTGGTCCCCGCCCACCGCCCTGCCCGAACCTCGCCTTGGCGCCTTGCCCCTCACTCATGCCTCCTGCCCTCTGCATCTAACTTCATCTGTGTGCCGGTGTGAATCCTGCTTTAACGTTTGGGTCACTGGCTTTGTGGCTGGCATGGGCCAGCAGCGAATCAGTCTACTGGCAAACGGGCCGCCGCCGCTGCTACATTTGCGCTCGGGCAGCCACCCAGCAGGCTTAGCACCACTGCAACCGGCCCAGGCTCGCACACCACTCTCCCACCGCTTTGGGCGCGCAGTATGGACGCCCTGCCCCTTCCTCTGTCGCTCTCTGCTTGATAGCCGTCGCACCGATGTGCCTCATATCCGTCAGCAGCGGCCAGGCGGCCTTCAGACGCAGCGCCAGCCTGCTAGACTTTGGCGAGGGCTCTACAGAGCGCCTGGAGGGCACCGGTGAGCCCCTGGTTGGCGCAGACAGCATGCTGGATTATTGGCCTGGCTTGCAAGTGGAGGGCGAGGCCCGCAGCGGCGGAGGCCTGGCCGCTCAAGACCTCCGCGCCTCCCCCGCCCGCTTGCAGTGGGCTTAAAGTCGAGCCAGTCCCTTGGCGACCTGCTCAAGGCACGCGCACAGGCGCTGGGCGACCTCCCAGGCCACGAGCGGTGAGGCTGTGGGCCGCTCGTTCTTGCTGGTCCCCTGGCAACCCACTAGCCGGCCGTATCGCATTTCCTGGCAGATCGGCGGACGTTGGGCCTGCAAGCCGGCCTGCAGCCTGCGCAGGGCGCGGGAGGGGGTCGCAGGCGTTGCCGGTGCCCGCCGCCCGCCTTGCGTGCCGCTGCGGCCCGCCTTGCCCTCTCTCAATCACACATGCCCACTTGTTTTTCCTGGCCTGCAGGTCTGACAGCACGCAGAGCAGCAGCAGTGAGGCGGGGCGCAGCAGCCCTGTTTCAGGGTACGAGCAGGTGCTGCGCTCGCGGTCGCCGTGCGCGGTGCTCTTCCCCACTGAGGAGCCTGCGCCGCCAGCGGCAGCCCTCTTTTCACCGCAGCCCGCAGCCCCCGCGCCGGGGGTGCTGCAGCAGCAGCCCGCGCAGCAGGCGACGCAGCAGCAGGCCAGCCGGCAGCAAGCGGCGCTCCTGCCGCCGCTGCCGCCCGGCCGGCCCCTAGCGCGCGCCAGCCCGCTGGTGGAGGGCCGCAGCCCGCTGGGAGCTGCAGCAGATGCCGCCGCAGACAGCCCCTTCCTGGGCCTAGAGTCAGCAGCTAACTTCAAGGAAATAGAAGTGCCGGCGTCCGGCAGCGGCCGCGCCTCAGCGCTGGGCTCCGCATACGGACTGGGCTCCAGCTCACTGGGCGGCCGCAGCGACAGCTCAGCGAGCGCCCAGGCGCTGGCAGCGGCGGTTGCGGCGGCAGTAGCAGAGGACCCGATCTGCGCGGCAGCGGCCTCCCAGAGCCTGTTTGCCAGCGGCGGGGCGGCGGCGGGCGGCGCGTGGTCTTCCCCCTCGACGGCCTCTGGCGGCAGCGGCGCGCTGGCCGCCGAGGCCGCCGCGCCCTCCGCCTCGCCCTTTGCGCGGCTGAGCCTGCAGCAGCACCCCAGCGTGATTGCGCCCTCCAGCCTGCTGCAGCAGGGGGTGTCGCTGCCACCTGGCATCTCGTCCAGCGGATCCTCAGCCAGCAGCCCCACCGGCCCAGGCGCACACTCTCGGGCCGGGTCCATGAGTGAGCTCAGCCGCCGAGGCTCGCTGGATGGCTGGGGCAACTCGTCGCACCTGTCCGAGGGGCACGCAGCGGAGGAGCTGTTTTACCGGCTCAACCATGCCAGGCAGACTGTGGAGTTTGTGAAGCGCCAGGTGGGTGCTGCCGCCTGTGTTCTTGATGGTTTTGTCCGGGTGGCAAGGAGCGGCCTCAGGGCAGGTGCAACTGTGACTGCGGGTACCAAGTGCTGATAATGGCGATCACATGGCATCTGCCACGCGCTTTCAGACCAAAGCTGTTGACCCATCCCTGTGCTCACGTGCCCGCCCCTTTGCCCCCCTGGGTGTGTGCGCCTGCAGGCAACCGCGTTTTCCCAGCTGAACAAAACGACCATGGGTGTCTGGGAGGCGCTGGAGCTGCTCAACACGCTGCGCGAGTGAGTGCATGCTGCGCTGTGCTGTGCTGTGCTGAGCCTGCTGTGGTGCCCTGCCTGCTCCGCTCCGCCGGCGGCAATTTGGGCCGCCGCTCGCTTGCCCAGACAAGCTGCAGGCAGGCTGCTCTGGTGCACACCGTGAGCGGGCACTCACATGCAGCCCATCCCTGCTGCCCTGTACTTCGCAGGTATGAGACCGCTCTGCTGGGCGGCGCCGAGGGCAGCAACCACGTCACCCCAGACATGCCGCTGCTGGAGTATGCGCTGCAGGTGGGCCGCCAGCTCGAGTGGGCTCCCAGGCAGCCCACATGCTGGGCTTCCAGGCAGCTGGCTTTGACCTGGGCCGCTGTGGCTGAGGCAGCATGCCGCCTCGTTGGAACCCGGTTTGAGCGTGTGCCCTTGTGCTGTCGGCGCACCACACATTCGCCACTCACCGGACACATTCGCCGCTCACGTTCTGTACAGACGCCAACCAGCTATCCCTGCCCCTGCCCCTGCCTCCAACAGTGTGCCGAGGCGTGCCGGGCAGCCTTCCCGGATGAGGACTTTATGCACCTGGCGGGCCTGCTGGCGCCACTGGGCAAGCTGCTGGCGCACGCCAAGTGAGCGCGCACCTGCAGCATGCAACTTTGTTTGTGATGGATCAAGTGTGCTCGGTTGACTGCCGGGCATGCGGAGTGGAGGCAAAGCAGCCTGGGTTCAAGCGCCAGCCTGCTGGCCTTCCCTGCATGCGCCGCCGCTGGTCTGGAAGCTGACCCCACGACACAATGTGCCATTGCTCTGCAGGTTTGGCGCAGAGCCTCAGTGGGCCATCTGCGGAGAGACGTACCCGGTGCGTGGCGGTGGCTTTCAGCCTCACGTGTAGTGGTTGAACAGCTGCCTGCCCTGGCACTGCAGCCCTGCCTTGCGCCTGCTAGCTCGCTCATCACTGCTGCAGCAGCCCCTGAACATACTGCACACTTCTCCCTTCGCTGCCGCAGGTGGGCTGCCGCTTCCACCCCGCGGTGCGCCACTCCCAATACTTCTCGGCCAACCCCGACCGCCGCAAGCGCCTGTACTCGTCCCCCACTGGTGCGCACGCTGGGCGGCCGGGCTGCAGCACGGCAGCGGAGCTTGTGCAGCAGTGTGGGCAGCTGGCAAACGCGCTGCTTGCGGCACAGTGGCTGGTTTGCAAGTTTGCAAGGCCACAGCACGTGCCTGCCACGTGCTTGCTCCTGTGATGCACGCCGCACTCACTCTTGCCTCGTCCCCACCCTCCCCTGCGACTTGCAGGCGTGTACCGTGAGGGTTGTGGCCTCGGAGGCGTGTTGATGAGCTGGGGCGCCGGCGAGTACGTGCACATGGTGCTGCGCCTCAACCGCGTGCCGCTGCCGCCCGAGGCCCTCTTCTGCGTCAGGCAAGCCGCCAAGGGCCGAGGCTGAGTTGCGCTTGCAAGGTTGCCTGTGCCTCCCAGCGCGGGAGCGGCAGGCGTGCCTCGGCCCCCATTTGTCTGCGTGTCATGCAAGCCGCCGCTGCGACGGCCTACAGCAAGCTGGGCACACTCTAAGGACTGGCGCCCTGCTGGTTGCTGACCTGTGCTGCCCCTGCCGCCCACTCATGTCCTCTGTTCTGCAGGCACCAGAAGCTGCAGTGCGTGTTCCGCACCGGCGGCCCCTACCAGGAGCTGCTGTCGGAGTTTGACCGGGTGCAGCTGCCGCGCCTGGTGAGCATCAAGGGGCTCTCTCTGCATGTTCATGCTGCCCCTGCTGCCGAGCAAAGCTGGCTGCCGCAGCAACATGCGGCTGGCTGGTACGCTGGTTCTTTGTCCTGCTACTGCGTGCATGCAGCTGCACTCCGCTCCACAGCCGGCAGCCTGCCCCCCTTTTGACACTGGCGCACCCACCCTGCTGCCATCCTCCCCCCCCTCCTCCCCCTCTCTGTTCAGTCAAAGTTCCAGAGCTGCTGCGAGTACAGGCGCACGCCGCGTGCCACACCGCTGCTGGTGCCCACCGCCAGCGGGGAGCTGACTGCAGAGGGCGAGCCCCAGATGCAGGTGCGGTTGCACACGTTCAGTTGGGGGGCTACATGCTGCGCTTGCTTGGGCGGGGGCCCTTTGCTCTCCTGTTTGCGGACGCACCGCAGCTGTGCTGGGATGCAGCGCTCAGGGGTTGCAGACCTGGCCGCTGGCATTGCCCAGCTGGTATCGAAGGAGGGCTTCAGCCACCTTCTTACCGCCCGCTTCCCACTGACTCACCCCTGCTCCTCTTCTCCCACCCTCCCACCCATCTCCTGCAGGTTGCCCCGGAGCTGAAGGCGTATTACGACCGCCTGCTTGCCAAGTACATCCCCCAGGGAGTGCTGCGCTGGTGAAGGCGTAGCACATGTCCCAGGGAGTGCTGAGCTCGTGCGGCTCAGCGCAGCCATGCGCCGGCAGCCCTGCTCGTAACTGCCCTGGTGCGGCCTGGCTCCCCGCCTCACCGCGCCCGGCAAGCCCAGCGCGCACCACCGCTGCTTGCGCCTGCGACTGACCCGCGCAGCCCACGGCTGTCCCATGGCTGGTTCGCTCGTGCTGCTTGAGGCAAGCCGCCGCCGCAGTTGTGCGGCCCCGTTTTCTTTCCCCTCGACTTCTTTTTCCAAGCGCCACAACAACCCCGCAATTTCGTTCCACGTCCATCCCCCCCTCGCCCCCCACTGTATTTTTGAAGGCGGGCAGCCTGCCCCCTTCGCCTCGGCCACACCAGACCTCACCCCCCCTCGTCACCAGTACACCAATTTGCTGCCCTCGGAAGTGCCCGGTTTGTGTCACCCCACCCGTGTGTGCGCTCAACAGAACTTACATCCGCTCGCCGCCGCCCCGCCCCTCTGCCCTGTGGCCGGCGGGGCGCGGCGGGCGGAGCGATTTTTAGGCGCGGCCTGCTCTGCTGTGCTCAGGCCCGCCGCCGTGCCCATTCGGGAGCGCTCCCCATTTTGAACCGCGGCAGCCCGCGGCAGCCCCGGCCATTGCGGCCGCCCTTTCTTGTTTGCCTGCGCTCTCCCTCCTTTTCAGAGTTCCCGCATGCCCTGTACCCCCTGCAGGCTGCTTTCAAGAGCCACGCTCGCTTCTTTCCCTGCTGCTCACTCATCCTTTGCCTCTGAGAAGATTCCCCAACAGAAATTCCTCCCCAGCTCACTGAGCAATGGACGGCCCCGGCCCTCCTCCATATGCGAGCAGCGCACCAGGCCACTGGCGCGCCTCGCCCTCTCTCTCCCCGCCTCTTGTCCCACCTCTTCCCTGCCTCTGCACGCTTTTGTCGAAGAGCTGCCACCTCCATACTATTGTCGCCACCTTTTGAGCGCTGCTCTTTCCCCTGACACTACCCGCACGGCCCGCACAGGGGGCTGGCCGCCTGGCGCCGCCCCCCCTTCGCCCTGCATTTCATGCACGCCACTCCCTACACACCACCAGCCCATTTTATTTTCCCAGCTGCCAGCACTGATGATACGAGTTGATTCGATGAAATGCACCCCGCTCCCCTCGAGCGGATGCCGGCTCCGGCTCAAAACCTGGCTTGCGCATGTTTTGGTCGCAGACACACGAACCATTGTGCCTCTCTCCCCTTTTCAGTCCAGCCCCCCCTGCCATGTAATCCGATGCATAACAGGGGTGCCGAGAGCCGAAGGGAAAATGGGGGCGGAAGGGCGGAGCAAGGGGATGAAATGCTGAGCCAGTGCGAACAAATTGGGGTGGGGCGGACGCGGAAGTGAACAGATCAGTCGTTGTGGGTGGAGCAGGCGGCACTGCCTGGTGGCATCTGCATCATGCACAGGGCTGCCAATACTTGAGCAGGCTGCTGCGTCCGGGCGCAGGCATCCTTATGCCCCAGGCTGTGCCGGGCTGTGCGGTGCGGCAGCTGCGCCCCAGGCTGTGCCGTGCTGTGCGGTGCAGCGGTTGTGATTTACGCGTACACCTTGCCCTTCACGCGCTCCAGAATCATGTCGTCTGCAACAGGTGGGTAGGTGGGCAGCAGCAGCTGAATCAGAAATCAGGATACAGCGGTGTAGTCGGGCTCCCTGCGGTATGCCGCACAACCCAACGATAAGAGATTGCAACTGAAACACAGTTATCTGCTGCTGCTCACGGTAGGGGCGGTGTCTGGCACAGAATCACATTTACAGTAGACTGGTGCAGCAGGCTCACCAGCGGTGTAGTCGGGCTCCTTGCGGTAGGTGCCGCGCCCAAAGTCCTTGTCGTAGCTGTCCTGCAGGCCCTCCAGCAGGCCAAACTCGGGGGCCCAGTCCAGGTCGGCCATGGCCTGCAGGAGAATAGGATATTTGTGGGTGGCGCAGCAGGGAGGACAATATAGAGAGCAGGCGTTACAGCTTACAGCGGCCGAGCTGAGGGGCAACCCGTGGCGTGGCGTGTCTCGCATGTGATATGCTTCCTGCCTGCATCCTGCCTCAGCTGGCCCTCTCACCTTGTCGATGGAGGCGAAGAAGTGTTGGACGCGCATGGGGAAGGCCTTGGACTTGCCAAAGTCAAACTCTGCAGAGGGGCGGAGGAACGGAGCGCAAATAAACAATAAGCCAACAGTGGCAGGCGAGGGATGGCCGTCTGCAAGGAAGCTGAGATACAGAGCCCTTGCAGGCAGCATTGCGTGCTTTTCATTGCCGGCAGGCCAGCACGGTGACTTCAACCCTGATCTATTTGCGCCATGCAAGCTGCCCCCCCCCAACCACTCACCCTTGGGGTTGTAGTGCACAATTTCGGGCTCGCGGAAGCCCATGGCCGCAGCGCACGCCTTGGCCAGGCCGTCAAAGGTCACAAACCTGCGAGGAGGGGGGCATAGGGAAAGATGCATGGGTGAGAGGAGGAACAGCCGGGCGGGCTGGGGCCGGCAGTGGCGCAGACGCGCGCCTGGACAAAGCAGGCAGCCAGCCAGAAAGACCACAGCGCACACACAGCGCAGCGCAGCACAGCGCAGCACAGCACAGCACTGCACAGTGCTCACCGCTCGCCGGAGATGTTGTACACCTGGCGCGCCGCCCGCGGGTTGCCCAGGATCTTGACAAACGCGGAGGCCAGGTCCTTCACGTGGCCCAGCTGCGTGACCTGCAGATTTAATATTGGGCAAAATGGAAACCAGGGCAGCAACCGTTTGAGAGACAGGTAGTGCAGCAGAGGAAAACAAGCAAACACGGCTGCTGTATGGTCTCCAGCCTTGGGCGCCCATGATGTGCATCGCTCACCACCCCCCCTGCCTGCAGCACGGCACCGCCAGGCCCGCCCTCCTTTGAACCACCCCCAGTTGCAACAGAATCAACAAGTAGCGCGCACCTGCATGCCCGAGTTGGGCACGCAGATGGGGCGGCCGGCCTTCAGGCGGTGGAAGAAAAACTCCTCAACGGGGTTGTAGTTGAGCGGACCCTGCGGGGCGGATGCAGCGGCGTTTGGAGGCGATTTGTGAGCGGTCGGGAGGCGCATTTCATGCCTGAAATGAAAAAACGGTTGTGGGCTGTGAATGTGGGAGGTGATGTGGGGTAGAATGGGAGAGTGTTTGCAGCGACGCGGCGCATGGGCGGGCGCAGCGCCGCCAGCGCCGCCGCCGCCGGCCCCACCGCTGCACGCCCTTCAGCTGCCTCACTCCGGGGGCGAACTTTCCTGCTGCAGCCAGCGGCAGCTGAAGCCCCACAGCAACAGATGCAAGCCATGCAGAATGCAGGTGGCAATAGGCAGGCAGCGCACTCACGTAGATGTACACGGGGCGCACGCTGGTCCAGTTCACGCCGCGCCGCTGCAGCATGTCCTCCGTGTACAGCTTGCCCTGCGGGGGAGGCAGGGGAGGAATAATTGAGTGCTCTGGAATTGAGTTCTCCGGAAATGAGTGCTCCGGATGCAGCAGCACACAGACAAAGCTCGTCCTTTGGGGGGGTGAGCAATGATCGAGCTGTGGATGCCGCATGTGCAGCGCGCAACGCGACGCCAGCATCGCATGTAACGCAAGGCACCACGGAGTGCTGGCTGCCCCGACATCCCACAGCGCCTAAGCATCGACCACAGCCGAAGCACCCCCCAGCTGGCCCCACCTTGTGGCGGGAGTTGAAGTCCACGTCGTCCTCCTCGCGGTGCGGCATCTGCTCGCTCTTCTTGTACACGCCCGCGCTGGAGCAGAAGATGTACTGCTGCAGGCCGGGGCCCACCGCGTCCAGCACAATCTCAGCCTCCTCGGCCTCGCGGCCGTTGATGTCGTAGACGACTGCACAGGAAGGGAAGGGAAACGCGAGCGCAATGTGTTGAGCATGTGCAAGGATGTGCAGGACAGACGTGCCTGCTGCTGGGCAGCAGGGCAGCAGCACGCCATGCTCAGCGGCTCAACCAACCACAGCAGCAGGCATGAGCGGCGACCCCACCCATCGTGCAGCACACAAGCGGGCGCACCCTCAAAGCCCTGGTTGCCCAGCAGCTGCTGCATGGCCGAGACGTCGGTGCGGTCGCAGGCAATGTGCTTGATGGACGCGGCAAACCTGTCGAACGACTCGTCTGCACGAATGTGAAGAGCAGAGTGTGCTGTCTGGTGAATGGCGCAGGTGGCGGGCTCCAACGCATGGCAGAGCTACAGCGCTCTTCTGTGCAGCCGAGCAAGGAGCATGCTGCAGCACAGCGCAGCCCACCAGCGTAAGCCGCAGACATCCACGCTCCACCACTCTGCAATCACAAGTCGCCAGCCTCGCCCTCTCACCGGTGTCATCAGGGATGCGGAAGACCACGGGCTTCTTGCCGCGGGTGAGCAGCGTGACGTCGTGGCCGGCGTCCACCAGCATGCGCGCCAGGTACACGCCGATGAAGCGCGTGCCGCCCAGCATCAGGATCTGAGAGGAAAGGGGTGGACAGCGGGGCGGTGGCAAGCAGCGCCACAGTTGCATGCAGAAACATGCCTCAGTACAAGACATGTGCAACAGCCAGCACGCCACAGTTTCAACCACCTATTGGGGTGCGCCAGCAAGGTCGCGGCAGCATGCCAGTGCACCCCAAAAGCCCGCAGCAACAGCAGCAGCAGCAGCAGCAGCAGCACACGAAGCGGCATGCAAGGCATGCGCAGCAGCGATGCCACTCAGGCAGCCAACACAGCTGCAGCCGGCTGGAAGACCTTGCAAGGCAGCCCTGCAGATCCCACACGAGCACCAGGCCAGCTGGTTACCTTCTTGGGAGCCACGTATGCGGACATCACGGTCACGGCCCGGGCGGCAGTGCGGCGGGCGGCGGCAGGACGGGCGGCGGTGCGCAGGCGCAGCTGCAGCGATGGGATTGCAGCGTGCATTGAGTTTGTGAGTGCAAATGTACGGCACGGAAAGCGCCTGCAGCCGCGCCAACGGCCCAGAACGAGTGGTAGTCTCTCCGCAACCAAGGCAGGGCTTGCAGGCCGCCTGGTGGTCACCTGCTGCGCAGGGCAGGCCTCCAGATCCTTGTCCACCACGCTGGCACGGCGCAGGCCCGCGAACGGCGCGGGACGGGACACTGCCTGCGAGCGAGCGGAGCAGGCGGGCGCCTGGGCCGCAGCCCGCACGCTGGAGCACCGTGCCACCGCAGCCATTGTGTGATCTGAGGATTTGGCAGTGGCCAGGGCTGCAGGAGGCTGCATGTGCAAGGCCCTCGTCGAAGACCGCCCGCTGCCGCCGCTGCCCACATCCGAGCGGATGCCGCTGGGTGGGTCGCGCGCAGCGGCCTGCGCAAGGTTTCTGGACATCTGTGAACCCTGAGGAGTTGGTGTGCAGCGCGTTGAGCCCCTGCAAGCGCCACCGCGGACCTCCCTTTCTCGAGCCTGCGGCCTGGCCACAGGGCTGGGCCCGTCGCTCGGCCCAGCGTCCAAGCATCGCTCCTTTAGCCGGCAGCAGTTCACCATGCGGCCCGCGACGCTCCCAGTGGAGCTCAGCGCCCCGTGTTGCTCTGGGCGTGGAGTAGTGCTCGAGCGGCCTGCCCGGGGCTGGCAACGGCGCCAAGGTCCGGTGCTGGCGTCCCAGCCGGCGCGCCGGACCCACCAGCAGCAGCAGGGCAGCGGCGGCGGGCGGGCAGCGGCGGCGGCGGGTGGCGGCGGCACACCGGCGCACCCCTCCACGCGCACTGCTGCATATGCGGCCGGCCTGGGCAGCTTTGCCAGCAGCATGGCAGCAGCGGCCACAGCCACAGAGGCCCCTGCAGCAGAGGCGGCGGGCCAGCGGCAGGGTGCACAGCAGCCACCGGCCGGCGAGGCGCAACGTGATTCAGATGGCCTGCTGCGCAATCGCCCCCGGCCGCTGAAAATCAACCTTGACCTGGCTCTGGTGCGCTCACCAGACGGCTTGCTGTTGGAATCGAACGCTTGCGCGCTGCTACTGCGGGCTGCACTGGGCTGCACTGGCGAGTGGAGCACTCTGGCCACTTGAAGTTTGTTCAGCACTGCTCTGCTGTGCGCCTTGCATGGCCTGCCGGCCTGGCAACCCACCCTGCCCTGCCGCCCATTGCCTGCCGCAGTACCGTGCGCGGCAGAAGCGGCTGGTGGCCAACAGCTCGCGCATGCTCTCGGACCGCAGCCGCATGCTGAGGGAGGTAGAGGAGGCGCTGCGCAGGTGAGCAGGCTGCCGTACATGTGCGAGCGGGAGCTGGTGGGAGGTGTGCGGAGGGGCGGAATTACAAGTGGGGATGTAGAGGGGGCGCTGCGCAGGTGGGCGGGCTGCCGTACATGCTGAGCTATGGGAGCTGGTTTGGGTGGGCGGAGGCAACGCACTGGTTTGTCAAGCAGAGGCGCTGTGCAGGTGGCATGCAGTGGTGATTGGTGGCTTGCCGTTTGCACAGCTAATGCACAGGTTTGCCTGCTGCTCTGGCACGGGTAGCATGCAAGTGCGGGCCGTGTCGAGCTGGTGCCTCCTGCTGTGCCCTGTGGTGCCTCTTGTCATGACACCCGCTTGCACGCGCCCATGCTCGTCTTTTTGCCAGGTGCATGGAGGCGTTCCCGGAGGACGGCCGCCCCTATGTCAGCCTGGGCAAGCTGATGGTGCAGCAGCGGCGGTACAAGGAGGCGCTGGCGCTGTACGAGGAGGGGTGCACAGCCACTGGTGCGTGCGATTTTAAGCGATGCTTTTTGGGGCAATGCTGCTGCTCTCTGGTATTGCCGCTGTGTTGCTGACCGGCACTTCATGTTCCTGCCCTGCAGGCGGCACCAACGCGCACATTTGGTCGGCGTGGGCCTACCTGGCAGCCAAGATGGGCAATGTCGGCCTGGCGCGCAAGCTGTACGACGCCGCAATCGTGGCCAACCCGACGCACGCGGCGGCCTGGCACGGCTGGGGGCTGCTGGAGAAGGACCAGGGCAACTACCTGCGGTGAGTGCTGAGCGCTGTTGTCGAGTTTGCGCTGCCATCTCAGTGCTGTTGGTGGTCATCAGTCTGAAGCAGGGAAGGGTTGCCTCGTGCCTGGCAGCCAGGTTGCGCTGGGCTGGCATCTTGGCACCCATATTTTTGCACCCATATTTTTGCATGGCATGACCAACTGCCACACTCGCGTCAACCCACCTGCCGCCTCACTCACTGCCCTCCCTGCCTGCCTCCTGCTCCCCCTCTCCCTCCCCTGCCGCAGCGCGCGCGACCTGTGGCTGCAGGGCATCCAGAGCCTGCGGCGCAACCCCAACCCCTACCTCTACCAGAGCCTGGCGGTACTGGCAGCGGAGATGGACTGTGTGGAGGAGGCGCGCAAGTGGTTCCGCGAGGGCACGCGCACGCTGACGGTGAGGCCCCATAGCCAGCTTAGCCAGTTGTCCATTTTATAGAGCCTGCATATGTATGCCGCACAAGTGGTTCCGGGAGGGCACACGCACGCTGACGGTGACCGTGCTGTGTGCTGTGCGGAGTCTGCGATTGCATTCGCGCTCTTATCTGGCTTTCAGCTGAGCGTGCATGCGGTGGAAGAGGGGCCACACTGATGGCAAGTTTCCTAAGTTGGAGACAGTGGTCATGTGCTGCTGCACCTCGAACACTTGCTGATGCGCCATGCCTGCTGATCGGCCCTTCACGTCCCAGGGCAAGGCGAGCCACGCGCTGTGGCAGGCGTGGGCGCTGATGGAGCAGCGGCAGGGGGATAAGGCCATGGTGCGGCCGCTGTACAAGCGGGGCCTGGAGGTCAGGTGAGAACAGCGGGCCTGCCGAGGCTGAGTGAGCGTAAGGTTTTGGGACCCGTGTTGTGAAGCACCCACACTGACCCGCCGTCGAGGCCTGTGGGCAGAACTGCTTTACGTGCCCCGTCCTGCGACCATCCAACAGCCCCACCCTGCAACCAACCCACCCACCCTGCCCTGCCCCGCCCCGCCCTCCCGCCGCACAGCCCTCGCTCGCGCTACCTGCACCTGGCCTGGGCACTGTGGGAGAAGGAGCAGGGTGATGTGGAGGAGGCGCGCCGCCTGTTCAAGCAGGGCAACGAGCGCAACCCGCGGGACGCAGCAATCCTGCAGGTGAGCAGCGTGCTGGCTCTGTTGGCTGCTCTGGGGATGTTCTCTCGGGCCTGTGTGCGCATGTGGCCAGTGCTGCCGAAGGCAGCCTCGTATCCCAAGCTGGCCTGCTGCTTGTGTAATGTGCGACTGTGGCCCATTGTCATGCTGTGTTCGTTGCTGCCCTCTTACCTCATACGTGCTTGGTCCTCTCTCCTACTGCTCCCAGGCCTGGGGGCTACTAGAGGAGGAGGCGGGCAACATCGATGAGGCCCGCCGCCTGTTCAAGCGCGCCAGCAAGGTGCGGGCACGGGCCACAGGGCAGCTGACCGCGCACGGCGCCCGGGCATGCTGTCTGCGCGCTGCCTGACATCAGCATCAGTGGAGCGGGCTGCTGAGAAGTGCTGAAGCTCAAGAATTTGCAGTGTTATACCCAAATGCGTGTGCTGTGCTGTGCAGGTGGACCCCAACCACCTGCACGTGTGGCAGGCCTGGGGCTGCATGGAGTACCGCCAGCAGAAGTACGACACCGGTGAGCCGCATAATCCTTATTAAGTCGAGGTTTAGGAGTGATGTTTTTGCGTGCTTATGTGGCTTGCACGCAGCCGCCATTGCCGCTGCCGCTGCGCTCGCCGGCTAGGCTGGTCGCTGCCGCCGCTGCTGCTGCTTGGAGATGCGCACGCGATACTCCCGACCGTCTCCGACATGCTGGGCTCACCCTGTCCCTCTCCTCTGCTTCCTGTGCAGCGCGGGAGCTGTTCCAGCAGGGCATCTGGGTGGCGCCGCCCCGCGCCCCGGCCGTCTGCCTCATCTTCCAGGTGTGCGCGGGGCGTGCGGGGTTGCCCCATCGCGCTGCACCTGTTTGCCCGCGCTCAGCAAGCAACAGAACTATGCTTCTGTGCACGGACGGCCAGGAAGTACGAGACTGCAATATTCAGAGCCTGTTCTGCAGCCTTGTGGTACCAAACCGTTCCGGCTTACTCACTCTGCTGCTCGCTGTGCCGCATTAACTGCAGGCGTGGGCGATGCTGGAGCGGGACGCGGGCAACCCGGAGCTGGCGCGCGAGCTGTTCAAGTGCGCGGTCAAGGCCGACCCCAAGAGCGAGCCGTCCTGGCTGGTGAGATGCTGCTTAGGGCTTGGCATGTGTGGGCGGTTCCAAGCATTGTAGTGCAGGCCTGGAGATTGCAGATGCAAAACAAAGGGACCAGGTGGCGGGCGGCCCTTGCTCCGCCCGGCCGCATGCCTCTCACATGCAGTGCCTCGCTTGCTGGTGTGTTGCCTGTGCCACAGGTGTGGGCCCAGGTGGAGGAGGACCTGGGCCTTTTTCCCCTTGTTTTCACCCCAGCTGCATGCCTCTAAGGGCACCATGTTTTGTCGCTGTGTATGTCCTGCAGGTGTGGGCCCAGATGGAGGAGGACCTGGGCTTCCTGCAGCGGGCCGCCGAGCTGCGCTCCTTCAACATGCAGGTGGGTGGGTGGCCGGGTGTGGGTGCTGCGGGTGTGGCGTGTGGGTTGTGAGTGCTGGGTGGCCGCTGTGCCCGATTTCTCGTGCAGCTGTGCGGAAGGCTGCACCGCATGGCTGCCCAAACTACACTGCGCTCAGCTAAGGCACATTGCCTTTCCAACTCAACCTACTCGGCTGAGGCATGCTGCCTTTCCAACTCAACCCTCCCCAGGAGCACACCGAAATCGTCAAGCCCGCCAACTTTGCCAGCGGGCTGGGCGGCGAGGACAAAGGCGCCGGCCTGCTGGCCCCCATCTTCGGCCAGATCGCAAAGTGGTTCAAGCGGTGAGGCCCCTTGTCTCTGATAAGTTAACTGAATAGCTGTTTGTGGGCGGATGGCAATGTGGTTCAAGCATTGAGGCGCAGGGCATGTGTCGGGCGCCGGTTTTCCTGATCGCAAGAAGCCTTGTGGCCGGGCCGTCTGCACGCCGTGGCAGTGCCTATGAATTGCGCCCACATCACTGGGCTGCCCCTGCGCTCCTTCCTGACACCTGCTCCGCCTCCCCAACTTGCCCAATTCACTCGCAGGTATGAGGAGAGCGGCAGCGACAGCGACATTGAGCTGCCTGAGCTGCTGCCGCTGGATGCGGTCCCCAAGCCGGAGCCCGAACCGCTTGTTGCCGTGGCAGCTGCGGCGCCGGCCCGCCGCAGCGGCCGCGCCCGCCCCAGCGGCGCCAACGGCGCCAGCTAAGCAGTATTGGTTGTATTCTCGAAGGGCACGCAGCACGCGTGCCCAGAACTTTCAGCACCGGTGTATTTCTGAGCAGACTCCGCGGCTGCTCGAGGCGGCCGCACAAATTGCACAACTAATGAGCATTCTGACGAGGAACTTGGCTACTGCCTGAATCTTGCACTGGTTGATGCAATCGATCAATGTAATGGTGCAAATTCGGCACAGCCTGAAATGAAAAGGAGGGAGGCAACTGACGCGCTGTGAGGTTGGGGCGGTGCTGCCTGGTGCAGTGAATCAACTTGGTATGGCGATCGTATGAGGATGGGCTGATGAAGTACGGGAAAAAATCGGTGCATGAACGGAGAACGCTGGTGGGCAGCGAACGAAATGCAAGGTGATGGCTGGGTGAAGAGGAAGAAAATAGAGGGAAGAATCGGCTTGGGTTTGAGGAAGGGTTCACACTTCCTAGCTTGGCGCTGTGTATGCATGCATGCATGGGATCTTCATTTCCACAACGCGCAGCAGCTTCCGTGCAGACTGGTTCGCCATTGAGCGAGCCGCTGTGTTGCCTACTGGCCGGCTGCCGGCAGGGGAACCTCAGCGGGCCAGTGGCTGGGCTGTTACTGATCAGTGGCTGGCAGCGGCACCTCGTCCTCAGTGCTGACCAGCGCTTCACTCACCAGCTCGGCACCCAGCGCCTGGGCAGAGGAATCAAGCAGGGGGGGTGCAGGATCGCTCTAGCTTGAGGCAGCACGGGGACAGGTCAGGTGCATAGAATGCATGGCAGGCAACCACCTGACGGCTTCCTTTCTGTCACCAACCACCCCCAACCCCACCTCGACCTTCACCCTCCGCCCACCTGCAGCCTGTCATCGGCGGCCCATCGAGAGGTGTCCCTCAGCAGCTCAGCCGCAGCCTCCTGACCCTCCGCATCGTCCGCACAAAAGGCTTCTCCCAGGGACAGGCACAGCAGGCGGGCCTGCGGTGGGGCACAGGGCAGGGGCGGGTTTTGATTGGCTTTGCAGCATCTTGGATGGATGCATTTCTGTTTGACTAAAAGCTGGATATGCCGCAGGCGCAGCCATGGATGCTGACTCTGTCCTCCTCCCCTAGACCGAAAAATGCAGAGTGAGAAGGCAGCGCGAAAAACTACAGGCAGCATGTGCACAATCACAACGCTCACCACCGAGGTGACGTTGAATAGCATGGCCAGGAAGGCCAGCCCTTGGTTGGCGTCGACAGAGGACAGGCCCTCGGGCGCGCCGCTCACCAGCACACGCAGCATGAGGTGCTGCAGGGGGGGAAGAGAGAAGGACGGGGGGAGGGGAAGGGAGGGAGGTGGCGTGAGGTGTTGCATACGGAAGGCAGGCCTGAGAAGGGACTTGCAAGCAGATAGAAGCGCGGCAGAAGGAGGTAGGAGGTGCATGCAGCACAGTGCAGCAGCTGACGGGCATGCAGGCTGCCATCGAGCCGCACCTGCGCATGCTGCTCCAGCGCCGCCACGGTGCGAGCCGCGCTGCATCAGGATGGGCGGAGCAAAGTGTGTATCAGTGAGGGCTGCACTGCTTATGATTGCCCTTCCTTCTGGAGTTTCCCACACGTTTGCTCTGGTGGACCTCCCTTTCCAGCCCTGGCACGTGCTCTTGATCCCCCAAAAATCCAGCCAGGCAGACGTGGCAAACCATCCACCCCAGCCGGCCCGCAGCCCGCACCTCTCCAGCGACACAGTGCCTGCCACCATGGCCCCAAGCGCCTGCAGCGCCTCCCGCAGCTGCGTGATCAGGCCCTCCAGCTCCGCGGCGTGCGGCTCCAGCAGCGGCACTGCGGCGGGAGGACGGGTGCATCGAGGAGGTGTTAATTTCACACGTCCAGACTGGAGGAGCAGGAGGCATGGGCACTGCCTGAGGTGACGGTTGGTTCCATGCCAAGCGGCAGGAGTCAATGCTGGGGAGGCAAGCCAAGCCAAGTGACATGGGCACAAGCCGCTCTCCATGTGCACAGCCCTTGTGCAAACCCCCCACCTGACTCGGTGTGGTGCGCATCCATGGAGATGGCAAACGTGGTCAGCACCTGCACGCAACACAAGAATGCCTTGCAACACGTGTGTGCATGAGAACAGGCGGCATGCTATTTCAAAGCACCCCACAACACACGGAAAGAGCGACACGACAACACAGCAGGCAATCCCAGAACCTAATCACTCCGCCCCACCCAACCACCCACGTTGAGCATGCGGCGGCACAGGCGCTGCGCGCGGCGGCCGGGGCCAGTTGGGAACCGGGCGGGCCGCTTGAAGGGATGGTACTCCACCCTGCACAGGTGGACGCACGGCATGAGCAACATCAAGGGTATATGCAGGCACTCTGCAGCATGTGCTAGGCAGTAGACTACTGTCTAAGGCCACATGCTGTAGCATTGAGTGTCACAATATTTGGCCTCAAGGCAGGGCTGCATCGTGCGCATGGCCGCCTCACCGCAGCGGGACCAGCAGGGCACGGAAGGTTGTGATGCGGCCATACGCCTGTGAGGGGGTGCTAACAGGTTCCAAATAGCTTTGAGGTGAACCCGGCAGTATCTATCTCCAGCATACCCACAAACCACATCCAACATGGCTGTAACCACATCCAACATGGCTGTGCAGTACCTATGCTGCCAGTCGCTGTGGTGGCATGCTCGGAGGCTGCACATTCAAGCGTGGCCTTCCCTCCTTTTGCTTGCCCTTCCCACTCTCACCTCCATCATGGGCTTATGAATGCGCCGCAGCACAGCACCAGTGGCCACCTCATTGCCCTGCCATCCCGGTGCTGAGCAGACCACTGCCTGGTGTGCCTGCTGCGCCTGCTGTGGTTGTGGGGGCTGCTGTGCTTGCTGCACCTGCTGCGCTTGCTGCCCGGCTGTAGGCAGCTGCTGCTGCTGCTGCGCCTGCGGCAGTGCCACTGATTGCTGCTGCTGCTCCTGCTGTTGCTCGGCCGGCTGGGCGTCCACCGGCCCAGCAGCTGCCGTTCCTGTTGCTGCGGCTGCTGGTGGGCGGCTGGCCGAGAGGCTGCGCCTCCGACCACCCAGGTCAAGGCTGGCGGCCCTGCTGCCCTCCCGGCTTGAGTGCCGCTGCGCGGGCAGGCCAGGCGAGCATGCCGGCTGCTGCTTGGTGAGCACGCTTCGGAATGCCATGTCTGCGGCAGTGACAAGGGGGCACGCTGATAGGAACCAAATGTGATGCATTCAGCTGCCCAGACAACGACTACCGTCAGTGCCCTGGCCTTCTGTGGAGCAATCTGAGCCTGTGTTGCCAGCAACTGCATTACCCGCCAGCCCAGCCCAGCACCGCACACCTGCCACGTCAGCCATGCCGCGCAGAGCGCCGGAAGCCACGGCATGAGCCGCTTGGCGCGCCGTCACAGGGAACACAGTCTGCGGTGAAGTGGAGTCGGTGGGCAGCTGTTTCATTCTTTGGCCAGCATACACCCAAAACAGTAGTTTGTGCAACAAACAGCGTCACTTGTGACGCGCATTGCAGCGTTTGCAGCAGTGCTCAGACCATTTGTATGCCGCTACATCGCATCAGCCTTTCCAAGTGTATTGTACGGTTGCAAACGAGGGCACGCACCAGGGCCACCACAAACTCGATGGCCAGACCGATGGCCGTGCAGGTCAGGCGCCACAGGGCGAGGACGGGCATGGGGCTGCAAAGAGGGGGCGGAAGGAGTGCCACAAGTTGGGCATGCGGCCGATGAGCGCGCAATCGGATTGGTTGCTTGCATTGCACCCATGCTTCACGCCAGTGGTGGACAGCGTTTATCAGCCAACCTAGCACAGAGCGGATCAGTGCGCACCTGGCACCTGCAGGGCACCCTCCGCCTCACCTGTCGTGGGCGTAGCCAGGCAGCGCCACTGTGTACATGATGAGGCAGGACACCACCCAGAAGTAGGCGTTGTGCAGGCCGTAGCTGCACAGGGGCAGGAGGAGTGGAGCAAAATGCTGGTGGGGTTCAATGCCAGTTGGCAGACCTGTGCCGGGAAAGGCAGCAGCGGGGCTCAGCACAAAGCCCATCAGGCGCGCTAAAGAGCAGTAGCAAACGCCACAGCCGGACAAGACATTCAGCTGCCGCCACCCACCGTGCGCAGCCGGCAGCCAGCGGCATGGTCAGCACAACAAGGGCAACAGTCATGGCAATGAACTGCAGGGCAGAGGCAAGCACATGGGCAAGAGGGTTAATAGATGCGCTTGTGTAGAGTTTGACTGCACACCGCGGGGCTGCAGCCTTGCTACAATGCACTATGCCGCTGCCCAGCGGTACCTTGGGAGGTTCGTTCTCAAAAGACAGGCCGTTGCAGAGGAAAGAGAAGTACAGGGCTCCCAGGCCCAGTATGCCTGCCACCACGGTGCCGCCAAAGCGCAGAAAGCACCTGGGCGAGGGGAGGAGAGGTGAGGATTGGACGGGGGTATTCAGCTGCTTAGGTTTGGGCGGGATGCGCGACTCATTGCAGGGCAGCAAAGCAGGCAAGCCACGCCTGGCGGCAAGCAACAGGGGCAGTCCCGGGGTGCTGAAGACAAAACCGGCTGCTAGCATCTAGACAAAAAGCAAGGCCTGGTGCTGGCTGGATGAGAGGCGACTCACTTCCAGATGACTGAACCGAGAAGCGGCTCGTGCACAACCACGATAATGAACACCTGCTCACAGAAGCGTGGCAGGCATAGTAGTCAGTGCAGGAGGACAGCGCCTCAGCCTCCACAAGCAGCCAAGCTGGGCTGCCTCCCTCCTGACATGGGCATATAGCTCCTCTGTGTTGCCGCCGACCTCTCATAGGCACCCTCCTTCCAACTCACACCCGCATCTGGTCGCCCTTACTCACCGCCCACACGGCTCTGTGGTCCAGCGCCTCGTTGGCCGCCGGTATCATGACCAGGAACATGGCGGCCACAAAGGAGACGGCCATCTACGGGCACAACAAAGCAGACGCGCAGCAGGTTTCAGTGCGCCAAGCACATGGCGGCTGTGAACGAGGCGACCCTGCACTGGGAGGCATACCCCGACAGGCAGGTGCTGCACTCCTGCTGGTCCTTCCATCCAGGCGCCCTTCAACACAAAGCTTCCAGTCCCACAGCAAGGCAACCACACACAGATTATTGAGCCCCACCTGCAGGCCCAGCGCCAGCTGGTTGCGGTTGAAGCCCGTCCAGCGCTCCACGGCTGCAAATGCGCGCCACACTGCTGCTGCAACCCAGGCCAGCCAGCTGGCTGACTTGACCTGGGCGTCAATCTTTTCGGCAACCTGAGAAGGAGGTGCAAGCGCAATGCAAGTTGGTTTGAAAAGTTGTCCACGGAATGAATGGCCGTGCAATGCAGAGATTATGAATGCTAACCATTTGTGCAGCACGTGGCTTGCACCAGGCTCTCCTGCATCTACAGGTCCTTCCTCATGCACCATGTGCCCTCTTGCCATACTTTCCCCCACCTGCACTTGCGGCCGGTCCAGCTTTTCCAGCGCCGCAAAGCTGCGGGCGCTGCGCAGGCGCATGCTGCCGCCATACAGCGCCTGGGAGCGCCTGAACACCTCGCCGGCGCCGCGGGAAGGGCTGCCGGGCTCCATAGCAGTCTGCAGGGAAGAGCGGGCGGCAGTTGAAATGCAGTTGGATGAGGGTGGCTGGTCAGGAGCGGCAGGGCAGGCGGAGGGCCGATCAGCAGCTGCCAGCAGAGGCTGCAATCATGATGACCAACCAGCAGCAGCACAGCCGAGTGCATCAGTGGCACAGTTCCATCGTGCACTGTACAGCAGGAGCCGCACCCGGGCGTGCAGCACACGCTCCCACGTGTGCGCGGTTGCAAAGTGCTCCGCCACCGCGTCGCCCACCCCAGGCTGGTCCTGGGCCACCAGCTGGGGCAGCAGCAGGTACATGGAGCGCACCTGCGCAGCACGGGAAGTGGCGAAAGGAGCGTTCAGTCGCACAAACGTGTGCAGCGCACACATTGTGTGCGTGTGCATTCGACACCGGCATGCTGTGCCTAGCAACATGTGCAGACGGGTGGCACTGCACCCAAGGTGCCAGATGCGCTAACATGGCCAGACCAGTGGCAAGCTTGAGCAATGCGCACGCACCCTGGTTGCGCAGGTGAAGAGCATGGAGAGGGAGAGGTGCAGCGCCAGATCGTCCTGCGCTGAGCTGGCGCCGCCCAGGCCATCTGCCTCCGCCCCACTTGCACCCGCCCGCAGCTCGTGCCTGCCGTTCTGGCCCATGCCGTTCATGCCTGCAGCGCTGGTAGTCGTACCATCCACAGCAGCTGCCTGGTCTGCATTGCCATCCCCTCCAGAGTCCTGCCCAGCAGCCAGCAGCTCCTCTGCAACCGCCTCCGCCCTGGCTGCCACGCTGTCGGCATGGGCGGCCGCCTGCTCCGTGTGGCTGGCTCCCACAGCCTGCTGCAGCGCCCAAAAGGCTTCCTCCAGCCGGCTCAGCTCTTGAAGGGCGGGGGCCACCTGCGGAGGGACCGCAAACCAGGCAGTGGGGTGATGAGTGCTGCCCATCAGGAGAGCACATGCAACACAGGCTGCGGCATTTCATGCGTTGCATTTTGATGCGCCTCTGTGCATTGTGTCGGTGTGTAAGCACCAGCCAGCTGCCGGCGGTTCTCACCGGCGCATCGTCTCGCAGTATGGCGGCCAGGCTCTGGCAGCAGCGCTTGACCTGGCCTGCCACCTGGCGCAGGTGGCCGGCATGCTCTCTGCACCGCAGCGCAAAGAGAAGCAGCGTTGGTTCAGCAGGAGGTACAGCGTGCTACACTTTGGCGGCAAATCGACCTCCTGCATCTTTGGCCATGCGGTGCGCTGTCCCTCGCAACCCACCCACACACGTCCACCCTCCACAGTGCGCATGCACAGCAGACGGGCCTGTTCGGCAAATGCAGCACCTGCCCCACCCCACAGCGCGCAGACAACCAGGGAAACACCAACCTGGAGGCCCCCAGGCGCGCCCGCCCCGACTGGAAGGAATAGAGGATCATCATGGCAGACGACAGCAGGGTGCGCGCCAGCAGCAGCCTGCACACAGCATAGGCAAGCTAGCGGTCAGGCCGGCGCAGCAGGCCCAGGAGGTTGTTCATTCGCAGCCAGCAGCATGCTCAGGGAACCTCCAAGTGGAGCACGAAACGGCCATTCACACGCATTGCATCTGGGCAGGCGTCATGCAACTCGGCCGGCATGCACACAAATCTGTGCCCCCTGGCGAAGGGGCTGCCAGGGCTCACATGCGGGAGAAGGCCAGGAGCGGGAAGAAGTGCGTGGGGCGGTACAGGTCGATTTCCAGGTGGGTGAACCGCATGTGCGCCCAAGCGGCCTGCAAAGAGTTGGCAGCTTGTGGGGTGAGCAGCAGGTGCATGGCCTTTGATGCACCAAACCCTGCTCTGTCAACACACAGCCGAGCCGCGCGTCACAAGGAAGGACAGCACAGTGTGCTGTCGCGGCACAGTCAGCTGCAGGGCAAAAGCTTGCGCGGCGAGCTCACCTGCATACTGGCTGCGGTGGGGCCACTCATGGCGTAAACATGCTCCACTGCTGAGTACATGTCTGTGAAGGGAAAGGAATGTAGCAGAGATTTCCGAGCCATGAAACCCTAACCCCTGACAAAGGGGCGAGCCTTGCGGAGCAGCGGCGGTGATTCTGGTACTAGGGAACGCCGCTGCCGTTGGTGCACAGCACGTGTGGTCAGCATCCAAACCAAGACAACAGGAGATAATTGGGCATTGCTGCTCAGCTTTACCCACCGACACACATCTGGGCTGTGCTTACCCGTCACACAACAACCAGCCTGAATTACGCATCACACAAACGACCACACACCTGGGTGGATGCCCATCGACTCGGCCTCCTTGTGCAGGTTGGGCCGGCTGCCACGCAGCGTCATGGAGATGCGGCTGGTGATGCGCCGGCTGCCCGCCTTGCCGCGGCGCCACAGCTGCGCCAGCACCCTCCCCAGCAGGCTAGAGGGCTCAGGCTGCGAGGCGGCAGGCCACTCTGCTGCAGCTGCCCATGCATCGGCGCCCTGCTCGACCGTCATGAAATCTGGATACACAACTCCACCACGCACATCGCCCAATGCGTCCACATCACTGCTGCCCGGCTGGCCGTTTGTGCCGGCCTCGCCACCGTCCTTGCCGCCGGCCGAGCCCTTGCCGCTGCTGCCAAGGCCCTCAGGGGTGCTGCTGCTTTCGGTGGTCATTAAGTCCACAATCGCCTCCAGAACCTTGCCCTCCTGCCGCAGCGCCCGTGCGAGCTGCTTGCGCACCACCCAGCCTGCGCAGTGGGACACAGTTGCGGAAGGAGCATGCATCAGCCGACTCCTCTTTACTGCATGGAAGCATGGCATGCCGCCTGCAAGCAGCAAACTGCCACATGTTGGTAAGGACATGGCATGCTGTGCTTCAGAATGAGCCACGATATAGGCGCACCTGTAGGGATGGGCAGCACCACTGTGGCCACTCCAACCAGGAACACAAAGGACAGGCCGATGAACCACCACCAGTACAGCACAAAGCGCCACAACCTGCCGCATGGAAGTGGTAGCGACGGGGGTGTAAAGCACATCCGGAAGCTGCAACTGAAAAGGGCCCTGTGTGCCGCTGCGCATCCTCTGCCGCACACAGATACAAAGGTGCCCAACTCCCTTGCTTTCGGCGCCCAACAGCCTGCAGCGTGTGCTTACGCGTGGGTGGCATTGTAGCAGACGGCCAGGCCCACAGCCAGGGTCAGGTTGAACATGATGCCAGCCAGGCCGATGTACTGCAGCCAAACAGGGTGAGAAACGTGGGAAGCTTGTGGCTAGCATCCCTGGCAGGGCACTTTTCTTGCATGGTGACGCCGCACACCGCCACCACCCAGCAGCATGCAGAAGTGTGCCTTCGCAGCAGCCATACCAGCTACAACTGTTACCATGGGTGCGCAAGCGTTCACCTGTGGCCAGCGGTAGCGGCTGGCGGTGCCAAACATGAGTGCAATGGACCCAAACAGCAGCGTCAGCGCGGCCTTCACAACTGTGTGGTCGTACCCGCCATTGATGCCATACACTGCACCAGCAAGGCAGTTGCAGGGTTGAAGCCTCGTGTGCAGGGCGGGGGCCGAGTGCCACCAACCAGGGCAGCAGCAGCAGCAGCAGCAGCAGCTGGGCCGCCCATGCAGCTCAGAGGCTGGCTGGGATTCAGGTGGAACATGCACGGCCCCCTGCCGGCTGTGAGCAGCGGCTTACCTGCATACACGATCGCGTACACCACAACACCGCCCGTGATGGAGCCTCCCACGCTTTCCAGCCCAATCTTGAATGCGGGCAGCCCCGTGTTAACCTGCACAAGCCATCGAGGGGCACACGAGGAGCCGGCATGGGAAGGCAGCCACCGGCATGGCCAACTGCTGAGCTGCGTCTGCTGCAACGACACGCTGTGGCACGAGCGCAGCTGCTGCTGGCCAGTCATGATGCAACAGCGGCCAGGGTTCGTCCTGTACGTTATCAGCCATTGCCTCGACTCACTGCCTTAGCTTCCCACGAATCCAGCCACCCACCGAGAAGAGGATGCCCAGGTTGGCGATGACCAGTATCAGCACCGGGTTGGCCAGCACAATGTCGTATGTGTGCAGGTCCCACACTGCGTGTGTCAAAGTATGAGAACATGCTGGGCAGCAGCAGCAGGTCACAGCAGATTCTGCGGCCATACCCAGCAATGGCCCAGCAGCTAGCAGAGGTGACAATGTGCAGCAGCACCGATTCTGTGCTGCATCTCTGTGCAGATCCTGCCCGCTTGAGCTCACTCACCAGCTGGTGCGGAGAAGATGCACATGATGAGCAGCGTAGAGACGCCCGCCTGTGCACGCAACGAGGGAGCACACAAGCGGGTGAGCAACGCCACCAGGCAGACAGCAGCACCGCTTCAGTTGGGGCCGCTCCGCCCCTCACCTGGATCGCCAGCCGCATCCACGTGCGCTGGAAGGTGGACGCAAACCACCAGCGCCAGAAGCGCTGCCGCCAAGGCTGCGGGGCGCCGCTGGCGGCGGCGCCCACCGCCGCCGGTGCCGCCATTGCGGCTGGCGCAGCGGCGCGTGGATATACGCCCTCTTGCTCAGTAATTCTGCAAGCAGAGGCTCCGAAAGACGACAGCACGAGAGCCAGTGTCCAGCTGCCCGGCGGCTGGCACGCAAGCGCCCTCGGCACGCGAGCAAATGCAGTGCACGAGCTTTCAGACGAATTTCACCGTGTGATCTGGGCCTGCATGCTGCGTTTGGGGTTTACTTGAACCCCGTCTCATCGCGGGCGAGCGCCGTTTCAGCGTCGCCGAGCCTCAATGCCGTTCCAGAGGCTTGCAGAGGGGTGTACATGTCTTATAAACGCTCGAGACAGCGGCCAAGGGAGCCAGGGCCACGCTCGTCACGGCACAGGCAGGGAGCAACCAAATGGCAGAGCACAGTGCAAATACGACTTGTAGACGATCAGTTAAAAAGGGGGGATACGTTGGACGAATACCGCCGCGACAGGGCGCCATCCCGGCGCCGGCGCCGCTCTATCGTGCTTGCGGCGGCCGCCGCAGGTGCCGCTCGACAGTGCCCCGCACATCGCTGCACGCCGCCTGCTGCGCCTGCACCAGCACCGACAGCAGCAGGCGCTGCGGGTCGGCATGCTGCTCGGCCGCCTCCCAGCGCTCGACAAACTCGGCGGCGGCACCCAGCCAGAACAGCTCTGCACAGTGGTGGGTGGTTGGCAGTGGGCGGGCATTGTTGGAATGCGCAGCTGTTGAATGTGTGGCAATGCTAAGCCAAACAGCAGCCCTACAGCAGCTGGCGATGGTCGCTCTGTCAGCTGCAGCGGCCAAACACCCCTGCACCCACTGCTCCCTGGCCAACCTGCGGCGATGGTGGCCGAGCCAAGCCGCTGAGCCTGCAGATTGAGCCCCCCGCTCGCCAGCGTGTGCAGCGTCCAGCGCGTGACTTCCACAGCCACGTCAGCCAGGGAGAAGGGCGGCAGGCGTTCTGCCGCCTGCTGTGCATGCGCCGGCAGCAGCGCCCCCGCCGTGGCCAGGTGCAGCAGTCGCGCCGCCAGGTGGGACGCATAGTCCAGGCCCAGCAGCAGCATGAGCAGCGGCAGCACGCCAGCACTGCCCAGCGAGCTGGCGGGGTTGGCGGCGCGGAAGCCCAGCAGCTGCCAGGCCGGCAGGCCATGCAGCATCTCGCTGGGGTGCTCCTCAATCGCATCCATGCCTGCAGGGACACATGGCGCAGGCAGCACGTCATGCCACAGCATGGTACAACATGGTACAGCCGCAGCATGGCTTCACAGCTGCTGCACAGCTGCATAGAGTCACTACTAAAGGTTGGGTCAGCCACACCACCAGCATGCAGCAGCCCATGCAGCCACCCACCCGTGAAGCCCCAGCAGACGGCCTGCCACAGCTCAAAGTGCAGCGGGTCGTCGGGCGAGTAGGGCAGGCGGCCCAGGCACAGCAGCTGCAGCCGCTGCCGGTCCAGATCCTTCCTGCGGCCAGCATGGGGAGCAGTTGACAGTGATGCAGCCGGCAGGGTGTGCAGTCACCTCGTGGCTTGCCTGTTGACGCATGTCAGACTGGTGCAGCTTGTCAAATGATACCTGCTGTCGTACATAACCAAACTATTTGCCTTCCTGCACTCGTTCCAACCCACCGGAGGCGCAGCGGCTGGTCCGCAGTGCTGCCTGAGAAGCAGCCGCGGGTGAGGCGGCGGAACAGCGACGGCTTGTGCTGCTGTGCCGCGGCCTTGGCCGCCTGCTGCTTGAGGCTCCTCTTCACAGCTCGCCTGCGGACAGTAGAGATGCACAAAACCCCAGAATTTACCAAGCTTGCAGCCACAAAACTCAGCAGCATGGCATGTCCAGATACAAACCACAGAAAGCTGAAACAGGGCAGGCGTGCCAAACCACTTGTAGCAACACCCCAGCCAGCAGGCTGCACTGCTGCCGCACCTGATGCGGCGGGTGTCCAGCTCCTCAAAGCGCAGCACCATCGGCGTGTACTGGTTTGCCATGGATGGGCCATACAGCACTAGACATTGCTGCTCCTCCTCCTGCTGCTGCTCGTCATGCTGCTGGTGGCCCAGGGAGAGCTGCGGCGAGTCCAGCAGCGGGTGCGCCGAACCGTGGTCCCACCCACCCGCTTCTGCTGCGTCAGGGATGGCTGCTAGCGCCAGCGACAGCGTGGACGTTGGGGTGCCGCTGCCTGCTGCTGGCTCTGCCTGCGGCAGAGCCTCTAGCAGGTCCAAGTCCAGCTCCACATGCCCGCCCTCTAGGCTCCAGGCCGGGCGCAGGCCACCCAGCTGCTGGGCGCCGGCTGGCTCCCATGCCGCCGCCCCAGCTGCATGCCCCGCTGCTGCCGCTGGCGCCCCGGGCCGCGCCAGCAGGCTGCCAGGGCTGGCCTCCTGGCCTGGGCGCCGCTGCGCGGCCAGCAGGGCCTGCAGCCCAGCGATTGGCTGGTGCTGCGCTGGCTGCGCCGCTTCGCCCGGCTGCAGCTCATAGATGGGGTGAGCCAGGGAGCGCGCCTGGCCCGCCTCCCGCTGCTGCTGCCAGCTGGTGCCGCTGCTGCTGGCTGGCGCTGCGCCGCTGCTGTCGGCGGGGCCGCCCAGGTTGCGGCCGGCGGCAGCTGCGGGGCTGTAAGCACCGCTGGTCGGTGAGCTAAGGTCCGACAGCTGCTGCTGCAGGAGCAGCGCCGCCGTCTCGTCCTGCGGCTGCGGGCTGAGCTGCTGGGCTGGCCCTGCCACAGGCTGTGCTGCTGGCAGCAGGTCGTCCAGCAGGTCCAAGTCCAGCAGGGCGTCCTGCTGGGGAGGGCTCTCGCCGCTGGCTGCCATGAGCTGCAGCTGCACCGGCGGCGGGCTGCCGGCCCACAACGAGGTCTGTGCAGGCGCCAGCAGGTGCCCTGGGCTGACATGCGGCAGGATGCCTGCCAGATCGCTGCCGCCGTCGCTGGCTTCAGCAGCAGGCGTGCAGCGGGCAGGCGGGGCATCGTGCAGCTGCGGCGGGGGTGCCGCCGCCCCGGCGTCTTCTGCTCTCCCGCCCGGCAGCAGGCGCTGCGACAGGTGGCGCACCAGCGCGCCGAGGCTGTCGCTGCTGTGGCGGTGCAGCGTGACGGCACCGATGCGCGGGCTGCTGCTGCCATTGTCAAGGCTGGCTGCCGCGCTGCCGCGCACCACCTGCGACACGGGTTGCAGGCCCAGCCGGGCTTGTTTGAGACAACAGCTGGAGACAGCCCGGTGAAACGCGCGCGGTGACCGTGGCCAATTGAGCTGCGCCAGCCACCACCCTCACCTGCTTCCTGGATGCTAGCTGGGTGTGGGGGCCCTGCTCATCGAAGGATGCCGCACGGCTGGCCGGGGCCGCAATCAGGTGGGCGCCATCGCTGTCCGCGTCAGGACCGCTGGCCGCCGCTGCTGTCGCCGCCGCGCTCAGGCTTTTCAGCGGCTGGCGCAGCGGTGAGACCGCGGCCGTGGAGGCGGGGCTGATGCCAGCAGGGGACTCTGCCAGCCAGAGCGCGTTGGAGTAGACGGCCGAGTCGGAGAGCAGAGGGGACGCGCCGCGGCCGCCGGCGGGGCTGGCCGCCTGCAACGCCTGCAAGGCTGCTTGCATGTTGCTGGCTGCTGTGGAGCCCGCTGTGGAGCAGGTGGCCGGCTTGGGCGCCGCCCCGCGACCTCGTGAGCAGGAGGCCGGGCGTTGGGAGGGGCTGCTCGGGTGAGGAGCGGTTGGGGTGGGTGCGCGGGCGCTCGGGGCGTGTGGACAGCCAGGCAGCGCCGGGTTTGACCGCGATTGGCTGCGGGATGGAGGCAAAATGCCAGCTGCCGCGACCTGCTGCAATGCTGCGCTGCCCCATGCAGGGCCACCTTTTGCACCCCCACGCTCGCAGCTGCATTCTGAGGGCCCCAGATCAGTTGTGGCGCCCCTCGCGGCGTGCCATGGCCGCCGCCAACAAAATGAAACTGGCAAAAGACCAGGCACTGGCGGGCCTCAGCTATGCGTTTGAGGCCGTGAGCGTGGCCCCGCCGACGCGGCGCTCGCCGCAAAAGGCCCACCGCGCGCCTCCAGCCGCCGCCGCCGCCGCCGCCGCGCCGGCCAAGGTGGCCTTCTGCCTGCGGGAGCGCGGCCCTGGCCCAGCCTACAGCTCGCGGCCGCCTGCAGCCGTGCAGCCGCGCCAGCCGCAGGATGAACCCACCAGCCGGCCAGGCAGTGCGGAACGCGGTGCTGCCAGCATTGCGGCGCTCAAGCTAGCCAGCCTGCGGCGGCGGGCCGCCGTGCTGGCTAGTGCGCCGGCAGCTGATGAGCCCGAGGGGGCAGCAGCGGCGCAGCCAGCACATTCTGTTGCGGCCGCAGCCGAAGAGGCAGGCAGGCAGCAGCAGGAAGAGGAGGATGCCTTGCTGCGCTGCGTGGAGGCGCGGCTGGCGGGCTGCGGCTCAGGCGCGCTGCAGGAGCCTGCGGCGGTGGTGCTGCCGCCGCAGCATGTGCTGCTGGGCCTGCCGGCCCTGGCGCGGGGACCACCAGCAGCAGCGCCAGCTGCCAACAACTGTGGCGGCCAGCAGCAGGAGGCGCTGATTGGCGCCTACCGGCCAGCCGACAGCAGCGGAGCGGCGGCAGAACCTCCCGGCGCACGGCTTGAAGCCAACGGCTGCCCTGATGGCTGTCCTGCAGAAGCAGATAGCAGCAGCGTGACAGCAGCAACTAGCCCACAAACCCTGGAGGAGGCACTGCAGTGCCTAGGCCTGCTGGACCAGCAGCCGGCAGAGGCACTGTCGTCTGCCGGCAGCAGCAGCAGCGACGGCGTGGCCGGGCAGCCGCGGTGGGTTCGCCTGCGAGCGGTGCAAGTGGTGGTGGCAGCCAAGCAGCGTGCGGCATCGGCGGCGGATCTGCTGCCGCTGGTGCAGCGGCTGCGCCAGGTGCATATGCACCTCGAGTTTCACAAGGTGGGCAGGCCAGCTTTCGAGGGGTTATGCTGCTACACTACGCCTCATTTTGGTGTTATTGTGCAAGCTGCAACCGCAGCTGATATGAATAAACCATCTCAGCGTCACAGCCATGCATGGCACGCTTCCCATGCAGCCCACCCTTCCTATCAATGATGATGCCGCCCGTCTTTCTGCAGGCCAACCTGCAACGCGGGCAGGCGCGCAGCCCGAGGCACAACAGCGGCTCGCCAGGGGCGCCTCCAGGCCCATGGCTGCCCGGCCGCTCCAGCGTGCAGAGCAGCAAGCACCGCGCCAGCAGGAGCGGCAGCCCTGGCCGCCAACTGCAGCCGCGCCCCAAGGTGCGTGGCATGGATGCGTGTGACGGGTGAATGGCCTTGTGACTGTGGATGGAACCAAGTACTTGTCACTCGTCCCCCCAACTCGCCATGCCCTGATATCTGTCTAACCCATTTTCCTGTTTTACAGGTGGCCTGGCCCACAGCGGAGGCCTCAGAGCTGCAGGTGCAGCTGCTTGGCAGCCTGCAGGAGAAGCTGCTGGTCAAGCTGGGCGTTGCGGTGCTGCGGCAGGCGGTGGCGGCTGCACGCTTGCGGCGCTGCCTGCTGGACCAGGTTGACCTGCTGGCGGCAGCCGACCTGAGGCGCGCTGTGCTGTGCGGCTGGCACACAGCGGCTGTGCCCACCCAGCAGCAGGAGGCGGATGCGGCGGCACTGGCCAAGCAGCTGCTCGAGCGGCAGCAGCGAGCACAGCTTGCGGCCTGGCGGCAGTGGGCGGCGCATCGCGCATGGCAGCGGCGCCAGGTGGTGCTCGGGCAGTGCCGACTGCGCCACCGCCTGCTGTTGGCCGCCATGCAGCACTGGCGCTGCTACTGCCAGCAGCGGCTGGTGGACCGGCTGCAAGCTGCGCTGGCGGCTCGCTGGGTAGCGGCGTGGGGCCGCCGCCGGCTGTTCACTGCGTGGCGCCACGCAGCCCGGCGGTCGGCAGCCCTCAAGGCAGCGCTGCTGACCCGTGGCAGCAGTGGTTTGGAGCGGCAAGCGCCGCAGCCACCTCTCAGCCAGCTGGCAGCACTGGCTGCCACAGCCGCCGCATTCCAGCCGGTCAAGGAGTTTGTGGCTGAGGCGGCAGACCAGCTGGCCTGCATGCAGCGGGGCCTGCGCAGCTGGCTGCCTGCTGCGGGCAGCCTGGTGGAAGCGCAGCAGGCTGAGGATGGCGGCCAGCAGCAGTACGAGGAGCCGCCGCCATTGGGCTCAGTTGAAGCGCTCCTTGCCGCTGCCTGCCCGCCAGCCAAGCAGCTCCTGCTGCTGCCTGCAAGCCAGGCGCCAGATGCAGCACACGGCATGGCACTGGCACCAGAGGCGGCTCCTCCGGCAGAGCATCTATGCCGAGCAGCAGACGGCTCAGCAACAGCTGGCGCAGCAGCACCTGTCCCAGCCCCCGACCCTAGCAGCCCGCCGCCTGGGTACAACCCAGCCAGCTATGCCTCACCTGCCCGGCAGCAGGTTCAGCACCAGCGGCGGGGGCAGCGGCCGGCAGCAGAGGCACCAGCTGCGGTGGAGGCGGAGCTGCTCGACTGCCAGGAGCATGTGGAGCGACTGCGGCAGGAGCTGGAAAT